>Ga0208162_1000373_pt1 | contig 26384 bp, 7 predicted proteins | sample CB_VirMetaG_4_FD_184539 | JGI IMG/M metagenome (GOLD analysis project Ga0208162, IMG submission 184539) | Freshwater to marine saline gradient viral communities from Chesapeake Bay - CB_1508_1M Viral MetaG (SPAdes) (version 4) | ecosystem: Environmental > Aquatic > Marine > Coastal | place: USA... | reverse complement strand
CTTTACCATCACAAAATATCTCTTTCATACTTGAGGTAACGAGATAAATGCCATTAACTAAGTTTACAAATTTAGATTTCAGTCAGATTAAGGAATCTATTAAGTCCTATCTGAGAGCAAACTCAAATTTCACTGATTTTGACTTTGAGGGATCGAATTTTGCTGTCCTGATTGATACTCTAGCATATAATACCTATATTACGGCATTTAACTCCAATATGATAGTTAATGAGTCATTCATTGACTCTGCCACTTTAAGAGAAAATGTAGTTTCTCTCGCAAGAAACATTGGATATGTTCCAAAATCAAGAAAATCAGCAAAAGCACGAGTAAGTTTTAATATTGAGTTCACTGGAACAAGTCCTACAGTAACACTTAACAAAGGTCTTGTCTGTGTAGGTGCAGCTAACAATACTTCTGTCGTATTTTCCATCCCCGAAGAGATTACATCTTCTACGGTTCTCACTGGAGCAGATGTTAACGGAAATGGTCTTAGAAGGGCATCATTTAGTAATATCGATGTCTATGAGGGTACTCTGCTTAGAAGGACCTTCCAGGTCAATGGATCAGTCGATCAGAGGTTTATCCTTGATAATCCTGGAATTGATACAACATCCATCAGAGTTACTGTAAAAGGTCCTCAGGAAACCGTAGGTAGAACATATAATCAAGTAGAAAACATTATTAACGTTTCGGCACTGTCTGAGATATACTTAATTCAAGAAGTTGCCGACGAAAGGTACGAACTTCTATTTGGTGATGGTATTTTTGGTAAAAAGTTAGAAGACCAGGCTATCATCGATGTAAGTTACATTATTTGTGACGGTAAATCTGGAAATGGTCCAAATAACTTCAGTTTCTCTGGATCTGTATCAAATAGTCTTGGTGCTTCATTCCTTCCATCAAATACTGTCTCAGTAACGACTAATCAATCTGCAATTGATGGTTCAGATATCGAACCATTGGAGTCTGTAAAGTATTTTGCTCCTAGATTATACTCTTCACAGTATAGAGCTGTTACTGCTAAAGATTATGAAGCAATTATCCAAAGAATTTACCCAGATACTGAATCTGTATCTGTAGTTGGTGGTGAAGAACTGGATCCACCCGAATTTGGAACTGTCGTTTTAAGTATTAAACCAAAAAATGGTACATTCTTGTCAGATTTTACAAAATCTCAAATTTTGAGTGATCTAAAGCAATATTCTGTTGCTGGTGTGAACCAAAGAATTGAGGATCTCAAACTTCTGTATATTGAACTCTATTCTACCGTATTTTACAATGCGAGTCAGGTGTCTAATGCTAAACAACTTAGAACTGATGTTATTTCAAGCCTAAACACCTACTCTGATTCTGTTGACCTCAATGCTTTTGGTGGAAGATTCAAATACAGTAAAGCAGTAAAGGTCATTGACGATACAAATACTGCGATTACGTCAAATATTACCAGAGTCGTTATTAGAAGAGACCTGAAGGCACTTTTGAACCAATATACACAATATGAACTGTGTTATGGTAACAAGTTCCATGTTGTCTCTGGAGGATATAATATTAAGAGCACTGGATTTACCGTAGAGGGTTCATCTGATCTTCTTTACTTTACAGATGTACCAAATACTGGTATGCAGACTGGTGCCATTGCAATTGTGAAAGAATCTGATTCTGGTCCAGTTGTTGTCGTTCCTGCTGCTGGAACAATTGATTATGTTAAGGGTGAAATTTTAATCAACACAGTAAATATAACTTCTACTGTAAAAAACAATGGAATTATTGAAATTCAGGCAGTTCCCGAGTCTAATGATGTAATTGGTCTTAAAGACTTGTATTTGCAATTAGATATGTCTAATAGCACCATAAATATGGCAAGAGACACTATTACATCTGGTGAACAAATCTCGGGGGTCGGATTCCCCGTCGCATCCAGTTATACCAACGGACAATTAAGTAGGAAATGATAAACACAAATTCTGTCTTTGATTCTAGAGTTAAGATCCAGCAAGTTGTAGACAATCAACTTCCAGAATTTATTAAAGACGAAAATCCACTTGTTGTGGATTTTTTGAGATCATATTATACTTCTCAGGAATTTGCTGGTGGACCAGTTGATATTGCTGAGAATATCGATCAGTATTTAAAATTAGACAGTTTAACACCTGATGTAATTGCTGGCATGTCTACGGTGACTGCTGGCATTTCTACAACGGATACGGAAATTTTTGTAACAAATACAAAAGGATTTCCGCAAGAATATGGACTGATTAAGTTAGATAATGAAATTATTACTTATACTGGATTAACAACCAACTCATTTACGGGTTGTGTGCGTGGTTTTTCTGGTATTACCTCATACCATGCTCCAAATAATCCCGAAGAGTTAGTATTTACAGAGTCTGTAGCAGAATCACACACATCTGGAACCTCTGTACAGAATCTTAGTGCTCTTTTTCTTAAAGAATTTTACGGTAAACTCAAAAAGTTATACACACCTGGATTAGAAGATACCACACTTGCGTCTAATCTCGATGTAAACAACTTTATTAAAGAATCTAGAAGTTTATATGAAAGTAAGGGTACGGAAGAATCTATCAAGATTCTACTAAAAGTACTGTATGGTGTTGATTCCAAGGTAATTGACCTTGAACAGTTTTTAGCAAAACCCTCATATGCAGAATATGTCCGTAGAGAGGTTGTAGTTGCAAAACTAATTAGTGGAAATCCTACGCTCATTTCTGGAACAACTTTGTTCCAAGATGCTCAACCATTGAATAAAATTGAATCTGCCAGTGGACCAATTTCTGAAGTTGAAATTTTTACAAGAGGAACTTCAGAAGATATTGGTGTACAGACATATTACAAGATTTCTCTGTTTACTGGATTTGGTGACGAAAGTCTAATTGAAGGAAAATTTAATATCCCAGGAAGTAGTTTTACCATCGGAAGTCACACTTCTGGATCTTCGGTTATTACAGTTGATTCTACAATTGGATTCCCTGAGTCTGGATCATTTGTTATTGGTAGTGACACTATTACTTACACCGAAAAAACTATTACTCAGTTTATTGGATGTAGTGGTCTTACTCAAGATGTTGACCCAAGAACAGAAGTTATTCAAGATCTTGAAGTATATGCCTTTGAAGAGAATGATTTAACTAGACAAGTTAGATTTGTTTTAACTGGTGTTTTAAGTGACCTGGAAAAGGGGGATGATATTTTCTCTGCAGCAGAAGGAACTCTAGTATCTGTAAAAAACCTTGGTCAGGTTGTTTCTAACGTTCAAGAAGATGACTCATATAAAAAGATCTTCTTTAACTCTTGGGTATATAACTCCTCCGCAAGATATTTTGTAAGTTCTTTTAGTGGATCTACATTTAATTTGACATCTACTATTGACAAGTCAAGTTTAAAAGTTAATGACTATGTTGATATCATTGAAAGATCTACTCAAACTATTGCCGCATCTAATTTAAAGATTGTTAGTGTCAACTTGACTAACAATGCGGTAACTCTTGGTTCTGGAGATTACTCTGGAGTAAATCCCAGTGGTTTTTATGATATTAGAAAAAGAATCAACAAAGCCTCTAGTGTTGGAGCACCTTTGTCCGAAGGTAATAATGTATTATCTACCGATGTTCTGAATACCTATATTGAAGATGAGCAATATGGATATGTTGCTTCTAACTCTCTACCATCTTATGTAATTAGACCAGTAACAACAAAATCTCAGATTTCTGTTGCATCCACGGCAAATGGTTCTATTCAGGGATATGATGTAAATCAACTTTCATACGATACGATCTCTTTCCAAGATGTTGTACCATTTTTTACTGGTGATGAAGTTTATTATCAACCATTGGACGGAGCTCCACCAATTGTTGGTTTGTCAACTGGCAGTTATTATGTTGAGGTTCAACCAGCTCCAAACAACAATAGAGTAAAACTTGCATTATCAAGGTCTTTCCTTGCTGTTAAGTCTTTTGTAAGATTTAATCCAACTAACAGTGGTCCACATTCTTTCATTCTTGCCGAACAGAGAGAAGGATCAATTCAACCACAAAAACTTCTTAAAAAGTTTCCTCTAGAGCAAAATATTGAAACTGGTGATAGAGATTTAACTCAACCAGGGACAACTGGTATTTTAATTAATGGTGTTGAAATTTCTAACTATAAAGTTGAAGATTCTGTTTACTATGGACCTCTCAATAGAGTAGAAGTATTCAGTGGTGGTAATAATTACGATGCTGCGAATTCACCTAGAGTTGTTGTAGGTAATCCATCTGTATCTTCTGGTACAACAGCTCTTGTACAACCAGTTGTTAAAGGATCTTTTACTGACATTCTCGTTGATCCAGTAAATTTTGATCTTGAAGAAGTAATTTCTATCAACATTGCTGGTGGTAATGGTGAAGGTGCTACAGCATCAGCAACTCTTGCTTCTGAGTTCAGAGAAGTTTTCTTCAATGCCAATACTCTTGCTGAAGGTGGTGGTGTTGATGTCTCTGCTAATACAATTACTTTTGACACTCAACACAATTTCCAAACTGGAGATCCTATTGTATATAACGCATTAGGTAATGCTGGTCTTGGTATTGCTACAAACACATCTAACGATGCTATTCAAGGTCTAACTCTTCAAACTGGTAATATCTACTATTCTAAGTTCATCAATAGTAGCACTATTCAGATCCATAATACAAAACTGGATGCTCAGTTGGGTATTAATACTATTGGTATTACTACTGAAAACAATGCTGGACTAATGAAGTTCAGAACTACTAATAAGAAGCTTAAAATTGATAGGCTTAATGTCCTTAACCCTGGACAAGGATATTCTAATAGAAAACTCATTGTTCAGTCAACAGGTATCAATACAACAAATGATACTATTGTATTTGATAATCATAACTTTACTAATGGAGACTTCGTAGAGTACGAATACTTTGATACTGCTATTTCTGGACTTTCTACAACAGTTCAGTACAAAGTATTGACTGTTTCTAACAATGAGTTTAGACTTGCCAATGCTGGAATTGGTGGAACCAATCTTTCCGACTTCAATAGAAATAAGTATGTTTCCTTTGGATCTGTAGGTGTAGGAAGTCATATCTTTAAGTATCCAGAAATCACCGTAACCATCAAAGCAGTAACCACACAACAGACAGAGGGAACCTTTACTGCTACTCCAGTTGTTCGTGGATCAATTGTAGATGCTTATCTCTACAATGAAGGTACTGATTACGGATCTGAGATTCTGAATTTCCAAAGAACACCTCAAATCACCGTTAACAGTGGAACTGGTGCTGAAGTAAGACCTGTAATTCTGAATGGAAGAATTGACAGTGTATTTGTTCTTAGTGGTGGATCTGGTTATACTTCTCCACCAGAGTTGGTTGTCAATTCCAACCCAGTTGGAACTGGTACTACTGGATCTGGTGCAAGACTCAGAGCACTCATTAACAATGCTGGTGTAGTGACCTCTGTAGTCGTCCTCTCCAAGGGTTTAAACTACGATACGAACACAACCACCATTAAGGCAAATTCGGTGGGTTCTGGGGCAATCCTGAACGGTTTCGTGAGACGTTTGGGTGTCAACAAGTTTGCCAAGATTAATGATAATGGTGGAGAGGTTGTATTTCCAACTCCAGATCAGGGTCTTGAGTATGCTGCCATTGGATATGGTTCAACTTTAAGAAATGCTTTTGGTGATACAGGAGCATTCCACTCTCCTATTATTGGATGGGCATATGATGGAAATCCAATCTACGGATCTTATGGATACAATAACCCAGAAAATATTCAAAGTGGTATTAAGAGAGTTGGGTCTGGATACACATCAAGTGCTTCTTATATTACGAATAGACCAAATGCTACAACTTTCCCACTAGGATTCTTTGTTGATGATTATAGATTCACCAACGTTGGTGATCTTGATGAGTTTAATGGAAGATATACGATCACTAATGAATTCCCACAGGGAATCTATGCGTACTTTGCTACCATTGACGCAAATGGTAGTCCACAATTCCCATTCTTTGTTGGAAACTCCTACAGATCTAAGAGTATTCCTGAAAATGTAGATCCCGCAGCTTCTATTGACCAAAATTATGATTTCAACAACTCTCAACTGATTAGAAATACTTTCCCACAAAAGATTGCTCAGGAAGGAGCATCTTATGACTTTGCTATTGAACCATATAAAGTATTCTCCCAAGATGCCGTTGTTGATGTCGTTAGGTCTGGGTCTGTAGATTCTATTAGTGTTGCTTCTACAGGAAATGCGAGATATGCTGTTGGTGATAACTTAAACTTCGGTGAAACTGAAACTGGAACTGGGCTTGCTGCTCAAGTATCTAAAATTGGTGGTAGATCCATCGTCAGTGTTTCTTCTACAGAAACAGTATATGAGAATGCCATTGTAACTTGGAAAGATAACAAGACTGTAGAGTTTTCTATTAGTCCAAACTTTGATTTGAACAACAATGATATTGTTCAAATCACTGGACTTTCTACTTTCGTAGAGAATCTTGATGGATCTCACATTATTAATACAGATCTTCCAAATGCAAAATTAATTGTTGGGATGGGAACCACTGGTGTCAGTGGAATGACTACAGACATCACGGTCTCGATCCTTCCCGTTTCCATTGGAAGTTCGGTAAAAGTTTCTAATGAAACATTTGGTGTCCTGAATGTTTTCTCTGCTGATGGTATAATTAGAGTTCAGAGATTCCCATCTGAAACTGCTAGTGGTGGAGTAGCGCACACTGCTACAGAAACAGTCACTTATCTCCCACAAAGATTTACCGTATCTCTAGAAACACCTTACTTTGATTCTAAGGAACAGCAAAAGGTATACTTCAACCCATTTGAAACTGTTGGTATTGGAATAACTGCTGGTTTTTCCACAACAAGATCCTATCAGTTCAATGGAATCACTACCGAGAGAAGCATTCTTACCCAGAATATTTACCTCAAGGATCACCCATTCGTAACCAATCAGCAACTTTCTTATTCCGTTGGTCTTGGAACGACTTCTATTGGAGTTTCTACAAGTCCTACTGGAACTGTGTTCTACATGCCAAGTCAGGTCTATGCTATTAAGACCTCTAAGGACACAATCGGTATTGCGACTGTTCTTAATGGTGATCAGGTTTATTTCAGAGATGTTTCATACACTAATTTGTATGACTATCAGTTTGCCTCTGTATACAGTCAGGTAACTGCAGATGTTAAGAAAATTTCGGCAACTGTTTCTACTGGTGAAACTCATGGTCTTACAAATGGTGATATAGTTCAACTTACTGTAAATCCTGGTCTTAGCACAGGTGTTGGTGCTGCTTCAACAGTTATTATTAAAGTTGTTGAGGAAAGAATTCTTGTTAACCCAGTTGCTATCAGTTCCACTGGAATTAACACGAGTACAAATATTATTACGAAAACAAATCATGAGTATTCTACTGGTGACAAGGTTTACTATGAAGCAAGTGAAGTTATCGGTGGACTTTCTACTGGAACCTTCTACGTATACGTAATTGATAAGGATAACTTCAGACTGACAGAAACTAGAAAGGATGCTGTTTCCTCTCCACCAACATTCGTTAACTTGACTTCCGTTGGTGGAACCTCTCAGACACTTTCTTTAGTCAATCCACCACTTGAAGTATTCAAGAATAATGATGTAGTCTTCAACTTAGAAGATCCAAGTCTTTCTGGGTATAATTTCAAAGTATATTACGATAACGACTTTGACAATGCTGTTGTTTCTACTGGACAGACAACTAATTTCTTAGTATCACCTTTTGGTACTAATGGAACATCTGGTGCTGGAGCAACTGTTGGATTCTCTTCGGTATTCCCATCTATCCTTTATTACAACCTTGATAAAGGTGGATTTATTAGCACTGCTGATACTGATGTTACTGGATATAATGAAATTAGATACTCCAATAGCAGATACAATGGAACTTATAATATTACTGGAGTAACTAGCACGACATTTGATGTAAATCTTTCTGACGTTGTTGAGAGATCATCATATACTGCTTCTGAGTGTGACTCTATCGAATACAATACAACTTCTACTAGTGCCACTGGTTCTATCGAAGATGTCAAAATTATCTTTGGTGGATTGGGATATAAATCCGTCCCCAATATTTCTAGCATCACTTCCACATATGGATCTGATGCAGTATTGAGACTGAATTCAGATACTATTGGTAAGTTAGAGTCTGTAAGACTTTTGACACCTGGATTCTCTTATCCATCTGATAAAACTCTCACTCCAACTGCTAATGTTCCAAATGAACTTTCAGTTAGAAATTATGAAACCCTGAATTCTATTACTGTTATCTCTGGTGGTAAAAACTACCTTACCCCACCAAGTCTTGTTCTATATGATCCATCTACAGATAACATCGTTCCTGATTTCCAAGGATCTACTGAACTTTCTGGAAATGCTGTAAGTCCAACGACTCTTGTTAATGGTGTAGAGACAGCTGGTATCAGAATCGATAGAAATCCAGTCGGTCTTAAAGATGATGTTGTATATCGTGCTGTAGCAGTTAATAATGACAATGGAGTTTCCGTTGTTAGTGTTGCTTCTAGTACAGACAATATTGTTACTCTGAGCATCTCCACACCAATCCTAGGATTTAGTACAGCACCATTTACAGCTGGTGATGAAGTATTTGTTGAAGGAATTGGACTAGCATCTACTACAGGTGATGGACATAATTCCTCCGACTATGGATATCAATTCTTCACTGTCACTTCTTTCGATAGCAGTGTTAATCCAAACAAACTTACTTATAATCTGAGTAGTCTTGTAACCACAAATACAGGGATTGCTATTACAAATCCAGGATTATTTGCCAATGTTGTTAAAAAAGATAATCTCCCCGAGTTTAGAGTAAACAAAGAAACTTCTGTATTTGAACCAGGTGAGTCCCTCTATCTCAATGACCTTTTAGTTGTTGGATCTACCAATCTTGTTGTAAGTAGCTTTAATTCTCTAACTGGAAAACTGAACATCACTGGAACCACACCAATTAAGAATGGTGATACTCTTACTGGTTCTGTAACTGGTGCTAAGTGTACAATTGAGAATATTACATCCAAGGTTGGTCGTTTTGAAATTGATTCAACGTCTACCTTTATCAAAGGATGGAGCAATGACATTGGAAAACTCGATGAAGATTATCAGGTAACTGGTGATAACGATTACTATCAAAGAATGTCTTACTCTATTCAGAGTGAGAAGTCATTTGACGATATTATCAGTTTTGTAAACGATAACGTCCACCCAACTGGTTATAGAAACTTTGCTGATACTCAAATTAATCCAAAAGGAAATGTAGGGGCTTCTTTCACGACAGCACAAGAAGAACCATTCTTGGTTCTTGACATTTTTGATGGAGCTAAGAGAGTTGATACAATTAACGATTTTGATTTCGCATTAGACTTAGATGCCACTGCAAATACTTCTAAATCCATCGAACTTCAAAATGTTCAAGTAACCGATTACATTCTTAATAAGACTAATAGAGTTATTTCTATTGATGACATCAGTGGTGAATTTTTGAATGAAGATTCTGATGAACTTCTTAAATTTAAGGATGTTGCCACTTTTGGTGATGGTAGAAAGACGAACAAGTTCCTTGTTCAACTTGTAGATATTACCAATGATGCCGAAATGGGTCTTAAAGAACTCGTTTTGGTCAATAACAATGAAAACACTTATGTCTTTGAAAAAGTAGGTGTTGGTGAAACTATCGGTGAACTTGATGGATTCTTTGATGAGGATACAAACCAATACTCCTTGAGATTTACTCCAAATGAAATTTACAACACTGATTATGAAGTAAAACTTCTTCAAACATTCTTTGATGATGATGCATCTGGAATTGGATCTCAAAGCATTGGATTTGTAGATCTTATTTCTAAAACACAAGATGTTGTTGCTGGTGTTGGTACAACAGTTCTTGGATTCAGCACAACTACATCCGATACTTTCTATACAAGTATTGAAGTTTTTGATGAATTGGCAAATGCTGTTGATTACGTCGAACTTGTACTTACCCACAATGGTGTTGATACTTATCTTACTGAGTTAGCATCATTTAACACCAGAGTTGGTTTGAATGGTCTTTCTGGTCCATTCATCGGATCCTTTACCTCATCTATTGATTCAGGAATCGTAAGTCTTGTTTATAATAACAATGGATCTAATGATGTTAGATTGAGAACTCAGACCATTAGTATTGGAAGCACTGCTGCTGGTATCGGTACATATAGATTTAAGTTTACTGGAACATCCGATGGAACAGAAAGAACTGGTAGATTGGAATCTGATTATGCAATCGTAACTGGTGGAACACCAACAACGATTACTGGAATTAATAGTATTACTGATGGATCCCTGAAGTCAACTGTCCGAGTAAGCATTGGAGAAACACAGTCTGTACACCAAGTCTACGTACTCAATGATCAAAAAGATAGAGAAAACTTATACGTTCTGAGTTATCCATACCTTTCTGTCAATGATATCAATGGTATCGGCACGTTCTCTGCTGAATATTCTGCTACTGGAGTAGATCTGAAATTCCATCCAGACTACACTGGTGATATTCAGGTACAATCTTTCAATGAAATTATCTACAGAGATCTTGACAATAATGGTGATATTTCTGGTATCGGTGATCTTTCTTATGGTGATGTAAACCAGAATGTATCCCAAGCAGTTTACTATGGTATTAACCAGAGAGAAATTTTAGAATTCTCTGCCAAGCACGATGGTGTTGATATCTTTGCTAAGACTTTCGATCCAGCTGGAACTGGCATTGTCAGCACAACAACGGGTAAATTTACATTACCACACTTCTTCCAAACTGGTGAAGAACTTGAGTATAGACCTGAGTCTAACTTGGTTGGAGTTGCTGCTACTGGCATTGTTTACTACACTGGAGTTGGATCCACAGATCGTTTACCACAAACAGTTTATGCTATTAGAGATAATGCTTCTCAATTCAGAGTTGCCATTGCCGCTACTTTAGCCACTGTTGGAACTGCTGTTACTTTTGCCGCACTTGGTGCTGGTAACAAGCACGTATTCTCCATGGCAAAGAGAGCCGAGAAGACAATCTTGACCTTAGATGGTATTGTCCAATCACCTCTTCTGAAAACACCTCTGATAGAGCAGACAATGCATTCTGTCGGAGCAGGAACAACTATCATTCAACTCAGTGGAATCTCTTCTATTAGACCTGCTGACTTGATCAAAGTTGGTAATGAATACATGAAGGTTAGTATCGTTGGTCTTGGATCAACAAATACTAGTGGTGTTGGTGCTATCGGAACTCTTCCAATCGTCGAGGTTGAACGTGGATTTGTTGGATCTAGTGCCACCTCTCACAACCAGTTTGCTAATGTCTCTATTTACAGAGGATCTTTTGACATCGTTGATAGCAAGATTCACTTTACAGAAGCACCTACTGGTGCTGGTAGAGAAGATCTTGATAGCAGAGGATTGGCAATTCCAAGATCTAATTTCTCTGGAAGAGTTTATTTGAGAAAAGATTATGACACAAGTCTGTTGTTTGATGACGTATCCGATCAATTTGATGGTGTAACCTCTGAGTTTACTCTTAACTCTAACGGAAGCAGTGTCACTGGAATTGGATCTACTGGTGGCAATGGTGTTGTATTCATTAATGGTGTTTTCCAAGCACCATCTACTCCAAATAACACTAATAATAACTTTACAATTACTGAAGTTTCTGGAATCAGCAGCATCATATTTACTGGTATCCTTTCTGAAGGTGGATCTCAAATTATTGATCAATATGATATCAACCAAAACCAACTTCCAAGAGGTGGTGTTCCAATTTCATTTGGAGCAACAAATGGATTGGGTTATGCTCCACTTAGAAAAGCAACTGCTGTCCCAACAGTAACTCTGGGACAAATTACAAATATTGCTGGAGTACCAACGACTGGAGTATTTGATGCCATTTCTAATGCCGAATATGATAATACAACTGGTATTCTGACAGTAACTTCTTCTAGTGCTCATGAACTGAACACTGGTGATAAGATTGAACTGAAGAATATGACGTTCTCTTGTCCCGCAAATGGTCCTTTTGCTAACAACTATCAGTTCCCATCTGAACAGGGTGTAAACTTTACCATTAGTTCTTTCGTTTATGACAACAGAACAGGTCTTGCTACGGTTGGATTGACATCTGCCCATAACTTTAGAGTTGGTAGATTAGTTGATCTTTCCAATATTGGAATGGCTTGCTCTACTCCACACACTGGGGTCACCAACTCCATCTTCCCAGATGGAAGTTCTGGAAGTAAAGCCGTTGGTGTTAATACCAATAGATATCCAATCCTTGGTATTGCTGGAACTAATACTTTCTTAATTAACGTTGGTGTTTCCACCATTGTCCACGTCTATGCTGGTGCTGGTGCTACAGCAGGAAATGCATATGAAGTAAAACCAGCTGGTCCTTATTATGCCACTAGAATTCTTTCCAGCACAAAGTTTGAAACCCAAGTTGGTGTTGTGACATTTGCTCACACTTATAGTTCTGGTGGAACATTTGCGAAGTGGACAAATGCTGATTTTGGTAGTGGTTATTCTACTATTACTGCTCCCGCAATTGCTGTTACCGAGTCTGGTCATACTGGCACAGTTGCTCAAATTACAGCATCTGTAGGTGCTGGTGGAACATTAGCATTCACTATCACAAATGCTGGTAGTGGATATACAAATCCAACAATCAATATTCAGGAACCAAGTTACGACAACTTGGTTGTTGAGGGTGTTTCTAGACTTTCCGTTGGAGCAACAACAGCAACTGGAATCGGAATGTCCGTCACTGTTGGTGTTCTTGGAATCAATACAAGTTATAACTCTCAACCAATTGTAGATTTTGTCTATGATGAAATCACTGGATTATCTACTGTTAGTGTTGTTGGTCACGGACATACCACGGGTGATATTATTAAGATAAACAATGTTGAATTTTACCCATATGCTCCAGTTGGTGATGGTGGATTATTCTTCCCTGGACCATCTGTAACTTACAACTACACTGTTCTTCAATATATTGATGAGGACACATTCACAATTAACATTGGTGCTGCGGCAACTGTGGTCTCTTACACATATGTTGGTGCTGGTGGTGTTGTAAGAACTGGAATCGGAGCAACTTTATTTGAAGTTCAGGAGTTTACAGTTACCAAACCAGGTTATTCCTTCAGAAGAGGTGATGTTCTGAGAGTTGTCGGTATGACGACTGATCCACTTGCTGGTGATGATTTCAAGCAATTTGAAATTACTGTTGATGATACCTTTGAAGATACCTTCGCAGCATGGCAGTTTGGTGAACTTGATTATATCGATAGTGTCAAACCATTCCAAGATGGAAGCAGAACTAGATTCCCACTTGCTTATAATGACCAACTTGTAAGTTTTGAGGTTGATAAGAACGATCCAGATTCTGCCCTGATTAATTTAGAATCTCTCCTCCTCGTTTTTATTAACGGTGTTCTTCAAGAACCTGGAGAGGCTTATGAATTCTATGGTGGAACCTCTATTACTTTTGCTGAACCACCAGCTCCAGAAGACTTAATTGCCATCTTCTTCTATAGAGGAACTGGTGGAATAGATAGTTACTTACAAAATATTCGTGAGACAATCAAAGTTGGTGATGATATTTTCATGAAGAGAACACCTCTGATTGAAAAAAATGATGCCCCACGTATATTCTCTAACCTCTCGCAAGAGTCTCAACGTGCTATTGTCGGTATTACATCTTCTAGTGAAGTTGAAACTTCTCTCTATCGTGGTGATGGTGTAAGCACTACAGAACCAAAACCAATCGCATGGACTAAGCAAAAGGTTGATAGAGTTCTCGGTGGTGAGTTTATTTCTAAGGCAAGAGATTCCTTAGAAGCACAAATTTATCCTACTGCAAAAGTTCTCAAGGATCTTAAGACAACAGACAATGAATTGTTTGTTGAGGACACTTCTCTGTTCCTTGGTGTTGATCCAGTAACGGATCCAGATACAAACTTTGGTGGATTGATCGTTTCTGGATTCTCTACTGCTGGAATTGGTTCTACAACAACGGTTAGAACTGAAAGAATCAGTGGTATTTTGGAAACAAATGTTCAGGGTTACTCTGGTGTAATTACTGGAATTACTACAGCATACGCAAGACTAGAAGAGTTCTATCCTTTCGATGTTTCTAAGTTGAACTACAAGAAAGGTCAAAACCTTGTAGATGGTTCTAAGAATGACCTTAGAGCAATCTACATGAGACCAGATGGAACTAAAGTGTACGTTGCCGATCAAAATACATTGACTATTACAGAATGGTCACTGTCTTCTCCATATGAAATCGATACTGCTGCTATTAATAACAGCAATCAAATTGGATTTAGTACCCAAGTTACTCAAATCTATGATTTCTTCATTAGAGATGATGGAACTAAACTGTACACTCTCGGAAGAGGAGCTCAAGCACCATTCGTAACCCAGTTAAATCAATTTGATCTTTCCGTTGCTTGGGATTTGACTAGTGAAGATGTTGCTGGTATTGAAACTACTACTACTGTTTCCAACCAAACTCAAAGTCATAGAGGATTAGAAGTTGTTGATACTGGAAGTAAGATTATTACAATTTCACCAACAACAGCAACACTTTACAGTTATGATCTTTCTAGTGCTTACGATATCACAAGCATTTCCTTTGATACCAGCCAAGCACTGGCAGATGATGCTGCTCCATCCGATTTTGCTATGAGCAATGATGGTGAAAAGATGCTTGTTCTTGGTGGTGACAGTGAAAAACTCCTTGAATATGATCTCGGCACAGGATTTGTTATCACATCTATTGGTATTGGGACTACTTCCACTCTCAGTGTTGGTGCTGGAGCAACTATTTCTCTGACAATCAAAGATGATGGTGAGAGAGCATATGTTCTGAATTCTTCTGGAATTGGTTCTCAATATCACATGAGTCTCCCTCCCGATGGTCTTGGACTTACGTTCCAACTTGATCTCCGTGATGTATCCACTTTAGTAAAGAGACAAACTCTTGCTGATGGTTATCGTGTTCTCGTGTATGATACGGGAGTTGGAACTGGTCTCACAACCATTATCGGATCTGGTGTTTCTATTGGAATTGGAACAACTAATGTCATTGGAGTTTCCACTCAATATCTTGATAACATTTACGAAACATACTACACCCAGTATTCTGGAACCGTTGGTATTCTTACTTGTCAGGTAGATCCTGCAACTAACATTGTTGGAGTCGCAACAACTGGAACATACTATGAACCATGTGGAAGAATCTCTTGGGGTAGAATTTCTGGATTTGACAGATCCAGTGATCCGATTTCTCTGACTGTAGATGGTAATGATTTTGAAGTTGGAATGACAACGTATCCAACGATCCAAAGAAGAGATGCTGGTTTGAGATCTACAGGTGCTCTAAGCAAACAGTAAGGAACACCTTATAAATACAAAAAAAACCAAGTCTAATAATGTCTGCTATTATTACAGATCAATTTAGGATTTTGAATGCCGAAAACTTTGTGGCATCTGTCGCAAATACGGCAAATTCTTATTATGCTTTTATGAGTTTATCCAATCCTACTGGATCTGGATATGGTAGAACATCAACATGGAATGATATTGGTGGACCACCTTTTCCAACCGATAACTTTAATTATTCTAACCATGTTTATGATACGATGCTGTTCGGCAAACGTGTCACTTCTTCTAATACTAGGAGATTGGTTAGAAAAGTAAATTGGGTTCAGGGATCTACCTATGACTACTATAGACATGATTACAGTGCTACTAATCAGTCACAAGTAACAAATTCCAGCAGACTTTATGATTCAAATTATTACGTTGTAAACAGTGAATTTCGTGTTTATATTTGTTTAGACAACGGAACTGCTGCTGGAATTTCTACTACACCATCTGCTTCACTTGACGAACCAACCTTTACCGATGTTGAACCAAGTAGAGCAGGTACAAGTGGTGATGGATATCTTTGGAAATATCTTTACACAATCAACCCAAGTGACATCGTTAAATTTGATTCTACGGAATACATTACAGTCCCAAATGATTGGTTAACAACGACTAGTACTGGAATTCAAGCTGTTAGAGATAACGCAGATTCTGAAGTCAATAACAACCAAATTAAGATTGTTGCTATCGATGAACCAGGACTTGGATATCCACAATTTACTGCTAAAGAGTTTCCAATCCTTGGTGATGGACAAGGTGGAAAAGTTAGAGTTACGACAAACTCTCTTGGTCAAATTATTGAAACACAGGTAACTTCGGGTGGATCTGGTTATTCCTTTGGACGTGTTGATCTTTCCAGTGAAAATACAGGTGTTCAAACGGCAACATCTGCTTTTGCTAGATTGACACCGATCATTCCCCCATCCAAAGGTCATGGTTATAATGTTTACAAAGAACTTGGTGCTGATAAAGTTCTAATGTATGCCAGATTTGATAATTCATCCTATGACTTTGCCGATGACACTGTATTTGCTCAAGTTGGGATTATAAAAAATCCAACCATTTTGAATTCCGATACTGTTTTTACAGATAATCAGTACTCTTCTCTTTATTCTATTAAGTATGAGACCCAAAGTGCCGCACAGGATTTAGTTGTTGGAGATACTATCCAACAGACTGTAGGGGTAGGATCTACTGCAAAGGGTATTGTTGCTTCTTACGATACAGAAACTAAGATTATCAAATATTATCAAGATAGAAGTCTTTATTATAATTCTTCTACTGGAGATGAAACAGACGCAACTGATGTGAGATCTAGATCACCCATTATTAACTTCACTTCTAGTTCTAACGCAATTACTAAGAGTGGTGGTTCTTTCAGTGTTAACGTAGATCAAAGCTTTAGTGGAGTTACAACCACTCTTGCTAATGGAAGAGTAGTTAACCTTGGTGTTAACTTCACAGATGGTCTTGCCAATCCAGAAATAAATAAAAGGAAAGGAGAAATCATCTACCTTGACAATAGACCTTCTGTAACCAGAAATGAAAGACAGAAGGAAGACGTTAAAATCGTATTAGAGTTCTAATAAAATGCCACAGCAGACTAATCTCAACGTCAATCCTTACTACGATGATTTTGATCCTGCTAAGGATTATTATCGTGTGCTGTTTAAGCCTGGATTCCCAATTCAGGCTAGGGAATTAACCACACTACAATCTATCCTACAGAATCAACTTGAGAGTTTTGGTAGTCACATCTTCAAAGAAGGTTCTATTGTTGTACCTGGCAATATCACATATGATGATCAGTTCTATGCTGTGGAAATTAATTCCACTCACTTAGGAACTGATGTTAGTGTATACATTAATAATTTTGTAGGGAAAAGGATCGTCGGTCAAGAGTCTGGTGTAACTGCTCAGGTACAGTACGTTCTTTCGCAAACTGCTTCCGAAAGAAATAATGTAACTCTTTATGTTAAGTATATTGACTCTGGTAACACGAATAATGCTCTTTCATCTTTTAGTGATGGTGAGAATTTAGAAACTTTAGAAGCAGTAGATTTCGGTAACACTACCATCCCAACTGGCAATACATTTGCTACTTGTATTGCTGAAGATGCTACTTCTATTGGTTCTGCTGCTCACATTGGAGCTGGTATTATGTTCCTTAGAGGAACATTTGCCAGAGTAGACACGCAAACAATTCTTCTGGATCAATACAGCAATCAACCATCTTATAGGGTTGGTTTAGTAATCTCCGAAACTGTTACCACAGCAAAGGATGATTCTTCACTTTATGATAATGCCAAGGGATTTTCTAACTACACAGCACCAGGTGCTGATAGATTAAAGATTGAACTTGTTCTTGGCAAGAAAGCAGTAACTGATACTACCGACGTAAACTTTATTGAGCTCTTAAGAGTTGAAAACGGTCAGATTAGAAAAATTACCAAGACCACAGAATATAGCATTATTCGTGACTATTTGGCTAAGAGAACTCATGATGAATCTGGTGATTATTCTGTAGAGGATTTCGAACTCGGATTGTTCAATTCTTTAAATGATAGACTTGGAAATGATGGGTTGTACTTCTCTAATCAATCCACATCTCAAGGAAGTATTCCTAGTGATGACCTTGCTTGCTTAAAGGTAGGACCTGGTGTTGCATATGTTAAGGGATATGATGTAGAGAAGAATGGAACTGAAATTATTGATGTAAACAAAACAAGAGCAACTAAAGAAGTTAAGACTTCTGCTGTTGACTTTGAGATGGGCAATCTCATCAAATTAAATCATGTTGTCGGCATCCCTAAGTTCAAAGATGCTGTTCAACTTTACGATCAGAGAAGAAATAATACTGGTGCTGGCATCGGCACTCAAATTGGTGAAGCAAGAGTATATACTTTAAAACCAGAATCTCAAGTTAGTATTGCTTTAACTGATACTACAATCTATGATTGTTATCTTTATGATATTCAAACTTACACCAGACTTGAATTAAACTCTAGCCTGAGTGCTGGTGATCTTCCAGATACCGCATACATCAAAGGTCTCAGTAGTGGAGCAACTGGATATGCCACTACAGTTGGATCTGGTAAATCTGAAGTATTCCTGAGACAAACTGCTGGGTCTTTTATCCAAGGTGAGTCCATTAGCATTAACGGCATCTCTACGACCCCTAGAACCGTCAATAACGTCAAGCAATACGGTGCTGGGGATGTCAGGATGGTCTGGCAGGATAGCAGCTCTCTGTCTGGTTATACGACGGATTTCCAAGGTGATACTGTTTTAGACTTTATTGTTCCAACAGGATTTAGTGTTGCCGATACAATCACTATCAATAATGCTGGTATCACCACATCTGCTGGAAACGATTTTATTAATTTTAAAGTCGGTGACATTATTCAATACCAGAGACCTGGATTCTCCACAGCAACTTACAACAGAGTAAGTTCTGTCGCAGCAGATGGTCTTACGATGACTTTATCTGCCGTTGTTAATGTTAAAGGAGTGTGTGATGGTTCTCTTCCAAGTTCCACAACAACAGTTCAGTTTAAAAGAGGTAGATCTTCGATCAGAAATGAAGAGCAGGGATTCCTTTATGCTCCTCTGGATGATGGAAACATTGCTACAGTAGATTTTACTGGATCTGATCTTAAGGCAGTTGTAGAGGCAACAGGAAAAACTACCAATTCCAGTGGTGTTCTTACACTGTCCGCTTCTGACATTAGTGGTCTTACCGATATCCTCTTTGAAGCTTTTGATGAAGAAAGATACTCCATTATCTACAGTGATGGAAAAATCGAACCACTTCGTGATGATCAGGTATCTATTTCCTCCAATGTAGTAACTTTCAATGGTCTGAGAGCAAGTCAATCTAACGTAAATGTTATTGCTACCGTTAGAAAAACTGCAGTTCAGAATAAGCAGAAAGTTTACAATAGAGTTAGAACTCTAGAGGTAACAAGATCCAAATATAGTAATTCTGGAACCAATGGAAACAGCAGCATCAATGATGGATTAACTAAGAGTCCATACTATGGACTCAGAGTTCAGGATAAAGAAATCTGCCTGAATTATCCCGATGTTGCTAATGTCTTTGCTGTTTATCAAGCAATTGACGAAAATTCGGTGACTCTTGACACCCTGAACTTCTTCACAAATGCTGATATCAATGATAGTGTTATTCTTGGTGAAAATGTAATTGGTAGTACTTCTGGTGCTGTTGCTAAAGTTGTTACAAAAGCAGCAAATCAAATTACCTTTGTTTATTTGAACGAAAACAAATTTGCTGCTCAAGAGAACGTTCTGTTCCAAGAATCCAACGTTATCGGTCAAATTCAGTCTATTAGTGCTGGAAGGTACACCGATGTTACAAACAGATTCACTCTGAATAAGGGTCAAAAGAATCAATACTATGATTATGCTCGTTTAGTCAGAAATGATGGATATTCTGAACCAAATAGAAAACTGTATGTCGTTTATGACCACTATACAGTTCCATCTAATGATGAGGGTGATATCTTTACGGTAGATAGTTATGGAGCAGAAAGGTTTGCTAAAGATATTCCTTTGATTGGTAATATTAATCAAAGAGCTTCTGATACTTTAGACTTTAGACCTAGAGTATCTGTCTTCGATCCATCTACTGCTACTGCGTCTCCGTTTGACTTTAAATCTAGAGTATTTACTGATCAACCAAAACTTCTTCTTGCCGCAAACGAAAGTTCTGTAATTGGATATACTTTCTATGTTCCAAGAATTGATAGACTTTACTTAGATAAACTTGGCAACTTTGTTTATGTTGAAGGTGTTGCTGAAAGAACACCAAAAGCACCAGAAAAAGTTGGTGATGTAATGCTTCTGGCTACCATTGATATTCCTGCTTATCTCTATGATGTTGATACTGTAAGTATCACCATGGAAGATAACAGAAGATATACAATGCGTGATATTGGAAGACTTGAGGATAGAATTGAAACTCTAGAAGAGTTGACCTCTCTTAATCTTCTTGAACTTGAAACTCAGTCACTGCAAGTTCAAGACGCAACGGGTCTTTCTAGATTTAAGTCTGGTTTCTTTGTAGACAACTTCAGAAATGGTGATTTCATTGATCCTAGATCGGTAATGCTTCCTCAGGATGGTGTTCTTAGACCATTCTTAGATGCTACGACACTTGCTGGTCTTTTAGCATCTAATACAAATACTCCTGATAATGAAATCGATCTTGCTGTTGACTTTAATCTTCTTGACCAAAATGTCAGAAAAACTGGACGTATTGTTACACTCAACTATTCTGAAACTGAATATCTCAGCCAACCACATGCTACCAAGGTAGAGAACGTTAACCCATTTAACGTTGTACTTTATAACGGTAGTGTTCAGTTAAGTCCCAAATCCGACTTCTGGGTAAGAAATATTTGGGTTCCTGGTGGAAGTGTAAGAATTCCAAACCCAAGCAGAAGAGGTCAAACAGATACGGTTGTAAGAACACTGTCTAATAGACCAGACAGGTTCATGAGATCTAGGAACGTACAGTTTAATTCTGTAGGTAATAAGCCATATGGTAGATACTATCAGTTCCTTGATGGAAATGGTGCTGTCGATGTTATTCCAAAACTTCTTGAAGTTGAAAATGTAACTGGTGTATTCCAAGTTGGTGAGACTGTTGTTGGATCTGTTAACGGTGTTGATATTATCAGATTTAGACTGGCAAGACCAGATCATAAGTCTGGAGCATATGCCACACCAGCAGTTTCTTACACAATCAACCCATACGACAATACCACCACACTTCCAACCCAATACTCTCTTGCTTCTACAGTTCTGAACGTAGATACAGCAGCACTTTCCGCACAAGCTCAGGGTGCTTATTCTGGAAGAGTTGAAGTTGGAACTAGATTCAGAGGATTGAATAGTGGTGCTCAAGCAACTCTGTCTGATATCAGACTGATTGCTGATAATGGTGGTGACTTAATTGGATCTTTCTTCCTAAGAGATCCAAATGCATCTCCAACACCTACAGTAAGAATTACTACTGGAACCAAGGAATATAAACTGACAACTAGTGCTACAAATGCCGAACCACTTCCTGGCAGTAAGTTAATCTCAACAGCAGTTACAAATTACACTGCTAACGGAAGAACAATTGTAAGACAGAGAGTAACTGCTACTTTCTATGATCCTCTGGCACAATCTTTCTTAATTGAAAAAGAAGGAGCATTTATTACCTCTGTTGATGTATTCTTTGCTAATAAAGATTCTGGAAATATTCCAGTTGAACTTCAACTCCGTACAATGGAGTTGGGTACACCCACAACGACTCTTGTAACTCCAGACGCAAGAGTTTTGGTAAAACCAGAAGATATTACAACGTCTTCTAATGCTTCTGTTGCTACTAATATCAAATTCCCATCTCCAGTTTATCTTGAACCAAACCAAGAATACTGTATAGTTCTTCTTGCTGATACTGATCAGTACGAAGTTTGGGTTGCTGAGATGGGTAAAAAGACCGTCAACGCAAGTCAACTTCCTGCTGCAACTGGTGTTGTATACAGCACTCAGTATTCCATGGGATCTTTGTTCTTGTCTCAAAACGGATCCATCTGGACTGCTAATCAGTATGAAGATATGACGTTCAAACTTTATCGTGCGAACTTCTCATCCGAATCTGGAACAGCATACTTCTATAATCCAAAACTTGATATCAGTAATGGTGGTTCTAGAAGACTTGGTGAAGATCCTATTCAGACTTTACCAAAAAGACTGACCATTGGTGTTACCACAATGCCTAATGGATATGCTGGTATCTCCACACTTTCTATTGGAAGAAAAGTTACTTCTGCATCTAAGGCATATAACTTTGGATACGTCGAACAGCAGGGTGGTCCTGTTGCTACTGGTGGTGCTGGTATCTTCACTGGTGGTAGTGGATATGGAACTCCATCTAACCCAGTTTCTACTTTCAACATCAATAGCAATGGAAGTGGTCTGACACTCAACGTAACTGTTGGATCTGGTATCAGTAACGTAACCGCTGTTTCTGTTGCCACATCTGGTTCTGGATATGTTGTTGGTGATACTGTTGGTCTCACCACTGCCGACATTGGTGGATTTGGTGATGGTGCTGTTATTAGTGTTAATAGTCTCTGGGGTGTTGACACCTTATATCTCACCAACGTACAGGGTGAGGAGATGACCGTTGGTGCTGGTCTTTCTTACTATGATAATAGTGGAACAATCGGATACTCTGGTGTTGACGTTGTAACCACCAACGTAACTACTGGTGATACAAATGATGGATCTTGGTTCTTTGTTGATCATTATGATCATGGAATGTATGCCGATAATAATAAAGTAACTCTTTCGAAGATTAGACCCAACACACAAGTTAATGTTCTTGCTGCAAATCTTGGTGTTGATGATACCGTTGTTTCTCTTGCTACCACTTCTGGACTTCTGACATTTGAAGGAATTGCTGTCGGTGCTGCTAATACTGGATATCTGGTCATTAACGATGAGATCATCGCATATGATTCTGTCGGAGTTGGAACAGTTGGTATTCTTCAAAGAGGTGTTGATAACACTCTTACGATTGCCCACAACACAGACGATCAAGCACTTAAGTATGAACTCAATGGTGTTTCTCTGAGAAGAATCAATAAGACTCATGACATGGGTTCTGTTGATAGAACTATCGATGGATATTATATTCAGATCGATAGATCGAACAGAAATACTGATGATACTCCAAACCAAGAACCACAACTTTCCTTCAATACCAACTCTTTGGTTGGTGGAAACTTGGCTGAGGCAACGCAGAACGTTCAGTTTAACTACATCGCACCAAACTTCGATGTGGTAACACCTGGAGATGCTACAAGTGCTTCAGCAAGAATTAGAACCGTTTCTGGTACTAGTGTTGATGGATCTGAAGTGTCGTTCTTGGATCAAGGATATGAACCAGTAGGTCTGAATACTATTAACACACTCGAAACACCAAGATTGATCGCATCTAAAGTCAATGAAGATGCTAGAACAACCGATCTCCCACGTAGCAAGTCGTTTACCTTAGGTGTCCAACTTGAGACACAAAGTAATTATGTTTCTCCATACATCAATCTTGACACTGCCAACCTGGAACTGTTCTCCAACAGAATCGATAACCCAGGACTGAATTATGCTACTGATGGTAGAGTCAATTCTGATGATACAGATCCACACTCTGCGATCTATGTTTCTCAGAGAGTTGATCTTCAGCAACCAGCAACTTCCTTAAGAGTTCTTCTGACTGCTGCCAGACCTTCTGACGCAGACTTTAGAGTACTCTACAAGTTAGTAAGAGCAGACTCTAGTGAGATTGACCAGACTTATGAACTCTTCCCTGGATATGAAAATCTTGTTGATACGGATGGTGATGGGTTCGGTGATCAGGTAATTAACATTGCTGCCAACACTGGACATCCAGATGTCCTGGTTCCACCAAGTCTGACTCCAAATGATTATCTGGAATATCAATTCACTGCTGATAATCTTGAGCAGTTTACTGGATATGTAATCAAGATTGTATGTACAACAACTAATCAATCTAAGGTTCCAACATTCAGGGATATTAGAACGATCGCACTGGCATGATAAAGGTAGAGGGACATCAAAACCTCTATCGTGATCCTAATACTGGTGCGATAGTAAATACTGATAGACGGGCATATCTAGAGTATGTCCGTCAAAGAAATTTATTGACTAAACAAAAAGAAGAGAAAAGAAATTTAGAGCAAGAAGTCTCTAGTCTTTATGAAGAAGTTGCTGAATTAAAGAAATTAGTCCATGACTTATTAGGTAGATAAATACCTGTATAGGGTGCTTGTGATTAAATGGCTGCCGTATATGTAACTAATTTAACTATTAATGCTGGCGTGAATTTTAGTCAATCTTTCACGCTGGCAGATACTGCTTCTGACGCACCTATTAACTTAGCTGGTTATGGACACAGTGCCTTTTTAAGGAAACATTATACCGCTACAGACAGTACTCCCTTTGCGACAACAATTGATAACCCAGCAAGCGGATCCATTTCCGTTTCCATGGGTTCTAGTTTGACTTCGACATTAAAACCTGGAAGATATGTTTATGATGTAGTTATTGTAGATGGAAGTGGGACAAAAACTAGAGCGGTTGAAGGTTCAGTTATCGTCCGTGGAGGAGTAACTAGGTAATGGCAAACAACATAAAAGTTCGTGTTGGTCAGACCCCTGCAGTAAAAGTCTTAACATCTGGAACCATTTCCGCAGTTCCTTCCTTTTCAGCATTAACTGACACATCGTTCTCTGATCTTACTGACGGTCAGTTTGCTGCTTATGAAGCTTCATCTGGACTTTGGAAGAATACCTCCACAGCTCAGTTTGACATCGATGGGGGTGTTTACTGATGTCACAGATTAAATTAAAAAGAACGTATGGCATCGGTTTACCTGATCTGCCTCCAGTAGGCACAGGTGTAACCGATGGTGAACTAGTCTACGTATACGATACTAACAACCTTGGTGCTGGTGGCACCTACAGGAAACTCTACATTGGTAGTGCTGCTGGTGTAAACACACTGCCTTATCCTGTAGGCGGTCAGTACTACATGGAGAGACTTCCTGATAACCTCACTCAGGAAGGTGTTCTGTTACCTAGAAAGGTACTCTCTGCTAATGCTAATGCCTTAATCGACAGAATCCAAGTAGGAAGTGGACTGTCTGTTTCTGGTATCTCCACCTTCAAGAATGACGTATATATTGAAGGTGATTTAGATGTAACTGGTGATATTACCTTTGATGAATTTACTGCTAGACAGGTAGTAGTAACTGGCATTGCCACCGTAAATGAGGCAATGTCTATTGGTGGAACCCTTGGAGTCCACAATGCTTATATTGCTGCTGGTTTAGTAACCTCTCTGGTTGGCACCTACGCCACAGTCACAACTGTGGACATCGAGACTCTAGATGCCAGAGATGTTAATATCACCGCTGGCATTATCACAGACATTGTTGGTACTGCTGCTACCATCACGACGATTGATGCTACAGAAGGTGATATCGTTAATGCCAAGATCACTGCTGGTATTATCACCGATATTGTTGGTACTGCTGCCACTATCACCACCATCGATGTAACAAACCTCGATGCCGTAAATGCCACTCTTGGAAGTGGTATCTTTACTGACATTCAGGTATCTGGTGCTTCTACTGTCACTGGCATTGCCACTTTCCAAAGTGACGTATATGTTGCTGGTAACTTAAATGTTGTCGGAGACATTGTATATGATGAAGTAAGGGGTCGTAATCTTAATATTTCTGGTGTTGGTACTATTGCCAACTTCAATAGTGGTCTTGGTACGATTACCACTCTTGATTCCGAAACTGCTGATCTTAATGATGTAAAGATCACTTCTGGTATTATCACCAGTCAGGTTGGTACATATGCCACGATCAACACTGTTGATGTCGAGACTCTCGATGCTAGAGATGTCAAGATCACAGCTGGCATCATTACTGATATTGTCGGTACTGCTGCTACAATCACCACTATTGATGCTAATACTGCTGATTTAGTTGCTGCCAACATCAACGTTGGCATGATCACCAGTGCCTACATCACTGCTGGTATTGTCACCGATATTCAAGTATCTGGTGCTTCTACTGTAGTCGGTGTAGCAACATTCCAGAATGATGTTTATGTTGCTGGTAACCTGAACGTCATTGGTGACGTTGTATACGATGAGGTAACTGGTAGAAATATTAATATCAGTGGTGTTGGCACGATTGCCAACCTCATCACGACTGGTATCT
>Ga0208162_1000372_pt1 | contig 26430 bp, 35 predicted proteins | sample CB_VirMetaG_4_FD_184539 | JGI IMG/M metagenome (GOLD analysis project Ga0208162, IMG submission 184539) | Freshwater to marine saline gradient viral communities from Chesapeake Bay - CB_1508_1M Viral MetaG (SPAdes) (version 4) | ecosystem: Environmental > Aquatic > Marine > Coastal | place: USA... | reverse complement strand
TGCTGCACCCTGTACGGCATCGTTTGACCTTGCAGTTACGACAACTTCTAACAATGCAGCTTGCCAATTACTTGAACTTCTGTCAATGTGTATAGTTCCCATTACTTCATTATTTGCTGCTGAAGCACAAAGTAAAATATACTGAGGCGATGCGTTTTCTAACATATCAAACTTTTTATTGATATAGTAGTCGCCTGACATTAAAATTGTTTTTTCGTTTGTTATGTTTAAATTATTTGTTAAAGTTAAAACACCTGTCATTGTGTCTCCGGTAATATTTACAAATTGATTACCAGAATCTTCTACTGTTGCCCATTGTCCATCACCTCTTAAAAAGGTTGATGAGCTTGGAGTGCCTGATGAAACAATATCTGTGTGTCTTACTTCCGGGTATTGTTGAACCCAAGCACTACCATTCCATTTTTTTAATTTTATTTCGTTAGCCATTCAAACTAACCTCCTTGCTTACCATTCAAAGCCGATTACATTACTATATATTGAACTACTTGTTAGTGTTGGTAATGTATCGCCATGATAAACTGGATAAGTCATAGCCAATCCACTACTTTCTTGTGATAATCCTTGACCACCAGCGACACTAAATGTTGTACCGCTTAATGATATACCATTTCCTGCTGAGTAAGTTGTATCTGTCACAGTTTCGGTTGCTGTTGACATGCTAGTTATATGACCATATGTATCGATACTTATACTTTGAATGTAGGTTCTACCACTATTATTTGAACTTGCTTGACTCGATGTATCAGCGTGTGCTAAGCCATTTGTTTCTTGTGTTAAACCATTGCCTGCTGCAACGCTAAAAGTTGTTCCGGTAATTCCGATACCGCTTCCAGCAGAATAAGTTGTGTTAGTTGCTGCAATAGTAACGGCTCCTGCACTTTCACTAATAGATATATTGCTACCTTCTGTAAATGCTAGAGTCTCACTTGCTCCTAGTGTATTACCACCTGCAGTCACAGTTCTAAATGTGTTAGTGTCATTCCAAGGCACGTTAACGAATGCTTTACTATCGCCATCTAATTCTACAGGATAGTTTTTACCGTTTTCTGTATAGCCAATTGCCATAACACCTTGATTTCCAGAAGATGCAGTTTTATATGTATTATTAACAACACTAATTAAGAATTTACTATTTGTATTGTCCCAACCTGTAATAATTAACCAGTCTCCGTGTTCTACACTTAATGTAAATGGTGAAGTTCCTAATTGGTCATCTCCGTCATCTGTTGCTTCATCTGCAAAATCTGCAGCTCCACCAGCACTATCACTAACACCTAATGTTATTGAATTTTGAACAACCCAATAATAACCAACATATTGTTGACCAATTCCTGCATAATCACCATTAGAATATGATTTGCTTGTAAAACTATCTAATGACGAACTAATAGTCCAATTAGTGGAACCACCTTGAATTAGTTTTTCTAGTGTGTCTATTGCATTACTGTTATAACCTACAGTACCTACAAATTTCATACCACCAAATACTGCATCTGGTAGATATGTTAACGCTAACTTACCTGAAGGGAATATACTTGTTGGTGTTCCTGCTGTTACGCTATCGACAATATCTGTATAAGTCACCTTTGGGCTTAATGGTTCCCAAGCTGTTGTGCTAGTATTCCACTTTTTAATAATCATTTTTGTTCTCCTTTCTCACCATTAAAGGCTTGTATTTTTAACTTCATAAGTTCTTGAGTTCTTAAAGAATTACGCAAGAACAGTTTATTTATTTCTATTATATCATCATTTGCCTTAATATGTTCATCGAAAATGTGCGCAACTTCATTATATTTTTTAGATAATTCTTGATAGCCTTTTTCTATTGCTTGCATTTTTGATTTAACTTGTGTGACTTCTTGTCTTAAGTCAAATGCTTCTTGCAACAATTCTTCGTTTCTTTTTTTATACTTTTTTGCTTCTTCTAATGATGCTAATTCTTTCTCTAATTCTTCTATTTTTTGAATTAGGTCTTTCTTTGTTAAACTTGTCATATTTTTTTTACCTCCTAATCTTCATCAAAATATGTTAAGTTATCGAATCTATCTGCTTCAGCTGGTAGGTTATCGTCATAGAAAACACCACCACTAAAACCCGGTTTAAATCTGGATTCGCTTGAATCCCAAATAAGTCCTTGACCTTGTGAAATAGATGTATAATCTATATACACGTCTTTGACTTGTCCCATTTTAGGAAAAATTGTAGGTCTCACATATAAAATACCACGATTTTGATGTGAATAAATTACAGCTGCAATTGGTGTTCTATTAAGAGGTGCTTGTGGTGCATTAGCATCTGTTGCTTCTATTAGTCCACCAGCAACTGTAGCACTTGGAACTAATATACTTCCTTCTGTAAACCCACTTGTATCTACTTCGTCTATAACTCCAACATTTTGTACATAAAAATCTTGATTGTTTGTTGCACTTGTCAATGCGATTCCAAATTTATATTCTGGATTATCTTTAATATTTATGCTTCCTGTTTGACTTGCTTTTGATACTAACAATTTACCACTTGCACCAACAGTTCCAACAAACATAACCAAGTCTAAAGCATCTATTGCTCCGCTTGCTCTAACTAAAGTTCTGTTTGAACCTGTAGTTGATAAAAAAGCTAATAACGCTTGATATTGAGTATCTTCTATTGTATCTGTACTTTGGGAGGCACTCGCATTTACGGTTAGAGTTGCCTCACCAAAAGCTTGTTCTGTGGAATTTATTGTGTTAATTCTTTTTGCAGTTATACTTAATATTCCATCAATAGCGGTGACCCAATCACTTATTACAAATCTAAAATATTTTGGTGTTTCATTTGTTATACCTACTGTTGCAATATTATTAGAAGAAGTTCCGTCAGGTCTTTCGATATTTAATACACAATAGTCATTAACAATATTTAACTCATTAAGTGCATCTACAAATGAGCCAGAACTATAATTTCCAAAATAAAATCTAAATTCTATGCTATTTGTTTGTCCTTGATTTAAAACATTGCCATTGTCTGCTATTGTTTCTAATGTAAAATCATTGATGTCATAGAAAAAATCTATACTTGCCATTTGCTTACCTCCTATTCTTCATTTAAATATATTGATTGATTTCCATTTGCATTTACTCCAATCAATAGGTTGTTATCATTATCTAGTAAAGCCCAAGATGTAAAATTTTGAAAATTTAAACTACCACTTACTTTTTGTATACCAATTCTGTTTCCGATTTTTATAATTGAGACTTCTGAACTTGGTATTATGTTTCCTTTATAAGCTGTATTTCCTCTTGAATAAGTATCTGTTGTGGAGTATGCTACTTTAAATGATTCGTTACTATTATCGAAATACAAAGGTGGTATGTATTTATAAAACTTATCTGTTAATATTATATCATCATTTGGAAATATATGAAACTGCAAACTTTCAAAAGTTATTTCTCTATTGTCTTTATATCTATTTTCGTAATTGCTATCATATATTTTTTTAGTATCATCTAAAGGATTATAATCTACAAAATTAGTTTCAGAAGTATAATAACGTCTTGTGCTTTCTATAACTGGCAATTTTGCAGCGTTATTAGTAATTTCTAAAAAGTTTCTACTATTGCTAAAGTTATTATTATATGTTGGATTTTTAGCTTCTTCTTTAATTCCGCCTTTACTAAACAATCTTATTTTGATAGATTTAAAATTACCAAACTGATCTGTATATCTTACTAATTTATTTTGTTGTGCTGAGAAAATCAATGCTGCATTTTCTAATTGATAACCAACATTTATATTGTCTTCCATTCTTATTGTATACACAAAACTATGTCCAAATTGATATGGTGTTCCGTTTAATAAAAAATTATCACTTATTGTATCATCACTTAGTTTAGTATTAACAATTGCACCGTCTATTGTTTTATTTGCTACACCATAATTAGCAATAACATAACTTGTAAATGTTTCGTCATCATTTGCTGTATCACTTAGTCCGAATCTATAAAATTTTTCTGTAATATGGTTAGAATTAAATGCATCACTTATTGCAGCTAATTCTGTATATCTTTTTTGTGTGTTTATTCCGGCAAACATATTTTCAGCACTATAATGTTCAGTTAACTTTCCTTTAAAAAGATAATATTTACCTTGAAATTGTATTTCTCTTTGTACTAACTTATAATTATTTATGTAATCACTTAAATCTGGTATATCAGTATAGTTCGTATATCTACCAGTAATTGATAATTCTTCATTACCAATTCTGTTAATAAATTCTTGTTGTTGTTTACCTAATAAGTCACTATAAACAAATGAATTAGTTTGATTATTGATTAAAATACTTTCATGTTTTGGTTTAACATCTTTTCTAGACCTAAATAAAACGTTATCTGTTGTTGTATATTCTATTGTAAAAGCTATTTCATCATATAATTTGTTATCTAAATCATTACCTTGGTCTTCGTAAATACTATCTGAATAAGTACTTCCATATATGCTTTTTAGTTCTGCTCTTATAACATGTGATATTGCTGCTTTTGTATTTGCAAAACTTAACCAATTATCTTCTCTAAAATTTAATCCAGAAATTATTGTGCCGCCTTGACTAAAAAATAAATGATTTCTTCTATATTTTATAGAACTTGTGTCATCTATATAACCTGTATTGTTTGAACTTGTTAATAAATCATATACACTTTTTTCCACAACACGATTAGTTATATCTAAGTCTGTAATTATAGAGTCGCTATTACCACCAGTATCAAAAAATCTAAAATGTGCTAATACTTTTTCAATTGTAAATATTGGTTTTTGCAAAACAATTTCTTGATTTTCCGTTGTTATTTTTATAGATTCTGTTGTTCTTATACTTAATGGTGAAGCTGTTTTTGTAATACTATCTTTTGAATAAACATTTTGTGCTTCTACTTCTACAGCACTTGCATATTCTGATATATCTCTAGAATATTCATAATTGTTTATAAATGATTCGTTTATTTGGCTTCCTTCGCTAGAAAGGTCTAAATAACCTAAAGTTGTAAAAGTTGGCATAGTCACAACAACACCTAATGTAATAAGTAAATCATTAAAAACTTCAAAAAGTGTTGGTCGATTCCAAGACATTTCAGGTGCTGGAACATTTGTTAAAGCAGTAAGTGCTGCATCCATTGTGACTCCAGGCATATACATAGCTAAATATCTTAACATAATAGTTCTTATTGTTAATGTCGAATCAACACTTATTTTTCTTGTAATACTTCTTGCTGGTAAAATAATTCTTTGTAATTTTATAGTTGGTGAAACTAAAGTGATTTCGTAATTATATTGTAAAGTTCCGCTAAATTTAGTTATAATTTTTTTATAATTACCCACAATCATATATAGGTATTTTGTTGTTTCATATCTTATAACAACTTGGTCAAAAGGTTCTATTGTTAGTGAGTCACTTTGTGGAATAACTAAAACTCCAGTATTTAAGTTTTTATTTAAAACATCAGTTATTGTTAGTCCATATTTAAAATTAACAGCAGTTCCATTTAATGTAATTTCATTAATGTTATTAACTATTGGCATTAGTATCTACTTCCTTTTGTTGAAATCATACCTGCTCTTTCTCTTCTGAAGTTTTCTTCTCGTCTTGTATTTTCTAAACCTATAAAACTATTTATAGCTTGTGTTGCATAACTTGCTCCAACATAAATAGCACCTGCTGGTCCAAACTTCGCAACCGTTACAATATCACCTATGGCTTGTGTTGTTGATTGTATTGCTCTTTGTGTTGTATAACTTCCGCCCAAATTACCAAATTGATTAAGTCCAGTTATAACCATTTGCTTTCCGGCTTGTATTATAGCGGCACCAACAGCACTTTGAGCAAAACTTTTTTTACCTTGTTCTTTACCTATTCTAGGTTCTTCGCCAACACTAACGGGATTTTGAGGATTTTCTCCATCTACCGAATCTTTATTTATGTTAATATTTAAATCTGGCATAATTACCTCCTATTTAGTGAAAGACAAAGCTAAAATTGGCAATGATTGATTTTCACTATTTAATGTTGCATTATCTAATTTCATTGTATATGTTTCCGTTGTTGTGTCTGTAAATGTTAACACAATAGTAAAAGTTGTGTCTATAGATATTTGTCCTGTTCTTATTGATTTTATTTTATTATGTAAAGTTTTATTTTTATTTATAAGGTTGCAGTTAAATTTTACTGATCCGTATGAAACTTGTGATGTGTTTATTTCTGCATTTGCGGTTCTTTGATTGTCAACTTGTGCAAAATATGCCAATGTTCTTTGTGTTGTTTCATATATCACATTATCTATTTTAACTTGCTTAATGTCATTTACATTCGAAGATATTAACAATGTTAAGTTGATATTATATTGATGACTGTAATTATTTCCTGTAGGGTCAAATGCCATCATCATATTTGGTGTAGAGTATATTTGTTGAAAATAATCAACTGTTCCATCGCCATTATCATATGTACCAGGTACATTGTTGTATGTTTTTGTAAATGTTTCTAATTCAGCTTTTGTTGTTTGTGAATCTTTTGTAAAAATCATAAGTTGAATTGGCTGGACTTTACTATCCAGGTAATTTGTTCCATTTAAATATTTAACGATACAAGCTGTTTGCTCTCCGTTAAATTGATAATTTAATTCATCCGTAACTGTATAATTTGAAAACGGTGTTAATGTTTTTATATAACTAAGATAATTCATATTGTGCATTACCTCCTAATAATTGTGTCACTTGTTCAATTGTTCTTTCTACCCACTTAAAATTTCTTAACTCTTTTGGTCCTCTTTGTTGATTGTAGTTTACAAATGAAGCATAATCTGTTCCACCATCTACTGGTCCAGATATGTTTATGTTAAAATAGTCACCATTATCAAAATGCAATATATGTCTAACCATGTTACGTGTATCTTGCGGCGCATTTGATAATAATGTTGTAAAAAGTAATTCCCAAAATATTTCTGCATTCATTTTCTTAACCTTATTGTTGTTTTAAAAGATGGTCTTTTACTAAATTCTTTGTTTTCATTTGTATCTTCTGCAACAATATTATCTACTATATATAAATTTCCGTCACTGTATAAAACATAATCATCAACATCTAAGTTTTCCACACTATCTAAAGTTTCAACTGTAATAGTAAAAGCTGTTTTTTTTACGCTTCCCATAACAATTGTTTGTTTTTCTAAAGGAATAACATCTGTTGAATAAAAAACACCCTCGCTAACCGCACCAGGGTTTAATTTCATATTGTCTACGTAAGACCTTTTGTAATATTGATTTCTATCATTATATTTATTTCTACTTTGAAAGACATCTATACCCATGGGTCAATCACACCCTTAGGATTTTTGTGAGCTATGTTAGCCATTCCTGCGTTTTTCCAAGACATTAAAGCGTTTGGCGCAAGTCTTCTCTGACCAGCTATAGCTTGTATAGATAAGTCTCCGTTCTTTCTAAGATAATCTATTTGATGTAAAACACCCTTTTTAAATGCTGCCAGGTTGAAAATAGGAGTGTCTAAGTTAGTAGTTGTGTTTTTATATGTAGGTTCTGTTGTTGTCACTCTATACATAAATTCTAAATATTCTAAACACCAATTTTCTACTCTAGTTAAAAATATATCGACAGCGTCACTTACATTATCGTAGTTAGAACCTTTTAATTCTATTGCTAAATCAATTCCACTAAAATCATAATAATCTTGTTTTGTCACATATACTGGTTCTGCCATGTTTTTACCTCTTTATAATTAGAGGGCTGACATATAGCCAAGCCCTCATGATTTTTGTTTCTTAGTAAATGTCGATAATTCTTGCAGCTAATTCACTTCTTAATGAAGCAATACCGTATAGAATATCAAATGAGATTGTGTCAACTTTAGTTGCTTGGTCGTAACCATATACAACTCTAACTGATAAACCTTCACCATTTACAACAGCTGCTCTTGCAGCTCCCATTGGTAAGTCAAGTGGTCTTACAACAAATGCGAAAGCATTTTTATGGAAACCAACTGAACTAGATTCTCTAACTAGTGGAACTTCAATTGCTGAAACTCCAGCTGGAAAAGCTGGTGAAACTGTTCTAGATGCTTGTGCATTAGAAGTACCAGTTACGTTTTCAGTAAATCTGTATAGTTCACCTTTGTAGATAAATCCTTCACCAATTTTTAATGTAGCAGTTGCAGTAGATAATCCAGTAACGTCTACTTCACCAGCGTCTGATGAAGAAGCAACTGAAATTGTTTTCTTAGCAGTACCAGAAGCAGAAGCAGTAGAAGTAGGCATGTTTTGGTCCATGTAAGTTTGCATTCCGTAAACTTTACCAAGTAATGCTTCTCTTAAAGTTTCGTTGCTACCAGCGTAGTTAACTTTTGATAAGATTTCAGTTAAAGCATAACGATATTTATGTTCTGGAGAAAGTACTAAGTGTCTTTCAGCCATAGGCGCTTTTGCTTTATCTAAATATTTACCAACTCCAGCAATATCAGCTAAATTTGATGGTGAAGCTGAAGAAGCTTCGATGACTCCTTGTGCGTTTGCGAATGCAAAGTTTGCAAGGTCTTCGTCAATTTTTTGTGCTAATGCAACCATTGCTGGTTCAATAACTTGTTTTGCGAAATCTTTAAGTTCTAAAGATTCTTGTTTTGAAGTCAATGCAACTGACACATCTTTAAATCTGTCTAATTGAACAGTGACTGCTTGTTCTGTTAAATCTTGTGATGCAATGCTACCAGAAAAGTCTTTTGCAATTAAAGTAGCTGGCTTGCGAACTGTAATAGTGTCTCCAACTTTTACAAATTCACTAGCATAGTCTTGATGCACTAAGTCTGCCATGACTAAGTTATTTCTTAGTATAGCTAATGCTTCCATAGCGATGACTTGTGGTGTTAAAAAAGTATTTGCCATTTTTATATCTCCTTATTATAATTTATTTTTGGCTCTCCAAGCTAAATATTGGTCAGGCGACATTTGCGTGAAGTCTGGGTAAGATGACCCTGCATTAACGTTAACGGAACTATTCACATTCTTAAACGTTTCTACCTTGAACTTCGGATTGCTTTCTAAGAATTTTTTTGCGGCTACTTCAAATGTTTCTCCTTCTTCAGGAACTACATTTAATCGAAGATAGTCGATAAAGTCCTTGTCTGCACCAAGTTCTAGTAGCGTGTTTCTATTCTTTTGAATAACTTGCTCGTTACGTATTTTGTCAAGTTCTTCTTTTAAAGATTCATATTTTGTTGATTTTTCTAAAATAGAATCTAACGCACCTTCATCTTCAATGCCGAGCTTTTTCAACATTCTTGCTCGTTCTTTTCCTAATCTTGTTACCAATATTTCGTCGAGCTGTGCTTGAGTGAACACTTTTTCTTTTGCCTCAATTTTTTCCTCGGCTTTTTTCGGTTCTTCGATAGGTTCCGTTGATGTCTTTACTTCAACTTGCTCTTGCTTTGGCGCTTTAGCCTCTACTGTATTTTGATTTTCAACAGTTGTCTCTGCTTCACTGACCGGCGTGTCAGTAGTTGTTTTTAAAACTTCCGCCATAATTCTCCTCCTATGAGTATTGTTTTTTTTCCTAGGTTAACCCCTAGTGGCTTATATTTACATTATAACACATTTTTATGGTAATTGTAAATTACATATTGTCTTTTTTTCTTAATGTCCCTATTTCTTTAATTATTTTTTCTTCACTAGGAACATTTTCTGAATATTCAAAAGCCTTATAAAATGTATTTATAATTTTAATATCTTCATCATATACTTTTACCAAACCTGATAAAACTAATTTCATTTTGTCATTCATTTTCTTCCTCCAAATGTATAAGTTCAATAATTGCTTTGTACTTAGGTTCGTCAAATGCTGTTCTTCCTATTTCTTTAAAATCAGTAATTTTAAATTCGTAGCCTTTGTCAATTAACAATTCTTGTTCTTCTTTTGTTGCCGTTGTTAAGTCAGAATCACCAACATATAAAGCTCTTGTGCCTTTAGGAACAAATATTTCCATTTCTAATTCTAATTCTTGGAAAAATGATGGTGTTTCTTTGTTTACTGTTGTGGACATATAACCTTTTTCCACAAATGTTTTGTTTTTAACTAAATCAAAGTTGCCACTTCGTAATGATTTATAATCTTCTTTGTTAAAACCAAATAATCTTCTTATAGCATTAATGTCTACATTTCTTTTAACTACAATATCTTCTGGAATTTTGGACCTTTGCATAATTGTACTTATTTGGAATGATAACTCATCTGCTTCTCCAGGTTCTTGTACTTCAAATCCTCTTAGTCTTTTGTTTATATCTCTAAAATCACCATTTAAGTATCTTGTCAAACTATTTCTTTGTATTTCTGATGATGTATTTAAAACATCTGTACTATTATTGCTTATTTTTTTAAACGTTGAACCTCTAGTTCCTAATTCTTTTGTTGCTTTTTCGATTCTTTGTTTGTTATAAGTTCCAGTGTTTACAAAATCCTCGTATATTTTTTTATCACCAAGTATAACGTCTTTGTTGTCAATATCAAGCACAACCTTGTCTTCTTTTGGCATGTTATATTTTACACCAAGGTCATTAACAAGTACATTAGTTGATTCTCTACGATAATCTCTTTGTAAATCTGGATTAGATTTTAACAATTTAATTTGTTTATCTCTATATTTTCTGTATATAAAATTAGAACGTCTAGCTTGTTGCAAAAACTGTGGATTATTTGTCTTATTATACATTTGCATATTGATTGCAGATTTTGCTTTAAATTTTCTAATTTGTCTTTCGTTTGTTCTTTGTTGTTGTGTCGCTAAATAGTTAGAACTTTTATATGTACCAGTAGACCATTTATTATCATCTAATATTTTACGATTGTCCACATTTAATGCTGTATCTATTGGTATCGGCTTAAAAGAATGTCTGCAATTTGGTCTTGTTGTTAAATAAGGCGGATTGTTTCTAGCATTTTGTATAGAAATCATTCTTTTGTCTAATATTCTTTTAGCTATTTTTTGTTCTGCTTCCGGAGTAAATCCAAATGTTTGCCATCTTTCGTCATAGTATATTTTGCCTTGATATTCAGCATGGTCATCCGCACAATCAGCAAATTCATTTACAATGTAAAAAACTATTTTTGCTTTTGCACCAATCTGCAATTGTTTTTCGCTAATTTCACTTTGAATATTGGTCCTGACTTTCATTTCCATATATTCTTTATAGCCAACTTTACCTCTTTTAGTTCTAATCTTAATGCCTTGGTTAATTCCTTTTTGAGTTTGTTTATATATACTTCTTTGTATTTCGTCAACGCTTTCTAATCTGTTAATTTTTTTGGCAGTTTTCATAGCTTCTTTAGTTGCTTCATCTAACATTAACGTTGTGAATTTTCTCGTTTCTTTTATAAACTCAGGTGAATTAGTTGTTTTGGCTATTTGTTTATCGACTATTTTTGCAACTTTCAAACGCTTGTTAATAATTGCTTGTCGTTTTTTTGCTAAAGAACTATCTTTCGTTAATTCTACATTTGATATGACAAGCATATTATTTTCAGCGGCTTCGAATATTTGGCGCATTTCTGTCGATAGTGAATCAGCTATTTCGTGTTGGTCTTTCGCCATATATTACTCCTGTTAGACTATTTCTTCGATTTCTTCTTGGCTTTCTTCGGCTTGATTTTCAGCTTGTAATTCTTCGTCGATTTGTACGGCATCTCTCTCTCCTTCATTTCCTTCGTATAAGAAGTCCTGAACATCGGCTTCTTGTTTACTTACAAATTTTTCAATATACTCTATAATTTCTTGTTTATTACCAGCGTTAGGGAAAGCTATTTCCACATATTGTTCTGGTGTAATGGCTCCACTTGCCAATGCATTGATATAGTTGTTAATGATATTATATAGGAAATGTTCTTGATATTTTTCTTTAGCTGTTTCTTCATCTTCACCATACCATTTTTCTCTATATTCTGGAATTGACATGATTCCTGCTTGTACGTCTAATCTGTCTCTACTCATTTCAGCATTTCTATCTTCGAATATACTATCGTCAAATTGAATTCTAATTTCGCTATCTTCCAATTCTTTAAATTGTATATTTGTGAAATCATTAGAAGCTTTCATAATTACTTTAGTCATTTTTCTTAAAACATCTTCGATTAAAATCTCGTGTTTCTTAATATTACGGAATAACGTACTATTTTCACTAATAACTTGTGTGGCAGTTGCTACTGCACTACCATCGAATTTGAAAAAGTTTTCACCAAGTCCGCATTTCATACTTAAGTAGCTAAGTTCTGTATTTAAACCACGAACATAAGCATCATATCTTAATTCATTACTTTGTTCTGTAATAAGTGGCTTACCATCTTCGTTATCTGGTAAATGATAATATAGTTGGTCGTAAGGGTCAAATGTTCTATTAGCATTACCATTTGTTTTGTCAATTGTCCACGCTTCTGTAGATACAAATATACGTTTACGTCCTAAAACATATTCTAAATCAAAGCCATCGTACTTATTATCTATTGCCATAAAAGTATCTAAAGCATTTGAATATATACTGATTCCGATTTCTTCGTCTGATATTTCTGTTATAAAGTTAGAAGATAAATTTGGTCTTAGTATAAAGAACCAAGGAATTTCACTTTTTGTTTCAAATGTATATTGTTGTTCTACTTTTTCTTTGTCATTCAATACATAATTGTGAATGAGATATAATCCATCTTCACCTCTCATATGTACAACTATATTTGTTGAATGAGAATTTTTAGATACAAAAGCACATTCTGTGACTTCTTTATTTTCTATTGTAATTGGAAAAAGTTTTGTTTCATTAATAAAGTCAATAGTTAATTGTGCTTTATCTTTGCTAACTCTTCCAGATTCACTAATTCCTAAATCTTTAACATTAACAATTAGTGCACCTAATCCTAATGCAAATGATTTTTCAATACCATCGTTTGCTTTCTGCCAAAAGTTAGTCTTATATAGTATCTCATCCAACTTTTCTTTTTCTTCATCAGGTAAAACTATATCACATCTTTCATTCATTAAAAGATTAGCCCAAGACTCTGCAACATATTTAGGCATTCCCAAACATTTACGTTCTAACTCTAGATAGTTAGTACCGTTATATATTTTGTAGTTGTGGAAACCCCACACTTTACCTCTATACCAGCTTAACCAGTCTTTCGCAAATATTGATTTTGCCGGAAGTTGTTTATCTATTCCAACAATCTCTCTAATAATTGTTTGCACATCCATTATTTTATCACCTCTACCATTTTACTTTATCGGCCCAATATGCCGCACTCATTTTACCTTTAGCAATATTCTTAGCATGTCTTGCTTTAAATGATGCTCGTTTTGCTTTTAATGCTGGTGTCATGTTTTTAGTTTTCTTTGTGACCGTGTCTGCTCCTTGTTGTCCAAATCGTATGGTCTTAACTTTATCACCAACTTTTGCTACTACTATGTGTGACTTTGTAGGATGTTTGGTCGTTCGTTTTGGTTTATTAAATCCAGTCACTCCTGCTCTTACTAATCTAGGGTCTTTTTTCTTAGCCATTACTTAATACCTCTATAATCATTAACAATAATAAGAATATCGCAATACCATTAATCCACCAATTAGTTTTTTTGCCATCTATAGGTGTCATCATATTTCTAAAAAGGTTTTTAAATCGTTCTTTCATTTAACCTCCTATATTTCGATAATTTTAGCTTTTACACGTTTATCTGATTTTATTATATCACAAAATCTCTTAACTTTACGTTTTCCGATAAAAATATGCGCTTTTTCTATTTCTTCTGTGGCATTTAAATCTTTAGTCACGTATAATAATTTGTCTCTTATTTTTAGTTCTATTATACATCTTTTTCTTATCATTGAAATCTCTCCCCATCAATTAAGTTATTCATATACTCTTCGAAACTATATTCGAATGCATCAATAATATCTATATCAGTACTTCCATCATCTAGTCTTTGGTCTTCTTTTTTAGGATTCCAAGCTGCTGTCTTTAAAGCCAATTGTAAATCCTTAGTTGTATCTCTCATCAAAAATATTCTATGTTGTCCAAATAATTTTGTTTCAGTATCTATTCTCGATTTGATTGGTTTCTTTAATGAGTATTTAACGGTTGTACGTAATCCATTTGCTAATGCTGCGTTTTTTAATCCTCTTATCAGTATTGGCTCTGCACTATCGGCTCTTGTGTTAAATGTCTTGCCATATTTCTTAAATACCATTTGACAAAAGTCCACAAATGCTTTATCTAACTGCTCTGGTGATAAGTCTTCCTCAAATCGTTTAGCCTCTAATACATATAGCTTTTTCATAAATGGACTAAATCCAGATACGACTATTGCATTCTTTGCTTTAGTACCTCCAAAGTCCATACCAACATTTATCAATATCATGTCTTCTGGAACTTTGTCTATCATGTAAGATTCTTCGTTGTTGACATACATATTGTAGATAAGTCCTTCTGCTTTTGTCCATTTACCTAAAATATATCTGTCATAAAAAACGCCTGTGTACATGTCTCTATATCGCTGCTTAATTTTATCACTTAAACTAGGATTATCATCGATTGTAAAGTGTATATATTTCAAATTTTTCTCAATGTGTTTGTCAATGTAGTTTCTTTTAAACCAATGCATCGGCCCTTCCGGGTTGCAGCTGAACCAAAACTTAGATTTTGGAACCGAACATCTCGCTAACACCTGGTTAACAAAACTTTCCGGCATTAATACCACTTCATCTAAATAAGCTCCAGCTGCCGTTATACCTTGTACTTGTTGATAACTACTTTCGTCTTTGCCTCCAAATATGTAGAAATAATTTAGTGTCTTACCTCTGGCTATCACCAATAAGTTCTGTGCTGTTTTGTACTTTATTTCGTACTGTTGATGTAAGTACTTTATTGATAATAAAGGCTGTATGACGTTTCGCTTACAAGAAGATACGGATTGCGATGCTATAATAAAATTCTTGTTCTTAAAATTGTTCATTGCCCAAAGTATAAAGCCAATTGATACAACTGCTGTCTTTCCTGACCTAATAGCTCCATCACAAATGACACCATCATATTGTTCGTAACCAAACTTTAATACTTCTATTTGCTTTTCACTGAAATAGTTTGTGTTCACATAAGCTCCTTTATGCATTCTGGGTTGTGCACTGTATGTACTATATATCACAACTTGTATTTTTTTCTATCTAGACGTATTACCTGATACGTTGTAGGATTTGCTTCCAAGTGTACTGTGTAGCACATTGACATTGGTCCCAATAACCATTGTGTGCCGTATGAACAGTGTAGCATATTAACATTGGGCCCAATAATTATTTCGTACCGTACGTGTTGTGTAGCATTTTACCTTTGTGTACGATGTGCCAAACGTTTCCATTGGTGTTGTGCAACATTTGCTCTCCATGTCACAATATGATGCAAAGAAATTTTGTGCACTGTTCCAAAAAATTTTTATGCACACTGTCACAATAATGTTGATAATCATTGATGCACAAACACTTTATGCACAAGTATCAGGTTCTAGTGGTGTCAGGTAGTACGTTCTGGGACCTGTTTTTCTAGATGATGTGCACACCGTGTTGTTTGTGTCATATAGTACATAAATGCTCGCAAGCGAATGTTTTGTCCGTCTTACGCGAGCTGTCACTACTCTTCGCTGCTCTTCTTGTCGAACTGGCCTTTAATTGCCATAGTTAGCGGGTCATCTTCGGTGTCGTCTAAGTTGTTGTATGTAATAATGTCTTTCTGGCCCAGGAACTGCTTACCCAACCAGATCTGCATAGTAACGTTGCCCTTCTCCGCTGATTTCCACTGATATCTTCGAAGACTCATTCGTCCTGTCTCAGCGGCCTTTTTATATATGAGACCGTATTGCTCATCCCTTTGTAGAGTTTTAGTGCTACAGCCAAGTATTCTAGCAATCTCTTCTTGAGTACACTGAATCTCGGCTAATCTAGCAACTAACTCGTAATCAATAATAAATTTTGCTGCCATTTAAACCTCCAACGGTTTTCAATATTATTATAGTTAATTATATACTATTATGTCACAATTTTAAAATACTTTTTTTTCGCAATGCACAGTTGGACATGGTTTGGGTCATTTTTGTAAAAGTATTTTTATTTTATATATATACCCTAGTTTTATAAAAATCAATAAAACCATGTAAAACCGTGTCATTTTTAATATTTTTTTAAATATATTTTTTAGTTTTTAAAATAAATGAGTCGATAGAATAACAAACAAATGCGTCGAAGTGAGCCATAGTTAGTAGGTCTAAGAAACGTTGTTGTTCTTTAGTAGCTACATTGTTGCCGACTTTGGTTTCGACGAAAATGACTTTACCTTTTTTGGTAAGAATCATCAAATCTGGCCAGCCTTTCGGTAGGCCTGTCGACATAAATCTGCCATCCATAAGTTGAAAAGTTCCGACATTATTACGAATAACAATCCAGCCTTGTTCGCCACAATATAGTCGTATTTGGTTCATCAGTCGTTTTTCAGCTTTCATCTTTTATACCTTCCTTTCAGTATTTGTTTTGCCCAATAAGTAGGATTTTTATAGCCACGCTTTTTACCAAGTTGAATCAGTTGTTGTAAGTTTTGCGCTCTTCCTTGTTCTAATTTTTTGTTAAATCTTTCCATTCTTTCTATTTTTTCTAGTTCTGCTTGTCTTTCTTCTTGTATCTGCTTTTTAGTTTTTTTGTTATCAAAGCCACAATATGGACAAATTGGTTTTGTACCACTATATGCGAGTAAGCATTTTTGACATGTACGCACAATAATATCTCTTTCACCGTTAGGATTTTGCGCTTTTATTTTACCATCTAATGACCAATCGAACACATTTGTTGGCATGCCATGTCTGAATACATTACCGACTAAATCGTATATAATGGCTTTTTTGCCAGGTCTATAACGTAAGGCACGCATTGATTGTTGTACATATAATGATAATGACATAGTTGGTCTTAATAAAATAACTGTATCACAATCTGGTACATCAAATCCTTCGCCAATTAAGTCCACATTTGATAATATTTTAATTTTATTGTCTCTAAAGTCTTGTATAATTTGTCGTCTTTCTGATTTAGGCGTAGAACCGTCGAAATGTACAACTCCTGGAATGATACTTTCTAAATATTTAGAAAACTTGATTGATGGACAATATATAATAGTCTTGCGATTCATATCAATATATTGTTTTATATTGCCATATATCTTAGAAGTTTCGAAAAAACTAGTCACTTCGCTTTGGTCAAAATCTGAGCCTTTCATAGAAAACGTTTTAGTAAAAACCTTAGGAGCATAATATTCGTAAGGTGCCAAATAATTATTATCGATTAGCCAGTCTGCTGATACACCTTGAATCATCGAGTCAAATATTTTACCAAGTCCTTCGCCATTTAGTCTTGCAGGTGTCGCTGTCAAACCGATTACAGGTACACCTTCGAAATAATCGATGATAGATGTCCATGTTTTTGCAGTAGCATGATGTGCCTCGTCAAATATAATTAGAGTTGGCTTATTAACTACTTTGCCACGTCTTATTCTAGATGCTAAAGTTTGTACCATTCCAATAAAAATATTATCTGATTTTATGTTAAATTTTTCAAATGTTTCTTTAGTTTGGTCAATAAGTTCTTGTCTATGTACGAGAAACCAAACAGAATTATTAGGATTTTTAGCTATATGCTTACGAGACATATCAGCAAAACATACGGTTTTTCCTGCTCCGCAGGGTAGCACAATTAACGGTTGTCTTTTTCCAATTTTAAATGCTGATTGAGTTTTTATCACAATATCTTGTTGATAGTCTCGCAATTTCATATAATCACCTAGTAAAGTCTTTCCAATACATTTTCCCAAAAAGTTGATGCTTTGCTATATAATTCGTCATAGACATATAACAACTTATAATCTGTTTTTATTTCTTCTGGTAAATGTCCAAGTGCAATAATTTTATCTGTTAAGTAATCAAAAAAGTTTTGAAATTTAATCTTGCTGTTGCCTTTTACTCCCATTTCAATTGCTGTTTCTCTCATAATGCCATATAACAATTTTCTACTCTTAACAATTTTCCACATGTTAACGTCCAGTTGAATTAAAAGCTCCGTCGCCTCTTTGTTCGCCAGTATCTTTTACAAAATTGGCAATAACAATAGGCAATACAACTAATTGTCCAACCCTTTCATTTTCTTCTATTGTCACTTTTTTATTTGTTGTATTGGTCACAATTGCATGTATTTCTCCACGATAGCCAGAATCAATTGGCGGTATATTGCATATAATACCACGCTTAGCATGACCACTTCTAGGAACAATAAATGCTGCATAGCCGTCTGGTAATTCTAATCCAAAACCTAAAGGTAGTGCTTTAGATTGATTTGGTTCAAAATATACCTTTCTTATGTTGTATACATCTGCACCAGCATCATTATAATGTGCACGAAATGGGACTTGGCGGTATCCGAAGTCAATTATCTTTATATTCATATAAGTACCTCCTTAAAATCTATTAAAAACTGTTTTTTATCGAATAGTTCTAGTAGTCTTTTATGTTGAAAATGTAAAATATAGTCAAAATTGTCTTTAATTTCTATAAGTTTTCTTTCTACATCTTTTTTGTTGTTTACATAGAACCAATCTTTTAACATAATTTTATGGTCTGGGTCAAATTCATTATCGATTAAAATAACCGAGTCTGACATCATTATTTCCCACACTCTTAATGTGATATGATTGTTATTATATAACTTATCACCTATAACTATAGATGCATATGCTGTGCTATTTTTTTCTACAACTTCATCAAACTTAACTTTTTTAGTAAAATTTGGTGCTTTTTCAAATGGTAGTTTAAATTGACTTTCTTTTGCTGTGCCATAAAATTCTACAGAATATGGTGTGTCAAATAAATATTCAATCATTTTTTTCTCTCTTTTGCCTGCTCTAAACGAACCGCCATATATAACATCTACATTTTTGAATGACGTTTGGAAAAGTGATTTCTTTTTGTTGTCGAATAATAACTTATATCTTTCTAACGGAAAGTAAACTGCTTTTAGGTTTGGCATAAGTTTTTTAACAACATCTAAGTTAAATGTTTGAGATATAACTTTTAGTCTGTTGGTATTTACCCAAACATCTTTTTTAAGAAATCCCCAACCTCGTTTTTCTATAGCTGGCCACAATTGTTTAAACGGTAGTCTTAAATCGGTAAGCAAATAATACATTTCTTTTTTGTATTCAGCCATAAGTTGATAATTTCTGAGTATAACTTCGTTTGGCTGACCTCCGAAAAAGTTGATAGCTCCGTTTACAATTAAAAGTTTATCATATTCATTTATATCTCTTTTGTGAAAGTCACTAAACGGTATAGTATGTTCAGTTTTTGTTCTAGATATAATATCAACATCAAAACCTATAAGCTCTAACACTTTTTTAAAATATATTGTCTCTCCAGATGGTGTAGTTTTAAAATTTGTCACATTATTTGCTAAATTTAGCAATGCGATTTTCATATTATTCCCTCATCTTTACAAACTTGCAATATGTTGTCTTTGTTAACCATTTCATATAATTGTTTAGCATTATTGATTAACTTTCTAAAGTTGATTTTGTATTCTTTCTTATTTTTTGTTTCGAAATTTTTTATAACTTGTTTTATTTTTTCTTCGTCTCTTAGATATAAATGCATACTAGTTACGAAATGCGTGTGTTTTCCTGTGCCAATTTTTAGTCTTCTAGCAATATATCTATTTAACTCTGTAAAGAAAACAATGTCATATGGTAATCCGAACCATACATCGTTACTTCTCATAAAACTTGTTGAGCTCAATTTGCCTTTTCGAATGTAAAATTGTAATGCAACTGTGCAAGGCTCATCATTAGTTTCAATTTTTTTGTTGTGTGGTGTGTTAATATTCACAACAGCTCTTCTAGACAGCGGGTCTTTTCTTAACATTTCGATAACTTGTTCAATTTGGTCAAAATCAAATTTATTTTTTAAAATATAACCATATGCTGAATTGTTTGTTATGCCATCGTCTGTTAATCTATTCCACAAATCAGCAAATTGACCAATAAACTTAACATCGTTATTTCCAGAAAAATACCAAATCATTTCTGCTAATAAGTATTTTAAACTTAAGTGTCTATACGTTAGTATATTGTGTTCTGGATTTATTGTAAATCTGACATTAAGTAATTCTCTAGTGTTTCCAACTATTGGCTTGTTTAATAAATTTTTCAATATTTCGTTATATATTACATTCATTTTAATGCCTCCGATAACTTTTTCTTAAATTGTTTATCGCTAACATTTAACAATTTTATATATTCTGGATTATCTCTACCTATTGTATGAAAAGCTTTATTTATAAGTTGATATTGCATTCTTACTTGTTTGTATCTTTCTCTTCTCATACGTTTGTTAAGTAATTCATGGTCATCAGAATATAGAATTATAACTTTTATTTCTTCTTCGAAACTAAATTGCATAAGTTTTTTAAATTCTTCTACAGTTAGTTGTTTTTTTCTGTTAAATACCGACGGGTAAATCATTTCACCTATAAAGTGTCTGTCAAATATAACATTCGTTTTTCTTAATGTTTGATAATAAAAGTCATAGTCTTTAGGGTCATTTATACCTACATGAACGTAATCTAGTTTATATCTTTTTGCAATTTTTTTAGCCAATGTTGTTTTTCCTATTCTGTCTACACCTTCGATTATTATTCTCATATCTCGTTTATTTCCTCCGGTTTCAAATAGTATAATTTGTCTTTTTTCAATCTAATGCCTTCGTAGTACGTTTTGCCACCCATTCTTTTTTTCTTAAACTTTTTAGACATATTCCTACCAAATAATGTTTGTGACATTTCGTATTCTTTGTTTGCAGCTGCATAACCAATATAGTTATTAAACAAATCTGCTGAAAGCTCTTTAAAATTACCTACATCACACGATTCTAAAATCCATTGTTGTATAACATCCATCTCTGTTTTATATTCTTCTAAAGAATGTGTTAATATTTCTGGTTCTTCTAAGCCTTCTTTATACCATTTTTTTGCTCCTTGTACTACCCAAGAAAATATTTCGTTAATTTCTTCTTTTAATTTATAAATTAACTCTTTATCTTGTTCTTGTTTAGTAAAGACTTTATTAAAAGGTATAATTTTTAATCTTCGCCAAATACCAAAGTCAGTACCACGAATAACGGGTTTATAATTAGTTGCCATAAAAATTTTAAATATAGGTGTGAATTCGAATTCGTTACCATATAAAAATCTTGCAACTATTTTACCAATACCTGATGTCATAGTCTTAATTGCTGATTCGTTAAGTTTATCGCCAAGTTTTGTTTCATCAGTTATAACGTTTCTTATTCTATTAAGTCTAGCAACATCACCTAAATTTGCAGATTGATATTTTTTTTCTAGTAATATTTCGACATTTGATGTAGAACCATAAGAACCACATATTGTGTTTAGTATTTCTAAAAATAATGATTTACCATTAGCACCATCACCAAATAAAATAAACATTGCTTGTTCTTTTGTACTACCAGTTAAAGAATAACCAGCAACTTTATGCACATAATCGATAATTTCTTTGTTGCCTTCAAAAATCTCATCTAAAAATTTAAGCCATCTTTCTGGTTTTTTATCAACAATTTCAAAAGGTGTAAATTTGCTTAACATTTTGTTTTTGTTATGTGGAATAATTGTACCGTTTCTTAAATCTAAAATTCCACTTTCACAATTTAAAATATAATCTTCTTTATCGAAATCATCATTTATTACAGGAACACCATGTATATGTTGTGCTTCTTTAATCATTGCTGACTTTCCTGAGCTAGACAATATTCTGTTTATATTTCTTTGATAAGATTTTAAATCTGAATTAAAACCATTTAACAACATTTGTTGTTTTAAATCTTCTGCAATTATTTCTGCAAATTGTTTAACGCTGTTATATATATCTGTTTGCCAATATTTACCATTGTAAATCATCCATTTTTCGTTATCAACGTTAAATTTTAAATTCCTACCGAATCTTTCGATAAGTTTTATAGCATTACCTGTATCATTAAAATCTTCTGTGTTTGTGATTGATGCTTCTATTTCTCTTATACTTTCTAAGCTTTTAGAAATAGTCATTTCTCTATAATCATCTCTTTCAATCCACTTTTTCTTATGTAATGAGTCTTTTGACTGAAAATATGGACTTTCAATAAATGATGAGTTAATCATATCTGGGTTGCCATCTACATAAAATGCTATTTTATTACACAAAGCCAAATCCATTTCGCTTTCGTTAGAACCACTGCCGGGTGCTACTGAGTTCCAAAGTTTTGCTAATTTAGTATCTTTTTGTAATGCAACTCGTAGTCTTGAATCTAGATTGCCATTTCTTCTACTTATTATTGTTTGTGTTGGTTTTTTCTTTAACATAAATTTGTCTAATAAATGTTGTATGTTAATTTTTTTTATATCGTTTTGATATAACACATTACCAGTAATTGTTACGTATTTATTAGTATTTTCACTTATGTAAATCTCTAAACCTAATTTTGAATTGTTAATATAGTATTTAGATTTGTCAATTTTACTATCGGTTTTGAATATAATTCGTAAACCTTTACCCGAAGGACTTATTTCTGTGTAGCTTCCACAAAAATCAATTATTTCTTTTGCTAACTTTGATTGTTTACCTGTTTCTGAATCGATACAGTTATCAATATCAATAGCACTATAGCCATTAAATATTCCTAAGCCAATGCCACCAGTGACTTTGCCATTTTCATCGAATTTAAAATATTCGTGAAGATTAGCAATTACCGTTTGGAAATTATGAAAAGTTGATTTGTCATTACTTCTTGCCATTTTCTTAGTAAGAGCATTATATGGAACTTTGCCTTTACCATCTTCTAATCTCCAAAGACACCATAACGCATTAACCTTAAGCTCCTGCGGAATGTTTGATAAGTTCATTTATTAAAACGGTAAATCGTCAATTTCTTTTTGCAAACTATTTAATTCTTTTTTAACCGGATCTGTTTCTTCTTTAACAGGTTGTAAGTCTTCTTGTTTAATTCTTTTTGGAGCTGGAGTTTGAATTTTGCCTTGTTTCCAAGACTCTACACTACGTGCTTCTTCTAACTTGACTGATTCTACAACTTCTCCACTATCGTTAATCCACTCTTCGATACCAAAGTTGCCAACAAATTTTTTATGTAAAAGTTTTTGTTCGTCAAAATCGAAAATATAATCTGCATTTGACTTTTCAACTGCAACAATAAATCTTTTAAAATAACCTAAAGCTTTTTGTTTATATGACTTATACATAATACCAGAAGCTGGCCATCTACCTTTTGAACTGTGAATTCTTGACATAATGTTTTTAAATTTACCATCAATTATATCAAATCCAATTTTCAAATATTCTTTTTCTTGGACATCTTCAACACGAATAATTTCGCACAAATACTGTCCCGGTTCTAGTGATAAACTATCTTGCGTCATTTCTACGCCATCTAAATTTAATTTAATCATTCTTAATTTTCCTCCATTTTGTAATATCTTCTTATTTTTTGTGTAATGCCTCTTAAATCATTTTCGATATATTGTGTTTCAAATAAACCGATTGGTGTTTTTGCAACATCAAAACCATTTGATTGAGTTGAAAACACATATTTGCCGTCATCTTTAACTGCTCTTAACACAATGGTAAACATTCCTTCGACACATACTTTTTCGTCTAACATTCTACCTATTGTTTTAGGTTTTATATCACCTAATTCATTTTTATCTTCATGCATAAACAAATATACGATTTTGTTATTCGGTAGTTGATAACTAATAAAGTTAATCAATTCCCAAAAATTATCTCCCATTTGATTATATAAATCGAAAATGCTACTACCTTTGCCACCGGCGTGGCCTCTCATAAACTGGTTTGTAATTAAATAACCAGCATCATCAATGACTAATGTATTCACTTTTGAACCAAGTAAAATTTGTTTGATTTGTGAATAATTATCAGTTTGAATAGTATTGAAATCATTTTGGAAAGGTAAAGCTTTACCTAGAACATTAACAACACCTAATCTATCTTTGTCAAAGTTTCTAAGAGATGCACTTTTTCCCATACCTGATTTTCCTATAACTAAAATTGGTAAACCCATTATATTGTCTCCTTCATATTTTTGTATTGTGAACAAAATTGTCTGACTGGACAGAAGTCTTCACATCTTCTGTGTATGCCAGTTCTTTTGTTAATATATAAGCCGTTTTGTTTTTTGTTGTGCTTATATGTAGCTGCTTCACTATAAGTGTCAAATACTTTTAAAGCTCTGCTTGCACCTTGTTTTTGAACTGCAAATTTATTTCCAGTAAACCATGTGTCTTTTTCGGTACAAGGTGTTAATTCGTGGTCTTGTTTTTTTTCATTTTCTATTATTTCATTAAACTTATTATATATAAACTTTTCTATATCTTGTAAAATTTGTGTTGTAATTTTAAATTCGTAAACGTATATTGGTTCTTTAGGGTATTCTTTATCGAATTTGGCTTTTGCTCTTGACCAATCTTTTATAAATGCTATAAATCTAACCTTTTCGACTATTTTGTTATTTTTTAACAATAGCCAACTATACATTGCTCCTTGTTTGTACCAATCTTCGAAATCTTTTTTAATTATTTTATAAGATGTACAAGTTTTATAATCTACAACTTCAAAATTTTCTTCATCATATAAGTCTATTTGACCACTTAATCTATAGCCATCTTTTATTTTTTGATTTACATAAAATTCGCTATATTTTGTTTTATCATATCTTTTTATTTCATTGTGTAAAGCTGAACCAAAAATCAAATTGGTCATGTCTGATATATCTTCACTTAATTTTTCATAATGTCGCCTTTGTAATACACTTTGTTGTGTTGGGCTTAATAATGTAGTTACGCCAAAGCTTTTAGGTGTAAAACTATATTGGTTTTCTTTTACCATGTCATAAAAAACTTTTGGCAAATTTTTATTATTAGTTATTTTCATTAATCATGTTCCTTAAATCTGCAACACTTGTTTCAAAAACTCTACTTAGTATGTTAATTGATTTGATGCCTGGTTTTCTATTATTTTCAATTGCATTTATTGTCACAAAACTTAATTCACACAAATTTGCTAGTTGTTCTTGTGTTAAGCCTTTATTTAGCCTTTGTTGTTTTACAAATTCACCTAACTTCATATTTTCTCCTTTCGTTATATCAGACTTTTTTTGCTTTACGATACCATACCACCTCCTTGTTTCATAATTTTTGACACTTGCTCTAAAATTCCAATATCATTTAAATCGACGTACTGTGCTGCTAAATAAATATCGTGGTCGAAAAAATCTAGTAATTCTTCGAAACCTTCTACTTCGTATATACCATCGAAATATGATGTTTCTTCTTCAAAAACCATTTCTGCAAATTGACAAGCTTCTTCGTATGTTGAATATAAATCATCGCCGCCTTGTACTGCATACCATTTATACATGATTTTACTCCTTATCTTGCTTATTTAACAACGCTTCTAAATTCATATGTGTATCAACAGTTGTTCTTATTTGAGCCAATAAATCTCTATATGATTTGATATAAGCATTTGCTATTCCAACAACTCTTTGTAATTCTTTTTGATGTTTTTGTTTTAACTCTTTTAGTTGTTTTTCAAAATCTTTTTCTGTCATTTCATTAAATCCTTTCCATAGTATATTTTAACTTTTTATCGAAGCATTCGTCTTCGAATTCAGTTAAGTTTGGTCTTTTCTCTAAAACTCTTTTAAGTTTTAGTTCGTGCTCTTTTGCTACTTTAATAACGTATGATTCGCCATGTAGCATTACATATATTTCTTTAAAATCTTCAGTCATGCGACCACCTCGTTTCTATATCATATATACCTTTATGTTTGTTGTTTTCAACAAATTCATAAGCATCTCTATAATTATTGTAAGTTCTTACAAACTTCCATTTATGATTGAAATATTTGAATAAAACATAAATATATTTATTATACTCTATCATATTCTTTCTACCTCTTCCCACAATTCTTCAAATAACGCTGTTTCTTCTGGTAAATAATCACTGTGAACTTCTTCTGGATACACATCATAAATGTGTTCGCAAATTGCTTCGTCAACTTGTTCTATAGTAAAATATATTTGATTTCTAAATATGTATCTAGCGGGCTTATCATTTATTTTCATTTCTTTCTATCTCCTCTAATATTCTATAACTTTTATTTATCATTTTTTTGATTGCATGTATATCGCCACTTATTTCTCCGCTTCTTATTTTTTTTATTTGTTTTTTTAAGTGGTCGATATA
>Ga0208162_1000371_pt1 | contig 26450 bp, 33 predicted proteins | sample CB_VirMetaG_4_FD_184539 | JGI IMG/M metagenome (GOLD analysis project Ga0208162, IMG submission 184539) | Freshwater to marine saline gradient viral communities from Chesapeake Bay - CB_1508_1M Viral MetaG (SPAdes) (version 4) | ecosystem: Environmental > Aquatic > Marine > Coastal | place: USA... | reverse complement strand
ATTCACGGGGAACGGCTGCTGGGTGCTCATCGACTCAAAGATGGCCTTGCCCGTCAAATACTTGTGCACGGTCGAGAACGCACCAGCCGCCTCTTTCAGGGGGCGATCCAGCTTTCGTCGGCCCTCTTCCTCCAGCATCCGCAAGCCAGAAGCACTATCGACTCGACCCTTCGACGCCGCAATATCCGTGATCGGATTCAGCTGACGAAGCAGTCCATCGGCCATCAAAGCCGTTTTTCCGGGTATCTCACCCGCCGTGAATGGTTCCACGTGGAACGGTCTGAACTGATTCTGGTCGTACGACGAGTCCTGCGTGTACGTGATCGCTTTGGGACCACCCGGAATCTCACGCAGCAGATTCCGCTCATTGAACTCGCCACCGGGCAACACCAGCAGACCATACCGATCAATGTCGTGGATGTTCTGGTACAGATCCCGAAGCAGCTTCTCCATGCTCCTGTGCATCGAGAAGAGGACATGGAACAAACCGGCTCCGTGCCAGTTGCCGTTGTTCAGGAATCGTCCATAGCCGATCGTCTGTGGACGAGGGTTCGTACCGTAGTCCACATCTTCGAAAAGGTACTCGCCACTGGCGGAGGCATACCGCTTTGTCGTACCTCTTGGACCATGCATCCAGATCTCGCGGACTCGGACGATGGCCACCGTATTGTCGCTCTTCTTCCGGGTCCCAATCGGCGAAGATGTCCCGTCGAAGGCGTCGTGCATCGTTTGCCACAGGTTGCCCTCCTCGTTCCCATACGAGAACGGATTGTGGTAGGCGTCGCCCACCTCCGTCTCATAGTAATCGAGCATGTCCATGGCCTTGTTGCTCTTCACCTTTGAGCCCAACTTGTCCACCAACACATCCAATGGGACCATCCGCTGCCGCATGATCCCCTGCTCAGATGTGTGGTCGCCCGACGTGCTCGGGAACGGAAACAGCTCCCGTGGATGAATCGCCGTATACGACGAAGTCATGCCCATGTCCTGACTGGACGACACATCTCCGGTCAGACCAGAGAAGCCGTACGTCGTAAACAGGTACATGAAATCCCGCTTTACACGCTCCAAAGCGTGTTCCGGCGTGATCGCATCCGACAGGATCTGGGCCACAGACCGATCTTTAATCGAGGCCAGCGAGTCGTCCGACCGGCTGACCGACGGACGCACGTCCATCATCGCCATCGCGTCAGACACCTCATTGATCATCACCAGCAGCTTCTGGCTCTGGAAACCCAGCCGCCCCTTGTCATCTGTGATGTACGCCTGCACCTGACCGGTTTCGGGGTTGAACGTGTCAAAACGCCGGTACCCCTGCATGTAGAAGTCCGCGAGTCGCCAGAGCGTGTACATGGGCATGGCCCGCGTCACCTCGCGATTCGCATGTCGATCAATGGCCAGAGCCAGATCTTTCTTCTTATTCGGGAGCTTGATCTGTTCGCTCGGCAACTGGGGCATCGACATCCTCCCTTTCGGCAGGTTCAGGGGGCTTTGTCACGGTTGTACGCTTGGATGATACCTCATCGGCCCCCGCATTGCCAATCCTTCTTTTCGCGTAACCCATTGGCTTGCCGGGCATACCGAGCGGAGAGAACGGTTTGAGCTGAGACGTGGGACGAGCCTCCGCCGCCTTCTTGAGCAAAGCTTCGATCTCGGGGCTCTGCGGATTCTCGTTGATCGTTACCGGATCGAACTCCTCCTGAGTGGAGGAACTTGGAGCCGTTTTGTGCCGAGGACCACCGCCGTAGTAGCAGATCGCCATGGCCTCATACACCCCGTACGGCAACGTAATCGTTGGTTCAGATGAGTTCTGTCCGTTCATCGGATGCCATCCTGTCTTCCATATTGGATTGGAGGAACGCCGCGATGACGTCCTTGGGGAAGTATCTCGGATCGGCACCCTTCCGGAGATCGACGCCGCCAACCATGCACGACCCGCCCTCCCTCAATCGGGTCCCGATCTCAATCCGGTTGTCATCCGGCTTGTCATCTTCAGTATCTGGATCAATCAGCCCCCGTTCGTCCTTGCCTCGGAGCTTGCTGTTGATCATCGACACGGTGTCAATATGGTCGTCCTTCTTGAGGCCGCCGTTGTCAGCACCGGGCACAAAGTCCTCGATCTGCTGAAACAGCTCCTTCCAGTGCGGATCGAAACGCCGATTCATGGGCAGTTTGATAAGCCCGTGCTCAAACCGGTAGGTCATTCGCTCGATTCGAGCGAACTTGTCCACTTTGCCCGGCTTGTACGGGTTCAGTGTAGGGGTGTACTTGACCCCCAAATACTTGATCGCCCGAGTCTTGATCGTGTTGGCGATCTCGTTGATCATGTTCGTAGACTCGCTGGTGTTCTCAGGAGCCATGATCTTGTTGTGCCAACGATCGCACATCTCAAAGGACTTATCGACGAACTTAGACATCCGCTCCTTGGTCCCATAAATATCGAAAATGAACAGCTCGTTGTACCCATTGAGTAGTGCACCGATCGTGGCGACCTTCCAGTCACTGGTCACGTTATTCGTCTTGGCACTGTCGAGCGACATGATCGTGATGCTGTTGGCCCACAGCATCTTGAGCGACATCTCGATCGGCTCATAGACATCTGGGTCGTCATTCGATGCCCGATAGAACTTGACGATCGTGTCGGAGTTCCACGGCTCCAACTCGAACTTGTCGTCCACATTGTGGAACAGGTAACCGTGCTTCTTCGTCTCAAGAGCCGGAAAACCGGACCCGTCACTCGTGCCGGGCTCACCCAACATCTCAGCACGGAAGATCGTGGGCGTCAGCATCTGCTCCATCTCTTCGAGCGACACCGTGCCCTCAAGATCAGGATTGTTCTCTTTGTCGGCGATCGTCGGCGGCCACATATCTGGCCAACACGACTTCATCTCGCCTGTCTCCTCATCCCGATAAGCAGCCTTGATAAAGATGCGATTCCAGAAGTTGAACCGTGGATCCTCAGCAACCTCTACCCCGTGCTCATTCACGTACGTTGACATCGCTTGCCATAAAAGGTGACGACGACTGACGAACGTGCCAATCCAATCGCAACCACAATCCTTCCGCATGATCATGGGCATGATGACCTTACCGATAAGAACCGACATGTTCTCACGCAGCTGGTTCACCGACAGCTCGCCATTCGCATCAAACTCGGGGTCATCGAGCACATACCGCCTCGGACGCAAACCACGCTGACGCGACTCCGCCGAGGTGAGCACAATGTTCGAACCGTTGTTCAGGAAGAACTTCTCGGTGCCCGTGGGCTTCATCCCGCGAGGAGGACGCACTCGCCCACCAAACTCATCCTCATCGGAGAAATCATCATTGACCCGCATGTTGTCGTAGCAGACCGCACGGACAGTCTCGCCCGTGTTTTTCGCATTAGTGTGCGTCGACGACGCATACACGTACGAGTAGCCCGGATGCGTGATCATCACGTGGGGCATGTTCTTCTTCTGCACGTACGACTTCGCCGAACCACGAGGAGCCACAAAGATGTTGAGCTGATGGACCTCGGTCGCACCGATCATTGTCCAATGGAACGCGGGCGTATCACGCGGCTGCGTGTCATAGAACAGCGGATCCCAGTCCAACTCGTAGTCGGGCCACAAGTAGTACAAGTCAAAGAATCGCAGCGACTCAACGCGTCGACGGGCCCTCAACGCCTTATCTCGACACGGGATCATCCACTGACGTGCAGCATTGATCCGAGCTTTCCGACAATACTCGGCCGTGTTCGAGCCGTTGAAATAGTCACGAGGCAGCGGATAATTCGGATTGCCCTCTTCGGGCAACGGGATGGGCACGATCCCACGAACAACTTTGGACGTGCCCTCTGCACTCACTTTGTGATCGCCTCCATGATTTCACCACTACGAGCACGGGCAAGGTACCGACACACGCCGAGCACACTCGAATCGAGTGCCTCTTTCCCGCAGATCTTCGAGAGCGTCTCGATTGCATGACCAGACGCATCCAACGCCTTGTCCCCCTCAAAGAGGAGTGGCCAAATGACCGCGTACATCTTGTCGTTGAGCGGAGCCCTCTTCGAGATCTCGGTGTCGAGGATGGCGTCCTCCGAGATAAAGACGCACCGGTAGAAGAATCCACCCATCTGGTGCTCGATCCCACTGAAGTGATCCCGCACAGCTTCTCCAACTCGCTCTGCGTAGTTCCTCCACTCAGGACTGGTCTTCTTCACTGCCTTCTTCTTGGTCACTTTCTTCTTTGAGGACGGGCTTGGGTTGGGCTTTGGGGCTTCGGTCGATGGGATAGGTGAGGTTGGCATTGTCTATCTCTTTCTGGCCGAGCGGCTTCGTGACGCTCACACCGATGGGGTTGTTGGCTGTGTCCGGCCGCACAGACAGGCGTGAGGACAAACGTGTTTGTGAAACCAACTGCTCCGTTGTGTTTCCCTGCTCATCCTTCGTGATCTGACGGGCAGTCGCCGTCCCGACAGCACCGTTGAGCGTCAGGACTTCCTTGCCCATGTCTCGCAGCTGCTTGATCGCGGCCATCTTGTCACGATCGTTGCCGGTGCGGATGATCTCGACGAGCGACCGGACCATCTCGCCATTGTTGAACTTCTGCTCACGGAGTGTGGCACCGAACGACTTGGGATTGAAAAGACCGATGACGAGATCTTCGTCACCCTCCTCCTCACGAACCGGATTTGGGGCGGATGCACCGCGAGCGGGCAGGATAGCGGAGAGCTTCTGCGTTGGAAGGATCGCCTTCTCGAAGACCGGGGCCTCCGTACGGATTGTTCCTTCAAACGGATCAGTCACGGGCAGGCTCATGGAACGCACTCAAGAGTGGAGGAACTATCGCTGTGACAAACTGAGCCTTTACGTACGCGAAGCGGCGTTCCACCTCGTGCCCGTTGAGCTCGTCCTTGTACGTCATGACATCGAAGAGAGCACTCTCCGTGCACTGGATCACCGAGAACGCGGGCACCGCTTCCGGGTCGTGGGTCTTCACGACGAGGAACTGGTTCTTCACGGTCATCAGCGATCGCTGCACCTCTGGGGGCACGTAGAGCTCGAACTCGTTTTGGGCCGACACGACGGGCAGCTCCACGAGAAGAAGCTCGCCGACCGGTGCCGGAAGCGTGGGAAACGTCTTGTGGACTTCTCGCGAGACGAAGTCGACGGCGTGGTCAGCGGCGATGGTTTTCATGATCTTTGTCCTTTGGGGGTGTGTATCGAGGTGCGTTCACCTTCGGTGACAGCATAGGGTCTACGTCCGAGGCCCGCTGGATCGAGGATATACGGGGGTCTCGTTTTTGTAAAGGGGATTCCGATGAGAGGTGGTGACGCGTGTTTGCCTGCAACGCGGCCCGCTTGAACTTCGCTGCAGCCGTGGGCCCGCCGAGCACGTCGTATTGCTGCGTGATCTTCTCGACGATCTTGTTTACCTGCTCCACGTAGCTCCCGTGGGCTCGCCTGAAGTTGAAACGGCGTGCCGAGATGATCTCCGTGATGAACGTGTGGATGTTCTCACGGAAATACTCGTCCGACAACTCCCTCGCCGATGGGTGCTTGTGCTTCCGGTTCTTCTTGAGCACTCGGCATCCCGGCATCAGGAAGTCCGGTGAGCCCGGACGCGTAATCGCGTACATGGCCAACTGGAAAAAGAAGGGGTTGACATACGCATCGCTCCCCAGATGGATGATCGGGATGTTGAGCTTGCGGATCAACGCGATCAAGCCGCGATAACTGAGCCCCGTCTCTTGGAGCTCCGCATGGATGTCGTGGAGCTTTCGCAGACGGACGCCCGAGCCAAGAACGATGTCTTTGCCAGACGACTTATCCACAGGTTGTGGATCAGGTGTGGATGAGTCAGCCATGGGGGAAGGGCTCTTTGACAGGGACGATCAGGACAGTTAAAATCAAGATCCATTCAAGATATTGGTCATTGGATCGCGAGTGGCCTCTTTGGCCCGCTGACCAGACGAGGGAACCTGATTTTGGCTTTCACGGAACAACGCGTCGTACATGTTGTAGTTCTCGCGTGCACCGCCCTGCTCCAATGCACGGCTGTCATGGCGTTGCCGCTGCATCAGGGCCGCAGTCTGGTCATCGACCCCGTACTGGGCGGCGATTCGACCACGCTCGTAGGCGGCAGTTTTCTCGGCGGCCGCAACGAGATCGGGTTTCCACTGTTGACCGTTGATCCGAACGTTTCTCTTTTGCGGACCCTTCGGACCACCTTCGCGGACAGCTTGTGCCATCCGCTCCTTAAGGGTGGCAAGCGTCGATCCTTCGGGCATGTCAATGTTGTAGTGCTGCAGGAGTCTATTTCGCATCTCTTCGGCTCGGAGCTGCTCGGCTCGCTTGCGACGCTCCAGCATCTCGGCCCGCTTGTCGAGGGGATCCATCTCGCCTCCGGCACCGGCTTCCTTGATGCCCTTGATTGCAGCATCGGTGGAGACTTCCGTTTTGTCGGTAGTTCCTCCACTCGGAGAGTCGTCCTTGTTGGGAGCGACGGTGAGGTTGCCTTTGTCGTCACGGATTTCGGACTGCATGTCCTCTGGTCTAGGCTCGGGCGGACCCATTATCTCTGTTGTACCGGGGGTTGGTTTTATCAGCCCGTTGATGGTCCCGCCTCGATTGCTGGTCGGGTGCGTTTTGTTCGCGTTGGCCTCACGCGCCGCCATTTTTTCTTCGAGGATGCGTGCGACGGCGTCCTCGATAGATTCACGGTTGGAGTCCGGATTGGACGACTCGGGACCGATCGGTGACATGCCGGGATGGTCTGCATGGAGGGCTGCCATGAAGTCCTCTACCGAGACGCCCGCGTTTTGAATCTTTACAGCCATGGTTGGCAGCATAAAGGAGTTCGATATGGAAGTCAAGCAGAGTAGTGGTAAGGGATTGAAGCTGGAGAGCTTTGAGCCGATGAAAGTGGCGAGAGTGCTGATGGGCAAAGTGTTCAGCACGGTGCGGGGTGGGAAGGCCCTGCTGAATGTGGGTGGGAGCTCGTGGCTGTACAAGGGCGATCGGTGGGTGGAAGTCGATCGGACGGATCTTGAGGACATTGTGCATGTGCAGTTGGAGGATGCGTTCAAGGAGGTTCCCCTGAAGGAGGGGAATGGTGTGCGGAAGGTGCGATGGGCTGCCGACGGGAGCTACGTGCGGAAGAACGGGGAGGTGGTGCGGTGCTTGGAGACGCTGAGTCAGACGCCCAATGGGGGGATGCCGATGTGGATCGGGGCTGTTCCGGATGGGATGCCCGCTGAGAAGTGCATTGCGTTCCGGGACGTGGTGGTCGGCGTGAATGGCGGGAAGAAGGTGGTGATGCCACGTGATGAGAAGTTCTTCAGCACGAGCATTGTCGATGTGGAGTATGGGGATGGGGTTGGCAAGAGCGAGTTGTGGGAGCAGTGCCTGATGGACTGGATGCCACACGACGAGGGCGGCCGGTTGCTGCTGAAGCGGTGGTTCGGGTACCTGATGATGAACGACCGGGGATATCAAAGGGGGTTGCTGCATCTAGGGAAGGTGCGAAGCGGAAAGGGCACGTGCACGGACGTGGCGAAGCGGCTGGTGGGTGATGCAAGGTACCACGGCCGGACGCTGGAAGATATGGCGGGTCCGTGGGCCATGGAGGGGTTCCATCGGGGTGGGATGTTGGTGATTGCGGAGGTGAGCGAGCTGACTCGGTCGGAGGGCCAGCAGATCACGAAGGTGCTGAAGCACTGCATTGGGCAGGACACGGTGATGATCCCGAGGAAGTATGGGCGGAACATGCACGGGGTGCGGCTGAAGCTGGCTCCGTGGATCTGTGGGAATGAGATGCCGGGACTGAGTAACCGGGGTCAGGGGATCAGTGGGAAGCTGCTGCCGCTGAAGTTCAATGTGAGCTTTTTGGGGAAGGAGAATGTGAATCTGGGTAAGGAGCTGGCGAGCGAGGAGCAAATGCGGGGGATCGCGATCTGGGCTCTGGAGGGTGCGTTGGAGCTGGAGGGGGCTGAAGTGGCGGACCGGTGGCCCCAGAGCGTGGAGGGTGCGGCCGTGATGGAGGAGTTCCTGATGGGGACGAATGTGTACGAGATGTTCTTGCAGAGCCAGTTCGTGAATGCGTCGGAGGGATTTGTGGGGAACAAGACGCTGAAGGGGTTGTGGCAGCAGTGGTGCAAGTCGCAGGGGGTGAAGCCGCCGGTGGCACTGTTGCATCTGCCGAAGCGGTTGCGGGACGAGGCGAGTTGGGATCTGGAGATGAAGAAGCGGAATGGCGTGAGGGGCCTTGCTGGCCTCTCGATCAAGAAGGACGCTGTGCGGGGTGAATCTGATTGGAGTTTGTAGGGGTCGCTAGAGGTTTGGCAGGACGGCCGTGGACAGCTACAGACGGTCTCAGTGTCGATAAAATGGGGGTAAATGTCGATTGGAGGCCGTGAGGGCGGTTTAGGTCGGTAGGGCCGGTTTTGGGGATCTCTATAAACCCCTATAGGGGAATATAGTATATATGTGTATATGTAAAGAGTCTCTTTATAGTGTCCCTATTGTACTTAGGGGGGTTGACGGGGTTGGGAAGGGGGAAAAGAGAGGGTCGTTTGAGTGTCCCTTTACTGTCTGAAGGTGACCCTGACTTGGGTATTTTGAGGGGATTTCCAGAAATGTGAGGTTATCCACCATGAAGATCAAGTTGCTCGCGGGGGGCCGACGGCCTCTGACTGCCACAATGTACGCTCTTTGTATGGTTACCGAACAAGACTCTGACGGATTGACTCTGATCGTCGCACTCTGTTAGGTAGCATGGTGGTGAGTGGGTGAGTCCATCTTTCAACCCCCACACACACGCACCAACCAAGAACGGCTCCACCCACGCCCCACTAGGCCGACGGTTTAGTCTTGTCTCGCCACGGCACCAACCAGACCACCAAGTCAGGCTTCGCCAAGGCTTCGCCAAGAACGGCTCCGCCGTCATCTCCTCCCAGTGTTCTTTTAACCAATCAACCCAAGGAGATAACCATGTACCTCATCACAACCGCAATCAACGACATCAACAACGCCACCACAATCGACGCAGTCAACGCCATCGTCGAAGACTTCGAGATGGACGTCCACTGTGACCTCGCCGAGTCGTACCGCGGGTGCGGACCCGACGACTTGGACGACCACGCGGTTGCAGAGTTGGTCGCCGAACTCGACTGCAGGACACTCCAGGGATACGCAACCCTCCGCAAGAACGCCTTGAACCACATCGCTCTCGCAGCAGCCGAGTACGAAGCAGACACATCCGACATGTCCATCTGATCCGAGTGGAGGAACTACTCCACCAACCCAACACAACGACAGGGTCTAGCGACTCCGTCGTTGCTTTCCCATCGCGTATCCACCAAACCCAACCCAAGGAGATAACCATGTCCAACTTCGACACCGTCCGCTCAACCGTCCTGTCCCACCTCGACGACCAAATCGAGGCAGCCACCGAGCAATGCGTCCAGATACTCGGTGCATTCGACCCCGCACAGCAGTCACCCGAATGGGCACTCCGCTGTGCAGCGTGCAAAGCACGACTTGAAACCCTCAAGTCGCTCGCTGCATTCCTCGATGACGCCTTCGACGACTTCACAGAAGATCCGAACGACGGCTGGTCACAACCAATCGACCACGACGACATTCCCTTCTGAGTGGAGGAACTATCGACCCAACACGACGGGGCTTAACGGCTCCGCCGTCGTTTTCACATGATGTATCTCACATCCACCAACCCAAAGGAGCATCCCATGATCTTCGTATTCGGTAGCAACAGACAAGGCCGTCACGGCAAAGGTGCCGCACTCCACGCACGCACACACTACGGTGCACGCTACGGGCAGGCATCCGGCTTGCAAGGCAACTCCTACGCCATCATCACCAAGGAGTTGCGTCGTTCACACGCACCAGTCACCCTCGCAGAGGTGGCACAAGGCGTGAGCGAGTTCATCGAGTTCGTGCGTTCACACCCCGACTTGGAGTTCCAAGTGACTCCCATCGGTTGCGGTCTCGCTGGCTTCTCGCCCTACCAGATCGCACCTCTATTCGCACCACTCGAAAACGACCAAAACGTCCACCTCCCACCACAGTTCATCTCTGTGTTCCAATGACAATCTCACGACGGCAGGGTCTAGCGGCTCCGCCGTCGTCTTCTCCTCATGTATCTCATGGGATCGCAACCATCGGTGTTCGGTGGTCGGTCCCGTGAACAACTCATTACGCTTAAGGAGCAAACAATGAGTATCACCCTTCCCAACCGTAAGTCCGCAACCGCACCCATGACCTCGAACTCGCAGGAGTCCGTGGTACGCACACGCGTGCAGGCAGACCCACAAGGACTGATGTACGCAGTCCTCACCGTAGAACAAGACGGTGAGCTGCTCGCGGCTTACCGCAACGACACAGGCTGGAACCCAGCCGAGTGTCCATGGGTGCCACAAGCGTCCAACATGGACGCGGACGCACTCTTCGCAGCCGTGTTGACCTCGTTGATGACCCCGATCTATCGGGCATCACTCAACCACGAGACACCAGAGCAGGCAATCATCGCTGCATTGGACGAGGCAGACTCGTTCGAATGGACAGCGTACGCATCAGAGGTGCGGACAATCCGTCCAACCCTCTGGTACAACAAGAGGACTCAAGCGGTTGTGATCGACGGCAAAGACCCGTCGTCGATCAACATGCCACGCGAGTACCTCGCCGATATCGGTGAGTGGCTCGCTCAGAACAAGAGCGAGTTCGTGATGGACGACGGACTCAAGGACCGCATCGGTGGTCGCTCCAAGACCATGACCACCAGCGAGGCTGCTGCATTGCTGAACGGTGCGGCCAAACCAACATTCTGACCTCAGACGGGGGCGTATCCACTCAGGGTACGCTCCCTTTTTTTATGGCCGGGTCACTCCCTACTCAAATACAGGCTCCGCCGTCGTTCTCTTCTCGTGTTGTATTTGGTTTTAACTGTAAGGAGTAAACATGTACACATGGAAAAGGTATGGCGGATATGAAGTGAGTAGCAGAGGTGATCGGAGATTCTCTGCCTTTAACGCGATGCTTGAAGGAAGAAGTATCGAGTGCTGGTATCAGTGCGATGTAAAGGGATATGACCCCGGCGGAAGTAACTGGAGAGCAGGGAAAGGTAAGCCACCGCTGGATCGGGAGACTGATACTTGGAAAGAGTATCTGGCTCTGTGGATAAGGTGGGCACACGAGAACCCGGAACTGATCGCAGAGTTGAAAGTGGCAGCGGACGCACACGGAAATGTGTTAAGCGACCGCTTTGCCAACTCGCAAGTGAACCAAGCACGGGCTCTGGCTCAGGTGCTGAACGGATGGTAGCATCAGGCCCTTCGGGGCCTTTTTCCCATTGCAGGGGAGTCCCTACTCAAACAGAGACCCTTTTTCGGCTCCGCCGTCGGTTCCCCTTCGTGTCCCTCCGGGGCAGCACGCATCACTCTTCCTCCCACCTCCGAGTGGAGGAACCCACCACTTATCCAAGGAGAACACATGCCAACAGACGTACTCATACTCACCGCGTTCACGGCCCTCATCGGACTCTACTGCGGGTGCCTCATCCATTCCAGCATCCGCGAGTCCAACGCCAAACAGCGTCAAGCCCAAAAGCGTGACGACGACCTCGAAGCCATCGCCAAGATGATACGAGAGGACAAAGAAGCGAGACGCGAGTCAATCGAAGCCGACCATCTTGAGGACCTCAACGCAGAGGCCCAATCACACGAGTACCCATACAAGTAAGGAGACACACATGAAACCACTCAACAAGCAACGCGTGTTCAACGCCATCTGGCAATACTTCATCCTCGACGGAAACCCCCAAGCACTCGACGAAGAACACGGGGTGTGTGCATACCGCACAGACTGCGGTGCACGCTGCTTCATCGGCCTCCTCATCCCAGACGAGCTCTACACAAGCATCCTCGAAGGAAGCACACCCGGCTACTGTGAGGTCAACGGACAACACGTGAAACCACACGTGATCAACATCCTAGAGGAGGCACTCGATTGCGAGATCTCGAAAGATGACTCCAAGTTCCTCCTCAAACTCCAAGGCATCCACGACAACAAGGTGTCCATCTGGGAGACACAACTCCGCACACTCGCAGAGGAGTACAACCTCACGATCCCAGATCAACCCATTACAAAGGAACAAGTCGCAGCAATGCGTCTGCTCATGTCACACGAAATCACATGGGAATCCATCGACGAGTTGATCCAGATCATCAAGGACCTAAACAACGAGGCATCAGCCCTCATGCCCCAACTCATCGACGCCCAAAACATGGGAGCAACGACGACTGTCAATCGCATCAGGTACGAGACTGACGAGCTTGAGGACAAGATCAATGCGATTGTCACCCTCAAGGAGATGAAGGTCTTCACCTACTGAGCCCACAAAAGTTCCTCCACTCAGAAACGTGTGGAGGAGCATTCACCCTCGGAGGATCCGAGTCAATCAAACAGGCGGAGCCTACACACCTTGCCCAAGGAGCAAGCAATGAATCGTAAGCAGTACCGTCGTCAGTTCATCATGTCCGCGATATTCGCCACCCTCTTCGCACTCGGCCTCGTGGCCATGGGAGGATGCACACGCACAGCGAGCGGACTCGGCAGCGTATCCCGAGGACTCGGTCAACTGTTCGAGGGCATCGGGACCGACCTCCAACAGATGTCATCCAACGCCGAGCAGAACGAGTACAACTCATTCCGCGAACAGCAACGCAACCAGCGATAACACACACACACACACACTCCCATCTCTTTGACGAGGGATGGGAGCATTTACCGCCACTACTGAGTGGGGGAACTCATCCCTTCCCCAAGGAGAAGACATGCACCTCAACCCCAAACTGGGCGTATGCCCCATCTGCCACAACGATTCAGGCGACATCCTCTTGCGATCGCTTCCAAACGGAGACATCCGTCTATTCGAGAAAGAAGACAACGGACCGCATCACGTGCTCAGCCCCAACCCTTGCAAGGAATGTGAAGAACGCATCGGAGCGGGCTACGTTGCACTCATCGCACTCGATCCGTCAGCGATCAAAAGCGACACCGCATCCAGCGAGCAGATTCATCAAAGCCGCGTTGGTGACGAGATCGCTTGGATCAAAGAGGAAGCATTCAAACGCATGTTCGATGTGGCCATACCAGCACAACGTGTCGTAGCGTGCGAGCCGGAAGTGATCACCGTACTCAAAGAGCGAATGCCCAAAGAGGACTGAACTCAACCCAAGGAGACACTATGAACAAAACAGTTATTATCCAAGACACGTTCCATTACACAGCGTCCACACACAGAGTGGAAGGTATTCACTACCTCGGACCGCTGATGCTCGGCTTCAACACTGAGCAAGAGCGGGATGACGCCCGCCTCATCCTGAAGTCGAAAGGCCCAATCGAACTGGTCCAACTGAACTACTCGACTGAGGCTATCGAGGACGACTACTTGCTTCGTCTCGAAGTGATCAACAAGAGGTATATCGACCTCGTAAGATCGGCGGCCTGCGACGACGACATCGTTCTTGCCGGTAACAGCTACGCGGAGTCGATACACGCCTTGAACGATTGGAAGCATGACCGCCTCGCCGAGATCGAGACTCAAACAGACGGATAACTCATTTGGGTTTGGCCCCGCCCGTCGGGCGTAGCGGGGCCAACCCCTTACTACAAGGTTTTTATAGGAGAACACATGAAGACGAAACCTCAACCGTTCATCGGAATCGCCATCGGAGGGCGTAACGGTGATCTTCCCCCAGACACAGAGTTCCTCCACTCAAAGGTGGATCCGGCATCAGGACGCACGATCGTGTACGTGCCTGTGATACTCAACGAGACGCCTCAAGCAGGCAAGCCATACACGAGTTGGAACGGCACCAAAGTCATCCCCTCGATTGTCGGTCGCACCGACATCAAGGAGTGCACCATCCAGATGCCCGGCCCACTCGGCGAGCATTGTACGATCAAGGGATTCGCATCGCTGCAGATCGCTGGCCTGACGCCTGCCGAGATCACGGAGCGGTGGGACGACGCACAAGCAGCAGCCGACACGGGTACGACACTCGTGTACGACTGGAACACGCGTGAGTACAAAGTGGTCGTTGCTGATGAAACTGACGAGATCACTACCACACACGCATTCGACAGTAGACCACCCAACTTTGAGGAAACACCAGCCTCGGAAATCCAGCAAAAACTATCGCCACACGACAAACTGAATCAAACTGACGCTCAAAATGAGGCAAAATCGGCTTACAAGAGCGTCACAGCAAACTTCTAATGTGTTCTCCCGTAAGGCGAGATGGGCTATACCCTTTAATATGGGGTATAGCCCTTTTTTTATTTGAAAGCACCACTCCGTCACCCCGAGGCGTTGCCATGGATGAACCGATTCAACCCCCCAAAGCGACAGTCAGATACACACCGATCACGGCCCCTGTTATGTCGGCATCGTGGAGGCACCTGTACTTCCCGAATGTGACCAGAGATATCTTAGATCACGCGTTTCTAGCCAATGAAACTCCACCACTGGAGTACAGCGACTCGGAGCTGGTGTACGCAGCTGTCCAGCACATGGGAAGCACTGAGCAACGAATCACGTCTGCCGGGACAGATCGAGAGATCGGGATTTACAATCGGCTCGGTATCGTGCTCAAAGTGGACGTCAACAGCTCCGGAGCTGAGTTTCTAGTGAACGTGGCGGATCGAGTCACGGACACCCGTGAAGACATGCGTATCTACCTCAAGTCGTTGAACGCTGGGCGTCCACACCCCTTCTTAAAACGATGCTCGCAGCCAGTCATCCTGACTTTCGACAGGGAAAAACTGGTTTCGAACGCCGGTGTAACACCGGGTGGCTACATGGAAAATGACCTAGCGATCCTCAACTCCCTCCTAAAAAACGGCAAAAAGAAAGTAGTTGATTACAACATCGTGCCCGTGTTCATCACTGACGGCCAGATGATCGCAGCAGAGACAGCGGCAGACCCGTATGGCCAGATTGCCGCGTACGCACAAAACAACTTCGACGAGTTCAAAGGGCGATCCTTTTTCTTCCTTGGATCACCCAACACCGTTGCAGCCTGCAAGTCGACTAAAGCAAACAACGTGCGATGGCATGATCGAAAAGACTACCCACACGGGCATCTTCGGCTCAAAGACATCACAGAGATACGGGTTACGACGAGACGACCGAGCAAAAAGACCTCTGGTCGCATCAAGTTTGAGTCGTCCAAGAAAACCAAAGTGATGTTCCCAACCACGCAACTGAATGAGCTCTACGTCTCGATAGTGGAACTCATCTTGGCAGCTAATCCGATGTTCCATCACTATCATCCGCACATCGCTGCTGAGTGGAAATACCTCACCGACGACAAAAAGAGCACTGGACGCACTTGGAAAGTGAACAGCTGGGAAAAGAGCTTATCGCACGATTTCCATTCGCCAAGATACGGGAGACAAAATGCGTTCACGCACGAAAAAGAAATCAAATCTCGAATGACCAACATCGACAATCTGTCGAGCACTTTAACTACGGATAAGACACTCAAATCTGCTGTGATCTGCGATCGTCGATCAATCTCCGACGTTTACGAGCATGTGTTTACAACCACCGATAGAAAACTCATGCATCTTCTTGATTACGTCGAGTTGCTACAGCGTAATCCGATTCCATGTCCGTACAACGAGCACAAGACTATCACATTCATGGATCTTGCACAGTCGAAACACGTCCCCAAAGCGATTGAGAAAATGATCCGCTCAGATTTAGAGTATATAGGCGAAAAAACGGAGTCGAACTACAGCGTCAGCGGATATGGAAATGAGTATCAAAAGCGGTTTAACAAGACCGTGGAAGAAATACTTCGCAACCCTGTGCATCCAATCTTCAAAGCGAAGCTCGAAGAGTTGAACTCGGATAAGCCTCTGCGTCAAACACGCAACCGGTGGATGACGCAGTTTTCGTTGAGCGGCCCATTGTACTCATGCTTCAACATGCATTATGACGTGGAAAACCCTCGAAAGTTGAGCCGATTGAAAACCATCGCTGTTGCGACGTATGCGGCTGGAATGGCCGAACATATGGATTGTCCACATATCATCCCCTTTTGCAAGTTGTGTTGCAAGATTTCACGTACAAGCTATAATGGATAGCTCGTACCATTCACCCCTGTTCCAAGGAGAACACCATGACCGATCAGAACTCACCACAGCCACAAGACTCGACGTCGGGCGGACTCATTTTCAGTCGTCCAACCAACGAACATGGTCAGGGCTCGATTGCCAACCATGCGAGCATCAGCACCTCAACTGGGGACGCTGCCAACATCCTCGTGTACCAGCAGGAGGCTCGCGTCAAGAAGCAGCTTCGTGCAGTCAAGGCGGGTCGCATCCGTCTCGAAGACGACTTGAAGAAGGCGAATGGGGATCTCAACATTGCTATCAACAATGTCGGGACATCCTACAACAAGCACAATCAGGCTCGTTTCAAGGCCCTCATGACGGACGTCAACGCGTCGAGTGCATTGACTGCTGCCTTCAACGCCATGATCGGTATCGGCGAAGAGGAGCAGAAGTTCAACGGCACGCTGCTTTGCGACTTCCACTTCGACGGGTCCAGTCGGGAAGCAAGCATCGCCATGAGTGCGTCGATGACACATGTTGCTCGTGATTCGTTCACCGAGGAGTCCACACGCAACGTGGAATACAACTTCCCGATGCCACGACGCATCTCATTCAACACGGATCAGATGCCAGATGTGATCAAAGCGTTCCCTGACTTTTTCCCTGATGACTTCACGACCAAGATGGAGAAAGTGCTCACGCTTCTTGAGCACGCACACAAGTGCACTGCATCGTTGTCGGCAGTCAACAACGAGATCAGCCGTCTGAACCAGCTGCTCACTGAGATCCCATCACTGGAGCGTGCTGCACGTGCCAAGATCTCCGAGGGCCAGCTGCGTTCAAGTGGTCAGGATCAACTGCTCGCACTGCTGTCTGAGAGCGGCAATGACCTTGCCAATGATCTCCTTGGTACTGGTGACTCGGATTACTTCGATGAGAATGGGCAGTTCCGTCTGCCTGTTGCCAACGAATCCTGACCAGTTCCTCTCTCCGGGCCACTCCTTCTCGTGTGGGAGTGGTCCGTTTATCAGTAGTTCCTCCACTCAATCATTTCGTCCAAGGGTGAACACCTTCCCCCGAGGACCCTTATCGCAATGCGGGTTCGAAACCCGCCCTGACGCATTCAGTCATCAAAGGAGATCACTTCCTACTCTCGGAGTGTCCGGACATCGAAGCAAGTTTTCTTTGTCCTGTAGGTGGTTTCCCGACTGGTGCGTTTCGTCGTCTAAACGCTTGTGTGCGACATGTAGTAGCCTGACAACAACCGGCGTCTCTGCAAGGACAAAGGACGTTCGACGGTGAGGCCAGTAGACAAGCTATGGAAAGACTGCGATCTGACGCGTCAGAACACTAGATGGGTTTGCAGACCTGCCGACCGTTCGCCAGTGCACGTCGGCCTCCAATGACCTCTAGCGGGGTCGTGAGGCTTTACCCCTCAACACCAAACAGCGAGAAAACCATGAACGAAACACCCTTTATCTTGGCCCTCCAATCAGGCAACATGTACCCGTCCCCAGCGTACTGGGACAAGCCGATGGAAGGATCACTGGGCCTCAGCGACTACAAACCCAAGCCCGGCAAGTCACAACCGGGAGCACTGCGTATCGCAGACGTCATCTCAAACAAGACGCAACACCTCTTCGATTACATGACTAAGGAAGACGCTGCGGAGCACGGCATTGCGGGCCCTTCGTACTACACAAAGCTGAAAAACGGAGACTACCTGCGACCGACGCTTCTGTTTGAGCAGTGGTACTACGCATGTTTCCGTGTGGGCCTGTTCACGATCACCCCGTCAAACATTGCGGATTGGATGCTGCGTCTTCGATTGCTTGTTGCACTCGACGACCACCCATTCGTGTCGGAAGAAAACGTACCGTACATCCCAACGATTCGGGAGCTCTCAAGGTTCTTCGGGCTGGAGGTGCTTGGCCATGTCCCTCTCACCAACGAAGAGTTCATTGAGAATACAGTGCGAGAGTTGAACCGTGAGATTGCACATGCGATGCAGTGTGCGATCGACGACACGCTCCCGAGTGACAGTTACCTTCCCTATGCCAAGGAGAGCTGATGCCACACATCAAGGATCACAACCACATCGTCACCAAGCGAGGCGACTCCGTCTCAAATCCGAATCACTACCGATCGAACTTTGAGCGGATTCCGTCGTTCGCTGATATTTATGATGCTCAGCAAGAGTTGGGATTTCATCCGGGCGGCTACGGACCGCCTTACGACATCGTCATCACACAGAAGGGGTACAACCTCTTCGTAACCGAGTGGAAGTCGCAAGGTTCTTGCGATTAAGGAGAACACATGTCATTCACATATGCAATCAAAGAGGGTGAACTGCCCGACATCTCGCGTGCAACAACAAAGGCACGGAACAACATGCTCCGCGAGCTGATCGCCATGTCTGATGGCGGTTACATCATGGTCGAGAACAAGAAGGAACCGAAGAAGCTTGAAAGCGAGCGTGCATCCTTCCACAATCTGGCAAAAGATCTCGGCTGGCGAATCTCCACACGCATTCACGAGGAATCTTTGTATGTGTGGCTGAATGGACGGACGGCCGAAGTCGATGGAGAGGGAGAAGAAGAAACGGACAGCGACAACGACACGTCGGAAGACTGGGACGGGTTGATATCGTAAACGGTCTGAGTGGAGGAACTATTCGCCTACACGACAAAGGAGAAGGAATGAACCTACCACAACTGTTGCCGCAGCAACCTGCGTGTCGCGAGTGTGAGCTTGGAAACGACAGCCTTGAAAACCCCGGTGTGCCGTCGAGGTATGTCGTTGAGTCGTTGCCTCAAAAGCCAGATAACCCGTGCTTTATCATCCTCGGTCAGAACCCCGGCTTTGAAGAGGACAAGAAAGGGGAAGCGTTCGTCGGACGGTCGGGAGACTTCGTTCGAAGGACGCTGCTGAACACCGAATCCATGGAGATCAACAACACGCACTGTGTGTACCTGATGAACGTGGCGAGATGCTCTTCGCCTGCAGGCATGAACATCAAGGCGACGTGCTACAACACGTGCTATCGGGCGTACACGCACAACGATCTGATAAGCGTAATCTCGCACCACACAGGTCGCATTGTCATTCTGGCCTTGGGCAAACCAGCTTCCATCCGTGCGTATCAACTGCTGTTTCCGAAAAAGAGTCCCGGCACAAAGATTGGTGACTACTTCAACATGAATGGCATCAAACAGAAAGTGGAGATCAAAAACGGTGTACGTGAAGTGCAGTGCTTCTTTACATACCATCCGGCTGCTATTCTTAGAGAAAACAAGTTGGCCATCCCGTACAGCGAGCATCTTGGCATTGTCCGCAGACATGTTGATGGTTTGATCCCACCCATGAGTAAACCCATTGTTGTGCTGCAGGAGGAGCCGCCGTCGTACAAACCACTCGCAACCTTTTAACTCGTCAAGACAGGAACACCACCAGTGTCAAGACCAACGTGCTTTGCCGTAGACATCGAGACTTTCGGTGCCTTGAAAAACCAACCTGAACAGAGAGTCTTCGCCGCTCAGAAGTACAAGAGTGTGCATGGCGTAGACCCCAGAAACGCAATCATCACAGCGTCAATCACATTCCCCGAACTGGATCCCAGAGCATCAAAGGATGAGCCTTGGACACTGGAGCTGATCCGGAAACTGCGGCCCGGTGACACCATGGTCTTCGACCTCACGGACATGCGACAACGTGAACGCTTCGGGAGATGGCTGGAATACGCGGACACCCTCTTCACGGTGAATGGTGGTTTCGACATCGGCAACCTTCGCTACTGCTTCAACTGGCAGAATGTCCTCCACGATCAAACAATCATCGACGGCATCGTGCTCAACTTCCAGTACAGCGAGGTGCGTCCAGAGAAATCGCTCAAGGCGTTCGGTGTGCTCAGCGGCCTTTATTCGTACGACCAGACGATCAAGCAGCAACGCTTCAACACCGTGCGGGAAGTGCTGAAGTACAACGCCGAAGACACACATAACACACTGCTGATGTGTGCGACCGTGGCTGCGGACATTGTAGACAGGTTGCCCAAGCCGCAAACCTCAAAGAAGATGAACCCGTTCATGATACAGCACTACTCGGATCTCTTGTGGGAGTGTGTGCTCAAGACTGAAGCGGGCATACCGCACGACATCCGCAAGTTGCTAGCTGTAGCACGCAAGAACTATGGACGGATCGTTGAGATCGCAGACGAACTAGAGAAAAACCACGGTCTGCAGATCGCGGGCACTGGATCGCAGGCGTCGCAGAAGGAGTTTATCAAAGATGTCATCGACACGCTTACCGAGATGGGCGAGAATCCGACGACGCATGAGCTCTTTCAGCTTACGAAGAAGAAAGAGATCTCGACCGGCGTGCAGAATCGAAACCTGTTCCGACTGCTCCTCCCTTCTGATCACAAGTTCCAGCGGCCTTTGGAGCTGTGGCAAGAGCACGGGACCCTGCACAAGGTGTTCTCAAGCTATGCCCACACTCGAATCTGGTGTCGATCAAACAAGCACAGCGACGTCTCCTCACGAGTGATCCCTGTCGATCGTGACTTCGTGTTCCCACCCATGCCAGAGAAGGGCATCAAAACTGCGGCAGGGATGAAAGTTCCTCCACTCAGAAAGGGCACTTCGACAATCGGTCTGTGTCATCCGACGTGGTATATGGTGCCGTCGGCGGTCAAGGACGGTGCGGGCTCGGAGGGCGGCACGATTCAGGGGCGACCAATCGCCAAGAATCCGGCAGCCCAAACGGATCCGCCAGCCATCCAAGCCACAAAGATGAGCCGCTGGCCCGGTGGCATGATCGTGCATTATGACCTCAGCCAGATCGAGCTGCGGATCGCAGGCATTCTCTCCGGCGACAAGTCGCTGCACGACGCGTACCACAACGGCGAGGATCTGCATGGTGGGCTTGCGATTGCGTGTGAGGGCCCTTCCGTAGTTGACAACCCGCACTTCGGACACGGCGACCGGCAGTTGGATCCTCGGCAGTGGTACAAGCAGGCGAACTTCCTCATTTGCTATCGGGGTGGTTGGATGACACTGCTCATCAACATCCTCAAGAACTGCAACCGCATCCAGACCAAGGAGTTCGCACAGAACACTATTGACGCACTCAAGCAGGCACGCCACGGGTTGTGGAGTTGGCAGGACGAGCTGATCGCGAAGGCCAAAAAGGACAAACGTGTGGACCTGCCCATCATCGGCATGTCTCGCTATTTCATGGGCGGCGACAAGTTCGAAGAGAACGAGATCTGCAACTTCCCTGTGCAGACTTGGGCGGGCACCATCCAAAACCGAGTGGAAATCCTCAATGGAAAGTACCTGAACTCGCGGACGCAGCGGTACCCACGCATCCTGCCAATTATCAACATCTACGACGCCATCGAGTACGACGTGAAGGACGAGAAGGAGTTGGCTATTGCTGACGAGATGATGGACAACACCATCAAGACAATGGCGGAGAGCGACATCTACGGACAGCTTTGCGATTTGACGGGGAACCACATACCCCTCGAATACAGTCGCGAAGTGATTGGACACAACACCTACTGAGTGGAGGAACTGATGGCAAATAGAAATCAGATTACGTTGACGAGGTTGCAGTTGAATGCGTGGACGTGGGCCCTTGGGGAGAAGCCGGACTTCTTTCCGTTGAAAGTGGGGTCCAAGATGACGTCGCGTCTGAAGGCTTCGAGGGAGTTGCCTCTGAACTCCATGTCCAAGATCGTGAAGATGTCCAAGGAAGAGCCGTTGTGGACGCTGGGGCTGTCGGTGCTCGACATCTGTCTGCTGACTCGTGTGAGCCCGATCTTCCTGCTGGGCGATCTGGTCAGATTCGAGACGCACGGCGACTGCCCGGATCGGTTTGTTGACGAGATCCTCGATGCCCACTATGCTGTGTGTCGCCCCTTCCCCCTAGAGGTTCTCGAAGAACTTGAGCCGTACACTGACTATCTTAATCGACACGCGAGAGAAGCAGCCGTTGCCGTTGCCCACCTACCTCACGCATCAAGATCCGGTGCCTTCAAGAGCCTCTACACCCACAGCGGAAATCGCCCTACTCACCTCAAAAGTATCGACGCGACGGGTGACGCTGACTACGGGTGATTACACGATTGAAGGGGCGGAGGACGCCTGCATCGTGGAGCGGAAGAAGGACCTGTTTGAGATCTATGGGAATGTCATTTCGAAGACGGGGAGACGGCGATTTGTGGCCGAACTGGACCGTCTGAACGGAGAATGTGCATATCCCGTGCTCCTTTTTGAGGGGGCTCCGACCTACCTGACGGGCTCAAAAGAGGTGAAACACCGGTCCGGACTGACTCCGAACGACCTGATTGCTGCCCGAGACGAGTTGCTGGGCTTGATGTTTGCACACCGCATCCATTATGCTATACTTCCAGCGAAGACCACCTCCCAGCGAGCGGCTGTAGGCGAGTGGTTGGTCGCGACACTGGCGGTAGGAGCACGGTATGGCAGTTACGACAGCTCAAAAAATAATCCACGATCACCCGTTGCCGGGTCTGACTTTGGGGGCACACGGTTCCCCCTACTACCTGCTGAACAGTGACGCAACTGCGGCCAACGGGGCTGACGTCGAGAGTTGGACTAACGACACAAACATCCACCGCGTCGATGCGGCCGGAGGCAAATACAGATTCTTGGATGTCTTCCTTGTGCTGTATCACCCTGCCGCCACAGCATTTGCGACACAACCAGTCATCCGTGCATATGGTGCGATGCCCAATGTCGGCGACGCCTTTACGATCAACAAAACCGTGACCGCTTTCGTCAGCTCCAACGTGCCTGATTTCCCGAAGGACGAGATCGAAAATGGACCTCAACCTCTGGTCCCGCTAATCCCGACTGACTACACGAACGCTTCGACGACCACCGCTGTGACTTTCCCGAGTGTTTCGGACGTGTCGCTGTACTCTGGTGCAACCAACGACATCAAGATATTCCCCCCTGTCAGCTTCTTCCTCAACGGGGCTTCCGCTGTCTACACGACAATCACCACTGCCGGTGCCACACTGTCGGGTAACGATGTCGCATTCCTCGTAGGCCGGTTCACTTCGTAATGAGTTGGGCGACCCTTCTCAAGGAGTTGCTCGACAACAAGGAGGTCCTCATGGACATCGTCAATAAGGCCGCCAAGCTTTTCGATCACAACCGTGGTCTTGCCCTTGGACTCATCGGACTCGCCGCCTGTCTCTACATTCCCAGCTGTGCCGCATGGGACGGCAAGGTGGTGAGCTCGCAGACTGGCGAGGTCGTTGACGCCGATAAACGTGAAAGCGAATACGTCGAGATCAAGAAGACGTTGCAGGTTCGTGCACAGGAGCTTGAGGCCACCATCCTCGCCCTGTCGAACGAGTATGAGAACGTCGCAGAGCAGAGCGACACGCTCGACGAAGAGTTCGTTGAAGACATGGAGCGTATCCAGAGTGAGATCGACGCCCGCACTGAAGGCATCATGAGCATCTCAACTGCGGCTGCCCAGCAGGTTCCCGGTCTCGCATGGCTTCTGCCGTGGGTGGGTATCGGCACTACTGCAGTTGCAGGTGGTGCAGTGTTCGACAACCGCCGCAAAGACAAGATTATCAAGAAGGTCAAAGCACCCTCTTAAACAGTAGTTCCTCCACTCAGAGTGCTTCTCTCCCTCACCGGGGAGAGGGCACATTCCGCAGGCGATCCGTGTTTCCCCGACGGAGAAAGTAAGGGATAAACGTGGATGTCAGTCTCAGAAACGATCAAGAACCACCCCGAGATGGAGGGGACAGATCCTCGACAGGTCTTGGATCTCCTCTGGGCACACGACGTTGCGGGCGTTTCACTTGTAAGTCTCGACGGCCACTGGATCCACCCTTCGCCTTTGCTCTGCGAATGGTTGGGATACACGAAAGACCAGTTGGAACGTATGACATGGATGGACATTACCATCCGTACGGATCGCAAGGAAGACATCGAAGCAACGGAAGCAATCCTACGAGGAGAAATAGACAGCTACGTCATGTTCAAGACGTACATCCGTCGCAACGAAACCCTGATGCCAGCGACACTTGCAGTCGTGCCTATCAAAGACTCAACCAACAAGGTCATCATGTTTCTCTCTCAGGTGGAAAGAGATATTCGAGAAGTGCAGGCACCACCAATCGACGAGTTGAGAGTGGTTGCCAACTTTCTCAAGGGCAACAAGAAGACGATCATGTCGGCGGCACTGCTGTACACCATCGCGATAGCACTCGCCGGGGATGGGGCGTTGCGATGGCTTCAGGATGTGTTGTCTTCCTTTACATCCTTTGGATTGAGTGGCAACTGAAACCATGAACTGGCGTAGCCGAATCCGAACAGAACTCGCCGAGATAAAAACCGCGATTGAACTCAATCAAGAGACGACCATCCAGACCCGAGAGGTTAGAATCAAACCAAGACGCTTTCGAACCACGGTCGCTCGTGGTATTTTCAGAACATAACCAGACTTAAACCGACCAGAACAAGGAAACAAAGATGAACCTCATTGACCAACTCGACGTTTACAACGCAGGCCGCCAAGTAGAAATCCAAGCCGAGCGTGCTCTACAGCAGGCAAACAACTCCATTTCTTCAGCAGTCGCAGACTACCAAGCGTGGGCTGGCACGGTTGCAGGGGTGGGTTACGACGCCGACACTCTTGCCGCTATCGCTGCCCGTAAAGACGCACTCAAACAAGCAGCAACTGCAGCCCTCACTCAGATGCTCGCAACGATTGACGCCCTGTAACCAATGGCACTGCCAAGCACTACATACGACACGGCGACCGTGCTAAACCCATCAGGAGCGTTGACAGACTTCACGCTCATGGTGGACCTGTCTCGCATGTCGTCGGCGTGGTGGGCAGCAGCAGAGAACATCGACGCAACCAATGGTCGAGCAGCGAAAGATGACGGCACCGAACTGGCGTGTGACTGGATCGACTACACGCATGGATCACCCGTTGGATCGGGCTGGCTTCGCGTCAAGTGGTCAGGCACATTGGCGACAAGCGGGACGCAGGTACTTCGCATCTATCCCCCCGTCACAGGCAATGGCACGGTCGCTGCTGACGATGCTCTCGGATCGAACAATGCGTATGACTCCGCATGGGCAGGGTACTGGCCGCTCAGTTCAGACTACAACGACCGAACCGCAAACGCGAACAATGGGTCTGTAAATGTTGGCGATGGCCTGCTATCTGCTGGAGACACCTCAAGTCCCGCTGGGCCTGTCACGATGTTCCGTGGGCCGGGTGCGGATTATATCAGTGTTGCTGGAGTGGAAGCGTTTGAGGCCACCACGGACAAGATGACCGCGTTCGCGTTGGCGAGGATCGACTGGCCGGGTACATCTGCTCAGTCATGGGAAGGAATCCTGAATCGGAGGGACTCGTATTCGATCCAGTTTTCCGGAAGTGGCACAAATGTATACTTCCGAACCGATGACGGTGTTTACTCCAACAATCTAGAGTCGGGTGCAGCCGGTCATTTCGATGGTGCATTCCACAGTTACGCTATCACATACGAAGTCGCCGAAAAAAGGGTTGTTCTCGATGGTGTGCAAGCGGGTATTGCAGCAGGCCCTCATGGTATGGGGGCTCAGAGCCGAACCTTCCAGATCGGCAGGCCGTGGATCGGAGGGAATATGTGGGAAGGACCTATCGGTCATGTTCATGTCCACAACGATGCGAGGTCAAATAGTTGGATCGAGCAAGAAGACGATCAGTTGATGGGCCAAGCCGCGTTCTTCGGGACTTGGACGAACAACCCATTATCTAGCGGAGACAATTACAACCGCACAAGCTCCAGAAAAATCTGTAGACTTAGAGTCGTATCGAGGTGTCGCTAATGCCCCCAACCACCCCATACGATTACGCTGAGCCCTTGGACCCAACAGCGGTGTTGACTGACTTCACCCTGATGGTTGACCTGTCTCGTATGACTGCCGACTGGTGGGCAGCAGTGAACACTACACAAGGTCGTCGTGGTCGGGCATTCAAAGACGATGGCGTTACTGAACTCGCTTGCGACTGGATTGATTTCGATTCAGTAGGAAAAACAGGCTGGCTCCGTGTCAAGTTCAGTGGGAGTCTGACCGACAAGAATGATAACACGATCCGCATCTACCCGCCGAACACAGCGAACAGTGTGCAGTTGAGCAACGCGGCGTTTGGTTCGGACAATGCGTATGACGCTGACTGGCGTTGGTACACACCGGGCCACGATCTTGTGAACCGGATTGATTCAGGTGAGTCGATGGTGCAAGACGCATCGGCAACATCAAGCATCAGCAC
>Ga0208162_1000370_pt1 | contig 26474 bp, 38 predicted proteins | sample CB_VirMetaG_4_FD_184539 | JGI IMG/M metagenome (GOLD analysis project Ga0208162, IMG submission 184539) | Freshwater to marine saline gradient viral communities from Chesapeake Bay - CB_1508_1M Viral MetaG (SPAdes) (version 4) | ecosystem: Environmental > Aquatic > Marine > Coastal | place: USA... | reverse complement strand
TGCAAAAATATTTGTTAAATTTGCAGAAGCCTGTAGATTAGCTATTTCATTTTTATTTTTTAAGTCTGCTAAAACTTTGTTTCGTTCTTCAATTTTTCTAAGATTATTTACAAAAGCGTCTATTCCACCCGCATTTTTAAATCGTTCGTTGAGTTTATCTAGTATATCAGTAGTGAAGCCTAGCTCATCCCCCAGTTCCTTGGCAGTGTTCCCCATTTTAGCAATATTATTAGTATAATTTAGTACTGCTTCGCTGCTCGCACCTTTTAGGGCTATGCTCATATTATCAAGCTGATCTTTTGCGGAATCAATATTTGCAGTAAATCTAGTTGCCTGCATTGTCATTCGTTCAACTGCTTTAGTATTTCCTTCTGTGACGGCTTTTTGAAAGGCCGGAGATATTTTTTCTAGCCCCTTCATTTCCCTTTGAATTTTTTGTAATCCTCTAGTATAAAGCTCTGTATTAGGCTTAAGCGTATCTAGTTCCCTTAATAAATCTAATACAGGTAAGCTTTGAAGAGTATTTGCTCTAGCCCTATCCGCTCTTAAAGGGTCGAAGTTATCGCTTGTTGTATCAAAAACTCTCCCTGCATTAATCGTATTTAGCTCTTTTCCTAATGACTCTGCCGTGCTCCTTACATTATTTAAAGTCTCCTGAAAAAGGAGAGCTTCTTGTCGACCGGTTTGGATTTCTTCAGCAATTTTGTAAATTTCAAGGCCTTGTATCATCCCTTCTACTTCTTTTGATAAGTCATCGCCAAAAGTAAATTTTTCAGACATTTTCAAGTCTATTCCAGGAATTTTGTTTATTTGCTCCCTCAAATAGTTTACAACGCCAAGAGCCATATTTGCCATAAATTGTATACTTTTCATAGCAAATTGAATAGCCTTAATAATCCCGTCAAGCATATCTTTTGGAGCATTTACAACTGCCATGATCATATCAAAAATAACTTGTATAGTGCCCAGAATAACAGTAGCTTTCATAGCTGCATTCATCGCTTTTCCTGCACCAGCGGCAGCTTTTCCTACCATAGTAAAAGCTCCTGCAAGAGACTTCTTTATAGTAGTGCCTACTACTTTTGCCCTTAATTCTAGTCGCTTAAAGAAAGACATTATCTTACTATTCGTTCCTTGGACTTTAGTATCTACTTTTACAAGCCCATTGCCTATTTCTCTGGCAATATCTATTCCGACCTCTTTAAAGATACCTCTAGTAATCTTTCCATGATTTTTATATTGGGCTTCTGCGGATGCCAATGCTTTTTTTAGATTAGTTTTATCGGGTCCCTTCATCTCACCGGCAGCAGCTCTAGTTAATACCGCGGAGGTAGCTCCCTTTTCTAGAGCCTTAGTTGCTCCTGACTTTACTTGGGCAATGCCTTCTGCTCTTAAGTCGGAAGCTTTTTGTTTAGTTTTCTCTATTTCATCCGAATATATTGCTAAAGCTTTTTTTGCAGAATCTGCCTTAGCAATTTGAGAGTCAAAAAACTCTTTAATACCCTTACTGGCATCATCTACAAATGGCATATTTTTTATAATACTTAGTCCAATGGCTCCAAAAAATAAAGCTGCTACAGCTGCATTTTTATTAAGAAAGGAGGCCAAAGCCTCAAGAGGGGGAAGAATAAATTTTGATAAAGTTTTTGCTAAATCACTGAATGTTACTCCGAGCTGCACAAAAGGATTTGGTTGTCCCTCTTGCTCTCCTACAACTTCGGCTAACTGTCTCATAGTTTCTAAATAAACTGCTTGAGACTGATCTGCTGCGGTTAAAGCATCGGCCGATATGCCTAGAGATTGAGCATATTTTTTCTTTGCGACCTCTAATCGTAGAGTGATTGCTAATTCGTCAAGAAGTTCAGGCTCTGCTTTTGATACACCTCTTGTTAAGCGATCAAAGGAATCTTTAAAATCTCTTCCAAGTACGTTTGATACTTTTACTGCGCCCTCTGTAATAGCGGCCATTTGATCAGAAGAGAATCCTTTTGCTAGCCCCATTGCAGACGCAGCTGCAGCAGATTGAAAATCTAGCATACCTTTAGAGGCGGTTCGAAGTTTAGTGGTTAGGCTTTGCATAGCAACACCACTATTCTGAGCAAATTGAACTTGACTTTGCTCCAAAACAGCAATATCAGAGGCGTTCTTTAAAAACTCAAATGCAGCAGAAAGAGCAAAAACACTGGCTGCAAAAGTAGCGTAAGCTCCTACTAAACCGCCCATACCCTGGGCCATTTTAGAAAAGTTTTTTGTCCCGTTTGCCGAGGCTTGTGCGACTCCTTTAATATTTCGATCTGCAGTCCGAGAATTTGTGGCTACATCGTTTAATCCTTTGGCAGTTTTTTTCGCCTCAAGACCTACTTTCTTAGTTGTGCCCTTATCATCTACTTCGACATCTATCTCAATTTTTTTCTTAGCCATTATCCTGTTACATTATGGGTGAAATTTTTTCCACCGCCGCTAGCTTTTTGCTTTCTTTTTTCTGCTTTCTGCTTCTCTTCTGCCTGTTTTGACCTATATTTGACTAAAAGATTTTCGTAGATTTTTGTAAAAAAGAATATATCTCTAGCATTGCCTAAGTCGTAAATTTTAACAATATATTCGAAGGAGGACCATTCTTTTCCTAAATAGGCTCCTGCCATTCCATCCCATTTGTCGGGCATTAAATTAAACACAAAAAATGCCGCTTGAACCTCTTCCGGAAATACAGAAGTGCTCAGCGGCATTTTATCAGGATCTGGTTCCTCTCCCAACTGTTCGCATAGAGTTAAGTACTTAGAAACATCAAAGGAAGACTCTGCTTCCTTTATTGCACGCTCAAGTAGCTGTATTATCTCAGCTACTTGTTGCTCGTAAAATTTTCTAAGTCACCTACAGTCTCTGTGATCCATGTATCAAATGAGTTAGCATTTTTCATCAACAATTCTGCATTATCAGATGTATACGGGAGGCAGTCGTCAGGATCAAGTGCTGATATATCCACCAAAAGAAGCTCTTCTAGGTAGCGATATTTTAAGCCCTTCCATCCTTTAATTACTGCTTTACAGTACTCTACCAAAAATTTATCTTCATCTAAATCTTCTTCAGGCTGATGTGTTTTTCTATTAAATTTAGTAGAAATACATTTTTTACGTAGCTTAATAAGTTCTTCTCTTGCGAGATAGCATACATCAATACTCATACCCGAATAGCCTGGAAAATCAATAGTAACTGTTTTACTAGGAGTCATGAGACTGGCTAGTGAAATAGGTGAATCTGTCATTTGGAAGTCCTTTTTATTATAGTAACAAACTTTAGATAATAGTATATGCGATCACAGGAGAAATGTCAAGAATTATTTTTGATTGGTATAATAAAAAAGGGGCCGAAGCCCCTTTTTTATTAAGCAGACTTTAATTATGCGCCTACATAAGTCAAAGCTAGCTCATCGGTATCACTAATTGTACTTGGCAATCCTTGGAAACTAGTTTCAAGAGAGATAACGTCATCAATACTATGAACAGGAATCTCAAAGTGAGAAGTAGCCATAGATAGCTCAAGTCTAGGAGTAGCTGAGCTGCCACCAACCTTGAAAGTTGTAGCAAATTTATTCGTAATCTTTTCAAAAGCAGCTGAGGAAGTCAAATCATTAAAGAAATCCGTAGAGGTACCTAGGTTAGATACAGTATCCAAGTTCAGGTAACAGGTGAAGTTACCTGAAACTGTACGCGCACCCGTTACGTGCCCTACCGGAGTGTTTACAACCCCGAGTTCTTCGGGAGTAATAAATGTAATGTTATTTGAAATTGTGATACTGCCGCCTGTCAAAGTAAGGTTATATACACCATCGTTGCTAGCGCCTGGGAAGGTAGTAGTATCATCCGCAGTAATAGTCAATTGAGTCAATCGGTTACGAATAAAGTTATCTGTTGCCGTAATGTCCTCATACAGAGTTGCAGTAGGAGCACTACCTTGACTAACTGTGCTCGCAAAACCAGACCAGTTAATAGTAGCCAGCCCATCAATATCAAAGTCTAAAGTAGCTTCATTTACTACTGCGCCTGTCAGTTTGTAAACTACGGGATTTGTTGCTCCCATTTTAAAGTATAGATTTGCAGTACCTAATGTGGATTTATTAGAACTATCAAAATCAATGTTTAGATCCGTAGTATCTCGAGTAAACCCAGTAAAGCTACTAGACGCATATGCTGCATCGCCTGCCATTAATGCCCATAAAACTTCTTCTACAGCGTGGTGGCTATTAACAACAGTATTCACTGCACCTGTGCCTGTTCCTGCGGATTTAAAAGGACGAACATAAGTAGAAAACGACCACTCAGCAGGAGCCAAGGAATCGTTAAAGAATGCACGACCACGACGGGATACTCCCGCACTACTTTCCATCTCAGCCAAAGTAACTTCGGTTGAGTTAGAGTTTTGAGAAAAACTAAATCCATCTAGTACAGGAAGCTCCCATATATTGGATCCAATTTCAACATAAAGTTTAGTATCTCTACTAAAATACAATACGTCAGCCATAGTAATCTCCTATGTGTCTTGAAAAGACTTGGACGTGAACATTTGTTCGTGCCAGTATTTTCTAATATTGAACCTCTATAAGTATTTCTCCTACTCCTAAAGGTTCCAAAACACCTTCGTCAGTATCTAGACTGACTACTGTGATTTGTTGGGTTTGAAGCGTATTATTCAGAGAATCTAGATACTCTAATCTAGAGTTTCTCTCCACTACTGTTTCAATATCTTCCATTAATTTGTTTAGGGCTTCTTGAGCGTTTTCTTCATTTACATAACAACGAATTGTTATTACTAGAAACCTATCTTTATAGCCCCCACCTTGGTATGTTCTTGTTTCGCTTCCTGCATTCAAATGTACTGCGGGAAATTCATCTACTTCATCCCAAAACTTTAGAAAAGGATAAACTTGGTCGTTCAAATCAACTAAGTATTGTCCCGACCCATTTATTCCTTTTAACTTTTGAGTTAAAGCGTCTACAATACCAGATCTTCTAGAAGTATAGATTCTGTCTGTTGTAGCCATTATATTCTCCTAGTGTACAGTCTTGTAGTTACTAATTGTGCCGCCAGTTCTCTTATAGACGCATCTATTAGCGTTCTTGGATCTCTTTCCACGCTACTGAAGCTGGAACCACTAGTGCTCTCATATACCTGATATGGCTCCTTAGCGTAAGTATACCCTATACTCATATAGCCTTGTCTAGTCTTAGAAATATCAGTCACTTTTACACTACTTGCAAAAGTTCCTGTTCTATTCTCTAGCCTGGGCGGTTTCATGTTCTTTATTACGGTTTCTGGCAGTTTCGCATTCAATAAAGCATATAAAGTTATATTAGATTGCTTTCTGCTCTCATTACCACCAAATTTTATTGTACCCGCTTTAACATCGTCCTTAAAAGCAGCCGCTTTAGTTGCTTTTGATTTAGTAGTTTTTGTAGCTTTAGAAGTCTTTCTTACTACTTTTTTCTTTTTAATATTTGTTTTAATATTTTTGGGCTTTGTTTTCGTTACTTCCGCAAACCCATTTAAAATTTCTGTCTCTCGTATTTCTCTACTGCTCATGGAACCTTTTAGCTCCATTAATTCTAGTTTCTCTGTAAGCGCGAGAAGTTTTTTATTTATAGACCCCGCCTCTTGGGAAATAGAAGCTCCATGTTTTTTATTTTCAAAGGTGCTCTCTAATGATATCTCGATATAATCTTTTCCTTTGCCGTACTTTTTAGTGGCAGAAAGCTGTATATCGTTGGAGAGCTCTCTTATATACTTTTTAACCCTGGGGTCGTTTTTTGAAGAAAATGTAAATAAAGCATCTCTAACCGCTGCTTTTCTTTGGTTAGATACTGCCGATCCTTCTGAGTGCCCAATATCTATAAAGTCTCTAGGATCTACTTCTTCTAATTTATTTGTTCTACTGTTATTAAGCCTGCGTATCTGCTGGTTTAAAGACTTAACCAAAGACTTTTGGGCTCTTTGCTTAATTCGTCTAAAGTACGCAAATACATTACGAGTTCCCTTTCCTTCTTTTACACCTATCATAACAGTAAGTTTACTGTTTGTGGCTTTAAAATCAGAAGTATAGTACGCCTTTCTATTTCCCTCAAAATTTGAAGGATGCAGAGCTTTTTCAAAATAGCTAAACATATTATTGACTTCCTCGTCAATAATATCCTCAATACTGTCTGGTAGCTTTTTAAAGCCCCCTCTTCGCAGCATTTGAGTTTTAATCTGCTTTTTTAAGTCGTCCTTCTCGATTGTTAAAGCATGTACTTTTGTATCGGAAACTAATCTTCTATATTCCGCGGAGTCCTTCTTTAAGTCTTTTTCTAAAGCTACTAGTAAGTTATATAGGTCTCTTTTTGCCATTAGAAGTTCTTATATAAGTCTAGTACCCTTTTTATATGATCTGGGAAAGCTACACTGTTAGATACACTAGTAGTAGCCGAATTCTGTATGGACGCCCCTCCAAGAGTTTTTCGTTCTTTATGCTCTCGCTTAAAGTAATAAGTAATTAAGTCAATTACTGCTAATTTAAGGTCTAGGGGAGTGGCTGAGTACCCTGCGGTATAGGTTACCTTTACAGCTCCTGCTCCTTTGGGCCAGTTTTTATAGCCTCTTCCAGAAACATAAAAAACACTGTCAGTAGGAATATCAAGATAATATTCTGAAGAAGAAAGTGTAGAATACGAGCTAGTTGCAGAATCTCTTGTTTCTATAGATTGAATTGCAACTACAGGGCTCTCTGTAAGCTGGACAAGATGAGTATTCCAATCAATATTAAAATACTCTTCCTTGGCAACAGAGTAATAGTCAATTATAGAATTACCACAGTAAGTTTTTACTAATTCACTTATAGAGGGAATGATAGCTTGAAGGCGCAGATCATCCTTAGGATTAGATATGCCCTCAGCTTCTTTATATTGCGCTAATGTAATTAAATCTGCCATAAGTATATTAGTAAAAACTTGGGGCGGCGAACCGCCCCAGGTTATAGCTCCTAATTAAAAATTAGGCTGCGTCAGTACGAATCAGTTTAACAACAGATACGTCAGTAGTACCGTTGTTAGCGACAAGCTGGTTGAAGCCAAGAGATTGGCTAGCAACAATTACGCGTCGCTGATTCAGAACTTCATAGTCCTGCTCTACCGTTACACCACGCAGACGTGGGATAACATGGTTACGAACGTTAACTGCGTAACCGATAGAGTTTCCATCCGTACCGTCACCTTCCAGAGCGTCGGATACAACTACAGGAGTACCGTAGATTGCACCTACTGAACCGGTGATCTTGGTAGCGATATCGGAGCCGACATCAGTAATATCAGCAAAGCCAGCATCGGAAATAAGATCATAGTAACGCTTCTGGGAAACGATGTAGACCAAATCAGAAGGATTCATGCCATACTTACCCATCAGCTTACGAGCAGCAAGAAATTCTGCTGCGGTTACGGCTGCGTCAGTACCGCCGGCTACATTCAGATCAAGAGCTGATACTGAGTTGGTGCCTGCAAGAGCTTCCAAGCCGTTAAAACCTTCGTTGCCGCCAGTCGTACCATTAAGAATGGAGGCATCAACTGCGCGAGCGTGAGCACGAGCAACAGATTCGGTCAACATAGGCATCAGGTTAACAAGTACTTGCTCATCAACGTCATTATCCATGAACGTAGTAGAAACAAGACGCGTAGCCTTCAAGATTACTTGACGAGCGTTAAATTGATTTGCGTCAATTTGAGGACGGTTAGTCAAGTTACCACCAGCTACAGTGTTAGAGCCCCAAGTTGCGGGCAGCGCATCCGTTTGGATAGGCAACACTTGAGTAGCAGAGTTAATGGTAATTTCACGGAAAGCTTGGGCCAGCTTAAGTTCTAGCATGATTTCTTTCTCGATTTGAGCAGATACACCCTGAGCAATATCAGGAGCACCAGTAGTTACACTACCCAGACCGGAGTCCCACTCAAGACCAGCTTTTTCCATAACGTCTTTAGCGTATGCAGTTTCCCAACCTTTGTTGGTCATAACACCCAAAAGGTGCGCATACATAAGTTCTTTGCTATTCTTTTGGATAGCGTCGGAACGGCTAACGTTACGATCTGTAAAAATACGCTTAGATTCACGCATCTTGGTGATTTCTTCAGATTTCTCTTGAAGTTCTTTTTGATGCTGAAGAACAACTTGTTCGATTTGAGCGTCTTTCTCAGACAGCTTCTTCTCTACGTCGGCCATCAGTTTTTCGGCACCAGACTCTACTGCGGTGACAACTGCTGACTTGACTTGCTCTTCTTGTTGCGCTTTAATCTCAGCTTCTGCTTGAGCTTTTTCAGCGGCTTCTTGTGCAGCGGCTTCATCCGCAGCTTTTTGTTCGGCTTGCTTCATTGCAATCTTTGCAGCAGTTTCCTCTGCCACCTTCTTAGCAAATGCTTCCAAGTCGATTTCTGGAGTATTAACTTCAGACATTGGGATCTCCTTTTGAACCTCTTCGGTTCCATCCGGTGTATCACTAGCTACGCTAGAAGTATTAACTTCGTCTTTAGCCAGAGTCTGACCGGCTAGATCTACACGATTGGTGAAAGTTTTCTTGAAGTCTTCATATTCTGACATAGAATCAAAAGACTTCGCCAGAGAAAAAGTAGCTTCTTGATTGCAAGGAACGGATACAACCGATACTTCAAACAATTCAGCGTCCTTAATCTTTAGTCCGTCGGTTTCCTCTAAGTAATCAGCATCCTTGACTCGGAAACCAACAGAAAAAGCTCCAAGGATACCTTCTTTAACTAATTCGCAAACATTAGCAGGTGCAGACTTACTAATTTTTGCTTCTAACTCCAGGCCATTTTCTGTTGCTTTTAGGCCCGTAGCCCGACCAATTGGTCGGTCATAATCATGGTTGAAAAGAATAATAGGATTCTTTTCAAAATTCTTCAATCCACCTTTTGTCCATGCTTCCGCAGAAATCGAATCTCCTGCACGGTCAAAATCAGCGGTACTTGCCATACCTTTAATTGTGACAGAGCCATCATCGGCTGCATGGGATTTAAAAGTAGAGGTGAGGTTAAAAATTTTATTCATTACTCATCACTCTCAAGATCTGCTGTGGGTACAGCAGCTTTGCTCAGAGCCGCTAAAGGGTCACTTTTTGGCTCTGGAGCAGGAGGCTCCGAAACTACAACTGGAGCCTGTGAAAGCTCAGGATAGTTTAGTCTTAAAGCGTGAAGAATATACTTCCAGCTTTTAAAACTCCTCTTTACGGAAATAGGGTGAATTGCCTGGCGTGGGCCAACAATATCAACATAATTTTTATACTCTATATCTAAAGGTAGTTCAAACTCTTTGAATTGCTTGTATGCAGTATTCAGTATTGCCTGCTTTTGACGAACTGCCATTTACTCTTCTCCTCCGTCTTGGGGTCTTCCCCCTTCTAAGGGATCTACAGCGCTGCCTGCAATATTAGCAGGAACTCGTATATCATCATGTCCCTCTATACGATCCATACCCAGCCTTTCTCTAGCTTCATTTGGAGAGATGACTCCTCCATTTACTAAAGAAGTATAAAAAGCCGCAGCATCTCGTAATTCAGGCTGTAGAGCCGGAATATCTGTAATATCCTCTGACAGGTGATAACCAAAATATCTTTCTGCCGCAAAATTTATCTTTCTAACTATAGGTAAGATAGTTTCAAGATAGTACATTCTCATGTTAGGTCTGATATTTGCATTATTACCAGAGTCTAGCATAATAGGAGGTACGCCTAGAGCTTTTAGAATAATCTTCTCATTTTCAGCTATTGCTGTTTGAAAGTCCAATTCTTTAAAGTTTACATTTGAAAGTTTATCTAGTTCTATACCTCCATCCAGGATTAGAGGTCTTTTACCTCCAGAGTCTGGACTGTATCGAGCGGTCCAAGACTGTATCATTCTTTCTTTAATTTTTTCTGATAGAGTGTTAGGGGACTTTAGTACTAGTCCTGGAACTGCTCCATTTTTGAAAAAGTTATCCTGAAATTGTCTCATACGAGACATTAATATCATTGTCCGTAATGCAGGCTTAAGCCGTGAAATTCCTCTATAGATAGAGTAAAAAGAATTATCTTTAACGTGTATAATTTCACTCGGCCTATAAGAAATAGTTTCATTAAAAGTATACTTCTCTATATAAGTAGTGTCACTCGCATGAATTGTGACTTTATTCGCCGGAAGATGGTATAAGTGAACTCCATCAAAATAAATAAAAATATTTCCGTCCAGTAGAAAGTCTGTTATAAGATTTCTTCTAAAACTACTAATATCTTGAAAAGGGTTGGGCTCTTTATTAAGTAAAAGAGCTACTCTGGAGCGCTTTACCCCTTTTGCAACACTTTGCAGTCCTTGAACACCCGGGCCTACTGAAATAGGTATCTCTGAAGCATCATCTACAATAAGATTAACGCCTCTATTTACTATTTCTAGTTCTTCGTAGGCTCTTTCGTAGTTAAATACAAACTCTCTAGAGGACTCTATTTTATGGTCATAGTAGGGTTGAGCAGGATTTAGTTTTTCCTCAACATCTGGCGCTCCACCTATAAATCTATCATACCATGCCATGTTTTTCTCTTTGTATTTTTACCCAGTTCTTTTGTTTGGTAGCTGTACCTAGTCCTGGATTTCTTCCGTAAATGGAGTGCAACTGTAAGTGGTGCTCGTGGCAAAGAGTAACTGTATGTTCGTAAAGTTCTGCTCTATGCTTTTCTATAAACTCATCTCTAAAAGATAAAATATTTTTTGGATCTAATTGGTTTTTGGCTATATATGTGTGAACCAAAGGACTTAAAGTATAGTAATGGTGAAAGTCAAGTTTTACTTTTGAACCACAAATTTGGCACTCAGTACCTTTTTCATAAGCATTTTTTGCTTTATCTCTTATGTATTTTACAACGTCTCTTTTTAAATCCATTTTCTAATACCAGAATTATATCGAGTTTGGGGTGCCATGTCAAATATTATTTTTGAGGTGGTATTCCTAAAAGCCACTGTTTGAAGTTTCAAACGAATAGAGAGCATACCTAAGAGCATCGGCCATGTGTGAAGCTTTATTATGTTTGGGCTTTTCTTTTAGTAAGTTTGGGTTTGGGTCCCATTGATACTGGTCTAATGCTGCTAATGTTTCTTTGCACTCTTGGTCTACATACAGTTTATCATTGTCTACAATAGCTTCTACGTGTGCTATACCATCTAATACTGATTTTTTGGCATTATTAGTAGTAATATCATAGTTTTGTGCAAAGTCAAATCTAGTCTGTTGAGCTGCTGAGTCAATAAAAATATAGTCAATGTCCCACTTATCTATTAACTTCTGTATTTCTGCTGCGTGTTGTTCGGTGGTGCGCTCGGCATCTAAGTATTCGTCTACTAGATAATATTTTTCTTCGTCCCAATCGTAAGCGATTACGCATAGTGCAGTAGGATCTCTATAGCCAACATCTAGTCCGGCAAATACATCCATCTTTTTAATATCAAGCTCCTGAAAAGACCCAGTACAGTCTTCGTAATTATAATTCCAGACTTGTCCTTCATAAGTATTAAAATCTGCTTCGTACTCTTGTCTAAACTCTGCTTCAGACATACTTTTTTTAGCTTCTGCAATATCAAGCTCAGACATTCTAGGATTAGACTTATAGGTTGCTCGAATAGACACCCACTCAGGAAATTCTTCATCAAAGCCTCTATGAAAGAACTCTGAGAACCAATTATTTTTTCCACGAGGTGTTGAGATAAAAATAGCTTTAGAATTATCTTTATCAAGAGTAGGTCGGAGGGCTACATTAAAGGCGTCTCTTCCATCAGCAAGAGCCGCCTCATCAAAAATGATTAAATCATAAGATCTACCTACACATGAGTCTACCTGATTAACAGAGCCCATACGGACAGTAGATCCGTTTGAAATTTCTATTACTTTATCTTTAGCATTATCTTTGACTACTTCGAGGTCAAAATGTTTGATTAGTGTTCTCTGTAAGTCGAAAGATATTTGAGATAAAGAATAATTCGGTGACATAATTAAAATATTCGAATTAGGCACTAAGGAAACTAATTGTCCAATAATATTGGCAATATAAGTTTTACCTTGTCGTCTAGATACGGCCGCACACACAAAACGATATTTAGGGCTATTAATAGCATTAATAATCGCTACTTGCGAAGGAAGAGGAGTAATACCTAAAAGTTCCAAATAAGGATCTATAGGTAATTTTAAAAACTTATCTTCCTGGTTGTATTCACAAACATAGTCTGAGATTACATCCTTGCGGCTAATTTCAATCATATCAATCTTGTCCCATAGATCTTGTTTTGCTGTATTTTCTGCAATACTCAAGTTCTGTTAGGTTTTCGTCTTCTTTTTCTTTCTTTGTGGGTCGAATATTTCTTTTATATTCTTCCACTTCAGGAGCCTTCCATTTTCGAGCACTAGGTTGGGTTTGCATATCTACCTCTTAGACATCCATGCGGATACGCCCATATATGCGCCTACGACGCCGGCTTGGGCAATATAAAATAAGCCGAGTAAATCTGCCAAAGCAGCTACCCGACTCTCGCTTACAGCAGGACTGAACAATATGGCACTAAATACTATCATAGAGCCCATCGCAATCCATGCCATTCTTTTTTGAGCTTCGGACTTCTGTTCTCGAAGTTCTAACTCTAACATATCTTGTGAACGTTTTATCTCTTCGTCGGATACCACGCCATCTCCATCTAAATCAAATTGAGCATACTGAGAATCGTTTTGTAACTTTTTCATGGTAATACTATAGCTAAAACACCTGCGATCAGCGATCCGCCAATAATCAAAGTAGTGAGTCCAACTAAAATTTGTTGTATTAATAGATCTCGCTCTCTCTTCTTCTTTGCAAGCATTTTTATGTGCTGCTGTCGCTGATGTTCTTGCTCAGCTTTTGCTTGCTTGAAAGATTCAAGCATTTCAGGATCTGCGACTAATAGTAAGTCATGTACGTCCTTCCAGTATCTTTCATAACTTTTTTTAATCATTGTGAGCTTTAACATCTCACTCTGACTAAGAGGTTTAAAAGTACTTGATTTTCTACCTATCTCGAAGTTGGTTATAGCTTCTCCAAAATCACTAATAGTTCCCATAAGCTGCTGCATACCTTGTCCGGTTTCATTAGCTTGTTTTATTAAACCATTAATAGATGAAAGAATAGCGCTAGCAGCGGCTACAGATTCAATAATCATCAATGTTACTCTAAGCTTTTGAGGGCTTCTTATACTAATTTTAGTTATCTTTTAAAACTATATCGAAAATGGCTCCTCCGCCTACATTGTTTTGAGATTTAGCTTTTATTTGTATATCGGTTTTTTCTTCAAATTTTAATGGAACTGGATAAGTATACTCAAAGCCTGCGGCAAAAACTCCAAATTGACCTTTTACATTAAAAGATTGATTAAAGGGCCGAGTATACATACGAAATAATGCATCATTGTTTGAATCAATTGATCCAGATACTTTTAATAAATACCCTGTCTTACCTGCAGGAATTGTGTAAAGTAACATAAGAGTCTGACCAGCTCCAGCAGTAATAATTGCTTGGTCTACAGTATCATTCTTAACTCTAACAACACCTACATTAGTACTACCTGTATTTGCAGTGACAATTAAGGCTCTAAAAACTCTGCTAAATTGGTTGGTGGATGAAGAGCCTCCGATAGTTAAAACTTCCGTCACAGGAAGATAGTTTTCATCCAACCCCTGAACCTCGACCGTACCTCCATTATCGGCTGAAGTGTTATCAGCTGTAACTGAGATAACATCTGCTGCCACATAAGTATAGTCCGATGTACCGTCCCAAATTGTTTGATAGGTACTTGGAATAACGTTTCTATATCCGAATTTATTAATATGAGAGTAGCCGGTCAATAGTCCTGCAGCTAAATCTATATTATTACTACTGCCTACATTTGTTACAGGCAGAGGGTTGTTTAAGGTACATGGATCACCGTTTGTATTAGCGTTCACTACTACATCATAGCTTAATAGTTCTCCTGTTTTAATAAATTTTTTAGTTTTTGATGTAGACATTTTCTACCACTTAACCTTATCTGCCCAATAAGCAGCAGACATTTTTCCTTTTGCAATATTTTTTGCGTGTCGAGCCTTGAATGAAGCGCGCTTACGCTTCATTGCCTCACTTTCTCCCTTTTTTGGTTTTCCAGCAGTTTTTGCTCCCTGCTGTCCAAAGCGAATAGTTTTTACTTTATCACCTACCTTTGCAACTACTATATGGGATTTCTTGGGATGACCAGGAGTTCTTCTTGGTTTATTATACCCAGAGACTCTCGCTTTCTTTAGTCGTGAATCTTTTTTCTTAGCGCCTCTTCTTGCTGCCACGTTTCTTTCCTTTGTATCCACTTGTATAGATAGCTCGAGCTTGCTTTATAGCATCCTTTTTTCGTTTATAAGTCTTTCCAGACTTCCCCCATCGATAGCCCCCTTTTACTCGTCTTACAGGCATAAGTTATTTACGTCTGCTACGAGTGGTTTTTCGCTTTTTTACAAAAGTCTTTACCATCGTGGGCTTGCCTCCAGGGTTGCCCGCAGCTCTTTTTCTTCTTACTGCTGACTTTATCTGGGAAGGTGTCATACGTGCAGCTTTTGCGGCAGGAACACATTTAGGGTACTTTTTCGACCCCGATTTAGTCCTGCCACATTTATGAAAGCCGCCACCTTTTTTAGGGCGAGAGATATCAACCCAGTCTTCTTTGAACCATCTTGTTAAACCTCCACGAGGCTTTGCCATAGTTATCTCCCTCAGCCTCTTTTACCGCGCCTCTTTTTTAAGATAGCTCTCTGAAGAGCTGGTGGTAGTTTTTTCTGAGCAGCTGTTAAGCCTCCCATAGACTTCTTCTTGCCCCTACCTTTCTTCGCTGGACGACCTCTTTTCTTTCCGTAAGTTCCTTTACCTGCTGGCATTACTTTACTCCCATGCGGTATTTACCGCCTTTGGCTTTATAAGTTTTTACAAGCCATCCATTTGCATAAGCAGAAGGATATACAGCAAATTTTCGTTTAGCTTGTGCCTTTACTCTCGCATAAAGTTTTTTATTCGTAGGAACAGGTTTTTTTCTTGTGGCCTTTCTTTTACGACGAACGGCCACTTAAATCTCGCTAGAAAATAAATCCTCATCTTTAATAGATATAGAGGCTGAAGATTCTTCTTTAGAAGGTACAGGCTCTCCCATATACTCTCTTGCTTCTTTTTCTGAATCAAAACGCTTTAAGCCTGTATCATCGTAGACTAGCCACTCATTTCCTTTTTGCTGAATTTGCATTCTTATCTCCTACACTTGAAACACAAGTGTTACTACTAGTCCTGCTAGGAATAGTATTAGTGCTCCACCAACTTTTACTTGGCGCTCTTCCATTCTATCGAGTTTTCCGTCAATATCGTCGAGACGATTAAAGGTAGTTTTCCACCTCTCTTCGCACTGAACTTCGTGACGCAAAAACTGATCAACAACATGGTCTATTTTTTTATCATCAGACATCTTTCAACAACTTTTCCATGAGCTTACCGTAGTTGCCCTGGCCAAAAGGTACACCTTCATTTATCTGAACATTAGTCTGACTTTTTACATTTGTAGCCTGAGCTTTTTCGAGATCCGCTTGGGCCTTAATCTCGTCCATTCTCATTTTATGGGCCATTTGTAATAAGTCTGCTAAATCTTTACTAGAATAAACTCCGGTCTCTTTTGCTTCGTCAAGTTTACTCTCAATCATCTCGTCCAGTAAATTCGCAATGTTATTTTTATTTCGATAGCCCATATCCAAGTAAACTGTATCAATATACTTCTTTACTTCACGTTTGTTGAGCAACTCTACGACTTGATTTTCAGAGACCCCGAGAGATTGCACGACCCCGTTGATATTGCCGAACTGTAAATAACTATTTGCTACTTCGAGTCCTTCTGGAGAAATTGTAGTTAATTCTTTAGCCATGTTTCAAATTATAGTTGTTAAAGGCTGGAATGTCAAGAACTATTTTTAGAATCCTATCACAAAAAGCTCGGTGGAGTAGGCCATGCTACATCCTCAGGAGTTGCAGGATTATCTAGGTTATCCGTTATGTTTCGCAATGCTGTTCTATATGTTGCAGCTTCTGTTCTCTGCTCTGTAGTTAACGAGGTATCAGGAAGCTGTGTCCAGTCACACCTAAATAGTAAATTTTGTCTAACTCTTCGTATGTCCTCTAACACACTAGAAGCATCCCAGTCCCAAGAAGAAGTTGAAAAGTTCCAGGTAGCATAATCGTTCGGCGGAGCGCCTACGTGCGCGAACGTTAGTGTTGTAGAGTTGAAGTAATGCTCTCTAGCCAAATACCCCATGTCTTCACAGTTGATAGGAAGATTTGAGTCCATTACGTAAACTACTCGCCGGTCGGCTGCAAGATCTAGCCCTTCTTCTGCCGGGTCTGCGTTTGGAAAAACTATTCCTAGTATTTTACCTGTTGAGTGTTGTACTGTTACTATATATCTTAAATTGTTTGCCATTCTTATTACCTTAATGATGTTAGGAGTAGTGGAGGAATTCTTCCACTGGTGCCTGCAGTTGAGCCTCCGGAAAATTCATTTACGACAAGAAACCATATGTTACTTCTATATCTAATACCGCCACTATCCCAATAAAGAGCAGTTCTAAAGTCAGAGCCCACACTTGTCGTCGATGCTTCCGCATATGCATTAGTATTTGTGCTAATATAGGAGTTAGTGGATCCTCGTCCGTCGTAGAACTCTGTTACAAAAAAACTATTATTTGTCTGAACTTTTCTTGAATCAAAAGCAGCAGTACCATCAGACTGAAAAATCTGCAGCCCAAAATCCCCTGCACTGCCTGTAGGGGTTGGGATTCCTTTTGGTTGCTCTGCTACAAAATAATATACTGATACAGGAGCCGTTGTTATACTTACTGCTGTGAATGTGCTAAAATCAGCAACAAAATTTACATTTACTTGCCTAAAATTGTACCCTGTGGCAGTACGTAGAGCAACAATCTCTCTCCCGGGCAAGTGTTTTGCATTTATAAAAACATTGGTGCCTGCAGTACTAAGGGAAGTAGCCGACGTTCCATATCCCGCACTTGTTACAATATAATGAGATAAATTTAAATCTGTACTTGTAACTAAAAATTCTCCTCCAGAGTCTACCCCAGTTATTTCTAAACCAAATGACATTATGCTATCCTATATGCTACTACTCTACCAGGTACGGTGTACTGAGATGAGTTTGTTATAGTAAAATTAGTTGCTGTAGTGCTTACAGATAAGTTTTCTTGATTAGCAAGTGAGATTGCCACCACTTCTATAATAACTTTGGTTGAGTCATTTGCATTCAGACATGCAAGTGTTAAAGTGCCACCACCGCTTAAGGAAAAACTTTGATCAACCTGTAAAGCACTGGTTCTTATGTTTCCAAAAACAGGGGTTATACCATCTACACCATATACTATTAAGCCATGGCTTGCGAGACCTGTTTCTGACCCCGCTACACTTGTGCCGCCCCCTCCGGGACTAGGATCTGTTCCGGTAGTTACAGTAAAACTTTTTGTAAGCGTTCCTACTGTTACATTAGCAGTTTGAGATGTTCCTGTAGAGAAGCTTGCTCGCAGTCTTGGAAAAATATATTGATTATTCGTAATTGTTTTAGGATTACTGGAAAAAGCACTAGATGCAGGTATAGTAGAGCTACTGCTTATAGCAAAATCTGAAACGCCACCACTTATAGTAGCACTTACAGCCACTCCAGGCTCTATTCCTGTGATTTGCGCTTTTGAAACGTAGAAAGCTTGAGTTATCGCATTTGTTACAGTTCCAAAACTAAAGTTATCTGGAGTTAAATCAGCGTCTCTAGTATCAACGCTCCAAAAAGCATTTGCTCCTCCTACTAATACAAACCCGTTAACGCGAGTAGAGAAAGACCCCGAGGATGTCATTTTTACCCATATGTAATGATTAGGCTGCACAAATATAGGGCCTGTGCTAAATGCAGAAGCTGCCGGCTGACTATTAGTAGATGTTGTTGCAATAGTTGCACTATACAGACCTTGAGCTGATACCTGTGTATTAATTCCTGTAATTTGAGCAGAAGCATAGTGCGTAATATTTAAATTACTATTAGTTACATCAGTAAAACTGAAGGAATTTGGAGTAGTATCTGCATTCTCTGTTGTTACAAGAAATGAAGCTGATCTTTGACCTACTTGCATTGTACCACCTGTGGTACTTTCAGGAGTATCAGATGCTCTAACTCGAACGTGAAGATACTGCCCTGAAGTAATAGAATGCGGCTGAGATTGAAAGCTCACACCACTTAAACTACTACTATTTGAAACATCCCACTGCATATCTGGAACACTACCTCTAAAAGTATTTGTAGAGGCCGAGGCTTGCAATGTTCCTGTAAATCCTGTAATTTGTGCAACTCTATAATAGTACTGATTTAAATTTGCGTTTGTCTGCGCTGCAAAGCTAAAAAATGAAGGTAAAGTGTCCTGTGCTCCTGTTGTTATAGTCCACGTATCAGATACTCCATTTACACTTACAGTACCAAATACACTACTATTAAATGAAGGAGATGCAGTCATTTTTACATGTAAGTATTGTCCTGAGACAATATTTTTAGCTGCAGAGGAAAAAGAACCACTAGAAGGAGTTGAATTAGAGTTCGATACTGCAGTTGTTACATTTCCTCCTGTAACTATGGCACTTTCAGTACTGCTAAATCCAAACAGTTGTGCAAAAGAATAATAAGCAGTATTTGGAGTTGCATTTACTCTATCACTAAAAGAAAAGGGATTTGGAACACGGTCGGCCCATTGAAATTGTATTGTTGCACTTCGAGTAGGGCCAGAAGTACCATCTTTGGGATCCTGCTGTACTCCACTTACTGTAAGAGAGAAAGAGCCACTTGCTGCGGAGCCTCTCGCTATTGTAAAGGTAGCGTCAAAGTATGTTGTTACTTCTGTAATAAGGTTTACAGAGGCTTGAGGGCTAATATAATAAGTTCCTACTTCTCCACCATGTTGTGGGTCGCCTGTCCCCTCTGTTGCGCCCTCTATCTCTGCTGCTGCTGAACTGCTTAATTCAATTTTCGCCGTACCCGGCCAGGCGTCGGGATATACAAGCTGGGATCCTGATCTTATGGTTACAAGTACTTTGTCATTATCATTATAGCTTAAAACTCCAATATTATTGGTAATACTATAAGTAGTCCCTCCTACAGCAAGACTTATAATGCCTGTACTATACGTTGTCATCAAAAGCCTCTATATTTGCAAATATATCACTATAATCAACAACATTTACTACAGCGCCTTTTGATACTCCCCAGGCTTTGACTCCGGGTACTATATCGGGCCCAATCGGATTTACCTTTTGAGGGTAGAATGCTTCACTATATTTAGTAAATTGTGTATAGTAGTCGGACATCTCCCCCGTCATCTCACTCTTAAAGCCTAGAAAGGCCATCTTTGCAAATTTTGCGCGAAGATTCTGTCCTCTAAAATCTGGATGTATGCCGAAGCCGAATAATGTCGTTTGCCCTAGTAGTGGTATATCCTCTGTTAGTTGCCAGACTGCTCGCTGTCCATTTAAACTCCATACTCTTGAAAGTACCATGCCTTCGTTTACTACTCCTACAGGATGAGGCCGAATTGCAATATCAGCATTATCATAAAGAGAATCTTCGAACATTTCATCAAACCACGGGCGATCTTCCTCTGTTGCTAGGTGGGAAGACCATTCTCCATAAGAAGGTGCATGAATGTGATTAATTTGTTCGGCCGTGTACATTTCTTACCCTCCCGTGGATTAAGCTACAATTATAATAGAAGCAGAATAAAATGTCAAGAAGTTTTTTTGTGTGGAGTTGTATTAACTTATACACCGTTTTACGTTCTTGAAAAACCCCAAAGTCGTACGCGTGGGGGAGCCCCGCGCGGCTTAGAACTTTTTGGTCTATTAACCGCCCCTCTTATAACAAAATGTTCTTGACCCCGCGCGCTAGGTGTGACCTAATAACCAAACTTAATAACGGGCAGGTTGGCACGATTCTTGAATGGGAAAAAGTCGCCTGGTCACTTTTTGGCACGATTCTTGAATGGGAAAAAGTCGCCTGGTCACTTTTTGGCACGATTCTTGAATGGGAAAAAGGCGGCCCATGTCCAACTTTTGTCCAGCTTATAGGCGTTGACTGAATCGCTCAATTTGCTATAATACTCGCACACTAACCAAGGAGACTATTATGTCTAGCTACACTGAAAAAATGATTGCCACCATGAAAGCGGCTGCTCCCTTGAATCTTGCCAAAGCGCAAAAACTTGCCTCGGACTTTGGCGTTAGCCATCGCTCGGTCATTTCAAAAGCCAAAAGCGAAGGCATCGAATATATTGCCGCGACTCGCAAGGCTGCAAGCAAGCCTAGCGGCCCGACCAAAGCCGACATTTTGCGCGGTATCCGCGAGGGGTTGAGCTTAGGCGACCGCGAGGGTGACTTAACCAAAACCGAGCTTGTCGCCATTTTGGAGCACATCGAGTGAAGGCGGCTCGCCTCTTAACAGATTGGTTGGGAGCAGCAGCGTTATGCTGCGCTCCCTTCATAATCGACACGACCGAGGGCAAAGCTCTCGCCATCGTGGGGCTGGCATTGTTGACGTTGCAAGCGTTGCGCGTTTCGTGCTATAATCTGGTTTTCCTAAACATAATCGGCATTGGAGGATACTTATATGCGATTTATTTTTGACCTAGACGGAACGGTTATTGACTCGGCCCATCGCCAAGGCGAATCGCTGGCAGACTGGCGACGGCTCAATACCGTCTCAAATGTTTTGCGTGATTCTCTTTTACCATTGGCCGACAAGATGCGCGGAGCGATTCGGGAAGGGCGAGACGTTTGGGTTTGTACGTCTCGCGTAATGGGCGCGGCGGATTATGCTTTTCTCCGACTAAACGGATTGCATCCGCTGCGCTCTCCGATTTTGTCACGCAATGGCGAGGCAGACATGCGCGGTTGCGGTGAACTTAAACTCGCCAAACTGCAAGGCATGGCTGCAAGCATGGGCCAGCAATGGCCGGTATTTGCGGGGAATTCGATCATGTTTGACGATTCGTTAGATGTTCAAAAAACTTTGAGAGGCGCTGGCATTCGCGTTATTGATCCGATACAATTCAACTCATATATTCAAAACAAGGTAGCCTAAACCATGACCATTCAAACTAACACCATTTTGGTGCTCGACACCGAAACTTGCGACTTGCAAGGTCACGTCTATGACGTTGGCTATACTATCGCTAACAAGCGGGGCGAAATTGCTCTAAGGCGAAATTGGCTGGTTCAAGAAATCTTCACTGATGCTAGCAAAATGATGGGCGCTTTCTATGCTCGCAAATTGTTCAGCCACTATGCCCCAATGCTGGGACGCGGCGAGGTTGAGCTTGTTTCTTGGAATGAGATTGTTGCCACTATGCGAGGCGACATTGCTGGGCATGGCGTTAACATTCTGGCAGCCTATAATCTGGGCTTTGATCGTCGCGTGATGCGTCAGACTCACGGCTTGCTGGGTGATGGTTCGCCTATTTTCGGCGCTGGCACTAAGCAGCTCGATATTTGGCAATTTGCCTGTGAAACCAAACTCTCGCAAAAAGCGTACCGGCGAATCGCGGAAGAAAACTGTTGGGTATCATCGGCTGGCAACATTCGCACGGGCGCTGAATACGCCTACCGATTTTGCTCTGGCGATCATGGCTTTATCGAAGACCACACCGCTTTATCGGATGCAATCATTGAAACCAAAATCATGGCAGACTGTTTTGCGACCAAGCGAAAGATTCCCTACGGGATTGTTAACGGCTCACCTTGGAGGATCGTCAACAAAAAAAGCATCGGGCAATGACCCCGACATTCACGGCTCAAAGGTAGCCGGTAACTAAACCACTAAGGGGCGGAAACGCCCCACCATTTTTGCTAAGGGGCGACCATGAAAGCATCAATCATAATTGCGAAAATTTATCTGGCTTATTCTATCCTAACCGATGGCATTATTTGGGGAGGCGCTTTCTGGTATTTTCTTGGTGGGTGATGTTCCACGTGGAACAGGCACCGGCAGCAACGCACTCGCCGGTGCTTGACAACAAAATTTTGGCGCGGGGGCGCCAGTAGTAGTGCGACGACGATTTTCCCAAAGGTACCCTGCGCCAGAGTAAGTGCAAAAGCTAGGAATGTCAAGTCTTTTTTGCGGGTGTGGGCAAAATTGTTTAAGATTGCACAGGTCTTCCTGCGCCAGTAGTAAAGCGACGATGACCCCGCAGAGGTACCCAAGCGCCGGCGCGCCTTAAGCAAACCGTTAGGTTTAGTGGCGTGCGCCATTTTACAGTAGTAGTTCGACGATGTCAAGTCTTTTTGCGGGGTCGTGCATAATTAATTTAAGGGCGCCAAGTCTTTGTCGGACCCCGTGCCCAACCCTGGTATTATACGCGCAATCGCTGCGGGTGTCAAGCATTATTTGCGTATAAGCACATAATTAAAGATAATTTGACAAAACCCCGCAACGGGTGCGATAATTGTAGAAAATTTTAGAAGATTCGACCAAAATAAATCTTGACACGAAAACCCCGCGCGCCCCGCCCCGGAGTTAAGTTGCGTTGGCTTGAACGAAAAAACTTCTTGACATAAATTGCAGGACACAGTATAATGGTTATATTAAATAGGAGAAGATACACATGGAATACAAGTACGTTAGCTTTGACATCGCAGACCAATCCTTTAGTTTCTACACGGCTATAGACTGGCACAACCTTATTGCGGAAGCAAAGGAAGAGCTAGTTCGCGGCTTTGGTGAAGAGTACTGGGCCGATGCTACATTAGAAGAGCTACTGGAAGGCATGTATGGCGACGAATTCTTTTGGGAGGAAATAGTATAATGACGAAAGCACAGTACGAAATCTTTATGACATACTCCGGTATGCAGATGGAAGGCTTAAAGCGCACAGAAGCCCTGGCAGCTTTGGTATATATGAAGTATGCAACCGATGATATTATATGGTTAGTGAAACAGACTAAGCAAAGAATCTCTTGACATATTTTGCAGTACCCAGTATAATAGTTACATAATTTAGGAGAAGTAGATGACCCCATTAGAACAGCAACAAGCCCGACTCAACCAACTCGTCATGTCCGAAAACTTTGGACCTGTAGCAGTAGTGCTAGAGGGGCGTGATACTGCGGGCAAGTCATCTACTATTCGTGAGGCCACTCACTATCTGCCTATGAACAAGTTTAGCGTTCAGCTGTCTGCCAAGCCTAGTAAGGAAACTATGGATAATTGGTTGGGCTACTGGGGAACGAAGATGCCTTCTGGCCCTCAGATGGTATTCTACGACCGCTCTTGGTACTCTCGAGCTATGGTTCAAAAGATCAATGGGTGGTGCACAGATGAGCAGTACAAAATCTTCATGGAAACAGTGGAAGCATGGGAAATATGCCAACCTGTTCACATGATTAAATTTTGGCTGTCTATCAGCGAAGAAGAGCAGGCCGCTAGAATTCACGAGAGAAAGCATTCTCCATTGAAGTTCTGGAAACTATCTCCTAATGATGAGAAAGCACTGTCCTATTATGATCAGATGACTCTGCTTAAAGAGCGTGTGATAACCCGAGGGGACTGGCATACGATTGATTACAACAACAAAGCATCAGGCAAGCTAGCTCTTATTACTAGACTGTGCGATGTATTAGAACAAACGAACTAGGAAACAGGTTTGGGAAAAGTAGTACAAAACCATAATCTGCAGATTGCATCACAGGTTGTGCATATGGTTGCAGCTTACTTCAATTTGGATGTAGAAGTACATCTAACAGTGGGAAACCTAGGAGATAGCTGGGCTGAGTCCATATGCTACTGTGAGGGATTTGGAGAGATTGAGTTCGATAAAGAATTTATTCGTAACGCAAGTCGAGACGAAGTAATAACTGTAACAGCACACGAAATGGTGCATATTAAACAGTATGAGTGTGACGGACTTATGCTGTCAGAGAAGGCAGCATATTTCAAAGGAAAGAAGTGGAGGGGCGAGTATTGGTTCTCTCCCTGGGAAGTAGAAGCAAGGGGTCATGAGCAAGCATTTTTACATTTCTTTGACCAACTACAAGAAAATTTTTCTTGACTTTCAAATCCCCAACCACTATAATAGATTCATAAAATAAAGAAACAAACAAAATTTAAGGAAAATTCAATGAGCGACTTTACCGCAAAACCATCAAGCAACTACACTGAAGACATGATCTCTATGATGGAAGAGATGTATACCAATGCTCCATCACGAGCAACTGCAGAAGCACTAGCTGCAGAGTTTAACAAGCCAGTACGCAGCGTTATTGCTAAGCTGTCAAGCATGGGCATCTACAAAGCCGAAGCACGAGTAACGAAGCAAGGTACTCCAGTGGTTCGCAAAGAAGAGCTAGTAGCTCAGATTCAGGCATCAGTTGGTGTGGAAGTACCTACTCTTGCCAAAGCTACCAAGGCTGATCTGCAGACTCTGTTAGCAGCAATTTCAGTAGTAGCTGCTCAGTAATTCGATGAAGCTAAAGTAGGATTGAGTGGACGGGGGTTCGATTCCCCCCTCCTCCACCACGATGGGGGAGTCAGGTTTCGACAAGCAATCTCAGGTTAGTGGAGAATCGTCAACAGTACCGGATCAAAGACGTTAACAACACTCCGGAAATAAACTAAACGCAAACGATGACGTTTATTCTCTAGCTGCATAAGCTAGCGGGGAGAGCCTTTCGCCTTGTTACCCAAAGGAGAGGCACTTAGTAAGCATACTGAGGTTTTGGCTAGTACCAAGTAATCAGTGCCCTTAGTATGTTTTCTAAGTTAATTTTCTAACGTGGAGACTAAAATGGCTAAACGACTAGCACAAATACAGCATGAGCCTGGGCCACCTAAAAAGTCCAGCTCTAGTGGCAGCCCTAAAATGGTAAAGTTTTCTTCTATGAACAAGCATAAGAAGCGTTCATATAAGAAGTACCGAGGGCAGGGGCGATAAAGTTTTAGGTGGGTGGTGTAACGATAACACGTCGATTTCCAAAATCGAAATTTGCAGTTTAATTCTGTGCCCACCTGTCAAAAAATAGTTCTTGACGAATATGTTATATTTCGATATAATATACCTTCAATTCAAGGGAAGCCAGGGACTCTGAGAGTGGTACCACTCAAGCAAGATAAGGCACTAAATTGCAGTAAAGATCGCTCCCATCTGCAGCCCTTCTTACCTACGAAAGATGGTCGTAGGGGTTTACTCTACCGAAGAGTCGTTGCTTTGCTACAAAGATACCGTTAATATGTAATGTAGCCCTTAGAACTCAGGATACGAGTCGCAGCTCGCTGAACACCCCTGTCAGACGAGTGGGAGAGGTTGTAACCTAGTGTCGCCTCTGCTGAGTAGAAAGAAGGAGGCAACTACTCACCCTTGTTAGTGTAGAAGATCCTCAGACAAGAAATTGTCTGGGGATTTTTTATGCGTATTCAAAAAAATTTCTTGACAAAATTTCTCATGTCCAGTATAATATAGGGTTCATAAGGAGAGATTCTATGACTAATATAATTCAATTCCCGGAACGAAAAGAAAAAGTACTACTAGAAAAGCAAATGACAGAAATGCAAGAGTCGCTAAGTGAACTATACGAATCAATCAATCGAATAGATAGAGGATTCCAACATATTCAAAACGCTACGCTAGAGCTTGAAGACAACTACCAGGAGTTGATTCAATTATATGCGGATATCGTCGGACCTAAAAACGTAGACGTTAAATGGCTGGAGTACTGCACATTTGTTTCTATGGAGACAGGAGAAGACGGTGAAGTTAAAATATCATTTATACCACCAGACGATGGAGAGGAGCTATAATGGCTAAGCAAGATAATTATTTTTTATTGGAAGCACTAGTACAAAAGCTAGAAGGCGAAGTAGCAGTACACAAAGCAAACATTCAAGTGTATATGCAATCCGCAGCGGGGATAGGCGAACATCCACAACTCATCGAATCTGTAGAATCAGAAGTAGCAAAGCTAGCTGATGCACAGGAAAAAATTGACACAATTACTGAACATTTTAACGTATGAACTACACAGAAGATCAAACTAAGTATATAGTTGATGAGTATACTAGCAACCCGACTACGGATACAGTTGACCGTTTGGCTTCAGAACTAAGTAAAAGTAAAAAATCAATTATAGGAAAATTAAGCAGAGAGGGAGTATATCGCCGCTCTGTCTACAAGACAAAATCAGGCGAACAACCTGTAACAAAAGAGGAGATGGTAAGAGAGTTGGAAGACGCGTTAGGCTTCAATTTAGAAGCCTTAGCGGGGTTGGAGAAAGCCCCAAAGAATGTACTAAAACTATTGAAGGATAACTTATGTATTAC
>Ga0208162_1000369_pt1 | contig 26474 bp, 33 predicted proteins | sample CB_VirMetaG_4_FD_184539 | JGI IMG/M metagenome (GOLD analysis project Ga0208162, IMG submission 184539) | Freshwater to marine saline gradient viral communities from Chesapeake Bay - CB_1508_1M Viral MetaG (SPAdes) (version 4) | ecosystem: Environmental > Aquatic > Marine > Coastal | place: USA... | reverse complement strand
TAGAAATAATGAGAGAATTACAATTAAATGAAAGAAGCGACTTGATGACAATTATATTTGACACAATGACCGATAATGAATTAGTTTACTTACACAATGAGGCGTGTGATAGCTATCACGCTTGGGATGATAGAATATATAGTAATGAAGCGTATGAATTGGATGAAGCGTTTAGCACTATCGAAGAGTTTGCTCGCTCGTGCCAACACGGAAGCTATGATTTTAATCACGATTATTTTAGATTTAATGCGTATGGCAATATTGAAAGTTTTAGTGGTTTTGACTTACACGATTATATCGATGAAGATTATATCATTGAATATATCGAAAGCGAATACTTTGAAGATGGAAGTATATCAAAAGAGGCTTTGAAATATTTGGAAAGCCTTCCAGAAGAGGAGGAAGAAGAATGATAGACTATTACGAGTTAGCAAATTTATATATCACACACTTTATTGATGGGTTTGGTGTTATAGAAGCAATAGGCTTCTTATATTCGAGAGGCTATACAAAAGAACAATTGATAGCACTTGACTTTGATGAAAAAGATATAGATGAAGCAATAAAATTTGAGGAGGAAGAATGAAAAAAATAATTAGAATAACAAAAGATTATTATGTTTTAGATTGGGAAGATTTAAGCAAAGAAAGACAAGCGAACGAGTTTGAAAAAGCTAAAAATAGTGGTATCGTTTATGCAAAATATAGAGGTCTAATCGATAATGAAACTCATACACTTATCCAAGATGATAATCAGTTTGAAGAGTTTGTTAAAGGTTATTGCCGTTCTAGACAATACGAAGAGCATATAAGAACCACGAGAAAAGATATCACAAAAGAATATAAACGAATGGAGAGTGAATAGAATGGAAATGCTTATTGGAAGAGTGTATAACAAATATGCAACTTGGAGTGAGACCGAAAAAGATAATATAGATGTAGTTGAAGAATATGTTTTAACAAGGATAGAACAAAGGAGAAATTCGATACCTTTAACGGAGTATCGAGTATATCGAGTGCATTCGATAATGAATGAAATACTTGCGATATTCTTTGATGAAAGAGAAGCAAGAAAATATTTAATATCAAAAAAGGAGAGTGAATAGAATGAAAGATACAAATATTATGCTTGATGAAATATTATATCATATAGATAATATAGATGAGGAAGGCTTTTCAAACTACAAGATAGTCAATGATATTAAAGAAATCGTAGAAAAAATAAAAGGAGAGTAAATAGAATGGGAAGATATTACAATGGAGATATTGAAGGAAAGTTTTGGTTTGGCGTTCAGTCAAGCACGGCTGCCGATAGATTTGGAGTAGAACACTCACAACCTGGATATGTAAACTATTACTTTTATGAAGAAGATTTAGAAGGAGTTCAAGAAGAATTAGCATATATAGAAGAAAATTTAGGAAAAGACTTGAAGTTATTACAAGAGTTTTTTAAAGAACCAACACCATATAATGATGAGGCAATAGCAAAACTTTTAAATACAAGTGTAGAATTAGCAAGGAAAAAATTGGAAGAGTTCGCAGATTATTTATTGGGTAAACAAATTGAAGCGTGTATTATGGAAGAAGGCTCGTGTCAGTTTGAAGCAGAATTATAAAGGAGGAATTATGAAAAAGATTTTTAATTGGTTGTTTAGCAACTACAAAGGAGAAAAGCCAACGATTTGGGGTTGGGTATTGAATGGGGTTATATTGCTTTTAATTCTTGCGATTATAATCTATGTTATTGGTGGAAATATCGCACAAGGAGGAATGTGATGAAAAGAATGCAATTTTTAGTTTCAGTTGCAAATGAATTAGATGGACACGCTGGAGCCGAAGCTCATATTATTAGTGTGCCTTATCAAAAAAAGGATGAAGGTATTGCAGATTATATTCTTAATGAAGTTTTTGGCGAGGATATGAAAGAAGTTGAAGTTCATATTAAAAAACCAAACCTTTTACGAGGGGAGATATATGGAGAAGTATATAACTTTCACTTTGCATTGAGTTATGCTCCTCTATATAGAAAATTTACGAATGTGAGGACTGGATGATATGGGGATGAACTATTGGCACTTCGCTAACCTTTATGGTTCTAGCGTGGAGAATACTAAAATTATGATACAAGGACTAATGTATATGGAGGTTCAAGATTACTATGAAGATTTAGTCGAGGCGTATGGAGTGAAAGAGGCCGATGATATTATGAAGACAATGATGGACTATGGTTGGAATTGTTATGTAAATGCGTTTAACAGACAAAACCCTATTGATTATGGAATGGCTTTCGCTTTTGCCCTGGAAGAGTGGCTTGAAGGCAACTTTGAATATGATTTAAAAAATGATATAGAAGATTATTTAGATTATTACTTTGATATGGCTGTCAATTCATATTAAAGCAAAAACTTATTGTAAAATATTAAAAATATGCTATAATATAATAGGAGGATAAAAAGAATGAATATATTTTATTTACATCGTAGCCCTTCGATTAGTGCGAAGGCGATGACAAACAAACACATAGTAAAGATGATATTGGAAAGCGGTCAAATGTTATGCACGGCTCATCACGAGTTAGATGGCGAGAAGTTGTGTAGCCCAAGCTTGTATAAGTCGACACATAAAAATCATCCAAGTGCAAAATGGATAAGAGAGAGTAAACAAAACTACTCCTGGTTATACCAACATATGTTAGCTCTTGGGTTAGAATATACAAAGCGTTATGGTAAAACACACAAGACCATAAGAACATTAAGTAAAATACTTGTAGAGTTTCCAAAGAATTTGGACTATGGAAAATTTACCGAACCACCTCAAGCGATGCCGGATGAGTATAAGGATGATAGTTCTTTAGTTGCTTATCGTAGATATTACTTGAGCGAGAAGATTAAAAACCAAGAAGACTTGATGAGATATAACTCAGTGATACACAATGAAAGGGAGGTATCAATAGATGAAATACGAAAAACTCTTTAACCCAGCTTTAGGAACAAGAGAAAGACTATTCAAGCTCTTTGATTATATTGAAGAGAGAGGACTTCTATGGGATGACTTGCAAACAATAGAGCAAGAAATATTAAGTGGCAACGAAGAGTTAATGGACTTTTTACAAAACGAGCTGCTTGTTGTTAGAACGCTTTTTAAACAAGCGATGGGAGAATAATATGAAAGAAAGATTTGTAGAGATATTTATTTTTAATGATGTTGTGTATTACAATGTCGAAGACTTAAACGAAGCACTTGAAGAACATATATTAAAAACCTATCCTGAGGTCGTTCATAGTGATTATGACCCAGGGGAAAGTTCTGAATTTGAAGACTTGTTTCATCACGAGGTGCAACAAGTGGAAGTATCAGTAGAAAAAATAAATCAAGAGATAGGAGGTGTGTGAGATGTTGCTATGTCAGTTAATCGATTTGGACTTAACCAAAGAAGTCGATGCCTATATGAATGCGAAAGAAACCATTCGATATTTACAAGATGTCGTAGATAGTATAGAGCAAAGGATGATGAAAGGCGAGAGTATAGAAGGACTTGAAATCGCTGAAGGACAAAAGAGAAGATACATCACAGAGTATGGACTGAATTACTTAACAAAGAAATTTGGAAAAGACTTTGTGTATGAAACGATAGAAAAACCTATCGGCATCACTGAGCTGGAAAAACATTTATCAGAGTTTGAACTTGTTGAATTAGCTCAAAAAGGTATTATAGATTATAAAACAACGACAGCCAAAGTTGTCGTAAAAAGATAAGGAGAATAAAAATGAAATATAATATTAGAAGAAACGAAAAGAGAAACACATTAACAGTTGTATTCTCGCCAGTCGTTTTCACATATACAAGATTTTTGTATGAGAAATATCAAGACCAAAAATATTTTGCTTCTGGTATTCTTGAGAACCAAGAGTATAACGAAGATATATTACCATTCATAAAAGATTTGGTAAAGAATTTAAACGAATTGGGTAAAGGAACTTTGCCAAGTGGAGAAGTATTTAGTGTATCCGATATAATCACGCTAAAAGATGATGAGTATCGTTTGATTACAAAAAATACAAATAGAGAAGGCGAGTGGGATAAGAGATTTAAAATCAACCTCACTTCCAAAACGAAGAGACCTAACAAAAACTTCTTCTATAACTCATTAAATGAGGAAGATACGATTACTGAAGAAGATAGTCGTAAACATAGATATGGAGTAGAGTTAGAAATAGGGGTGGGATACAATGAAGACAATTTAGAAAAATATATATACACTGTATTTCACAGAGCAATTAGTGTCGGTTTAAGAGAAGTAGGAGAAAGTATGTATCAAGCAAATGATAGTGCTTGGACTGGCTTCAACTTTGAAACTGAAAAAGAAGATACACCATTTTAAGGAGGTAAAATAAAATGGAAAAAGAAATGACAAAGAAAGAATTGCAAGAGCAAATAAAAGACTTGGAAACAAGATTAGGAAAAGTCGTTGGTATTGCTAACAACTATATCAAAGCATATAGAGATTTGATTTTCTCTCTTCGCAGCACAGTCGAAACAAACAGTAATTTAGATAGATTACTCAACGAACAAAGCAAGGAGGAAAAATAATGGATGAAAAAGTATTAAAGTTATTTCAAGATAACTATACAAAGAAAGGGATGTGTTCTTCATTACCTAAATTCTTAAAAGTTTTTAGAAAAGAATACAAGAAAACAAACACAGTCAGAGAGATTACTTATTATCCGTGGGCTGTTGTAGAAAGATACTTCAGAATGCAAGGTGGTTCTGTGGAGGTAGCGGAATGGGCGACAAAAGTAAGTTTCCCATATATGGACTTCCAACCAAATGAAGATGGAGAGTTGGTAAAAACACAACAAGAACAACACGCTTTATTTATTCACTTGGTTGCTAAATGGCAAGGCTTAGTCGAACACGAATACTATCCAATATTCAATAATCAAAATTCAACGATTATTAAAACACCGAACGCTCTTGACTTAAACAAAGCAAGACAGCGTGGGATGGTTCGTTTGATAGCTCGTATCAGTGGTATCGGTTTAGATTTATTCGAACAAAACGATAGTCAAGAAGAAGAGTCTATCCAGGAGATGGCTGAAGCAACTACAATAAAAGTAGAAAAGAAGAAGCCAAAAGAAAAACCAAAAACAACAGTTCAACCTTCACACAAAAAGAAAGTTGTTGAGAGTGATGACTTTTTGAAATCATTTTTAAGTGGAGATGAAGTGAAACCTACGGTTGAAAAACCAGTAGAAAAAGAAGAGTTTAGTAAAGAAACTCAACAATATGCAGACTTATTACTTGCCGTTAGGAAGTCTATTAGAGATAATGGCTCACAAGAAAAAGCAAAAGCTTTCGTATCTGAGTCCGGTAAAGAATTATTAAGTCAATTATCATACAAGGAGTTAAAAGCTTTAAAAGAAATAGTCTAACGAGGAGGTGGCACAAATGCCAAGTAAATATAAACTAAGCCCATCTTCTTCGGATAGATTTCTAACTTGCACTGCTTCGTTGCCTCACAATACTGGTTTTACTGAAAGCAAAGCGACACTGAAAGGGAGTCTGCAACACGAAGTCGCATCTTTGAGATTAGAAGAATTATTTTTCTACAAAGATAATCAGAAACGAATAGACCGGTTGACTGACACGAACAACTTTTATAGAAGTAGAAACGATGAAAATCTAAAAGTGAAGTGGGATAAGTCTTGTGATGATACAGTAAACAATTATATTACTTACATTAAGCAACTTCACGCTCAATATAAACCAAAGCATATATACATAGAACAACGAGTTCGAATGAGATTTTATGATAATACTATCAATGGTATCGTTGATGTAGCTATGGTTATGGAGAATGGCGATGTGATTATTGTTGACCTTAAAACTGGTCGCAGCAAGGTTGACACAGAAGATAATAATCAAATGCTTATGTATGCTTATGGGTTCATTCAAGAACTTCATAGAAAAACAAAAACTCTTCCATCAAAAGTAATTATTTCTATATGTCAAAGTATAGTCTATAACACACAAGCAATAGAATATAAGTTTGAAGATTTGGTTGAATGGTATGTCCAGAAATCTCAACCAATGAAAGAAATAAACAATGATGAATTAGTATATAGACCAAACAAAAAAGCGTGTAAATTCTGCCAGTTCAGAGCGGAGTGTAATGCTCGTATAAAGGCTGGTGTATTATGATAAAGTTTACACCGAAAAGATTTATAGCGATGCTTGAATTAAACGATACAAACTTAACAAACCTAATTAAAACAGACTCTAATGTGTATAGAAGTTATTTTATACCACGATATAAGATGGGTTCCAAAAGAATAAAAGATTTAGATTATAGTTATAAGAAAAAGATTTCTGAAAAGGCTATAGCAAAAATATTCTTTGGTCTTGTAGAACTCGGAGTTGTAGAACTTACAGATAAGGAAATGGTAGATAGTTGTTTTAGAAATGATAACTTCGATGCTTTGCTGCCTAAAGATTTATTATGAAACAATACGACTTAATAAGTTTTAAAAATAGGTATGAAAAAATTGGGTTAATACAAACGCTAAGTTTTAAAGTTATGATAAAAGCATTTAAGAAGAATGTTATAAGAACGAAAGAAACATTCTTAGAGTATGAAAGCGGCGATAGAGACTTCAAGTTGAAGTGCAAAGACAAAGGAGCCTTTATCGCTGGTAAAAGTAAAAACAATAGTAGAGAAGCAAAAAACATTTTAAGTAGAAATATGATTACGCTTGATATGGACTATTGCCCAAAAGACATCTTAGATATATTAAAAGAAAAACAAGAAGCAAATGAATTAAACTTTCAGTTCTTTGTTTATTCAACACACAGTCATACAAAAGAAAAACCAAGACTTAGACTTATTGTTCCTTTATCAGAAGAAATATCTGTAGAAAAGTATGAACCAATAGGTCGAGCGATAGCAAACATTGTAGGTATTGAATACTTTGATGCAACAACTTTTCAAATAAATCGTATTATGTATTTTCCAAGTGTTAGTGTAGATGGAGATTATATATGCGAAGGTTTTGGAGTAGATGAAAAAGATATATTAAAACCTCAAGATATGCTTGATAAGTATATGGACTATCTCAATATTGCTGAGTTTCAAAGACCTCATTATATTAGTGGTCTAAGTATAGATAGAATAAAAAAAGGACAGATAACAAGTAGTAAAAAGACTAAGTATAGAATAGTTAACGCTTTTAATATAGAGTATACAATTATAGAAGCAATAGAAACATTCCTGCAAGATGTGTATGTTCCAGGAAAACATCAAGATAGATATACATATGTAGAAGGAGAGTCAAAAGATGGTCTCGTTATATTGAACGATGAGTATGCTTACTCACACCACGCTTCTGACCCAGCACAAGGAAAATTGTTAAACGCTTTTGATATTGTTAGAATACATAAGTTTGGTAAACAAGATGTAAATACAACAGAACAATATGAATATGAGAAGTATGATAAAAGCACTTCCTTTTCAGCGATGGTTGATTTCATTCGAGATAATGCCAAACAAGTTATGAAGCATATGCCAGAGATACAAAAACTAGAGAAGAACCAAAAAGAATATGAAACTGGCAAAGTAGAAGTAGAAAAGAATAGTGTAGAAGAAGAAGACTGGACTCATACGCTTGATTATATGGGTTCAAAAGCTGATAGAAAACCTAAATCTAGTGCGAGAAATGTGAAGATAATTTTTGAGAAAGATAAAAAGTTTAAAGATTTATTTTACTTCGATAGTTTGAGAGATGCGATATGCTTTTATAGAACACCAGACTGGAACCCAGAAAAGAAAAAAGGAGATATGCTTGATGATGAGGATGATAGTCAAATTCGTTTCTATCTTGAGTCAGTGTATCAAATTAGAAGTAAAGAAATGATTTTTGATGCTGTGGTTCATCAGTCATCTCAACGAAGAATACATCCGATAAAAACATTCTTGGCTCAACTTCCAGAGTGGGATGGAGTGAAAAGAATAGAAACTATCATATGCGATTTGTATGATATAAAACCCAACGCTTTTTATAAAGAGGCAAGTAAAGCTTGGTGGGTTGGTATTGTTCAAAGAATAATGAGACCAGGATGTAAGTTTGATATGATGGTCGTTATATCCGGACAACAAGGTATCGGTAAATCACAATTCGGAAAGTCCATAGCTACTTTAAATTGGGGTGGTAATATGGCTAACATAGATATACAACCGAACTACTTTGGAGATGATGAATTACCATTTGATAAGAAGGATGCTTACGAACAACTGGGTGGTATTATGATTTATGAATTGCCAGAGTTCGAAAAGTATTATAAGAAAAGTGATGCCTCAACAATTAAATCTTTTGTTTCAAAAACAACGGATAAGTATAGAAAAAGTTATGGTCGTAGAGTAGGAGAATATCGTAGACAGTGTGTGTTCATAGCAACAACAAATGATAACAAACCACTACGAGATAGAACTGGTAATAGAAGGTTCTTACCATTTTATTCAAGGCTGCCAAGGAATGTTTCTAGACTTTATCAAGAAAAGTATTGGAACGAAGAAAAAAGAAATCAATGTTTAGCTGAAGCGATGCACTACTTTAATGAAGGTTTCAACCCTATGACATCATTTAGTGCTGAAGCAAGAATGATTTGGGATGAATTAAATGAAAGAGCAACTATTGAAAACGATAGTTTACCTATCATTGAGATGTATGTAAACAACAGATTTCCAGCTAATTATTATAATTTGACTTTTGAAGAAATGAAAAGATTATGGCACGAAAGAAAAACAACTGACTGGAATGGTATAAACATTTCAAGAGAGAAGAAAGATTTCTTTACAATGAAAGAGATATATACGATAGCTTTCAACAAACCATTTGATGCAACTCCTGATTATCTAATGAAAGAACAAATGACACACGCTTTAGAACATCTTGGTTTTGTTAAAATTAGTAAGAGAAAATCTATGGGTATATTTGGACAGTCTAATAGTTTGTATATAAGAAAGAATGAGGAGGAGGGTCAAGATGACAGAGAAGAAGAGCTACCGTTTTAATCGTGAAGACATAAGACCTAACGATATATTCTTTGCAGAACATTATGATTTATATGGTAAAAAGTTTGGTCATTACTTCTACTGTATATATTCACAACAACACGATAGAAAAAGTAAACTATTCAGAGATGTTATCGGTTTGTTAATTACAACAAAAGAAGTTCCTGGATATGCTTACAAGATGGTAATAAACGATAGGGAAGCGTATGTATGTATAGACAATGAGAAAAGGTTTGTATCTGACTCAGATATTGTGCAAAATAAATACATTGATATTTCAAGAAAAGATAAATTAAATATCTTAAAAATGTATAAATCGTTTTATAAAAACAAAGTAAAACAAATGAGAGGTAGAAGCTTATGATTTATCAAGAAAGTATATATGACCTTTTGTTTGAAAAAATTAAATTATATCCACCAATAAAAATGTTTGAAGCATTCAGTGGTATTGGCACACAAGCTATGGCACTTAAAAATTTAAATGTTCCGTATCAAATTATAGGGTATAGCGAGATAGATAAATATGCGATAGAGTCTTATAAGGCAATACACGGAAAGGATATAAAAAATTATGGTGATATAACTAAAATGACATCTATTCCTCAATGCGATATTTTTACTTGGTCGTTTCCTTGCACCGATTTATCAAAAGCAGGCAGACAAAAAGGAATGACAAAAGATACAAGAAGTGGTTTAGTTTATGATGTGCTGCGATTAGTTAGAGATACAAAAGATAAACCAAAAGTATTGATAATGGAAAATGTTGTAGACCTTATACAATATCATTTCTCAAGACAATTTCGTGAAATACAATTAGAGCTTGAAGATTATGGATATAAAAATTATGTAGAGACACTTAATGCTAAGGAATACGGCGTTGCTCAGAATAGAGACAGGGTGTTTATGGTAAGTGTTTTAGGCAATTATAGTTATTCTTTTCCGAGCAAAATAAAATTAGAAAAATCACTAAAAGATTATTTAGAAGAAGAAGTAGATGAAAAGTATTTTTTAAATGAAAGTATAATAAAAACATTTAGTGATATGAAAAATAGGAATGGATATATAAGAGGTAAACGATTTAAGCCACACGATATAAATAGCCCCTATGCTTTTGCTATAACAACAAGAGCTGGAGGTAGACCAACGGATAACTTTATAAAGATACCAGATGGAGAGGGTTTGGTAATTGGTAGCAAACAAAAAAACGCATATATTGGAACTACAAATGGGGTAAGCCCAACATTAACAAGTGCTATGGGTAGTGGTGGCGGTCATATTCCTATGATTTCAAAAGATATACGAATGAGAAAACTTACTCCTAAAGAGTGTTGGCGTTTGATGGGCTGTAGTGATAGTGATTTTGAAAAGGCAGCAAAGATTTGTAGTAATACTCAATTATATAAACAAGCAGGAAATGCAATAGTAGTAGATGTTTTTGAAAAAATATTAAGAGGTATGGTGGTAGTATGAAAAAAGATATGTTTAAATTAAATGTTATAAATAAAAGAAAAAAGACACAAAGAACTTTTACTTTTGATAACACAACGCTTGTGAAGAATTTTATAAAAAATATTACAACAAGAGATTTGTATATCAAGAAGTATCTGTTTGATAACAACGAAGACCTACAATATTTCTTTAAGCAAACATACAACAAAAAGTTTTTTGAAGTTCGCTCTGACCTTATTGTTTTAAGAATACTTCCTAATGGCTTACACAGAGAAAAAATAAAAACAAGAAGAAGTTTTAACAACAGAACACTTCGCCGCCTTATACACAGAGTGTTAATTGAAACATCTACTGTGATGCAAGATAAGTATTTAAAATTCAATTCAAACCGTAATCATTATATGGAATTTGTGAAACCAACAAAAGACCCATACATAGCTTCTACTATCGCTGTTATGTTTGATAAAAAGAAGTGGACTTATGATTTTGTAAAGATGACTTTATATGATGAGGAGTTTCCGAAAGAACTTAGAAGAAAGTTTAACGAACTAACTTTACCTCTAAAGTTTTATAAAGAAAAACAAAACAAATGAAGATAACTTTAAACAACGAGCAACAGTCAGCTCTAGATATAATTAAAGATAGAAGACACTATGGTATCTTCTTTGATATGGGTGTGGGTAAAACAGCATTGATGCTTTCTCTGATAGAACACCTCGCTTTTGATAAGCTTGAAATATCTAATGTTTTAATTATTGCTCCAGCGAGTGTGGCAAACAAGTTGACTGTGTGGCAAGATGAGATAAAGAAGTGGGATAACTTTGGATACTTTGATTACCACGATTTAAGTGGAACGAGAAAAAAGCGTATGGAGAAATTACAAACAAGTAAACCATCTATTACAATTATGAGTGATGCACTAGTCACTTGGTGGAAAGAAGAATACGGACACTTTAATATGTTTGATATGATTATTGTTGATGAGAGTAGCCGTTTTAAATCAGCGAAAGCAAAACGATTTAAGGCTCTAGCTAAAATGATAGACCTAGAAAAACATCGTGTTTATCTACTGAGTGGCACACCAGTGCCTAACGGATGGGAAGATATGTGGTCTCAGATATTCTTGTTAGATAAAGGTCAGCGTTTAGGTAAATCGTATTGGAAGTTCCTTGATAATTACTTTCTTACATTCAACTATAGAAGGATACTTACAAAACAAAACAAAAAGATTATTATGGACTTGATAAAAGACATCTGTGTGTTTGCAAGCAGTGATAACATCAAGCTACCTAAACTGACTGAAGAGAAAATATATCTAGAGTTCAGTCCAGAGAAGCAAAAGCTTTTTAAGAAGTTTAGAAATGATTATGTGCTACAATTAGAACAAGAACAGATTAGTGTTTTATCTAAACAAATACTTATAAACAAATGTTTACAATTATCTAATGGTTGTATTTACAACGACAAAGAAGGTAACTTTAAAGTTTTTGATAACGGTAAGTTAAACTGGGTAAAACAATACAGCAAAAAACATCCAAATGAAAACATACTTGTATTCTATTCTTATAAGTTTGACAAACAGCGTTTGCTTTCTCTTGAAGGAGCTGAGGCTATAGATGATGTTGATTCTAAAAACAAATGGAACGAAGGCAAAATAAAGATAGGTGTGATTAGTCCTTACTCTTTCCAGTATGGCGGCAACTTACAATACGGCGGTTATACAATTATATGGTTTGGTTTGTTGTGGGGTCTAGAGAATTATCTGCAAAGCAACAAGCGTATCTATAGACAAGGACAGAAACACGATGTCAAGATTATGTATTTGATGACTAAAAATACTTGGGATGATTATGTATATAAAGTTGTTGTAACAAAAGAAGTGAACCAACAAGACTTTTTAGATAAGATAGATATAAAAAATTTAGGAAGTGAAAATGACCGAGAAAGAGCTTGAAAGATATTTAGGCAAGTTACTCGATAAAAAAAATATATTCCATTTTAAAGGCAATCCTGGGGGTCTGAAAGGATACCCTGATAGGCTTGTCTTTTCTGATAAGATATACTTCTGTGAAATCAAGAAAGGTTCTTATTATAAACAAACACCAATGCAAAAATGGTGGCAGGACAAGATAGAAAAAGCCGGTGGAGAGTACCGACTTTTAACAGGTAAGACACAAATAGAATTATTTGTTATTACATTAAAGAGCGAGAAATAAATCTCGCTTTTTTTATAAGGGTTTGTTTCTCCCAGCTATAGAGTTCTGCCAAAACGATGCTGCCTTATCCCATATGTGGTCATAACTATCATCAAAGAAGTCTGTTCTCTTGACAGCTTCAGGTATAAAACCTAACTTGATAAGTTTGTTTACAACGACTTCTATAAATGTTTCATAGTTATAAGTGCTTTTATCTTGTTTTAGAGTTTTTGCTGTTTCTCTGTAAACGCCGTATAGTATAGGTCTTGTTAACCTCATCTTCGTTTTCTCCTCTCTTCTTGTTGTTCTTTAAATAATCTTTCACCGATAACATCTCTAAAATATCTAAATGCTTGATTTAAACTTCTAAACATTCTATTATCAGGAACAAGTTCTACATCAAAGACTTTTGTTTTAGCAAGTTTTAAATAATAGTTGTAAATACTTTGTATTAACGAAGCTTTTTTCTTGTCGCCTAATCTTCTATAGAATGGAGATAGTATCATCTTTTGAACAACTAAATCGGCTTGATTATAGATACTTCTAAATTCACTTCTTTGTTTTGCATTCATAGTATATTCAACACCATCAATGGTATAAGAATCTTTGAGTCCAGGTATATTTATATCAATACCTAAACGGTTGATTCGTATAAACTCTTCAAGTGATGCTCTAGATACTGAAACATTTCTTGCCGCAATTTTACTTTCTACAATGGTTTGAATCATTTCTTCGTTGCCGTCTGCTATTGCTTGTTTTAATTCCTTATTTGAAGCGACTCTTTGACCAGTAACATTTCTATAGTCATAGTAGAAAGCTTTTCCACTTTCTCCTCCAAGTGTCATTAAACCAAGAACAAATACATTTTCTAAGTTTTTAGCAGGTAAACCAAACGCTCTACCTCCATACACAGTGAAGTCTCTTAACGCTTCTGGGAAAGAAATCTCTTCGCCATTAACCATTTTTCTAGTATATTGTAACACAAGTTCAGTTGTATCTTGTAATAATACGATTTCATCAATAGCAGCAAAGTCATAATTGTTTTCTATGAAGCCGTAAATATCTCTTACGAAAGGGAACAATTGAAAGAACTCGCCAAATAAGTTTGTGCTAAACTTTCTTGCTAAGTATGCAAGTAGTTCTTCATCTTCTTCTCTATCATCAAGGTTACCTAAGTCTTTTAGTATTGCATACCATATAGTGTTAAGTGCTGCCATATACATCATTGTACCCATCAATGCAGCAATTCTTCTTCTCATCATTTCTTGTGCTTTAGGTTTACTTGCAATAGTTTTAGCCATAGACTCTATTGATGTTCTAACATAAGTAGTAGTATCTTCTGCTAAAGCTTCTGCTTCTGCAACTACATCTTTTTGTTCTGCTATGTCATCTCTAATTTTCTTTTGCTCATCATTTTCAAGTGTAGCAAAACTTTCACTATCTTCTTTTTCTTGTAGTCTGTCAAGTTTTCTTCTTTCTTCTTGAACATTTGTGATTGCTTGTGCTTCTTTTTCTAATAATTCTTCTTTTATAATTTGCTCATTTGTTTTTCCATTTTTCGTTTTGTTTAATTTTCTAATCAATTCTAGTTGTTTATAAGAAGAATATATTTGAGATTGAAGTTTCAACGGTTCACCCATAAATTTCAACACTGATTTTAGTATTTCATTTTGTGTTCTTAGTATAGGAGCTTTACCTAAATCTAAAGCAGAACTTTGCGAACGAAGAATACCTTTATCAAGAACAGCATCAGCTTCTTGTTCAGTATAGTTCATTCCTGTTTCTTTGTTTTGTGTTTCTAGTAATGTTAAGTACAAAGCATTATTAACAGCAGTATCTGTAAGTGCAATACCACTCATAAGGAAGTTAATAATCTTGTTGAAAGGGTTTGTTCCTTCTGTTTGTGCTTCTCCAATATCATATGTAGGAGCAAATGTTCTATCATAGTAAATATTGTTTCTTAATTTTAACTCTTGTACTTTTGCTTTTTGTTCTGGACTAAGTTGTGCAAATAAATTTTTATACATTTTTGGAAAGAATGTTACAAAATTATCTCCATACAAAACAGCTAAATTATACATTGTGGTTAACTGGGTAAGTATAACTTTTATGTTACCAGCAAGTACCGCTCGGTAAAAGTTTCTTCTTAATAACTGTAAAGTTGGTGTGGTTAATCCTACTTTGTAACCTGCCAAATCTCTCATTAAGTCTTCAACATAACTAATAGCTTGTTGTGAGATATATTCTTGCATATTTACTGCTTGTTTTTGTCCTTCTGCTTTTTGCATTGGAGTGATTTCTAATTGTTCGTTAGTTAGACTATTCCAACTTTGCATTACTTGATGTAATCCCCAATAGTTTCTTGCTTCTTTTTTGTATTTGTACATTACATTGATTATACTATCTACTTTTACAATAGCATTTGATGGACCTAAAGATTCTGTGAAACCATCGTTGACACCTAAATCAAGAATACTCTTCAAGCTTATGTTTTTATCTCTAAAATATCCAGACTCACCAACATAAATTGGTATGTATATTCTGTTTAACATATTTGCGTTGATGTTTTCTGGCATACCTTCTAACAATGTTTGAGCAATACTTTCATCGTTAGCTATAGCTTCTTGCATTTCTAAGCCTTCGCTTTGTAAAGGTTGACCGTTTATTTCAGAGTATCTTTCGTTTATTAGTGGATAAAGTCTACTAAAGAATGTCATTATTTTGTCGCTTAATTCTTTTGCCACAGGGTTTGTTTCAACAATTGTATTTAACTCGTTTAAAAGCTCAATTTGGTCTGTTATTTTTGGGCTTTTTGCTCTGTCTACTTTATCTTTGTTGTTAGCTAGAAGTGCCAATACGCTTATTTTATTTCCGTTTTCAAAGTGATTTGATTTTTCACCAAGAATAATACCAGCATCTATAGCTCTATTTCTTAAAACTTCTCTAACAAGTAAATTTCTTAGTGTAATAATTTGACTCATTGTTAGTTTTTCATTACCCAAGTTTTTTATTTCTATTGCTTTTCTAGTAGCATCAAAATTTTTAAGTTCTTTAGCATTTTTACGCAAGAACACTTGGTCTTGTAGTATCTCTTCAAAGATTCTATCAACATCAATTTGTCTCTTGACACCTTCTTCTATTTTTCTCATCAAGACATTACCCCATCCATTAGAATCAAATAAAGATTGTATTTCTAAGAAAGTATAAGGGTCTAGTAATTTTGCGTATTCTCCAAGTCTTTTCTTACCAACTATAGTAGGTGTTGATAATTTATAACCAATACGCTCAGATGTTCTCTTAATCTGTTCTGTGTTTCTTTGCCATTCTTTTTTTACATTCTCTGTTGTTCTCAATGTTCCGTTTTCATTTAATGACAATACATTAACTTTTTTAATATCAGTTGACTTGACGAACTCATCTATTGCTGCTTTCAATTCAGTATATCCATTAACTTCGTTGATATTTCTTATTGCGTTAACTAGTCTTAAAAAGAATCGACCATTTTCATCTAAAAGTAAATTATCAAGTTGTGTCTCACTGTTCAAGTCTGCTTGCATAAACCTTCTTAGATAGTTATGAGAAAATTTATTGTATATTTTACCAGTTGGGTTTGCATCTGTGATGTAACTTCTAGATGTGATGTCTTCCATCTGTGCCATCGCACTAAAAATAGACTCATAAACTCTATTTAAAATAGCATCTATTTCTGGTCTAGTAAGGTCTAAGTCAGTTCTTGCATCAGCTTTTTTAGCACTAATTTTCTTAGCACTAAGTTCTTCAATAAGTCCTTTCAACATCGCTTCGGATAGATGATTTATATAAACATTACCTCTGATGTTTCTTGCAATAATATCGTTGTGTTTTTTATATATGTTCATAATTTGTTTGAAATCATTTTCTGGTTGTTGTTCTATTTCTGGTAAGTTATTTAACCATTTTTTAAAACCTTTTTGCAGTCCTTTATATGTTATTTTTGTTTGTCTTCTAGATATTTCTTGTGCTTTATTTAATTGAGCAATATCAGATTCGTTTTGAACTTCTTCTTCTGTTTGTATTTCAGGTTGTGCTTCAGGTTGTGCTTCAGGTTGTGCTTCAGGTTGTGCTTCTTGAACTACAGGTTGTGATTCAATTTCTGTTTCTAAAGCTTTTATTTCATCGTTAACTTGTTTTATTTGTTCTTCTGCTTGTAATACATTTTCTTTGTTGTTTATTTCTGAAGCATTTGCTTTGTCTCTTTCAAGAGAACTTAGTCTATCTTTTAGTTGTTCAACTCGTTCTATTTTAAATCGTCTTTCTTCAGCTTTAGAAGTTTCTGTCTCTAAAGTTTTTTTGAGTTCTTGTCTTCTTCTTAATCTATCAAAGAACTCTCTTGATATATCTGTTTCTGATTTTCTAATTTCTTTTTTTGTTTTAGCATCAAGTTTATCCGCATCGAGAAGTTTAGTTTTTTTCTTTTGTTTTTTACTTTTTGTTTTTGTTTCAACAGAAAATACATTGTTATTTTCTATCGCAGTTTCGCTTAGTTTCATAGCTTGACTTTGATTTATGTTATTACCCTTTGTTGAAAAAGTGTTATATTCAAAGCCATCTTCAAAGTAAGGGTGTGATTTATCATAAAATTGTTCTCCTGTAGCAGATGTTTTTAAAATTTCGCCTGCTCCTTCATATTTAGGGTCTTTTGAAACGGCATCTTCTATGGAGTAACCATCAAATGTTTCTGTTACTTTTACACCTTTTGATTCTAAGAATGATTTAATACTTGTATAATATGGACTATTTTTATTTCCACCAATGTGATTTATATTTATTGAATCAAAATCTTGAGCTATGTTTAAAGTACCAGCTTGTCCTTCAACAATTTTTTTATGTGTTTCATATTTTAAAATATTGCTAAGTTTTGCAACCAAATCATAATCTGTTTGATTTCTGCTGTATTCGTTGTAAGCATCAGGATTATTTAGTCTATTTTGTTCTAGTGTTCCTTTATTTTTCGCAATACCTAAAGCTTGTCCAACTAACAATATATCTAAATCTTTTCCTTCTGTGTTGCTTTCAAGTAACCTTACAAGAGCGTCTCCACCTTCGTTTGCTATATCTAAAACTTCTCTTATATCAGGCTTTTTACCATCTATTTTTTCTTTTAATGTTCTAAGTGATGCCATAGACTCTGAAGAAGTGTTTGTGTATACATTAGTTGAAATTGTACTCAATTGTCCTAAAACTGTCTTTAGTCTTTGTTTTACTTTGTCAGCGTTGACTTTATATTTTTTTGTTGTTTGGAAGAAACCATCTTGTCTTTCTAATGCACCAATAAATGGCGAGCTAAGATTTCTTCTGACATTTTCTTCCATCAGTTCAAAAGAATTTCTCATTACATCTAAAGGTTTAGACATATTAACTACTCTAAAGTCTTCTATTTCGAAATCAATTTTAAAAGCATCTCTTGCTAAGACTTGTTCTGTGTTAGGGTCTGCACCTAATTCAGAATAAATTCTTGGTCCTTGAAATTCAGCGTCATCAAAAGCGATTCTGTGAGGAGTATTTCCATCACTATCCATCAACATATTTCCTTCTTTTTGTAACACTTCTTTTTTCAAAACGCCAGTTATTGTCATAGCGTGTCCAGCATCATCAAACACTCTAGCAAAATCGTCCGTTTTTAATCTAAAATCATTTGCTTCAACTAAAGCATATGAAGTACCAACGGTTAAACCATCTTTTTTCATCATATCGTTGAAAGTTTTGGGACTAAAAGATGTCATTAAAAGGTGAGGGTTGTATATTATTTCTCCAAAAGAATTTATAACCTCTCCGTGAACCTGATAATCATTTTCAAAACCTATAGAATCTAAAGTCTGTTGTTCAGAGGGAGTTAAAAAACTTGAGTTTCTTTTGAAAACCACATTAAACTGTTTATTATCAACAAATAGTATTTCTATATCTTCTATTGTTTCTACGCCCTGAGGGGTAATAAATTTATTTCTATCAAAAAGTTTATTTCCAACCTTTAAAAAATAATCTCCTCCATATTGACTATCATATTTTGCTTTTAAAGGACTACCTTCTTCTAAAACTGTATATCCTTGAGATAATAGATTATAAATATTTTCTTCAAACAAACTTAATTCATTTTCATAAAGTTCTGACTTATCCTTTGTTGAATTATATTTATCAATAACCATTCGTGTTATCAAATCATCTTTATCAATGCCAATCATTTTTTCTACTACTTCTTTATTTTTTAATCCATTTCTTAAAGAAGAAAAACTATCAGCTTTTGTTGTGAATTTTCCAATACTTTCAACTAAATCTAAAGAGAATACATTTTCAGGATTTATATCAGTTACTTGATATAATCCTTCTGCAATCGTTTTTGCTCCAAAAGCAAAATCAGAAGTTTCTTGTAGTAGTTTTTGGAAGTTGCTTTGCATATTATTTAACATTTTAGCAAATCCAGTTCCTTGAATCTTTCCGAATTGTGTTTTAAACTTGTTTTGATTTGTAAATATACTTGCTATTTTTTGTAAAATAGTTGGGTTTGTTCGATATGCTCTTCTTAATTGTGCTTCATTGTCAAAAACTTCTTGTATGAACCAAGATATTTTTTCTCTTAAAAGTACAGAACTTTGTTCAGATGTTAATGCTATATCTCTTATGTCTTTGCCTTGGTCTAACTCTTGCTTTTGACTTTCATTTAACATACTTTTTATGTATCTAGACTCTACATCATTCCAACCAACTTGTTGCAATACACCATCAAAGTTTTTTGCTTTAATAGACTTTATAAAATTATTATATGCGTCTAATTGTTTTTTAGATAAAAGTCCATTTTTATACATTATGTTTATTTTATCGTGTATTTCGTGAGCGTAAACATTTTTAAAACCTTCTGTATTGTTTTTAGCGTTAACATTGATGTATATCATACCAGTTTTTGTATCAGTATAGCCTGAAAAACCTGCATTTTTTGGAGCAGATACTAAAGCAACTCTTAGGTTTTTATCTTTAAAAAACTTAACATCTTCTTGTTGTTGTTTATTTAAGTTTTGAACTTCTTGATTTTTAAGTATAGTTAATTTAATTTTTTTAGTTGTTTGTTTTGGCTTTCCTTGTGCGTCTAAAACTTGAGCATCTGCTTCAATTTCGGTAAGGTAATCAATAGCATATTCTTGAGAACCTACAGCAAAGTCTTGCTTAGTTATTTCAACACCACCTTGTGTTGCTTTCAAATTACCATCTTGTAATCTTTGACCGACTGAACTTAATTCATATCTTGTATCAAGTAATTTACCTGAATTTTTAATTAACGGCTTTATTAAAGGATTTTGAAGTATTTGTTCTTTTCTCCATTGTGGCGTCTTGTCACTGTTTAATTTTTTTATAAGTTGTTCTGTTGATTGAGATAATTTTTTCTGGTCAACTTGTTTGCCTTTTCCACCTTCTGTTTCGACAGCTTTTCTCAATTCAGTATTGATGGCGTCAACATCAGTTTCTATCATACTTGCTGCTTGAATCTTACCAATACCACCAAAGATACCACCACTTAAACCACCAACTAAAGCAGAATATAAAACTCTTTCTCTCAACTCAACTGGGTTTACATTGTCAACTTCTCTTTCTGGGCTTAACCAATAATCGTAACCACTACCTGCAACTTCTGCTAACATTTCTTCAAAGGTTTCAGTTCCAATATTTTTTAATATATTTGCCATTGATGTTGCATTAAATTGTCCAGGAACCCAACCACCAATCATTTCTGTTCCTAATTCTAAACCAGCATTACCGAGGGCATAAATATGAGCATCGTTTAAATTAGCTCCTGAATTAACTGCTTCTGTGTAACTTGCTCCATATGTATTAGCAATAAAGTAAGCTTTTGATAAAGCAGCAAGCGTTGTAGCAGCAGACTTAGCTCCAACTTTAGGTGAAACAAAACTTAATGCAACAGAAGGTATTAAACGACCAATACTATTGAAAGCAGGTTCAATAAGTTTTTTGTATTCTTTAGGATATTGTTCATCTAACATTTCTGTAACAGGGTTGGCTATATTATTTTTCCACCAGTTATTTGTTTTAATGGTTTCAGAAATAAAGTTTACATACTCTTCATCTTGGTATCTACTATCGATATATTTTCTCATAAAATCAGGGTCATCATAATCAGATTTAATTTCTTCAGTTTCATTTCCTTCTATAGCTGATTGTATACCCTGCGCTCCTACTGCTCCACCTGTTCCGTATTTGCTACTTTCTAAAGCTTGTCCTATAAGTTGAACATTTACATAGTCTTCTATTTGTTCTGTTGTTTTTGCCGCAGCTTGAAAAGCATCTTCGTCTCCAAAAACAGTTTTTACACCAGCAACCAAACCAGCACCAGCAGTACCAAATCCTTTTATTATATCTCCACCTAGAGAGTTCATCATATAAACAAAATCTTCTTGAGCAGACCTTCCATCTGTGTCATCTCCAATAGCTTCAATATCTTTTAATATTTTTGCTCCATAAGATACAATACCAGCAACAGCATCCCCTGCACTTGATAACATACCACCAACTAAATCATAAGTGATTAGTCTTGGAATATTTAGTAACATTGTTCCTGTTTTATAAACATCTTGAAAAAAGTTAGATTGCTTCTCTGTTTTTTCCATTTGCCTTTGTTTGTTCATAACATTCTTGTAATAGTCATTGATTAGTTTATACGAGTTATTGTATAAATCATTTCTTATTCTATTTAAAGAAGCTTTTCTATTTGATGTATAAAGCGTTGCTGTATTTTTAGTATTTACATTTTGTTGTTTTTGTTCTGCCATTTTACACCTCTTTTATTCTGTTTCTGTTTGTAATTTCATTGGTCTTATGTTTTTACCGTCTTCTGTGTAAACAAAGAATTTACCTTTGTAAAAGAATATTTGTCCTTTTGGTACAAAATCTTCTACATTTTCATTTTCTACTCTACCTTTTGGTCCGGTTCCACCGAACATTTTATTAAGGTGAGCAATCATTCCTTTCATATCTAAAGTTTTATCGTCTAATAATTTAGAATATTCTCCAACAGAAGTATCTTCTAGATAAGTTTTGCCTTCAAAAGTAATGCTGTCTAAGTTTTCTGAACCTGTATTAAAGTTAATTTCAACACCACCCGCAGGTTGACCTTCAGAGTTAATATTCCAAGTCGAAAGTGATTGTCTATCAAAATTATCGAAAGCCGTTCCGCTTCCTCCAATATCTATCATACGATACCAGTTACCACCAGAAAATCTATAGTATCCTTGGTATTCAACAATAGCTCCTTCTGGAACGCTTGCTGCATCCATACCACTGACTTTTTCAAATTGTTCATTTAAAAGTTCTGGAGTTATATTATTATCACTAGCAGTTAAATCAGTTGCTATACTTTCTGAAGAGACTGCATATCTATTACCTTCTTTTTCAAATATAAAAGAATCTGATGTGATTGCTGGGTCTGTTGTAAACATTGTTGGGTCTAATCCCATAACTGGGTCAAATGGTACTTGTCCTCCAGATGATTCATATAAATCTCTAAGAGCAAGCACTTCTTGTACTCTTGTATAATCTTCAGGAGACAACCATTGTTTTACTTCTTCTAAGTATTGTTCTCTTGATTTTTCAGTTTGTGAATCTATGTCAGAAAAACCAAAGTATGGTCTTTCAGATTGTAGGTTTTGTAATACGGCATCTCTACTTGCAGAGTAGAAAGAACCCCTCAATGCTTCATAGTCTTGTGGTCTCATTGTATCTTTTTGTGATTCTAAATATGATAAACCGCCTTGTACATCATTAGCATAATTTTCAAACGCATAATTATATGCACTTGAAGCTGCTTCATCTAATTCAGCTAATTCAATTTGATATTGTGTTTTAAGTATTTCATTTGATGTTTTCATTCTTTCCATTGTGTATTCTCTTTGTAAGTTCATTTCTAACGCTGCAAAGTTTTGGTCTATTTGTCCTACATTCGATGCGTATTGAGAGTAAATGTCTAAGAGGTTACCACTTACATCGCCCATACCTACATTCGATGCGTATTCACCTAAGTACTTTTTACTTAATTCTCTTACTTGGTATGCTTGTTGTAGTTGTTCTTTCTGAGCTGCTTCTAAATTTTGTATATCTTGTTGATAAACATTAAAAGCATTTTGTAAACCAGACTCGTATAAATATTTTTGTAAATCTAAATCTCCTGTAGAAGACATAGCAAAATCACGAGCATCTGGTGTACTCGCACTAGGAACCCCTGTGTCTGGTGTTGATACACCTGCCGAAGTTGTTGATAAACTTTGTTGTCTTGGTTCAGGCATTTTCCCTTCTTCTTTAGATTTAGCTCTGTTATAAGCATCTGTAAAATTTATAGCCATTTAATGCACCTCTTTATATTATTATATCACTTTTTGAGTCATTGATAGAAGAATTTTTTTGTTTTCTTCTTTTTCTTCTTTGACTTCAATCGGTTGTTCTATTGGTTTTTCTTCTTTGACTTCTTCTTTTATAAAAAATCGTTCTTTGATATTATCAAATTCTCTTAATAAATCAGCTTTAGCTAGGTATCTATTTCTTAATGTTGTTGATACAAAGTCTGTTGCAACAATAATTGATGCTACAAAACTTAAAATAACTGTCAAACCATAAGTGACACCTAACACCCAGTTGCCTAACACCACACCAAACGCTACAACTAAACCACTCAATGCACTTGATATAATCTTTTGTACGGCTCCTGTTAACATAAAGATTCTTCTATGTTCTTGTTGACTCATAGGTAGTAATTCAATTTTACCCACACTCCTACCGTTTTCTTGTAGTAAATCATTAGAATAAATCTTTCTTACTTTAATCTTTTTAATCTTTTTCAGTATTTTTTGTTGCCATTTCTCTAACTTATCCACATCAAAGTTAGGGCTAACATAATATTCCCAATGAATTGATGCTTCTTCAACAATATCTCTTTTAGCCATTTCATAAGCTTGTTTGTTTTTATAGATGCAAAAGTCAGGAATATATTGTGTATGTTTTTCTACAGCTTTTTTTCTCTCGGCATACACACCAAGTGTTTTAACAAATTGTTCACCTTGCATTACCGTTCGTGATGTAGATGTATAGTTAATACTCGATACCCACATTGATATAATAATGGTTAGTGCTGTGAGAACATAGAACTTATAATCGTTAAATATATATTCGAGTCCACCATCATATGCAAAATACCAATCTAAAACTTCTCCACTCTCACCGTATTCTTTGACAACAAAGTAATAATCTTGTCCACGATATTGTATCGTATTCGTTCTTGGCTCAGGAAATAAAGAACCTTGATGTTGCGCACGATATAGTTGTATAATGTTCGAATTGGTTGTATTGTTAGCTTGTATTTCTTTTGTACCTTCAAGTGAAGACACGATAAAAATAACTGCCACACCGATGACTGTTACAATAATACCTAAAAAGTTTACAATCCAAGAGCGTGTCCTTGAATAAACATTTAATAATTTAGAAGCATCTCTATTATACTGTTCCATCTAATTCCACCCTCGCTTGTTCTCTAGCGACTATCCTTTGTTTTTCTTTTTCATACTCACTGTCTATACCTTTTTGTTCTTGAGCGAGTCTACGATTGTTTCTAGCTAATATAGCAAAAAAGTAATCATCAAACAACGCACCTATAGATGCACCTGCAAGTGTAAACAATGTCAATTCAATTACACTATAAACTAAATACAAGACCATAAGAGTCGTTAATAATGTTAAGCTTGTTTTGTTTCTAAAGAAGTCGACATTCTTTCTACCAACGACCCATAAAAAGATAAGTAATGCAATTAACATTGGTAGTGCAATAGTCATATTTAACTTGACACTATTTTCTTGTATTACAACAAAGTTATCTAGGTCTTCCTTAAAGTTTTGCCAATCAACTAAAAATTGATATGCTAGGAAACCAATAACCGTTCCTAAACCTACAGAAAGATAACCACAGAATGCCCACAATGTTGCTCTTAGTTTATAGTTTTTATTCTTTTTTTTCATACCCCATACCTTGTAACATTTTGTCGAGTTCTTCTTGACCCATTACTGAACCAGCTTCACTAATAGCTTCTTTCAATTTTAATGAATCTGCGAGAAGAACTTGTGGATATTGTTCTAATTCTTGTTTAGTTAACTTAGCCTTCATAGATACTATCTTAGAAAGCCCTTCTTTGACCATTTGAGGGTTTTTTGCAACAAATTCGAGTATAACATCAATAAACAATTTATTCTCTTTTACGAGCATATTTTGCTGTTCTTTTGTTTGTTGTAATTCTTGCTTGTAACCATTCAATTCTTCTTGCATTTTTACTAACGAACCATTTACATTAGACTCAATTTTACTACCCACTTTTTTCAAAGAACTATCCATTTTTTCTTTTGTTTGCGAAAGTATGGTTGGAAACTCTTGTGTTTTATCTCTAATCTTTCTTAGAGAATAAACGACTGTAGAACCCACGACTGCGAGTTGAGGTATCGCTGCGATTAAGTTTTCTACAACATTCATTCCAAATTCACCTAAGTTCATATTTTTCTCCTTATCTATATCTTGCAGTCTTCTTGGCAATCTTTTTTGGTTGCCTTACAAATTGCTTACCTGCTCGATTTCCTTTTGCTTTTGCACGGTTTGTTGCAGCTTTTTCACCTTTACTAAGTGATTTCCACGCTGCATCTGGTAAGTATCGTTTTTTACCTTTAGATGGTTTACCATCACTCGTACGCCATTTTTGTTTGGTCCATTTCTTTAGACTCTTTTGTGATTTCTTTAACGGCATTATCTATAGCCACCACCTTTTGCTTTATATTGTTTCGCTAACATTTGTGCTTTTCTCGCACTCCATTGTCCTGCTCTACCACCCTTAGAACCTGCTTTAATTCTAGCAAACAATCGTTTTCTCATTGTTGGTTTTGTGTAGTTACCAGCTTCATTTACTCTTGACTTACTTTTTTTTCTTTTTGTTGGCATTTTTCTCACCATTTAGTTCTGTTAGCCCAATATGCAGCTGACATTTTTCCTTTCGCTATATTCTTAGCGTGTCTTGCTTTGAAAGACTTTCTTCTCATTTTTTGTTTTCTTGATTCTCCTGCTTTTGGTTTTCCTGCTGTCTTCACTCCTTGTTGACCAAAGCGTATCGTTTTTATCTTGTCACCTTCTTTAGCAACAACAATATGAGATTTCTTTGGGTGGTTAGGTGTACGCTTAGGTTTATTATACCCTGATACACCTGCTCTAGCAAGTCTTGGGTCTTTTTTCTTAGGCATTACTTCTTACCTCTTACTTTTTTTCTAGGCTTTCTATGGGTTAGTTTTTTACTAGACGCTGTGTGTTTTGCACCTGTATGTAGTGTGCCATCTTTCATCTTGTGTGTTTTACCTTTGTATTCTTTACCATTTGGTAAATAGTGTTTCTTACTTTTTGGCATTATTTTTTCCCCCTTTTCTTTGAGACTTTTGTTGACATTGGTCTCAGTCCTTTAGACTTCTTCTTCTTTGTTTTCTTTCCATATCCATACATTTGATTCACCCCCTTTATACTTTTGTTGTTGTTATTAGATAATAACCCATATTTAATATCGTTGTGTATACTTTATCACCAAAGTGTCCGTGTAAATTATCATCAAACTTTTCTTCAAGTATCTTAATTAGGTTGTCTTTATTACCTTGAATCGTTCGTTCATTCTTTCTACCATCATCTAACTTCTCAGTAAAGATAACACCTCTAT
>Ga0208162_1000368_pt1 | contig 26541 bp, 45 predicted proteins | sample CB_VirMetaG_4_FD_184539 | JGI IMG/M metagenome (GOLD analysis project Ga0208162, IMG submission 184539) | Freshwater to marine saline gradient viral communities from Chesapeake Bay - CB_1508_1M Viral MetaG (SPAdes) (version 4) | ecosystem: Environmental > Aquatic > Marine > Coastal | place: USA... | reverse complement strand
TCTACTGCCACGACGACGTGGACCTCGACCGCCTCGTGGGTGCCTTCCCTGAAGTGCCCGTCGACGAGGTAGCCACCCTTCGCGCTTTGATTGAGTCGAGCGAGAAGGTGACGTTCTCACAAATCATTCCAAGCACCGCCACCGTGCGCGACTACGACTACATGGTCGAGAACGGTTGGTTCACCGAAAGCATCTAAAACCCAAAGACATGGACTTTATTCTCAACCACTGGGCCGAGTTGGCCCTCGCCATCCTCGGAGCCGCAGGAACCTACACCGCCCTCACCGAGTCCACCAAGGACGACAAGGTGGTGGACGTCTTGAAACGAATTGTGAACGCCATCGTCTTGGGCCGTTCGCGCAAAGCTGACGACAAGTGAACACCTACGACCTCATTGGGCGCAAGACGCTCCGCGACACCGACGGGTTCGAGGAGGTGAACGCGTACATCATGGAACAAGAGCACAGCGAGTCCGACGTCGTTGTGGTTCCTTACGGCCACGAATACGCCGCCCCTTTGGTGACAAGCTCACAACCCAACCAAAAGGACGGCATCACCAACGGCACGTTCACGAGCGAAGCCAACGCCACGGCATCCGCACGCACTGCCACCACCATCTCCGGAGAAGGTAGCGGGGCGACGTTCGTCTACGTGTTCGACGCAAATGGCGACCTCGAAAGCATCAAAGCGGACGGGGCTGGCGACGGCTACTTGGAAGGCGACCACTTGAGCATCACCACAACGTCGGCTCACGGCTCGCAGACCATCAAGTTCCGACTCGTGTTGGGAAGCAACCGCGCCGAGGTGGCGTTGAAGCTTGTTCACGACCGAACCAACCCGCCACCCTTTGCCGTGCGTGAGGTCAAGGTCGACGAGACGACCAACACCAACATCCTCCTCCTCCGCAAACGCTCGTGACGAATTATGAGGCCATTTTGGAGGAGTTCGCAAGGGAAACAACCCTTGCCGCAAAGCGCGAGCTTGGTTCGCGACGCATTGGTCGGAATCGCTCGTATGGTGTGGCGACGCGTAAGCTCCAAAGGTCTCTCACGTTTAGCCGTCAAGGCTCTCGTGTTGCGTTCGGCTCTCCGCTTTCTTATGCCGGCTTTGTTCATTGGGGTGTTAACGGCACCAATCGTTCGCACGGTTCGCCGTATTCGTACACGACGAAGCAACCCCCCACCGACGCCATCTTGCAATGGGTGCGAAACAAGCCGGTGCGACTGCAAAAAAAGGGAGGCAAGGGCTTCGCGCGTCAAACGCCGGCGGCGCTCAAATCGGCGGCGTATCTCATCGCGCGGGCAATCAAGAGGAACGGCGTACCGGGGGTAAAATACTGGACCGAAGCCTACGACACTATGTGGCCGCGCTACGCCCAAAAGATAGCGGAAGCAAAAGCCGAAGACGTGGCCCTTGAGATAGCGGCCAACATTGGAGGCATAACCATTAAAGCGAAGTAAGACATGGCCGTTGCCCTTACATCGGAGCCCGTTGACGACCTCAACCTCTGCAACCAGCACCTCATCTACGTCATGAACGACTCCGTCACGACGCCGGACCGTTACATCGTGCAGGTCTTTGAAGGTTCGAGCACGTCGTCACAAGGGCCAGAGATTGCCAAGGTATATATCACCCCAAACGAGAACAACGTTGGGGTGTTCGACTTGGGCGACATCGTAAGCAATCGCCTCCTGCCCCCAGCCACAATAACATATCAGGTCTCCAAACGCTTTGTCATGACTGGAACCAGCACCCTTGAACGTGCCGAGTCCACCGACAGAACAATCAGGAAGTATACCATTCGCGTTGGAGGGATTTACAACGGGGATGAGGAGCTGAACGACGACTCTGCCGTCAAATTTTTGTTGGGAGGTGCGTGGCAATTTAAGGACGGCAAACACCCGAGCTTCTCGGAATACTACTCCGACGAAGTTGCAAACACCGCCAAGTTGTGGCACACTGACCTGCCCAACAACTCGCAGGTCATCGAGCGACACATGGCCGACGACGACGAGGCGCGAGTGGGCGTCACTTTGGGCTATTTTCTAGGTTACACGAGCTATTTGTACCAGGTGACGGTAGAGGCATTCGAAGCCGACGGCACAAGCATCCACACCGAAACGCTCATTCTCTCATCGCTCACGACATATCAGCTCAATCAATACTGGATACCATGCGGACCCGCCAACGTGAAAGCGTTGTTTGGTTCGGATTGGTCGGACGACTGGGACTACATCGAGTTAACCCCAAAATCTTACACCCAGGTTCAGGTCGGAGCCAAGTACGTCATCCGAAGGGACTGCCGACCCATCAAACACCAGCCCGTCCAACTGGCATGGACCAACAGCGTCGGAGGGTGGGACGGCTTGCGCTTCGATGCACGCGCACCCAAGACCATCACCAAAAATGAGAAGCGGTTCCGCAAGGACCCCGTCACTTGGCAAAGCACTTCCCCAACTTGGAACACTTGGGACCGTGAAAACACGACCTTCCACAACGAGGGACGCATTCGGTTCACCTTGACCCACGACCAGTTCAACGCGGACGAGCGTGCGCTTCTCGAATATTGCATGCGGTCCAAGCGTGTTTACTACCGCTACGGGACAGGCGATTGGTTGCCCTGCGTGGTCGACACCAACTCCCTCGTCATCGAACCAGCGGGGTCTAAAATGTACCGGGTGTCTCTTGCCATTGAAGACGCAAACCCGGTCCGATGCTGAGGCTCAATGTTTCCGACGTTGACCTCGACCTCTACCAAGACGAGGCGGTCAACCTCACCATCCAGTTCTCCGACCTTGAGGGCATCAACAGCCCCGTGGGTTCGTTCTCGCAAACCTTCCGGGTGCCGGGCACGCAAAAGAACATGGACGTCTTTGGGCCAATCAACACGAGCGACCCGGGTAGCGTTAACCTCAAGACCAAGAAAGCGGCCGAGCTCTTTTCGGGTTCGGTGTCTATCCTTCGTGGGTTCGTGCAAGTGAAGGCCGTGTACCTTCAAAAGCAACACTACGCCGACATTGAGCTCGTGTTCTTTGCGGGTGCGGTCGACCTGCGTGCGGAGTTGGCGGGCAAGATGCTGACCGACCTAAACCTCACGACCTACGACCACACGCTCAACATCACCAACGTCCAATCCTCGTGGTTGGGCAACTTGTCATCGGGTGCCGTTCGCTACGGACTCATCGACAAGGGGTTCAACTGGAGCTTTCCGGACACTCCGCCGTGGTCATCGACTGACGGCCTTGAACAAGGCGAGCTCACGCCCTTCATCCGCGCCAAGGCCATCTTCGACGCCATCATGGACGAAGCCGGCTACACCTACGATTCCGACTTTTTTGACACGACCGGCGCGGGCAACTTCGACCGCATCTACCTCCCGGCGTACAACGGCTCCCAATCGCCACTCACCGACGACGCGGAGCTGGGGCAAGCGCGGGCGGCCTTGGACGTCGACTACACGTCCAGCTCTTTGAACGTGCTGGGGTTGACCGACGACGCCACGAACGGAGTGGACGAAGGCGACAACTGGGACAACACGGACAACGACTACACGGCGCCCTATACCGGCCTCTTTACCGTGGACGTGACGTACTCATACTCCCGCCACGGGGGAAGCCCGACGAACATCTACATCTACAGAAACGGAAGCGAGGAGTTCCAACTTGACACCACCGAGACCATCGGGTACAACCGCACCCAAACGCTTGTCATGTTGCTCGTGTCAGGTGACACGGTCGACCTGCGTGGCGAGGCCGATGGGGCCACGGCTGTCATATACGGAAACGACACGGTAGGCACAGGCATCCGAACCGACATCACGGTGACACCTTCGGCCCCCATGTCAGGGCAGACGGTGCGCATGGCTCGCAATATGCCCGAAATGTCTCAAATCGACTTCGTGGTGGGCCTTCAGCGTATGTTCAACCTCGTGTTCGTGCCGGACAAAAACAGGGACAACCACCTCCTCGTGGAACCGTACGTGGACTACATCGACGCGGGCAACGAGAAGGCGTGGAACGACCTCATCGACTACGACCACGACATCACCCTCAAGCCCACGACCGACCTGCAAAAAGAGCGCTACCAATGGACGTACACGCGCGGCCTTGACTTTGTGAGCGACAACATCCAAAAGGCGTTGGACCGCACATACGGCGCCTACCGCGTGCTTGATGCAGAAAACGACTTTGCCACGGGCGACAAAAAGGTCGAGACGCAGTTTGGGCAGTACATGACCTCGCTCATTCCGGGTTCGTCGTTTCCCATTCATCGAAGCCTCAAGGCGGACGGAAGCGTCATCATAAACCCGTTGCCAATGTTGGCCTACTGGCATGGCACGTCGACCAATTACGGGCAGTGGTATTTGAGGAACGACAGCCACGCGACCACCGGTCCGTCTTCGTTGTTTCCGTCGTTCTCCAACTACTCGACCGACTTTGCAAGCGTCACGGACAAAGACCTCAACTACGGCATGGAGTCGCCATTTTTCCCGGTGCAAGTCAACCCCGCCAACACCTTGTACTTCGAATACTGGGCTCAATACGTGACCGAGTTGTACAGCGAGGAGGCCCGCATCATGACGCTACACCTCAAGCTCGACCGCGTGGAGTTGGCCGACTTTGAGTTCTCCGACAAAATTTGGATGCGTGGGGCGCGGTGGCGTGTCCTTCGCATGACCTACGACGCGAACGTGGAGGGTTTGGTCAAGGTCGAGTGCCTCAAGGTTTTGTCCGACGTGGCCGTATGTGAAGACACCCCCACCGGCTTCAACGTCCGCGACAACGTGGTGACGTTCAACAACAGCGACACGGACTACGGTTCGGAGGCGTGTTGCGAGTTGTACGGATACCAGTGGGTTCGCTTTGAGGAGGGTGGCGTTGGCTACGCAAGATGCAAACCACGCCCACAAACCGCACAACCCACGTAAGCAAATGCAGAACCCGCGTCATATCATTGAAGCCATCGACCTCCTCGTGGCAACCAAGACACGCAAGCCCTCCCTTTGGTGGGTTAAGCCTTTGGACGTCGTGTTGACCGTTGCTTACCTCGGGGCCTTTGGTTGGCTCATCTTTAACGTGGTCAAATGGCTGTAACCAAGCAACAAGTCATCCTAGAATTTGACGCCGACACGGGCGAGTTGCTCAAAGCAACGAAGGCCGTCGAAGATAGCGTCGAGGACGTAGGCAAAGCGGCGAAAAAAAGCGGCGACGACTTGTCCGACATGGGCAAGACGGGGTCGAGTGCGTTCAAGGGTATAGGCACGGCTCTCAAAGCCACCGGAATCGGCTTGCTCGTCGGTTTGTTGGCAAAGCTGGCGATGAAGTTTGCCGAGAACAAAAAGGTTGCCGACACGTTGGCCGTGGCGAGCGCGGCCTTGGGCACTGTATTCAACGACATCGTGGACCTCGGCATTCGGCTCGGGGAAACGGTTGCGAATGCGTTCACCGACCCCAAACAGGCCGTCATCGACTTGAAGGACGCCATCGTTGAAAACATTACCAACCGCATCACAGGGCTCTTGAACCTTTTGCCGTCGTTGGGTGAGGCTATCAATCTCGTGTTCAAAGGCAAATTTAAGGAAGCCGGCAAGGTGGCCCTCGATGCGGCCGCCCAAGTGACCCTCGGGGTGACTGACTTCACAGACAAGGTCAGCGAAGCGGCGGACGCGGTGACCGACTACGCGGGCGCCGTGGCGGAAAGCGTCGGGGAAAGCACACAACTCGAACGACAGCTCCAAAAGCTACGCGACGCAGAACGCGACCTTGCCGTTGAGACGGCCCGAAGCCGTGCCGAGGTGGAGGAACTCAAGCGCCAACGCGACGACCAAACGTTGAGCATTGAGGAACGCCTTGAAGCGTCGCAAAAAGCGGCGGCCATCGACAAGGCCATCGCCGACGAGAACGTCCGCATCCAAGAACAAAAGGCCGCCCTCCTTCGACAGGAGATTGAGTTGCAAGGCGAAACCGAGGAGCGCCTTGACGCCTTGGCAGAGGCCGAAATCGCGGCGGCCGATGCACGCCAACAAAGCGCGACGGTGCAAACCGAACTCCAAAACAGCATCTTCGCCCTGAACGAAGAAATCAAAGCGCAAGAGGAGGAGGCACAACAGGCCGCCGACGACGCTTTGAAGGCCGAGGAGGAGCGTTTGGCCGAGGAACAAAAGCTCAAGGACGACGCGGCGGCCAAGGACAAAGAACGACGCGACAAAGACTTGGCCGACGAGAAGGCATTGCAAGACCAAAAACGCGCCCTCACCTTCGCCGCGCTTTCTGCGCTTGCCGACTTGAGCAATGCGTTCGCCAAAAACGACGAGGAGGGTGCCCGACGGGCGTTCAAACGCAACAAAGCCCTCTCCCTTGCGTCTGCTGTCCTTAACACAGGCCAAGCCATTACCGACGCACTCAAGGGTCCGGAGCTTTTCCCGGGTGGTCGTTTCATCGAAGCGGCAATCACAGGCGCCGCTGGGCTTGCTCAAATCCAAAACATTCGCAAGACGCAATTTCAAGGAAGCACCCCGCCACCACCGGCCACCGAAGACCGGGGACCGGCGGGTGGTTTTGCCACTGGGGCCGTCAACGCACCGGGAGCGCCAACCCTCGACCTCGGGTTCTTGGGTGAGGGTGCCCAAGGTGGCCCAATTCAGGCCTACGTCATCGCGCAAAACGTAAGCAACGCACAACAAGCAAACCAACAGGTCCAAGACCAAGCAACACTCGGAGGATGAAAATAGTTGAATTGATAATCGACGAGGAGGCCGAGGTGTTCGGCATCGAAGCCATCTCGCTCGTGGACCGTCCGGCCATCGAGCTGGACTTTGTGGCATTGAAAGACCAAAAGGTCACATTTGCCGAGGTTGACAACGACAAGCGCATCCTCATGGGTCCGGCCCTTGTCCCTGACAAACCCATCTACCGCAAGAACGCAGAGGGCGAATTCTACGTGTACTTCTCGAAGGACACCGTCCGCCGTGCGGCCGAGCTATACCTTCAACAAGGGCGTCAAACGGCCCACACCTTGGAACACGAACACGCCATCAACGGCCTCACCGTGGTCGAGTCGTGGCTTGTGGAGGACAAGGACAAGGACAAGTCGGCCGTGTACGACCTCGACGTCCCGGTCGGTACGTGGATGGTGGCCGTTAAAGTCGAAAACGAGGCCATTTGGCAAGATTGGGTCAAAGAGGGCAAGGTCAAGGGGTTCTCGATTGAGGGCTACTTCGCCGACAAGATGCAAAAGCAAGAGGAGGAGACGGCGATGGGCTACGACGTGGTCGACGCGGTGTTGAACGTGTTGGAGCTTGAGACGTATTCGGACTACCCGGACGCGGTGGTGAACAATGCGAAACGCGGCATCGAGCTCAACGAGAAGCAAGGCAACAAATGCGCCACGCAGACGGGCAAGGTTCGCGCTCAACAACTGGCCAAGCGCCAACCCTTGAGCCGCGAAACGGTGCAACGTATGGCGTCCTATTTAGCCCGTGCCGAGGTTTACTACGACAACGGCGACCCGAGCGAGTGCGGGTACATTTCTTACCTCTTGTGGGGTGGGAAAGCGGGCAAGCGATGGGCCGACGCCAAGGTCCGGGAGTTCAAGACGCTGTCCGAACTTGAGAAGGTCGCGGTGCAAATCATGGCCGACAAAGAAAAAAAATCAGGGGACGCGTAAGCATTTGCCTCCCTCATCCGTCTAATACAAAACGCACACCCATGAACATCCAACAACGCGTGCAGGACATCCTCAACAAATTCGACGTCAACTTGACCGTCACAGAGGAGAAAAGCACCGAACTGGCCGAGGTGACCCTTGAAAACGGCACCGTGGTCTACACTGACGACGAGTTTGTCGTTGGAGCCGAAGCCTACATCATCAACGACGAGGGCGAACGCATCTCCGTTCCTGCTGGCGACTACGAACTCAACGACGGCCGTTTGATGGTCATCGGTGAGGGTGGTGCCATCGAGGAAATCAAAGGCGCCGAGGAGCCAGCCGAGGAGCCCGTGGCCGAGGAAGCCGAAGCGGAGCGCGTCGAGCAGAGCGCCGACGAGCCCGAAGCCACCGAGGAGGTGAGCGAGGAAGCTACCGAAGAACTCGAAGTCGAGGTCGAACTCGAAGACGAGGACGAAGAAAAAATGTACGTCACCCGCGACGAGGTTGAGGAAATGATTCGTGCCGCGTTTGAAGCCCTCAAAGAGGACGACAAGGAAGATATGTCCGACGTCAACCCCGAGGCACCCAAGGAAGAACCCAAAGCGGAGGAAGCCCCCGAGGCCGACCCCGTTTCCGAGGAATTGGCCGCCGTCAAGGCCGAGCTTTCAGAGATGAAAGACGAAGCCGTTCCCATGCTCAAGCACGCCACTCCAACGGCGCAAGCGGAGCCCATTGATTTGTCTAAACTTTCATTACAGGAGCGCGTCGCCGCCCTCCATTCTAAATTCTCTCAGAAATGAGCCTTTACAAATTCGAAAATGCCAGCATTGAGCCTGGCACTTACGCAGGTGAAGCGGCTCGCCCATACGTGGCGGCGGCAATCCTGTCCGCAGACACCATCGCGAACAACTACGTGAGCGTGTTGCAAAATGTCCACAGCAAAGCCGTCCTCCGGAAGTTCTCCGGCGCCGCCATTCAGGCGAACGACGACTGCGCTTTCTCTACTCCCGGGTCCGGTGAGTTGACCTTGGGTGAGTCCGTCTTGGCGACGAGCCCGCTGAAGGTGAACGAGCAGGTGTGCAACGAAGACCTCCGCGCTACTTGGGAGGGTGCTTTGATGAGCGGCCAAAACTCCGCCGCCCCCGCCGACTTCACCACCTACGTGGCCCAGTACGTCGCCGCCAAGGTTGCTGAAAACATCGAAATCAACATTTGGGGTGGTAACTACGACCCCGAGGATGGAGGCAACACAGGCGCTGGACGCTTGGGTACTGCCTTTGACGGATTGTGTCACCAGCTTGTGGACGCGACTCCCGGTTACGAAAAAACCGCCGCCGGCGCTTTCACCGCTGACAACGCGGCCGTGACTGGCATCTTGACTAAGTTGGACGACATCGTAAACAACGCACCAAGCGCGGTGCAGGGCGACAGCCAAGCGGTCATCTACATGAGCAAGAAGTCCTTGTTCTTGTTGCAACGCGCGATGGCCGGGTTGACCGTGACCGATGGCTCCAACTACGCGGCGGCATTTAGCCCCACTTTCTTGGGTGACTCTCGTCCTTTGTCGTACCTCGGCTTCCCAATCGTGGCCCCCGCAGGTATGGCGAACGACACCATCATCTTCTGCAACCCCAACCAGTTGTACTTCGGTACCGACTTGTTGACCGACCACGTGAACGCGAGCATCTTGAACCTCCGCGACGTGACAGGTGACGACGTGACCCGCGTCATTATGCAGTTCAGCGGCGGAACACAGATTGTGGACGCTGGCTCCATCGCCATCTCTCGCCGTAGCTCGTAACATTAACCCGAAGAACGCGGGGGAGCAAACGGGCTCCCCTGCATCTTCTCAACCTCTGAAATCATGGCTTGTAGCCTTACACTTACAGGACGGTCTTTGCCTTGCCGTGACGCCCTCGGGGGTGTGAAAAAGGTTTGGATTGCCGCGTTTTCCGACGGCCTTTGGGACGCGGTTGCTTCGGGTGAAATCCCTGACAGCGCCGCCGCTTTGACTTTGCGCGACTACGTGTCTCCAAAGAACACGTCAAGCCTGACGCAAACCGTGAACGCATCGGTCGAGAACGGGACGGTCTTCTACTCGCAGGTGTTGAGCTTGGTGGTGAACAAGCCCGTGGCGGCTGACATCACCGAAATCCAAAACCTCGCCAAGGGACGCCTCGCCATCGTGGTGCAGGACTTGAACGACAACTACTTCGTCATGGGCCATATTCGTGGCGCTGAATTGACCGGGGGAAGCATCGCGACAGGTACCGCCATCGGCGACCTCAACGGCTTCACGTTGGAGTTCACAGCCGAGGAAGCCATCCCGGCTCCATTCCTTGACGAGACAGGCTCGAACTTGACGTTCACCGTGACAGCGTAATAAACACCGGGCCAAAGCCTTGGGACCGTTTATAGTTACAAAAGGAGGGGGAGGGCGTTGGCTCTCCCCTTTTTTGATACTACCATGATTCACCTCACACCAAACGCCGCCTCCAACGTCGTGAGCCTTTCGCCCCACCAAGCGCGAAAGTACCTCGCCACGTTTACGCACTACCTCATCGTCCTAACAAACGAAGCCACCGAGGCAACCCATGCGGCGGTGCTTGCGCCATCGGTAGACAACGAGCGAGAGACGAAGTTCGACCTTCCTACGGATGCCGATGCGGCCGGTGAGGTTCTCATCACCCAGTCCGGCCTGTACACATACACCGTGTACGGCCAAAACAGCGCCGACAACACCGACCCCACAGACGCGGCGGTGGTTGGCATTTGCGAAACGGGAGCCGCCCGCGTAACCGCCGAGGCCGCATGGACGACGCCCACCATCTCGATACCTGACAACGTCGTATATTACGAGTGAACATGGATTTACTACAACTCAAAGAATATCAGGCCAAGAGCTACGCGGAGTTCGCGAGCCGTGAAGGGTGGATGAACTACGGGGACGACAATATGTTTCCGCAGTACCTCATTGACCTCTACCACTCAAGCGCCACCCACAACGCCCTTTGCACGTCCATCGCTTACATGATATTCGGCGACGGGGTGCAAGCCGACACCCTTGAGGCGCGGTTGAAGTTGGAGGAGTGGGGGTTGGACGACGAGATACGCAAGGCGTGCCTTGACCTAAAAATCCAAGGCGGCTTCGCGTTGGAGATTGCCTACAACCTCGGGCGCACCTCCATCAAAAAAGTGAAGCACTGCCCGTTTGAGCGCATCCGGTCGGCCGAGGTCAACGACGACGAGAAGGTCGAGTTTTACTACTATTCCGAGGACTGGAGCAACAAGCAAATCGAACCCGTCAAGGTGCGGTGCTTCAACCCCGAGGACAAGAAAGAGTACCCGCATCAAATTCTGTACGTCAAGCCGTTCTCGCCGGGCTCCTACTACTACCCGAAGCCGGACTACGTGGGGTCCATCAACTACATCGAGCTGGACAAGGAAATCGGGACGTACCATATCAACAACATCAAGAACGGCCTCGCCCCTTCGTTCACCATCCACTTCAAGAACGGGGTGCCGTCACAAGAGGAGCGCCACAAAATCCGCAACGACATCGAGCGCCAACTTGGAGGGGCCACGAACGCCGGCAAGTTCATCGTGACTTACAGCGACCAACCCGACAGGAAGCCCGACTTTGAGCCGTTCCCTTTGAGCGATGCGGACAAGCAGTACCAATTCCTCTCGACCGAGGTGTCGGACAAAATCATGGTGGGCCACCGTGTGGTGAGCTCGGCCATGTTTGGTGTCAAGACGGCGGGCCAACTGGGCAACACCCAAGAGCTCGAAATCGCGGCCGAGTTGTTTGACAAGCAAGTGGTCAAGCCATACCAACGAATCCTCACCAGCGCCATCGAAAGCGTCTTGGAGGCGGCTGACGCTCCGGCCAACGTCACGGTCGAAGTGGTCGAGACGGACGCGGAAATCGTTGAAGACGCCGAAGCCAACACCGAGTTGAGCGCGGACGCCTTGAACCTTGCGTGCGACTACCTCGTCGAGATGGGCGAGGAGGAAAGCGACGACGAGTGGGAACTCATCGACGCCCGTCGGGTAGACTACGACACCGAAGCACAACAGGACGCCATGTGGACGTTCGCGACCGTGCCAAGCGGCAAGCCGCAAGCAAGCTCCGAACAAGACAACGCGGTCATCAAGGTCAGGTACGCATATATGCCCAAGAAAACGGGCACCGCCGAACACGGAAGCCGCGACTTTTGCACGCGCATGGTCAACGCCGGGAACCGCGTGTGGAGGAAGGAAGACATCGAGGCCGCTTCACAGCGTGCCGTGAACCCCGGATGGGGGCCAAATGGTGCCGACACCTACGACCTGTTCCTCTACAAGGGTGGGGGCTCTTGCCAGCACTTTTGGGAACGCCGCACCTACCTCCGCCGCAACAACAAAAAAGTGAGCGTCAACCGCGCTCGTGCAATCATTCGGGAGGCAGGGTTGCCACCGATGGAGCAAAACGACTCACGCGTGGCCCAGCGTCCCCGCGACATGGTCAACCGTGGATTCCTTCAACCTAAGAACTGGCAAACACCGCAATAAATGGCACTCACCGCTGAAGTCCTTTTCGTCAATCCTGACTACCTCAAGCGCATCACCCAACTGAACGGGGCAGTCGAGGAGGCGGTCATGGTTCCCGCCATTATTTTGGCGCAAGACAAGTACCTCCAACAATACCTCGGGACCGACCTCTTGAACAAGCTCAAGGCCGACATCCGTGACGGCTCTTTGGCGGGCGTTTATGAGACGCTCATGGACGACTACGTTCGCAAGGCCACGGCGTGGTGGTCGATGGTCGAGATGCTCCCCAATTTGTACGTGAAGCTGGACAACGGGGGGCTCGTCATCCGCACCGCAGAGAACACCGCCGCCATCGGCCCGGACGACCTGCACCGCGAAGTCGAGAACGCACGACAAAACGCGCAATTCTACACCACGCGCCTCGTGGAATACCTCTGCGCCAACCTCACGTCGTTCCCGGAATACAGCTCAAACACGTCGCCAGATATGCTCCCACAACGGACGGCATATTATCAGAACGGCATGACCATTTCCATCGGTCACGACGGCATCGACCCAGACCTTGCCCGCAAGCTCCTCCAATGACACGCAAAGAAAACGAGGCGGCCTTGCGTGCATGGCTGGCCAAACAAGAGAAGGAAAAACCCAAGCCCAAACCCAAGCCATGAACATTGACGCGTTGATAACTTTGGTTCCATCTTTGGTGGCCGTGGTGGGTGTTTGGGTGAACTTCAACGCAGAGGTGGCAAAATTGAAGGGCCGCGTGTACCGTTTGGAGTCAGACCAAAACGAACTCAAAGCCATGCTCAAGGAATGCGTCGAAGGCATTCAAGAGCTCAAAATCTTGCTCGCCAAAAAAGGTTTTTGAATGTACAAATACTTCAAGCTCTCAGAGTTCGACAGCCCCGACGAACCGGGGTCCGGTGAAATGATGGAGCCCGCAGTCATCGAAGCGTTAGAAAACGCCCGAGACCTTGCGGGTTTTCCCTTTGTGGTGACGAGTGGCGTGCGGACCATCGCACACAACCGAGCCGTCGGAGGCTCTCCCAAGTCGTCGCACCTTCTCGGCCTTGCGGTTGACCTGCGCGTTGACAACAGCCAGCGCCGGTACCTCATGGTCGAGGCATTGCTCGACGCCGGTTTCAATCGCATCGGAGTGGCCGAGAACTTCATCCACGCCGACATGGACGAGAACAAAACCCCGAACGTCTTATGGACATATTAAGAAAGAGCCGAACGGTTCACCACGTGGACCTCGACTTCAAAAAGCGAGGCACCGACAAGAACCTCCTGTTCATCTCGGACGTACACTACGACAGCGTCAAATGCGACCGGTCACTCTTGCACCGCCACCTTGAGGAGGCGAGACGCATCGAGGCCGGCGTTTTCATTTTCGGCGACCTGTTTGACCTTATGCAGGGACGCTTCGACCCTCGGGGCAACTACAGCGAACTGCGCCCCGAATACAAGGCGTGCACCTACGTGGACGAAGTCATCCAAGACGTGGGCGAGAAGCTCGCAGAATACAAAGACGTCATCCGATTCATCTCACGAGGCAACCACGAAACCAACATCGAAAAGCGAATGATGGTGTCGCCCATTGACAGGGTGGCGCAAATCATAAACGCCGCAGGGGGAAGGGTAGAGACGGGAGGATATGCCGGGTGGCTTGGCATGACGTGCCATCGTGGCGGCAAAAGTTGCAAGCGTTTCCTCGTCCATTATCATCACGGGTACGGCGGCAACGCCAAACGCTCCAAGGGGGTGCTCAACAACGACCTCGACCTTGCCCAGTTTCCCGACGCGGATTTCATTGTTCGCGGCCATGACCACAACAAGTGGTACCACCCCGTGACCGTGGACCGCATCAACCAAAAAATGAAGCTCGAACAGCGCACGCGCTACATGATGCGGTTGGGCAGTTACAAAAAGCTCGGGGACCGCTTTGCAGGGTGGGCCACCGAGAAGGGATTCAACACGCCAACCCTCGGGGGGTGGTGGGTGCGCTTCGTGGAAAACTGCGACGACTACCGCGTCGAAGTACGGGACGCCTCGTAGTATATTAGACCCGGCCATCAGGTGGTCGAATCATTTGTTTTTTTCAGTCGAGGAGCCTCCGGAACGCCGGGGGCTTCTTTTTGCGCGTCAAAAAAAAAAATTTCCTCGTGCCATTGAGAAACAAAATTTGCCTTGTACATTTACAATATGAAACAAACAAACACACACCCGTCTTTCACCGATTTGCTCAAAGACGCTCATTTTCTCGCAATTTTTCGCGAATGGGAATACTTGGAAAGCAAAAACGACGATGGCGCCGAAACCCTTTGGGATTACATGGTCGAAGTATTTGACTACGAAGCCTAAAAAAACAAATCATGAGACAAACACCTGAAAACATTAAGGCCTTCATCGCCAACCAAGGATATGGCGCCCTCGAACGCGCCATCAAAGCGACCTACTGGGACCTCTACAAAATTGGCTACAACAAGAAGGAGATGAAGGAGGCAATGAGCCGCCAGTATGGAACCGAGGACGAGTTCATTCGCGCCTTCATCTACTTTGCGCTCAATGATTGACGTACCAATGGGCGCCGTCAGCGATTGTTGCGGCGCTCCCTGCGACCCCGACAACCCAATTTGCACCGAGTGCCTTGAGCACTGCGACTACGAACACGAATAACCGCGCGAAGCGCACAACTAAAAACAAATGGCAAAGCCCACACACAAGACAAGGTTGCTCGACTACCTCACCCAACACGGAAGCATCACCTCGCTTGAGGCCATTCGCGACCTCGGCAACACGCGGCTCTCTGCGACCGTCTTCACCCTACGCCGCGAAGGCCACGAAATTGTATCTCGACCGGTGCGCGTCCCGAACCGCTGGGGCGGTGAGACGGAAGTCGCTCGATACGTGTATCACCCCACAACCAACTCCAATGGATAAGACTCTCCAGCCCAACGGCATCAGCCACACCGTCTACCCGGACACCCCGGCCAAGGACTACAACGAATGGATGGAGCATATCACCGCCTCAAGCATCAAACGCGACGCGGACACTTTCAAGCAAAAGTTTGACGCGTTGTGGGCTGATTTTATTCATGAAATTGAAAAACACTGAACATGAGCGACAACACCTACAACGGATGGACAAACTGGGAGACATGGCAAATTCTCCTGTGGGCCGACAATGAAGAATCTTTGTACCGGGAGGTCTGCAAATTTGTGAGATGGGCCGCGCCCTTGGCAGCCTTTGACCTTAAATGCAAGACGTTTTTCCACTCCATGTTCCCCGAGGGCACGCCCGACATGGACGGAGCCCATGAAATGAACAACGTCAACTGGACAGAGATTGCTCAACACCTTGAAGAATGGAACGCATGAAAGACCACTACGAAAAGAAAAGCGGCGAGTCGGTCGTCAAGGACGCCCTCGATTTGCCCTCCGTGTTCATGCCCGACAACGGGTGCCAGTTCAAGCCGGACCGCATGGAAGAAATGGGGTACACGCTGTACATTGACACCCGCCACAAGGACCGCGACTACAACACGCGGTGGTGGTTCCGTGGCGAACACAACAGAGACAGAGTCATTCAAGGCATCAAGGCACAAGGCTTTGACGTCGTAACTATAAACCCCTGAACAATGGCACAAGCCAAAATCTCGCGGATTGAACCCGCAAACCCTCCAACGTGGAACGGCAACCACGGCACCATGTATGCGTTCGACGTTGAATTAAGCGACGGCGCCAACGGCACCGTGAATTGCAAAACGCCCAACAAGTGGAACGTCGGCGACGAGGTAGAATACACTTCGCAGAGCACGCACCACGGAAACAAGCTACGCCTCGACAAGCCGGGATTCAACGGGCTCCCCAAACCCTTCGCGGGCGGTGGTGGCAACGAAGACGCGACCAAGGGCATCATTGCCTCATGGGCGGTCGGTGTGGCGATGCAGGTGGCCGACATCACGGCACCGAACTACGACCAACAGGTCATGCAATACGCCCGAATGGCCTTGGAGGCACGACGTCAAATGAAGAACGAGGTCGAGCCGTGAGCGGTTGGGACTTTCGATGGAGTGAAGGGCGCCCGGAAAGGCCGGGCCTCTACCTCCTCTGTTGGTTGAGTCCGAACGAGGACAAGTGGCCGACAGATTATGAGATGCACCAATGGGACGGCAAACACTGGACGACCTTCAGGCCCAACCAAGTGCTTCCAACACATTGGCAGAAAATCACGAGCCCTGCCCTCGATATTTTAAAAATGAAGGAATACGAAAACGCAACAACATGAACAAGCACAACGCCCGGTGGACCGAAGCTGACGAGAAGCAAATGCTCCACCTCCACGCCCAACACAAAAGCCCAACCGAGATGGCTAAGGTCATGGGACGAACCCCCAAGGCCATCGCCTTGCGATTGACTCAAAACCGCCTCAAGCCATACCGCAATCCCAAAGCGGCGGCCAAGTACACCAAGCACGTGAACGTGCCGCGCAAGACGGTCAAATGGTTTTGGGGTGCCCTTGAAATCACAAAATTCTAAATCATGAAAGGTTACATCATCAAACATTTTGGGAGTTTGGCTCAATGCGCAGAAGAGCTTGGGGTGACCCCTGTGACGGTTCGCAACTGGGTTAGGCAAAACCCGCGCGGCATATTGAAGCACGCGCCCGAGATACTACGCGACAAGGACACTACGTCTTTAGAACTGTTTTCGGAGGTCGCACACCGTGAAGACGAACTGACAAACACCGAGAACGCATGAGGCCCGTGAACACCAAGAGCCTTTTCCACACGTTGTGTACAACGCTGGAGAAGCTCGAAGCCGACGAGGTCGACGTCTACAAGGCGGCGGCCACGGCCAAGCTCGTCCACGAGTGCGGAAACCTATTGAACTACGAATTGAAACGGGCGGCGCTTATGACCCGGCCAGAGTTCAAAGCGGAGCACCGGAGGTTGGAAAGCAAGAACTTCGACAGCATCCCACAGGAGGCACCTAAAAGGCTGACACCATGAAGACGCTCGACGAAGCACGGGCGCCACATTTTAGGGAGTTTCTCAAAGCGTGCAACAACTGGGAGGTGTGCGTGTCGATGGGTTGTAGTTACGAAATGCTGGAGGAGATTGACCGCGACAAGTTCCGCGACGACCTCAAGCGGTTCATGGAAGCCTACAACATCGAAGACAGCGAATACCAAACCATGGTCGACTTTTACAATAAAGTCTACCAAAACTTCCGAGCACAACAGCCGGAAGGCGGGCAAGTACACAAGCGCGACCCAGAGTTGTGGGCTTTGCGCAAGCAATTCCTCAAACGGTGCGGGGTCAAATCGACCCACAACCGCAAGTCGCACAAACACCCGAAGGCCGTGTGGTACATGGTCGAGGCGTACGGCTTCAGTTGGCATCACTTCCACGTGGAGAAATTGCCCGACGAGGCGCTGGCTTATCTTGTAAGCAACGCCGCCCTTGCCGTGGCTGACAAAGACGCAAGGGGCCGGACGTTGGACTATATGTGGGACGAGATGGAGGACTCGACGTTGTACGAATTGTACAAAGGCGTCAAGAACTTCACTAAACTTGCCGAAGCATGAGCGACAAGAACCTCGCGCAAGGTTGGATAGATGGAGGGGGCTTCGGTTCCCTCCCTCCCAACTCGCACAAGAAAAGCAGTAAATACCACAGCGGCCCACAAAAGACCTACTACCACGGCGTCAAGACGTGGGACCCTTGGAAGAAACGGTGGTGGACAATACAGACGTACCCATGACGCATAGAGAATTCAAGGGTGTATGGATTCCTGCCGAGGTTTGGTTGGACGAACGGCTTACGTTGGTCGAGAAGGCATTGCTCGCCGAGATTGATTCGTTTACGGGTGCGGGAAAGACCTTTCACAAAGCCAACGAAACCATTCAGGCCGAGTACGGCGTCAGCCGACCAACCGCATCCAAAGCCATTAAGAAACTGGAAGCATTGGGCTACATTGAATCTCGTTTTGATGGTCGCGTTCGTCACCTCGTCGTTCAGGCAGACCGTAAAATTTTGACGGGCAGGGTGAAAGATTCTTTCGGGCAGACCGAAAAAACTTTACGGGCAGAAGGAAAAAATAATACCCCAACTACTACAGTAGAAAGAACAAAGAAAAACACAACAAAAAAGAGAGGGGCACGCCCACACAATTTGGATGAGGTGGTTGAAGCCTTCAAAGCCGTTCAAGCCTCCGAAGACGACGCCATGGCCTTTTGGGATTATTACGAGGCTAACGGTTGGACGCAAGGCAGGGGCAAACCCATCAAAGATTGGAAGGCCGCCGCGCGTGGCTGGATTCGTAGAACAGGACAATTCAAAACAAATGAAAGAAATCGCAAAGGCTCAACAACAAATGGTCCAACGGACGGCTCACTCATTGAGCAACATCTCCGCCGCCTCGCGGATGGACCCGGTGGAGGCATGGCATAAGGGCATCAACGTCCAAGCCGCATACAACAACCCACAAACGCAAGCGGCGGTCGAAGCCGCCTTGATTGCGATGGTCGCCAAGACGCTCCGGTACTTGGACTATTCACGCACCATCACAGCCGACCAAGACATCATTGACGCGGTCGAACACCTGCGGCTTGAGTTTCCGGCCATGAAGCTCGAAGAATGGGCCATCATTTTCCACCGGCTGAAGACGGGCCAATATCGCCCCGGATACGAGCGTTTGAAACTTCCTGAACTTGTGTCTATATTTCAGCAGTACGAAGGCGAACGCGCCGAGCGACGCGAGGCCACTTGGGGCGAGCTCAAAAAGGCAACCCCCAACAACCTCGACGACGAACAGGTCAAAGCCTTGTACGAACAATACGCACAACAACGCCGTGAAGCGAAGCAAGCCGCTGAAAAGGAAGCCAAAGTCGAGCGCGTCCAAACGGACGAGCGAGGCCGGTGGGACTTCATCCCGTACCCGAACACGAAAGACCACGAACCCGAGGGGGGCGATGGTGAAAAAGGTTGACGCGGTCTTCTCCCAATATGTGCGGCTCCGCGCCACCGACGACACCGGCCACGGGGAGTGCTATACCTGCGGCTCCCGTCGGCATTGGTCAGAGGTAGACGCGGGGCACTTCATGAGCCGGGCCTGTATGTCCACCCGGTGGCATGAGGACAATGTCATGTTCCAATGTAAACGGTGCAACGGGTTCCGGTCGGGTGAGCAGTTCCTGTTCGCTCGCAACTTGGACGCCCAGTTTGGCGAGGGTAAGGCGGAGGAGTTGTTTCGATTGTCCAAGCAAACGCGCAAGTGGACACGCGCCGAGCTTGAGCAAATGTATCACCACTACAAACGCCTCGTGGATGAACTCCGCTCGTCGAAGGGAATTTGAGGCGTGGTTCGTCAAGAACTACGACGACCTTGTGGCCTCGGCCCAGTCGTTTCACCCTGACGGCCGTGACCTCGTGCACAACGTGTACCTCCGATGCATCGACGCGCTCGCAAGCACCGGCCGACCGATTGACAAATACGCGGCGTACTTCCGCCGGGCCATGTGGATAGAGTCAACGCGGGGAGCCTTCAAACGGCTTTTCACGTATGTAGACGCCCCTCAAATAGAACTGGGGAACCCTGACCCTACCCGCGACCCTTTTGAGGCCGAGAACGCGCTAATTTTAACCCGTCACCTCGCATGGTTTGACCGGACGGTCCTCAACCTCTACCTCGACGGGTACAACCTCCGACAAGTAGCAAGGGAATCCGGCATCCCTGCAACCACGCTATACCAATCGCTCCACCGAAGCAAAACCAAACTCCGCCATGTTCATCGTCAGCGCACAAACAAGGGCAAATAGGCTGAACACCTGCCGAGGGTGTGAACACTTTGTCGAGGCGACCCAAAGTTGCGGGCCGCTTGTCACCGAGGCGTTCACCGACTCCAAGCTCTGCGGGTGCCATATGCCGACAAAAACACGACTCAAATGGGCCGAGTGTCCCCTTGGCAAATGGGAGGCCGTTATCACAGGCGAACAGCTCGCCGAGGTCAGGACATTCCTTGACACGGTGGACAACGACGTCAGGTCATTAACTGACCAAGACCTTGCGGACCTATACAACCGTATCTTCGGCACCAATGAACAAGCCACCTCATGCGGGGGGTGCAATCGCAAAATGCTCAAGACCCTAAAAAGGCTCATCAATGAAAGCAACCGACAACATCCCAAGTGAATCCTTTTATCTCGCCGTTGGTACGCTTGCCCATGAGGGCGGGTACAGAATGACAGAGGACGAAGCCCTTCAGCGCGCCCAGCGTGGCGTCACACGCCTCGGTCTTACATGGGAACAAATTGTGAGCCCCGTGCGCCTTCGCCCATTGGTAGACGCCCGGAAAATGGTGTCGTACTTTCTGCGCGACCAAGGATGGACCTACAAGGCCATCGGTCAAGTTATGAACCGCGACCACGCCACAGCCGTCCATCATGTGCGCTCCTTGTTTTGGTTAATTGAAACCGAGGAGGACATGAGCCGCAAATACAACGAATTTCTGTCCGCATGACAAACAAACCTCTTACCTTCCGCAAAGCCAAGCGCCTGCTCGGTCAATGTGACGACTGGGTACTTTTTACATCCAAAAACAACGGAGACGACACTGCCAACCTTGAATGTGCCACAATGGATTCAACATCGTGGGCCATTATGATTGACTTTGCTGTTGCCGACCAAAACTTCTACAATGCCCTTGAAACCATCATCAACACGGCCCGTGACATACGCGAAAACGGCCAGCCTGAAGGCTAACCCGAACAACCCGCGCGCCATACGCAAGGGACAACTCAACAAACTGGTCAAGAGTTTGCAGGAATTTCCCGAAATGTTGGAAGCTCGGCCTATTGTCATTGACAAAGATGGCACCGTACTTGGCGGCAATATGCGTCTCCAAGCGGCACAAATTGCCGGCATGGATGAAGTGCCAGTTTACGTGCGTGAATGGGACGAAACCAAAGATGGACAATTCGTCATTCGTGACAATGTCAGCTTTGGCGAATGGGATATGGACATATTGGCAAACGAATGGGAAGCCCAAGAATTGGAAGACATGGGCGTTGACATTCCGGTTGTGTTAGACGAAGCATCGGAAAAAGACCTTTCAGAAAGCATCGTTGAATTGTATCGCGTGGAAGTTGTATGCACGTCGGAAGAAGAACAAGAAGCAGCATACAACGCAATCATAGAACTAGGGTACGAATGCCGTCTTTTGACATTGTAAGACACCACAAAGCCGGTGAATCTTTTCGGGTTCAATCGGTCATTGGCAAATTTGACCTTCAATCCTCCGAAGTGACTGAACGGTTCCAAGGTGAATTTGACTTGCCAGAAAAATGGAATGTTGGATTGATAGTCGGAGCATCAGGCACCGGAAAAACCACAATCGCCAAAGAGTTGTTTCCTGACGCATATTTTGAAGGGTTTGAATACACCCACGCATCGGTTGTAGATGATATGCCAAAACGCGCTAAAATGGACGAAGTGACACGTATGCTCAACAGCGTTGGGTTTAGTTCACCTCCGTCTTGGTTAAAACCATATTCCGTGCTATCCAATGGACAGAAAATGCGGGTGGACATGGCGCGTGCTTTGTTGACGGAAGAACCGTTGGTTGTGTTTGACGAGTACACGTCGGTCGTTGACCGTCAAGTTGCTCAAGTGGGTTCTTATGCCGTACAAAAAGCAGTGCGCAAAGCGGACAGACAATTCATTGCCGTTGGTTGCCATTATGACGTAGAAGATTGGTTGTTACCTGACTGGGTTTTTGACACCAATTCCATGACGTTCCGACAAGGGGCAAAAAAAAAAGACCAAACATTCGTTTTGAAGTATTCGAGACAAGAGACAAAAGCGTTTGGCAAGTGTTTGCTCGACATCATTATTTGAGCCATTCACACAACAACGCGGCACGGGTTTTCATTGCATACGTGGACGGCACTTTGGCAGGTTTTTATAGTGTCCTTCCTTTTCCGCATCCCATAGTAAAAAACACCTTCAAAGGCCACAGATTGGTCATGTTGCCCGATTTCCAAGGATTGGGTTTAGGATTAAAATTGAGAACAGAAGTTGCGCGTTATTACACCAATGTTCTGGGCAAAAATTTTACAGCAGTAACTAGCCATCCAGCAATCATCCACGGTTTAAAAAAACATCCCAATTGGGTTTTAACACGGATGGGAAGATTGGGAAAAGGCACACAAAGCGGAAGAATACATTCAGCCAAAGACAAGAACAGCACAAGCGCGGCGCGATACACAACGAGTTGGAAATTTAAAAAGTAGAATGGAAGCACTAAAAACCACCAAAACCGACACCAAAAAAGAGGCTATGCTTGAAGCACTCGAACGGTCGCTCGGCATCGTGACGACAGCTTGCAACGCGGTCGGCATCAATCGGTCCACCCACTACGACTGGCTCAAGAAAGACAGCGACTACGCCGACAAGGTGAAAGCCATCGAAGGGCGGACGCTCGACTTTGCCGAGAGCCACCTTCACAAACTCATCAAGGAGGGCAACCCCGCCGCCACCATTTTCTTCCTCAAGACCAAGGGCAAAGGACGCGGGTACGTGGAGAGGCAAGAGATTGAAGTGGCCGAGAAGAAGCCGCTCTCATGGTTTGGAAACGACAACTCAACAACGACATGAAGTACACCATCAACACAACCGTCCGCAACATCGCGGAGAACGGCACCGAGGCAGAGCGCACCCTGCACCAAGTAATCGGAACGGACAGGGAAGGCAACGCCTCCATCGTCGGCAATTACGACACCGAGGAAGCCGCCAAGGAAGTCGTCAAACAACTCGAAGCCCTCGACGACGAGTGAGACAGGCGGCGACATATTACCACGTCAAAGAGTCGCCAGCCAAAATACAAGTCCACCAAGGGGGCACACGTAGCGGCAAGACGTTCTCCATCCTCACGGCATTGATTGAGCTTTGCCACACCAACGAGAACGCCGGGGCCGTCATCACCATCGCGCGGAAAACCTTCCCGGCCATACGTGCGTCGGTCATGCGCGACTTCTTCACCATCCTCGAACGGGAGGGCATCTACAACGTAGCCAACCACAACAAGAGCGAGGCCACGTACATCCTGTATGGCAACCTCGTGGAGTTCATCAGCATCGACCAACCGCAAAAGGTGCGCGGTCGGAAGCGTGACATCCTGTTCGTGAACGAGGCCAACGAGCTCAACCTTGAGGACTGGCGGCAACTCGTGCTCCGGACCACCGGGCGCATCTTGATTGACTACAACCCGTCCGACGAGTTTCACTGGATATACGACGAGGTCATCCCGCGCGACGACGCCGCGTTTTACCAAACCACGTACCTCGACAACCCACACCTCCCGGATGCGGTCGTGCAGGAGATTGAACGCCTACAAGACGCGGACCCGGACTACTGGAAGGTCTACGGGTTGGGCGAGCGTGGCGTGAGTCGTGCGACCATCCTCACCCATTGGAAAGAGTTCGACCAAATACCGACCGAATACAAGCTCCTCAACATCGGCCTCGACTTCGGATACACGAACGACCCCACGGCCATTGTCAAGGTGTACACGGACGGCCACGGGTTTATCTTGGACGAGGTATGCTACGCTACGGGACTCACAAACGCGGCCATCTCGCAAACCCTACGCGACGCCGAGGTGGGTAGGGGCACCATGATTGTCGCGGACAGCGCAGAGCCCAAGAGCATCGACGAAATCCACGGGCACGGGTTCAACGTTCACCCAGCACGCAAGGGACGCGACAGCATTCGAGCGGGGTTGGACTTCCTGCGCTCCCGACCGTTGGGCATCACATCGCGAAGCGTGAACGGCATCAAAGAGCTCCGCAACTACAAATGGAAGGAGGACAAGAACGGGCGCCAACTGAACGAACCGGTGGACGCGTTCAACCACTTCATCGACGCGAGTCGGTACGCCATCACGCACACACAGACGAACCCCAACTTCGGCAAATACGCGCTCGGGTAAAAAAAAGTTTCCAAAAAGAGAAAGAAAAGTTTTGCTTTCGGAAAGCAACGCTGTACATTTACAGCATGACAAACAACAACAACACTCACTGGGACCGCGCCAACCAAATTGAAAACAGCGCACTGAGCCCACAAGAAAAGGTCGGCAAGCTTTACTACGCCGCGAACTCGGCAATGTTTGATACAGAAGACTACTTCATCTATTTACGTGCCGCTAAACGCGTCAAACAGGCGAACGGATTGAAATAAAGAACAACAAAACATTCACCACCATGACAAAAGTCACCCTCACCCCCTCAGAATTGTCTGACATCATTGACCAAGCCTTTGCGCTGGGCAAGATTTACGCCATTGACGAAATCAACTCCACAGACATGGAAGTGCCTTCCCCACGCAACGTAAGTTGGGATGCTTACAACATTTGGATTGAAAATCGCGGAGGACACACCCTGAACAGCGGCGACGCGAAACTCGACATCCTGTGGGAAGCCTTTGCGCTTGCCATGAAGGAATCGCTCAAGGACGTCATTGATTACTGAACGCAAAGCGTGCTCAACCAACAGGACCCCAACGGGTCCTTTTTTTTTGCCTTAACTTTCACAGCGTAAGCAAACCACCAAAACGCGTCTTATGAGTGTGAAGCTGTCCCTCCCCGCCACTTTTGCCGACCTCACCTTGCGCCACCTTCAGGTGCTTGAGACGTCCGACGACCCCATGACGTGCGTGGGCGCCGTTACGGGCACCGATTGGGACGAACTGAGGGATATGCCCCGGGCACTCATTCAAGAGGCATACAACCACCTACAAACGCTTCGCAAGGCCGAGACCCAACGCCACCTCGAAACGTTTGAGCTCAACGGCACGCGCTACGGCTTCATCCCCAACTGGGACGAGTTCACGGCGGGCGAGTGGATTGACGCGGAGCAACTTTGCGGGGACTTTTGGAAGAACGCCCACAAGGTCATGGCTTTGCTCTTTCGTCCTGTCACGAGGGAGTGGGGCAACCGTTACGAGATAGAGCCGTACACGGCCAAGGAAGATGCCGAGGCGTTCCTCGATATGCCAGCGGACCAAGTGGCGGGGGCGTTGCTTTTTTTTTCGACTACCAAAAACGAACTTCTGAGCACTTTGCAGTCCTCTTTGATTCAAGCGGCGACGAAGGTGGCGACGACTTCGGGGAAAAGTGGGGGTGGTATCCTGTCCTCCATTCTCTTGCGGGTGAGGACATTCTTCGCATCGAAGCCGTCACCAAGCTCACCGTCGGTCATGTATTCACCCACCTCGCATTCCTGAAGGACTTGGAGTTCAAACGCAAACAGGCGACAGCATGATAACCTACACCAACATCGTGAACCGTTTCGAGGCATTCGTCGCGGCCAACCCGTTCGTGTCGACGTTCTCTTTCGGCTCGCCCTCCGACGTCGATTTGGACAAGTTGGAGACCTACCCCATCCTTCACCTCGTGTACACGGGTGCCAGCTACGAAGGAAGCTCCAAGACGTACTCGTTCGAGGTGTACATCCTTGACAACCCGCCCAACAGCGAAGCCAAAGTGGACTTTCAAAAGGGCGCCATCACAAACGCCGAACAGGTAGCCGAGGACATCTTGGCCGACATGGAGCGCGGTGGCGAGGTGTTCACCTTTGCCCATCGCTTCGACGTCGCCAGCGCCTCGACCGTCCCCCTTGAGGAGGAAGGGAGCAACGTGCTGTCCGGCGTCCTCTTGAACCTTTCCGTGACCGTTGGTTACGAACACGACTCTTGCAACTCACCACTCACATGAACAACTTCAAACTCCGTGCACTAGTTACGGGAAACGAAAACGACGACTTCGTTGAAGTCAACGGCTACATCGGAATCGCAGAGGCGGCCGACGTCTACGTCGACGTTGTGCCATTCGGCGACAAATTCACTGCGGGCCTTCGCACAAGTGCGGACGACATCTTTGGCCCCGTCTCAAATCAAGTGCCCGGCATTTGCAACGGCACCTTCACCCACACCGGGGCGGGCTCCGCTACCGTGTCGGCGACTACACTGACCGGGGGTGGAGCGGGTGCGACTTTCACGTACACCTTCCTCGCTGACGGCACGCTCTCAACCATTGTAGCGGCCACCGGGGGAAGCGGTTACCTTGCCGGCGACAAGCTCCGCATCACCACGAGCGCGTCGCATGGTTCACAGGTCATCGAGTTCCGTTTGGTCGATGGGTCGAACGCATTTAAGGTTCGTGTCCGCTTTGCCCACGACAGACAACAGCCGCTCCCTTTCCCCGTTCACCGTTTCCAAGTTAGGGGCACCACGGACCGTTCGTTTTTTGTGCTTGATGAGAGAAGCCAACAGGTCTTCCCACGACCACAGGACAAGCTC
>Ga0208162_1000365_pt1 | contig 26613 bp, 37 predicted proteins | sample CB_VirMetaG_4_FD_184539 | JGI IMG/M metagenome (GOLD analysis project Ga0208162, IMG submission 184539) | Freshwater to marine saline gradient viral communities from Chesapeake Bay - CB_1508_1M Viral MetaG (SPAdes) (version 4) | ecosystem: Environmental > Aquatic > Marine > Coastal | place: USA... | reverse complement strand
AGTAATAGTCTACCTCACGAGCAATGTCATCAGTATCAAACTCATTAGCTATATCTCTAGCACTAATAGGAATACTACCGTAATCTAACTCACGAGATAGTTCTCTGTAATCTATACAAGGCATTATGTCATTAGACCAGTCTTTGTTGTATAGGTCGTGGGATACATTGTCTAGCTTGTTAACTACATAGTCTAAGCCTAACCATTTTAGGATTGCACTTTTGATTTTGTCCATGATGTTTGTTTTTGTTTTCATAATTTAATTGAATTAAAAAGCCCCACCTCATAAGAGGCAGGGCAGGGTTGATAAATATTTAAGTTAATAATTAAGATAAGATACCTTCAGTGTTCGCATCAACGAACTTCATAATCTCATTGTAAGCGGTGTTACTTAGCTTGAACCCACCACCATTCATGAGGTAGTTATTCTTAGCATCTTCAGTCTGGAAGTTCTGCTCATGATTAGTGTAACGAGTTACCGCATTGAACAGAGACCACATAGTCTTACCATGAGTATTAATCTCAGTGACTAGGTTGTTACTAAAGGTCTCCACTTGGTTACGCTTCCTAGTACTGATGTCATCTTGATTAGCATCAAGACCAATACTAAACATAGCTCTCACCGTCTTATCCACCGCCTCATCTCTAATGTCAGTAGCTTGCATAGCTTTGAATGTCTCAATCAAACGCATCTCATTAGCTAAGGTCATCTTGATTTGCTTGACATTGTCTTGGATATTAGAGTCAGCATTGATAGTATGTCGGTATCTATTAGAACCTTTACTAGCAGCATGGAATGTATTACTACAAGCAATCACCATATTAGAGTAGCCTAATGTAATAGCACTAGTACCATCATGGCTGTTAGTAGTAGTAAGCCAACGCTTAATACCGCTATTACCTACAACATCCTCTGGTAACTTAGCTTGTAAGTAAACCTTCTTACCATCACCAAGAGTACCGCCTCTATTAATATCAAGACCTACCTCATTAGTAATGTCAACCATGTTAGATACAAGGTTATGATTCTGATAAGGCTCATAACGATTACCAACAGTACCTAACCATTTGTCATTATCATTACGGAACATGCCGTAAGACTCAGTAGTTAAACCATCAACTGATACAAGTTCTTTCTTGTTAACAGTCCAATTCAATCCAGTTGCTTCCAATACTTGAAAGACTTTTTCCTGCTTTGTCATAATAGTAGTTTTACAGGGTTAATAAATATTATTTGATTTGTTGTGGGGCGATTGCCGACCAACTCCATTCAAGGTACGGCAAACTTTCTTCGCTTTTTACATTGAAGTAAATTTTATTTGTGCGAAGCACAAATGAAAATTTACCTCAATGTAGATTCAGTTTCTACCAGCTCGCTCGGTATTGTATCCAAGCTCTATTGTTTAGTGGTGTAGTATATTCTTCTAACTCTTCTACCAACTCTTTAAGTATCTTATAGGTATTAGTTACTTGAGTAAAGTAGAACTCATCATAGTCATAGCCACCAAAGAAGAAGCCTCTGCTGGTAGGTAGTAGCTCTTCAGCCTTACTATTGTCAGTCATAACCTCATAGCAGACATCCATTAGTTGCTTAAGTTCTGGTAAGCTAACTGTATATTCATCACCATCATCTTCACCGCCTTGTACATTCTTTACAAACCATTGGTGTATTTGATTAGCCTTCCGCCAATACATTAGTTGCTCAGTAATATACTGAACCCTTTCACCCTTAATATGCTTTGCATCAGCACCTTTAACAGTTACATAATTCTTCTCGGACTCTTTCATATAGTCCCAGTTCTGTACATAAGTACGTTTAGTTAGATACATATCTAATCCCATAACTCTATTTATTATTTATTAATTCTAGTTTATACTCATCAAGCATCTGAATAAGTTGCTCATACACCTTATCCTTCCTGCCCTTAACACCAAAGTATTCTTTGACAACGCCAAATTTCCAACCTCTATAAGGTTTAATACCCTTAGTAAAGAGACCTACATCTCTTATACTAATTACTAAGTTCCAATACGCTCTACTCATAGGGCGTGAACCATTCTTGTCAGCGTAAGTAAACATTACACTCTTGTCTCTTTCAAATCCAGTCATATTACCAGTCTAATAGGTTATCAAATAGTTTATCCATATCCTTAGCAAACCCTTCCTTTACAGCAGGGTTAATCGCCTTAGCCTTCTTAGACTTAGGCTTCTCATCTACTGGTATAGTATACACTACACCATAGTTCTTATGGTCTTCAACCACAATCTTGTGCTTAGCCTTGTTATCTTTCTCAGCATCTTCACGACACTGAGAGTTGATAATCTTAGACCAGTCAGCAATGTACCCTTTACTAAAAGGCACACCAGTCATTCCGTTAATCTTTCTTTTACTCATAGTTATTTAATTAATTGATTACAATTCTAATTCCTCGTACTTTAAGGCTCTAAAGTGGCTGTATATCTCAGTGTAGTAGCCATTAAAGTAGTCAGCATTATGCTCACCTCTATACTTAACCTTGAAGTATATACTATGCTGAGAGCTTTTAAATATAAACTCAACACCGCCAAATTGATTGTCTTCACAACCTTGATATTGAACCCACTGAGCTACCTTACTTCTCAACAACCTAATGTTGTGAAGAAAGTCTAACTCAATCTCTCTGATGTAAAGACCATCAGCTGTATTTTTATTCATTACACTCATACTACTTATTGTTTTTTAGGTGGTTAATTTCTAATTGCAGGTCTCTGATTATATCACTATTAATAGCATCAACCTCTTTGTTTTGCTTTATCAAATCTTGATACCGCTTCTCAGTTAGGCTTAGCTTATCTTCCAGTTCACCAACAACCTTAATCCTATACTGGTTAGCATCAACTACCTTAGACTTAACATCAGCCAACTCACCTTCCAGTTCACTAACAAGGTCAGCCTCATTTAAGTAGTCAGACCTAAACCTATCAACAGCATCACTTAGACCTTTAATCTTAGCCTTGTAATCTTTCTCTTTAGCCCACCAGTTACTCTCTTTATCACGATACTCTAAAGCCTCTTCTTTCCAGTGGTCTTTCTCAATAGTCATCTGCTTTAGTTCTTCTTTAGCAGACATAGCATCTTCAAAATGCTTGTCATGAAAATCACCAAGCCTATCCATTACAGACTTGTCATCTTCAGCCTTTCTTGTTAGGCTTTCAATTTGCTCATTAGCCTTAGCTACTTCCTTCACTAAGAACTCAATCGTCTTCAAATAACTCATTACTTTTCTTGTTTTTGAGTGTTAATAATAGTTAGCAACCCTAAGTTGGCTAACACTAGCATTCCGAGAAACAATACCGCTTCCATAGTTAATTAAATTTATAGCCCTAAATGGACTGGTTATATACAGCAAAAGCCCCTATGAACTTAATCATAGAGGCTTAGCCTTTACCCGATGTACTCTACACCAGCTCTTTTCATCTCTTTAGCTATTACAACACTTAAGTCTGCTAAGATATCTGCAAGTTTATCATTAACCGCCTCATCTTTTGATTCAATTAACATCTTAACCACCTTGTTTTGAATAGCGTCCAAGCTATTTAAAGTTTCCATAAAATATAAATTATAGCCCTAAACGGACTGGTTACAACGACAAAAAGCCCCACCACAAAGTGGTGAGGCTCAGTAAGAATTAGCAAGCTAAGTTTACTTGATAGCTCTAAGGATTTCAATAGAGGCTTCTAAGTTAGCTATTACAGCCTTAACTCTAAGAGCATTGTTAGTTCTACCATTCTTAGAAACAGCAGGCTGAACTACCTTCGGTAGTTTAGGAGCAGGGGCAGAAGCCGTAGGCTTCTGAGTAGTGGTTGAACCAAACTTGTTCTCTATGCTTTTAGCATACTTAGCCAAGAACTCTTTGTGAGCCTCTAGCTGCTTGTCAGTTAGTTCATACCATTTAGCTAAGTTCTTAGCTTTACCAAAGAAGTACCAAGCTTGTTTAGCTGATACAGAGTTCTTAGATTTGTTAACGAAGTAAGTTAACTTGTCTGAGTAGGAATAAGTAGTCTTCATAGTAATAGTTTTTAGAAGATTAATACTTGTGGCTCATTCTGTCGAACCATCGGCAACCAATGTACGGCAAAAATTTTTTACTTTCTCACTTGGATATTAAGTTTATTTTCCCCCTTCGGGGAAAAAGAAACTTGAATATCCTAAGTGGTCTCAAGGCTTCGCCTCGTGGCTGGCTGGTATTTACCCAATGTTGGTTAGTAATCCCAGTATTTCGGTCTTTACCAGTTATTGATATACCTATCCCTAAAGCCCACCCCACCACCTAAAGGTGGTAAATCCAGAAAAAGCCAAAAGTTTTACTCTGCTTTGCAGAGTAAAGAGGGGGATAGGGTTTAGAATCGACTTTGGTTTTAACTCTGAACCGTGCGTATATATATATAATCCCCTAACCAAATATTACTCATAAAACCTTGTAAATCAAAACCATACGATTTTACACTTAAAGTGATACTTTAACTGCGGGCATATATAAGGATGATTTGAGGCGGTAGAAAGACCGCTTCTTGCGGAATAGATATAGTGCGCCTATGTTGTCAATCTGTAAAGAGTGTAAGTGAGCGGTGGGGCTTTTGAGTAGCCCACCGTGCTTAGTAAGTTTTGGTATGCTTTTGACTAATCTTGACGAGATTAGTTATTTGTATTAAGATATAGCGAAGTTACAACTTTTTTTTGAGAAAGTCAAGACTTAAAGTAATACTTTAACTAGAGGCGGTATACTATTATTCTTATCTTTGTAGTTAAATATTTAATTATGAAGTTCTTAGAGATTTTTAAAGACACAAACGACTGGAATGAAAAAACTGTTATAGGGTTTATGTCATTTGCAGTTATGGTATTAGTAATGTTAGCAGATGTAATTACTGGGGCATTCGGTACAGACTTACCGATTAATGAATTTACTTACAATTCTTTTGTAGTGGTTACTTTGGGGAGTTTTGGGATTGCTGGGTTAGAGAAGTTTGCTAAGAGAGGTGAGTAATGGAATTAGAAGTATTACGATTTAGCAGTCAAAAAGATTCAACCAATGGATTATTATTCGATGTCACAGACGGGCGTAAATTCTTATGTTACACCCTTGAAGACGAGCACAGGGAAGAAAAAGAATACGGTGAAACTAGAATTCCTGCAGGAACATATCGGATTACTCTCAGGAAGGTTGGAGGATTTCACGGTAGATATTTAAAGAAGTATGGGGAGATGCACAAGGGAATGCTATGGGTACGTGAAGTTCCTAACTTTGAGTACATTCTTATCCACACTGGCAATACTGATGAGCATACCGCTGGGTGCTTACTTCTTGGTAATACTCAACAAGCGAATTTTGGTTCAAGTAATGGATTCGTTGGTTCATCTGTTGATGCGTATAAGAGAGTTTATCCTCCGATTGCTGAGGCTCTTGAGAAAGGGGAGGAAGTGAAAATTACATATATAGATTTTGATTGTTAATATGAAATGGCTGGTAAAGTTAATTCTAGTAAGCTCATTAATGAGTTGCAGCGCACAATGGCACTTAAAGAGAGCGGTGCGGAAAGACCCTACAATAATGGAAAAAGACACGCTGGTTGTAGTGGACACGGTTGTCAGCCCACCTGTGGCTATCACGGATACTGTGACTTTGAAGCAACACGACACTATAACAGTAGTGAAGGACAGACTCAAGGTACAGTTAGTAAAGGTGAACGACACCATTACTATAAACGCAGTATGCGACTCGGATACGATTATTAGCGTTGTAGAAGTACCGTATGAAAAGATAGTCTACGTGGAGAAGGAGACCGCCTTAGATAAGGTTAAGCCAGCTTTGTATATTCTATTAATCATTACCTTTGTATCTGTAATAAGCAGATTTTCAAGACGTTAGTGGGTAAGACAGCTAAATACTACGCCAAAAACAAAAAGGCTCGTGATAAAAAGAAGAAGTACGACAAAGAGTATCACTCTTCTGAAGAGCGTAAGAAGTATCGTGCCTTCTTAAACAAGATGCGTAGGAAAGCAAAAAAAGCTGGTAAAAAAGTAGACGGTAAAGACTACGACCACGATGAAAAGAAATTCATAAGTGCTAAACGAAATAGAGCAAAAAAGAAAAAGTAATGGGGGACGGTAAGAAACTTACAGCAGCAGAAAAGAAAGCCTTAAAAGAAAAAGTAAGAAAGCTTTTAGGGGCTGGTACTAAGGAAACGAAATTTTTAAAGGAAAAAGCAAGTAAGCTTTACACGGAGAAAAAATCACAGCAAACTGACACCAATATGTTTGGTGGTGGTGGCTCTATGAAAGCTATGAAAAAGGATGGTAAAATGACCTTTGAGGAAAAAGCTAACATGGGTAATGATGCTGCAAAAGCATTAGCAACAGGTAAAACAAAAGACGGGTTTCCTCTAACTAAAGAAATGCGTAAAAAGCTAGAGAAAATTAAAAAGACAAACCAGAACATTTACTTAATGTCCCCAGCACCGTTTGAAGATGACGGCATGTTTGAAGCTGGTGGAGGCGGTATGATGCCTAAGTATAAGAAAGGTGGTAAGCTGGGTAAGAAAAAAGGGTTAGACTTTAATAAAGACGGTAAGATTACAAAGGCTGACTTCATTATGATGGCTAAAGCTAAAATGAAGAGTAAGAAGTAATGAAAGCTTCTCGCAAAAAAGTAAAAGTAAAAGCTCCCTCTGGATATCATTGGATGTCTGAAGGGGGGCGTTACTTTCTTATGCCGCACAAGGGGAAGTTTGTTCCTCACGCTAAAGCATCTCTAGAAGCAGAGTTTAAAGTTAAGACGGCACATTAATCTGCTCTTCGCCTTCTAGCTTCCTATAGAACCTCTGGACTAACAACCTAGCCTTTTGTGTTAAGGCATACCTAACTCTATACCGCATCTGGCTTTCATCAAATATAGACTCTTCGTATTTAGTTGGGGATAGTTTATCGTAATACTTATAGATATATCCTTTTTTCATTAAAGGGAATATAATTCGCTCTCCAAGCTTTGCTTTGTGGTAAAAATACGCATTAGATACATGGTCTAAAGTAAAAAATTCGTAGTCATATACGAATATCATAAAGTTTAATTCGGATTCTTTAATGTCGTAATTGTTACTTAAGTCTCTGAGAACCAGACGTAAGTATTTAGCATACCCGTTGTTCAACCAAGATTCTTTACGCATCTTAAAATCTCTGAACATACCCTTGCGTGGTCGCTTCTTCATTTTTATTAAATTTGTATATTCAAACAAAGATACTCAAATGGCTAATTTAGAAAATACCAGCGTTAAAAATACTTACAAGGGGTTGCTTACTTTAGAAACAGCAACTGATGGTATAGGGACAAGCGGAACAATACAAACAATACAATCTGGAGACGGGCAAGATACCGCTTTAGGTTTGTCTGACCAGCATGTAAGGATTGAAGGTCAAATGCTATTTGGTTCTTCTAGTTTGCCAGCCGAAGACACAAACGAAAACACAGCTTTATTGGTTGACGGAAGCAACAATGTAGTTAGACGTGAATTAAGTGATTTAGCTTTTTCTGGTAGCGCAGATATTTTTAAGACAATTTCTGTAAGCGGTCAAAACGATGTTGTTGCAAGCGAATCTACAGACACTTTAAATATAGCTGGTACTTCACCGATAGGGGTTCAAACAAACGCTGGCAGTAAAACTATTACCATACTTCCTACTGGAATATTTTTGCCTCCAACAGCTATTATGAGAAGTACTGCTGCGACTATAAGTAACGGTGATGATTATACAATACCTTCCGCTAAAGTAGTTAGCAGCACATTAAACAATCGGTCTCATTTAATAGATTCTCTTTCTGAACTTTCTATAGATGCTACAGCTGGAAAAATAACTGTAGCTAATGGGGGTGTGGTAAGAATAGATGTAAATTTAATAGCCAATGTAACCTCCAGCCAAACAGATATTTATATTGAAGTATATAGAGAAGATTCTAGTGGAACACCTAGTATAATTCATGAAGACGAAATTGCTAGGGTAAATACCGCCCAAGCCATGACCGCAATTGGATTTTCTTTGTTTGATTACGATGCAAATGCTGGCAATAAATATTACTATCAAATAAAAACAGTAAGCGGAAACGCAACCCTGCAATCAGACTCAACATTTACAGTCACTAAACTTACAATAGACTAATATGACTCAACGTCAAGCAGAATGTATTAATGAAATTAAAGAGCTAATACTCAAGATAAATGAGACGGTAAAAAGTCACGGTCTTGAAGACGAGTTTATAGCTTGTCTTGCTGTAGGTTTTTTAGACATGGAGAACACACATGTTGATGAATACGGTGATGACAGAGCCAACATGAGTCTGTTGTCTTCTTTTGCTGTTCAAGATGAAGAAGAGCTAGAAGACTTGCTTTCTTATTGTATAGAAGCTCATAAAATGGAGCAGGAAGAAGATGCTTCTAAAATAGATTACTGGATAAACTTCGGTAAAAGAGACGGAGAAGAAAATTAAACAGACCAACACGGTCTGATAAATTAAATACAAATGATTAGAAAAATAGTTATTGGGCGAGACCCCAAAGATGCTATGGCATACTATGTCGGTATGCGGGCAGGTGCAACCAAAGTAACAGCCATTGTTCAAGACGAGGCTTACCTGCATAAATACTCTTTAACAAGATACCTCATCTACATAGAAAACGAAGAAGGCACGATGCTATGGAAAGCAGTAGACAGCATGCCTTGTATCATTGAGTACGACTTAAAGTTTGAATAGCATGAGACCGTTACGTCAGTTTATAGTAAACATACCTAACAAGTTTAAGGATGAGGTAAAGCTTGGGGACTCTACCCTTAAGCTGGTCAATAAGTTTAACGAGTTTGAACACAGATACAACTACGGTGAGATTGTTGCATGCCCAGCCAACTGCTTTTTAGGTGATTGCACAGGTAGTACTTTATACTTTCATCACCACGTAGTAGTAGAACAGCGTTACGATATAGGAGATGATTTATACTTGGTTAATTATGACCCCGATGGAGGATATGGAAATCACGCCATCGCTATTGAGAACGAAGCTGGTGATATTGCTATGCTTGGGGATTGGTGTTTTGTTGCACCACCCGATGAGCCAGAAGAAGAAACAAGTGACTCTGGCATTATTCTTAGCATCAAAGAAGAACCTAAAGATGAAGGAGAACTTGTTGCTCTCCCAGAAGATTCAGAATGGATTGGAGCGAGCGTTGGTGATGTGGTGGGTTACAGAAAAAATTCGGACTACAAGATGGATTTGTTAAACGGTGATATTGTGTATCGAATGCGAACAACAGAACTAGTGTATGTCAAAGAAGCGTAAATTTACCACAATAGAAGCATCAACAAGACTGCTTTCCTCTATGGAGGTGGCAATCAATAATATGATTGATGAAATAAGAAAGCCTGTAGATGCAGAGCTTTCTGGCTCTCAGCGTAAAGCTGAGTTACAAAGCATTAAACAAACAGCAACAGATGCAAAAGAACTCCTTATTGAATACCAACGACTTGAACAAATGGTCAAAGAAATTAAAGAAACAGGAGGGATTGAAGAAGACAAAGACTACTCTGGAGGGTTCGCAGAGCGATTCTCCAAGTAGTCAAGTCTTCATCTACTGGGATTATTAATACCAGTAAGCGTGGGAGTGTATGGCGGTGATTTCACATTCGTGGTAAGAACAAGATGATTGAACCGCTATACTTTCACTACTAACGCAAGACGTTAGTAAAAGAAACCCAGCTGCTAACAGAATAGTTTTCATAAGCTGGAATGTTAATTTAATGTAAATATATTAAAATAAATCAATATGAAGCGTTTATTAATAATTTTCTCTATGCTCGCTATTGTTTCTTGCGCTGCAAGCAAGCAAGAGTGCAATCGTGAAAAAAAATGTAGGTACGAAGGGGAGCATTACCATATCTACTATTACGAATAATGCGATGGCAGGTCTTAAGAAAGTTGAGGGATACGATGAGTACGTGGTCAATATATGTCCCAACGATTCGGATGGAGAGGTCATCGAAATCGGTGAGGTTCTCATTCAGCTCCCCAAAGCCCCCAAGAAAAAAGAAATCCATAACCACGATAAACCTCGTGAATTGCAAATGTGGAAAAGACTCGATGTGCCAGAGGAGTTGCGTAGGATTCGCTCTATGGATGAGTGGTACGAGATGCCCTCGGAATTTAAAAAGAGGTTTTCTTCGTATATCGAAAAGGAATTTATTCGTAGGCGTGAGGGTTTCTGGTTTTATAATGATGGTGAGCCTACATATATTACTGGGAGACACTACATGATGCTCCAGTGGGAGAAGCTGGACATCGGGTACGGGTATTATTTAGAGTTTCAGAGAAGGCTGTTTGTACACTTCGCTGCGTGTGAGTTAGACCCACGCTCTATGGGTCAGAACTATGTGAAGTGTAGACGTTCTGGGTACACTAACATATCATCAGCAATACTTGTAGACGAAGGTACACAGGTAAAAGAAAAGCTATTAGGAATACAGTCTAAGACAGGTAAGGATGCACAAGAAAACATCTTTATGAAAAAGGTGGTAACGATGTATAAATCACTTCCTTTTTTCTTCAAGCCCATACAGGACGGTACAACCAATCCTCGTATGGAGCTGGCATTTCGTGAACCCTCTAAGCGCATCACCAAAAACAACAAAACATCCAATAAAGGGGAAGCGTTAAATACAGTTATAAATTGGAAAAACACTACGAACAACGCATACGATGGTGAGAAACTTCATTTGCTTTATCTTGACGAGGCAGGCAAGTGGGAGAAGCCCACAGATATTCGTGAAGCTTGGCGTATAGAGAGAACCTGTTTAATTGTGGGTAGAAGAATTGTAGGTAAAGCTTTAGTAGGCTCTACTGTAAACCCAATGGATAAAGGCGGTAGACAATACAAGGAGCTTTGGAGAGATTCAGACCCAAACGATAGAAACGCAAATGGAAGAACAAAAACTGGACTATATAGATTATTTATACCAGCCTACGAAGCTCTCGAAGGTTTCTTTGACGAGTACGGTAACGCAATTGTGGAAGACCCAGAAAAACCAGTTAAAACGATTGATGGGGACTATGTGGATATCGGTGCTAAGACTTATCTCAAAAATGAAAGAGATGCGCTGAAGCATGATGCCAGAGAACTGAACGAACAGATTAGGCAGTTTCCTTTTACTATTGATGAGGCTATGCGTGACAGCATAGAGGGTTCTACTTTTAATATCGGGAGGATATACGAGCAGATAGAACACAATCAAGAATTGTTCCCTAACCCTGTGGTTCGTGGCAACTTTAGCTGGAAAGAAGGTGTTAGCGACAAAGAAGTTGTGTTTAACCCGAACAAAGAAGGTAGGTGGCGTGTAGCTTGGATGCCCAAACCAGAAGACAGAAACAAACACAGAATAATAAACGGTAAAATGCACCCAGCCAATGACCACATAGGCGTGGGTGGTGTCGATAGCTATGACTTGGATTCAACGACAGATAACAGAGGTTCAAAAGGAGCTTGCCATCTTTATAATAAATTCAACATGGCTGCACCAGCAAATATGTTTGTCGCTGAGTATGCCTCTCGTCCACCTTTGGCACGTATCTTTTATGAGGATGTGTTGCTTGCTGCTGTATTTTATGGATACCCATTACTTATTGAAAACAACAAATACGGTATTGTAAGGCACTTTGAAGCAAGGGGATACGAAGAGTATGTAATGAAAAGACCCGACCATCTAAAGTCTCCTAATGCCGCACAAAACACAAAAACTCGTGGTATACCGTCTAACTCTGTAGATGTTATTCAAGCGCATGCCCATGCTATAGAAGCGTACATAGAGGAGCATGTAGGTATAAACCAAGAGACTGGTGAGATGGGCAAAATGTATTTCGACAGAACTCTTGAAGATTGGATTGGATACAAGATAGATAATCGTACCAAATACGATTTAACAATATCAAGCGGTCTTGCTTTATTAGGGGCGCAAAAAACAAAAACCGTTAAAAAACAAGCGCAGTTTAACGACAAGCAATTTTTCCGTAGATACAAGGAAATAAGACGTTGATAGACAGTGCTTTAATTTTGTATCTTTGCAAGGAAGTATTCTGCGAAAGGCTATGTACAATAACAACAATGAACAAGGAAAGTACGGTAACTTTCCAGACCCGTTTGCACACTATGGCAAAAAGTCTACTAAGACTTACGGTCTAAAGTATGCTAAAGCCATTGAAAAACAATGGGGCAACTCTGACGATGAAAGAAGTCTTTTCAGAAGAAGATTAAAAGACTTTGAAACAAATCGTGATTACGCAAACGGAACACAAGATACTTCTATCTACAAACAGATATTAAACTCATTAGACCCTAATAACGGGGACGGTACGTTACTGAACCTTGATTGGTCTCCAGTGCCTATCGTCCCTAAGTTTGTAAAGATTGTTGTAAACAACATCCTCTCTAGAAAACCTTATCCAAACCTTACTGCTATAGACCCTCTTTCTCAGTCTGAAAAAGAAAAAGAAAGAGCTAAAAAATTGTTTCAAGTAGAGAACAAGCAGATGATTGAAGACCTAAATACTTTAGGTGCTGAAATCGGAGTTAAGCCAGAGGATGTACCAGAAACTTCAGAAGAAGCTGAAATCTTTATGGACACCAACATTAAGACTGCTGCTGAAATAGCAGCGCAGGTTGGTACGAATATCACGCTAGAGTGGAACGATTTTGACCAGCGTGTATACCGTAGAGCAGTAAACGATTTAGTAGCCTGTGGTATGGGCGTTATTAAAAGAAACAACGACCCTAACTATGGAATTACAGAAGAATACATCGACCCAGCATTTTTCTTCCATAGCTACACCGAAGACCCTACATTTAGCGACCTCATTTATGCAGGACACGTCAAAAAGATTAGCATTTCTGAACTCAAACGTATCGCTCGTGATGAGTTTAGTGAAGAAGAATATGCTAAGATTGCCCAGAAAGTAAAAAACAAGTATCAGAACAGGGCAGATAAACTAAGCTATAAATACTACGATGAAACTCTAGACCGTACAACTTACGGATACGATGAGTTTATTGTGGAGGTTATGGACTTTGAGTTTCTATCTACAGACGATATGATGTTTGAAGAGAAGAGTTCTAAGTTTGGAAACACAGGATTCTATTATAAAGGGATGGAATATACACCGCCTAAAGAATCTGTATACGACAGAAAGCCTTCAAACATGAGCATTCAAACTGTGTTTGGGGGAAGCTACGTTGTAGGATGTGATTATTTGTTTGGATACGGACAGAAAGCAAATGTCCCTAAAAACGTACACGACTTAACCAAAGCAAGGCTGTCGTACTCTGTGGTTGCTACCAACTTACGAAGAATGATGCCTAAGTCTCTTGTAGGCTCTGTAATTGGTTTTGCCGACCAACTACAGCTTTCGCATTTAAAGCTTCAACAGGCTATCGCTAAAGCCAAACCAGACGGTCTCATCGTAGACATCGAAGGGCTAGAAAACGTACAACTAGGAAAAGGCGGTGAACTACAGCCTTTAGATATTCAAGATATATATGAACAGACAGGTGTATTCTACTACAGGAGTAAGAACCCCGAAGGGGGATTCCAAAATCCGCCAGTACGTTCTTTGGATAACAGCATTCGTAATATCAATGAGCTTATCGGTATCTATAATCATAACCTTCGCCTCATTCGTGATACAACAGGGATAAATGAAGTAATGGATGGTACTTCTCCGAAAGGGGAGCAGTTGGTAGGGGTTAGGCAGCAAGCTATTGCTGCTGGCAACAACGCTATTTACGACATTACCAATTCAGCTATTTACCTGTACAGCAGGGTGTGTGAAGACATCGTGAAGTGTTTACAAATACTTCCTCCTAAATCTGTAATATTTAAAGCTTATGAAAGAGCTATAGGAAAGTCAAACATGAAAGTATTGTCTTCTTTTGGAGATTTACCGATGTACAATTTTGGGGTTAAGGTTCAAACAGAAATGGATGAAACCGAAAAATCTTATTTAGAGCAGAATATTCAAATAGCTTTGTCTCAAAAAGAAATAGACCTAGAGGATGCTATGGCTGTAAGGCAATTAAAAGATGTAGACCAAGCAGAGAGGTTGCTTATCATTAGACGTAAAAAGAGAATGGCTCTAAACCAGCAGATGGCGCAGCAAAATTCTCAAATGCAAGCACAAGTAAATGCTCAAGTTGCACAGGCTACATCTCAAGGCAAGATGCAAGAGATACAGATGCAGTCGCAAGCTAAGATTGCTGAGATTCAAGCCGATGCACAAGCAAAAGCACAACTGCTTCAATTAGAATACCAGCTAAAAGGTCAGATTGAAGGGGCTAAGATTCAAGCCAGCGCAGGTATGAAACAGCAAGACATGGAGTTTAGAAAAGGTTTAGAGTCCGAAAAGGATGACCGCAAAGACGAGCGTGTTAAAAAACAAGCTGTTGAAATGTCTAAAATGATTGAGCAAAGAAAAGGAAATAGAGGCGAATTACAAGACGAAGGCGGCAGTTTAGTTGATATGTTAACGTCTTAATAATTAGTAAATTTGTAAAAAATAAAAAAAATGGCAAAATTTTTTAGAGATAGTGCATTCAATCAACAAAGTTTTGGTGCGGCAGGATTTGACATTATAGCTGGAAGTTCTAGTGTGGTTACAGCCGATGGAGATTGGGTTGCTGTGACTTCAGTTCATGATAACTCAACTAAATGTTCTTTAATCACAGCCACTGGAGATGATTTCAGTGCAGATGGAACATCATCAGGTACAAGAATAAAAATTGCATCTGGACAGGTTATTTATGGTGATTTTACTAGAATTGAAATCGCTGCTAATCAAGGTACTAGCTACCTTCTCGCTTACCGTAGAGCTAAAGGATAATGCTGGGATTAGGAGGAAGTATACTATCATCTAGCATTCCGTTAGCAGCATCACCTGTTCTTGATGAATTTGGTGCGAATTCTCTATTTGGATACTCCCTACGTAAATTAAGTGGTGACCCTACTTTTAATCCTAGTACTGGTGAGGAGCTTTGCATTCGTGTCCGTAGAGACAACGATAATGCAGAGCAAGACATTAGCTTTAGCGGGGGTGTTTTAGATACTGATGCTTTAGAGTTGTTCTGTGAGGGCGGAGCTTCCGCCTATGTAAAGATATGGTACGACCAATTAGCAGGAGCAGCAGGGAGAACAACACACTTCGCTGCGGCTAGTAATACCCAGCAACCGCCTATAGTAGAGAACGGTAGTGTACTGACAGACCCTGTAACGGGTCTTCCTTGCATTAGGTTTAGCGGAGAAAGGTATCTGCAATATACAGAGACTGGAGGCACATACGATGACTCTAGCGGTTGGTCAACAGAGGAGTTCACCTCTTTAACCTCAGATTACAGCGTGTTCTTTATAGGTCAGTCCTACAGAGTTACAGGAAACTCGTATATATTACAGGGAGGTTCTGGTGCTGACAATGTTGTTTTGTTTGACGATTCTGTAAACTATTCTATCGACAGTACCAATACAGCGATTGACTTGTCTGACGATGGGTTTACCAACCTGTACGTTTGGGAGATAGAGAGAGATGCTTCTAACAGGTTAGGATTGTACAAGAACAATACCGACTTGGTAAGCTATTGGGATGCTCCTGTATCGGGTACTTTTGGTATTGAGGATTTAGGAGGAACTGGTGCAGCCAACCGTAGTTTTCATGGGGATGTATTTGAACTATTAGGGTATAGCGCATCACAGGATGAGAGAGACGGATTATTTGCAAACCTTGACGAGTATTACACGATAACAGATTACGCTCATACTCCGACAACATACGCCACACCTTTCGCAGCTCGTGTAGCTGCTGATGGTGGTAGTGTAGAGAGTACGAGTTGTTTGATTACAGATTTAACACCACTAGTTTAAGAAGATATGAGTTTTTACGATGATGCAAGTTTAGTATTCTTACCAAGCGGTGGTGCAGGAAAAGATGGAAAGGCTTATAGTATAAAGCCTGTTCCCGAATACGGTACTGAGTTGGTTACTAATGGTGGTTTTGATACTGATAGCGATTGGACATTTATTGGGAGTGCAAACATCGCAAACGGTGTAGCCAATTTTACAGCAACATCAGAATATATTGTACAAAATAATGCAATTCCCTTATCTGTAAAAACATATAAAATACAATACGAGGTAGTATCTTCAAATAATGGACAATTAAGATTCGCAGGAGGGAGTAGTGCTTTTCCTACAACAACTTTACCAAGTTCAGTTGGTGTTCATACTGTTACTGCTGTATCAAACGGTACAAAAGGGTCACTACAATTTAACTCAAATGGTTTTGTAGGCTCAATAGACAATGTATCAGTTAGAGAAGTAATTGTAGATGGGGACTTCACCTTTTCAAGAGGTTCAAACCTAACGGCTACAAGGGTAGATAGCAACGGACTGATAGAGAAAGGAAGGGAGAACTTGCTATTACAAAGCAATAACTTTGGAGATACCGCTTGGGTTCAATCACAAACATCAAGAAGTAGCGGACAAGAAGGCTATGATGGTAGTAATGACGCTTGGGAAGTTACAAGAGCGAGTGGAGGCTCTTTGGTTTTTCTTCAATCAATATCAACAAGCGGTGTAAATACATTTAGCGTATATGTAAAAGTAAACGCATCCAATGGGTTTGGAATTCGTTTTGGTTCTTCATCTTACGCTTATTTTGACATTAGCGACACAACAAAAAATGCTGCCGCAGCAACAAATAGCATAGTTACTTCTAATCAAACATATATAGGTAATAATTTTTACAGATTAAGTGTAACCGCATCGGGAAGTTTTTCTGAAGTAAGATTAGTGAATTGTACGGCTGACGGAACTTTGGCAGATTCTCTTGGTTTTACTCACATTATCCAAGATGCACAAGTAGAAATCGGTACAATAAGTACGGAATACATTGAATCGGGAGCGAGTACGGGCTTGGCAGGTATTTTAGAGGACTCCCCAAGATTTGACTATAGCGGTGGGGCAAGTTGTCCGAGTCTTTTACTTGAACCGAGTAGGACTAATATATTGGAATTTAGTGAATATTTTGAGGATTCTTTTTATATTAAAGATTCGGGAGTTACCGCAACATCAAATCAAGTTATATCTCCCGAAGGAATAAATAATGGTTCTTTAATATCTGTTCAAAGTAGCGGAAGATTATATGCTAATCACACAAGCGGAACTTATATATCATCAGTTTTTATAAAGGCAGGAACATTTAGCCATTTTAAGATAATAGGTCAAAATGTAGACTTAACGACATCTCCAATATCAGTAGGTTCTTTAGATTTTGAAGATTATGGTAACGGATGGTATAGAATATACGGCAGCTATACGGGTAATAGAGGGTTTCAAGTACAAGCCTATCCCGATAATACTTATTCATCACACACAGATAGCGGTGATTACTATATCTTTGGCGCACAAGTAGAAGCAGGCTCTTACCCAACAAGCTACATACCTAACCATAGTGGCGGCAGCGTTACGAGGGATGCGGATGTTTGTAGTGGTGCAGGTGATTCTTCAACCTTTAACGATAGCGAAGGTGTTTTGTATGCCGAGATAGCGGCTTTAGCAAATGATGGTAATATTAGATATTTGTCTTTAAGTGATGGTGGCTCAAATAATAGAGTGGTTATATTATTTGATTCAGCAGCGGATAGAATTAGAGCAATTGTTTCAAGCGGTGGTGTTAAATATTTTGATGAAAATACTGAATCTTATGATGTTTTAAATTATAATAAAATAGCGGTTCGTTATAAACAAGCTGATTTTAGTTTATGGGTAAATGGAACAAATGTAGCAAGTGTTTCAAGCGGTTCAGCACCTATAGGCTTAAATGAATTGTCTTATAATTTAGGTGGCTCAAATACAATTTTTTCAAAATCAAAACAACTAATAGTCTTTAATACTGCCCTATCCACAACCGACTGTGAAATACTTACAGGAGCAACATCATACGAATCATTCTCAGCAATGTCAACAGCATTAAATTATACAACTTATGAGTAACGCATCACTAGAGCTAGGAGGCGATAATTGGGCAGCGAAAGACGGTAACCTGTTAGGCTACGCTGTAGGTGATTCTTCGGGGAAGTATGTCCCTAGAGAGTTTACTTTTACTCGTGGTAGTAACCTTGCTGCAACGAGGGTTGCTGCTAATGGGTTGATAGAGAAAGGAAGGGAGAATTTACTGCTACAATCTAATAATTTTGGAACGACTTGGACAAGAAGTAATGTAGGCGTTACAAGTGGACAAAGTGGTTATGATGACTCAAGTGATGCTTGGCTTTTAGATATTAGCGGTGGAGCGAGTAGCCAAAGGATTGAACAATCAATGAGTTTTGGAGGTATTCAAACTTTTAGTGTTTATGCTAAAGCGGGTACATTGAATTGGATTCGTATGAGAGGTTCTTCAAACACTTATTTTGATTTAGCAAATGGCGTTATTGGAGCGGATGGACATATAGATTCCAAAATAGAAAGTATTGGTAATGGTTGGTATCGTTGTTCAGTAGTTACTGAAACATCTACACTTGCAAGGATATATTTAGCTACTGACAATGGAAATGTTACTCAATCAAGCGGTAACATCTACATCCAAGACGCTCAATTAGAGCAAGGTCTTGTTGCAACCGACTACATCGAAACAGGTGCAACTACTGTACAAGCGGGATTGTTAGAAGACGAACCAAGAATAGACTATACAGGTGGTACAGGAAGTTTGTTGTTAGAGCCGAGTAGGACTAATGTTTGGGAATATAGTGAGTATTTGGATTATTCTTTTGATTCAGTTTCGAGTGTAACAACAACTCAAAACACTACGGAAACATTAAGCCCTGAAGGTCTATATAATGCGACAAAATTAGAAGGCGTTGGTTCTTGGAGTTTAAGAGATTTTATTGGAGGAACAGGTACAGGAACTTGGACAATATCTTGTTATGTTAAGGCGGTAAACGCAAGTTCAAATAATACTTTTAGACTTTCCGTAGGCGGTAACAATTATTCAAGCAATTTAACTGCAACAAGCGAGTGGCAAAGGTTTGAATTTACTTTTACTAATGGTAGTCAAAGTGCGTGTGGTATTTTGCGTGATTCTTCTGCAAATGATGCGGATTTGTATATATACGGAGTGCAAGTAGAAGAAGGCTCATACCCAACATCGTACATACCGAATCATTCGGGTGGAAGTGTAACGAGGGCTGCGGATGATTGCGATGGAGCGGTAAACGCTTCAAACTTCAATGATACCGAAGGGGTGTTGTATATTGAATTATCTTATTTGCAAGATGGGAGATTAGCAATTAAAAATTCGGATAGTAGCGACCAAGTAGTCATTGGAGTATCAAGTGGCAATATCTTTTATAGAGCAAGAGAAAACAACACTAATATCATTACGGAGTTTACGGGAGTTTCGGGGATTTCAAATAGAAAAATTGCTTTAAGATATAGAAGTGGAGATACATCTATTTTTATAGATGGTGTTGAATATAATGTCAACACATCAAATTACACTTTGTCTAGTTTAAATCAATTTTTGTTTTTTTCCGAAGGTAACACAACATACGGCAATGTCAAACAAGTGCTTTATTTCCCTACTGCCCTATCCGATGCCCAGTGTTCCGCACTTACAGTAGAAGGATTAAAAGAAGAAATCTTAACTAGCTACATTGCAGCAGTAGACACTTTAGAAGATGGTGCTGAAGCAAGACTAGACACATATTTACAAAACTTAGAAGAGCTTATCGTATGAGTAGTGCATTAGCAGCAGCATCGTTAATATTAAAACCCGAAGGGTATAGTGAAGGTACATTAGAAAGCCTAAAGCCTATAGACCGTTCTGGTGACTTTACTTTTACAAGAGGTAGTAATCTATCAGCTACTAGAGTTAATAGCGCAGGACTCATTGAAAAGGGTAGAGAGAATCTTTTGTTGTATTCTAATAGTTTTAATAATTGGATAAATTCTAATACAATAGAAACAAGCGGACAAAGTGGCTACGATGGTAGTTCGGATGCTTGGCTTTTAGAAAAAAGTGCTGCAAGTGCTTTTATTTATAGAAGCTTTTCGGGAAGCGGTGTATATAGTTTAAGCGTTTACGCTAAAGCGGACACTTTAAATTCTATTTTCCTTTTGGTTTTAGCGAGTGGAGGTAATGGAAATGCTTATTTTAATTTATCTACGGGTGTTGTTGATGCGTTTGGAAACAATGCTTTTGACGCACAAATTGAAGATGTTGGAGGCGGTTGGTATAGATGTTCTTTAATCGGTTCTTACACATCTATAAGTCAAGTCCGTATTTATCCCGCAAATAATGAAGCATTAGGGGACACAAGCGGTAGCATCTACATCCAAGATGCTCAACTTGAAGTAGGGATGGTAGCCACCGATTACATCGAGACTGGTGCTTCAACAGTTAAAGCAGGTATCTTAGAAAACACACCAAGACTAGATTATAGTGGTGGTGCTACAGAACCGAGTCTGTTACTTGAACCGAGTAGAACTAATTTAGTAACGCAGTCGGAATACTTTGGAGATACTACTTGGGCGAATACTTACACACTAACACCAAATTATACAATTTCGCCTGATGGATACAAAAATGCATATAGAGTTCAAGTAGGCACTATTAACGGAAATTTAAGACAACAAATTTCAGTTAATTCAAGCACTAATTATGTGTTTTCTTTTTATGCAAAAAGAGGAAGTGCAACGGAAATGAAATATCGTGTTTTTGATTTTACAAATAGTGGAGACATTGTAACAAAAACATCTTACTATTCTCAAACATCTTCATCCAATTGGGTTAGAATTGAAGTGCCTTTTACTACTGCGGCAACTACAGCTTCAGTTGGTGTTTACATAGATTCCGATGGTCAAGGAAACGGGGATTTTTATGTTTTTGGCGCACAACTTGAAGAAGACTCTTACCCAACAAGCTACATCCCTACTTACGGTTCAAGTGAAACGAGGTCTGCGGAAATTTTAGATAGAGGTGCAGATTTTGCTTACACAGGTGCTTACACTTTGTTTATGGAGTTTGAGTTAACAAAAGATGCAGTTTATTTCTTGACTAATACTTCTTTAGCATATAGATTATTTTTTGAAAAAGATGATGCTTATTTTAAATTAGGTTCTTCAATAGTTGTTTTTCAAAATATGTTTGATTGGGAAGCAAATCTTGGAACTAATATTAAAATGGCTTTTACTAAAAGTGGCACAACCGCAAGTATGTTTGTCAACGGCACAAAGTACACTCCAAGCACTAATACACTATCAACAGGCAATGAGGTTTTAAATTGGAGGTACTTAAATTATACTACTACTGCTGATAGACAAGAACAAGCGTATATTAAACAATTGTTAGAGTTTGAACAAGCCCTATCCGATGCTGAATTAGCAACATTAACAACACTATAAAATGAAAATAATAAGAAAGTACGAATTCGTAGATGAAGCAGCAGCTAATACTGCTATCGACCTTTTAAGAGATGAGGAAGGTAACCTCACACAATCAGTAGTAAAGCTTGGCTTTATCGTTAAAACAGCAGGTGAATACGATGAGGAAGGTAATGAAGTTACCGCCCCTGTATTGTCTGAAAAGTATGCAGTAGATGTATGTTGGGATGGTGAGCCAGTTGATGGATGGGAAGAGCATATTGTGTTCCCTACACCATTAGGCGTACACAGCTTTGGTAGTTCAAGTCAGCGAGACGAGTATGCTGCTAAGTATTGTGAGCTGTTTCCAGACAGCGAATACTGCAATCCACCAGAGCCAGAGGACATTTAATGATTCATTACCTTTGTAAAAACACATAGCAATGGCATCAATAAATTTAGACGTAGCACAACGGTTAGACATTACATGTAGAAAAAGAGATACATTTAAGCTCACTATAAACTTTGCAGATTCAAGTGGAACTGCTATTGATTTATCGGGATATAATTTCAAAATGGATGTTAGGGATGCTACCAATAGCACTGATATTATTGCTGACACACTAATAGTTCCTACAACAAATGCTGGGGGAGTTTTAGGTAAATTAGAATTAGACATTACAGATTCTAACATGAATGTAACAGCAGGCACGTACATATATGATTTGCAAGCAACATTAAGCGGAACTGTTACCACATGGATGTATGGGATATTTACAATAAATGATGACGTTACTTTTTAATATTAAAACATATTTATTGTGCCTGTAAACAATCAAGACGGAATATCTATAGTGGTTAATGAAGAAACTCCTACTGTAAGTATATCGCTTCAACAATCAAGCTCTTTAAACGTACAGAATAAACAAAAAATGTCTGTGTCTGTAATAAACCCTAATGAGTATATATACCAAGAAGGTGCTGAAGCTGTTAACTGGGGCAGTATTTTAGGAACTTTAACCAACCAAACAGATTTAGTAAACTACATAAGTACTCAAGTTTCTAAGCTTATTGAATCAAAAACCAGAACAGAAAGACTAGAAATGCAAAACCTAACTGTTCCTACTTTTGTTTATCAAACAGATGGAGGGGAAGAACAAGAAGGTCTTTATGTTTATAAGTCAACAGGCTGGGTAAAAATATAAATACTTGATAATCAGAAGGTTGCATTTACGTGCAGCCTTTTTTTATATCTTTGTCTAATGAAAGCGAAGAAGAAAGATTCACGTTTAGAAAGAGCTGGGGTATCTGGTTACAACAAACCCAAGCGTACCCCTAATCACCCTAAGAAGTCTCACATCGTTGTCGCTAAGGTTGGTAATATTATCAAAACTATTCGCTTTGGTGAACAAGGAGCAAGTACAGCTGGAAAACCTAAAGCTGGAGAGTCTTCTAAAATGAAAAAGAAACGTGCTTCTTTTAAAGCACGTCATCGTAGAAACATTGCCAAAGGTAAGCTGTCTGCTGCGTGGTGGGCGAATCGTGTCAAATGGATTTTAATACTACCGTTATGGCTTGCGCTTTAGAGTTGCCAAAAGAAGTATACAAAGGTGAGGACGGACGCTGGTATAAACCGTGTCCTAGCTGTGGTGATGAACAATCATACCTAAGACGCAACTATGCTATAATGTCTTACAATGAAGGTAAAGAATGTAAGAAGTGTTCTAACAAGAAGCCAGAAAGCAACGCTCACAAAGGATGGATTAAAGATGTTCTTCGTACTTCTTTCGCTTACAAATATCAAGCACAAGCAGACATAAGAGGATTAAACTGGGAAGTTACTTTTGAATACTTAGCAGAATTGTTGATTGAGCAGGATTTTAAATGTGCTTTGACAGGATGGGATATTGATGCAATGGAACTAAATCAAAACACAGCATCATTAGACAGAGTAGATTCATCCAAAGGATACATTGAAGGAAATGTTCAATGGGTTCATAAGATGGTTAATATGAGCAAACAGCAGTATACCCAAGAAGAGTTTATTGAGATGTGTACAGCTGTGGCAAACAAAGTAAAGTGGTAATGAACGAATCAGATTTCAGACTAATTCTACTAAACGCAACAGCCTTTACAATATCTATGGCACACGTTGAGATGGCTCTCAAGCTAATGCTTCTAATCGTATCTATCGGATACACTTTACAACGCTGGTATCTTCTTCGGAAAGACAAGGCTAAAAAATGAAACTCTCGTTACTATCTAAGATATCTTTAGCAATAGCCATTGCTATTATGGTATCTTTTTTTTCTTATCAAAGCGCACTGCTTATAGAGTATGCTGAACTTAGCAGGGAATCTGTTTGGTACGGGTGGATAGCTATTGTTTCTTTTATGCCTTTCTTTTTCTTTGTTGTTGTAGAGTTTATCAGAAAAGTTAGATATAAGTTTCAGTCTATAGATGATACACTTTCAGCAATAAATAAGTCTAACGCACTAGTAGAGTTTGATACTGACGGAACTATTCTTTCTTGCAATAATATATTTTGTGAGACTACAGGGTACTCTGAAAAAGAACTTATAGGAAAGCATCACAGAATGTTTATGCCTATTAATACAGACGAGGACAAATACAATACCTTTTGGTACAACCTAAGAAAAGGCAAGGTAAACAGCGGTGAATTCTTACGTATAAACAAAAAAGGTAAAGAGTTTTGGATATACGGAAACTACAACCCTATTAAAAATCCATACGGAGAAGTTTATCGTGTACTAAAGATTGCTACAGATATTACTGATAAAAAAATTATAGAGTTTGAAGTAAACAAAAAGAATGGGTATCTAGAACACGCTGCAAAGATTCTAAGACACGATATGCATTCTGGTATCAATACATATATCCCAAGAGGATTAAGCTCTTTAAAACGCAGATTAACACAACAAAACATAACAGACTTAAAAATATCAGCACCGCTTAAAATGATTCAAGAGGGGTTGATACACACACAGAAAGTATACAAGGGAGTCAAAGAGTTCACCAACCTTGTAAAGAATGATGCTCAACTAGAAAAGAACGTAGTAAACCTACGGGATATTTTGTTGAGTTACTTATCGTCAACGTCATACATTAAACAAGTAGAGGTAAAAGAATTAGTAGATTATAAAGTCAACGAGGCTTTGTTCTGTACTGCTGTAGACAACTTAATTAGAAACGGACTAAAATATAATGATAACTCTACAAAGAGGGTTTCTATTTATATGGAAAACGAAAGTATTTTAGCTGTGGAAGATAATGGTAGAGGGATAACCCAAGAAGAGTTTGATGAATACTCTAAAGCCTACACTAGAAATGAAGACCAAAGTGAAAACGGAAGCGGTCTTGGATTAAATATTTGTGTAGCTATCATTGAAGAACACGGGTTTAAAATAACAGCAGAAAAATTAGAACAAGGAACAAAAATAAGAATACAACTATGATTGACTCTATATTACTAGTAGATGACGAAGACCTATTTCACTTGGTATTTGAAGACGCTTGCAGTCTTCTTGATATGACACTAAGCTTACAGGCATTAAACTCTTCAGACGAAGCAGACCGCCTCTTTAAAAAGTGGTTTGAAGAAAGTCCAGCAACAGACAGACCAGAGTGTGTGTTTGTAGACCTCAACATTATTGGTTCAAGCTTTGACGGCATTGAGCTTATCAGAAAAATAAATACAGATTATGGAAACGGAGTGGTTATTGGCATTATTTCTAGCTCTGATGATAACCAAGAGATTGATAAAGCGAAAGCTGTAGGCGCACAGTTTTGGATTATTAAGTCTGACGAAATAGAGCCACGCCTAGAGGAGTTTGTAAAAGACTACGATGGCTACGTGGCTAGAACCGCTCCATTTAAAATCTATAAATGATAAATGGTAACGACACTATAAATGAAGCCTTACTCAAAGCAAAAGCTAAAAAGGTTTACTTAGAAGGAAACTTTGTAAAAATAATCAAAGGTTCTTTAGATAAAGATGTCGTTACATACATAGAGGAGTGCAAGACAAAGGACAGACTAGCCAGAAAGAAAAGGCTTGATGTCACCAAGCAGGTACAGGCTCAGAACAAAGAACTTGAGGAAGCAGCTACGGTAAACAAGGCTCTTGTTATAGAGCTTCAGAATGAGAAGGATGAAGCAGAGAAACTAAGAGACGAGGCTGTTGAGGATTTAGACCTCATGCAGAAGCGTACGCAGTTTGAATTGATAGGTCTTATTGTAAAGGTAGCTTTAGTTATTATTATAGGTGTAGGTGTTTTAACTACGCTTATGTATGTTACGGCTATGTTGGCTAATAAAGACACTACTATACTTGGAAACGCTTGGAGTAATCTGTTTGGTATATTGTTAACCAACAGCTTTAGTATTATAGGAACTATAATGGGAGTAAAGTATGCCACAGAAAAAAACTAGTTACGCAGACAGTATTAGAGCTTGGGCAGATGGCTACAAGGATAGCGTGGCAGTAGATTACGATGCATCTCAAATGCGTTACATTTATGTACACAAAGACCATAAGGATAGTTGGAAAGGTGGTGTTGAAGACAAAGAAGGCTTAGCTGCTACTGAATGGCAGTATTGGATAGTACCTACATTCTTTGCTATTATGATAGCTCTTATCATATTCGCAATGGTGCTGTACAGAGATAACAACAAGGCTTTAAACGAGAAAAGAAAAGACACTATACTTGGAATGATGCGTAAGAAATAGAAGCGGTATAATTCGTAACTTCGTAGCTCGTTTTTGTTTAACCTATAAATATTTTCCAATGAGCGACAGCTTTGCAAATTTCGTCAACGAATTAGAATCAACAGAACAACCAACCTGTGGGATTCATAATCCAGAAGACTGTGAAGCCTGTGGCAGCTAAATTATGAGTTCCGCTAAGAAATCAAATCCTGCATTATGGAAGCGCATTGTAGCAGCAGTAAAAGCTGGTACGAAAGGCGGACGTGCTGGTCAGTGGTCTGCTCGTAAGGCACAGCTGGCTGTAGCTAGATACAAGAAAGCAGGAGGTGGTTATAGAGGTGCTAAGAAGAAAAGCAACAAACTAAGTAAGTGGACGAAGCAAAAGTGGAGAACATCAGACGGAAAGAAGTATG
>Ga0208162_1000364_pt1 | contig 26628 bp, 38 predicted proteins | sample CB_VirMetaG_4_FD_184539 | JGI IMG/M metagenome (GOLD analysis project Ga0208162, IMG submission 184539) | Freshwater to marine saline gradient viral communities from Chesapeake Bay - CB_1508_1M Viral MetaG (SPAdes) (version 4) | ecosystem: Environmental > Aquatic > Marine > Coastal | place: USA... | reverse complement strand
CAATATTCAACTGGTACTTATGTTTAGAGTGGGGTAATGAAAATTAGAACTGGAACATACCATAGTCAAGTTGGGTTTGGCATTCACTACATTTGCCCAAACAACGTGAAATACTTTGTGATTGACTTAGGTATTTACTATATTGAATTTATAATAAGAGATTATGAGAACTAAAAAAACACAAGCAGAAATAGATGCAAACATCAGATTTATACCAACTCCTGAATGGAGAAACGTATATCAGTATCACAGAACAAACAAACGAGCAACGCAAGTTGATATAAACAAGAAGCGATGAAACCTAAGAAATACACACAAATTCAAAGAATTGTTCAACTTGAAAAGGCAGTATCCAATCTGTATATGATGGTTCAGGCGCTTATAGACAAGGTAACAGAGGAAAATAAAAAACAATAACGTGATGACAGTAACATACTTAAACGCAAAAGAAATAAACTTTAGGAAAAAAGCCGTAGATATAACCCTATCTTTAGATGCGGACTATTGGAGTAATGAATCCGAAAAAGTTGAAGCGATTGAAAGACTTATTCAATCTGTAACGGAATTAACGGAAAACCATAATATATATTGGCAAGTATTTGAAACAGATGGGATGAGGGGGCGTAAAATAAAGATAGATGGCAAGTATAGGTTCAAACACTAATAGTGTAAATCTGTTACTTTAAATAAAGGGAATCAATGTCCGAAGAACAAAAGTTTGAGAAACAGGGTGTTATCAGCGCCAAAACTCAAAAGTGGTTAGCTGAGAAGAAACGCAAAGAAGCTGAAGCGAAGGCTAAGCCAAAACCAAAACCAGCACCTAAACAACAACCAACAAACAAACCAACCTTTGTAAAAGACCCTCACGTTAAGTATTCTGATGGGCGCAGAAACAATGGCGCAGTCAAAGGAATATCAAGAGGGCAAGGGCGTAAGCCAAAAGCGAAAGAAGAAGAAATAAAGAACTTTGCACTTGGTTCAATGAAACGAGCCTTTGGTAGTGAGAAGAAAGCATGGGAAGCACTTGCACATATGAGTAAAGATTCATTCCCTCACTTGCGCCTATTATGGGAATACAAGTATGGTAAACCGAAAGAGCAAAAGGATTTGAACGTAAAGCAAGAGATTAACATTCCTGTTGTTTCGTTCCTTAACCCTGAGCAGACTATTGATATTGAAGCTGAAATAAAAAACGATGGCGAAGAAAAAGATACAAAATAGATATTCGCCCTTTGCAAAGGGATTGAAGAAAGAGGACTTTGATTGCATCGACTATGACCTAAAAGGTGAACGATGTGAAAAGCAATGTACCTTTTGTAGTATTCAATGAAAAAAGTAAATCTAAATCCAAAGTACCATAGTCTATTCAATTCGCCAAGTAGATACCATATCTGTACTGGTGGGCGAGGTAGCGGTAAATCGTTTGCAGTAAACACATTCCTTGTACTTCTCACATACGAGCAAGGACATAAGATACTTTTTACACGATACACAATGACTTCGGCAAGTATGTCGATTATACCTGAGTTCTTAGAGAAGTTGGAACTTATGGGCATTGGAGAACATTTCACCGTAACCAAAACAGAAATCATAAACAATCTAACTGGTAGTAGTATATTCTTTAGTGGTATCAAAACTGCAAGTGGCGACCAAACAGCAAAGCTGAAGTCTATTCAAGGTGTAACTACTTTCGTTCTTGATGAGGCAGAAGAACTTACAGACGAAGAATCATTCGATAAGATTGACTATTCGGTTAGGGCGACTGGTAAACAGAATAGGTGTATCTTAATCCTAAACCCTACTACAAAAGAGCATTGGATATATCAGAGGTTTTTCCAAAACAGAGGGATTGCCGATGGGTACTTAGGCGATAGCGAAAACATAAACTACATTCACACAACGTACCTTGACAACAAGGCGCACTTGTCTGAATCCTTTGTCGCCCAAGTAGAAGATATGAGAGAGCGCAGACCAGACAAGTATAAGCACCAGATACTTGGTGGTTGGCTCGATAGAGCAGAGGGCGTTGTATTTACCCATTGGCGCATTGGTGAGTTCGATGAAGAACAAGACACAATCTTTGGGCTGGACTTTGGTTTCTCAACAGACCCTTCAGCGCTTACAGAAATCGCCATAGACAAGACACGCAAAATAATATGGATTAGAGAGCATTTCTACAAGGCTGGTATGTCCACCTCCAATATCTTTGAGATGTGCCGTAGAATCGCAGGAAAACAGCTTATAGTGTGCGATAATAGTGAGCCTCGACTAATAAGCGAGTTGAAGATGAAAGGACTCAATATAACGCCAACGATAAAAAAGAAAGGTAGTATCTTAACAGGAATCGCCCTAATGCAAGACTACGACATGGTGGTTGATAAAGGTTCTATAAACCTCATTAAAGAGTTCAATAACTATGCTTGGAAGTTGAAGGGAAGTATTCCGATTGACAACTGGAATCACGGTATTGATGGAAGTAGATACGCAATTCAATACCTACTTACTCGTAGCGTACCAAAAGGTATGTATGTAATAAGGTAAAAACAGGCGTTTTAAGCCCTCTATTAGGCGATTTAAGCGCACTTCTCGACCTAAGTGGTACTCAGATACCTTTGTGAATTTAAACGCCCTGTATGGCGAAAAAGCACAAGTGCTTATTTTGACTGCTCTATCTCTTTCTGAAGGTTGGCTAATGCTCTCCACGCTACCTTAGCTGAATGGCGAATACCATCTGTATCTATTGTGCCAGCTTCAAGTAGATGTCTTGCGAGGGCGTCTAATTCATCGCCTGACTTACTTCTATCCCAATGTAAAGGAGTGTTAGGATTGTGTTGCTCGTTGCCCACGAATGAGCATTGGGCGACTTCTCTTATTGCATCGGGAAAGTAATTCAATACCCCACTAAAGATTGGAGTTTGTTTCCTTCGTTTCTTAACAGCCTCCTCTTGGAGTCTGCTTGTGAATTTAATACCCCCCTCTGTGAATTTAATACCCTCGTTTGCTTCGTTGATATATTCAACGGCTTCGTCTAAATAATCGCCTGTGAATTTAATACCCCCTGTTGTGTCTTGTGTTTTCATGCTCTATGAATTTAATAGGTATAAAAAAAATACCCTACTCGATTGAATAGGGTATCTTATTATATCAGTAAAATAAATAGATGAACCATTAGAAAAATGATTGCATGACAAATATAGTAATAATTTCTTAACATTGGCTTAACATTGGAAAAAAAATTTGTGTCTATGTTTGTACCATAATTTTAAAACATATAAAAATGAGAACAATTGAAACAGAAGTTTACGAATTTCACGAATTAAGTGAACAGGCAAAAGAAGTAGCTATTATGAATGAGAGAGAGGCTAAATATCATTCTCCTTCTATATCCGATTTTATTATTGATGATTGTTATTTGCTTAATCCAAAAGGTGTACATGATTTGATTATTGAGAATACACGAAAGGTGTATTTTGACTTGTATAGGGGTTATATCAATATATCCGAAGGTATGCATATAAAAGATGATAAGGCGTTTTTAGATTGGCTTAATATACCTATTGAATTGCAAAATGAAGTTTACTATACTATAAAAGAAAGTACAATATATTTTGAAGAAAATGATTGTGAATATGAATTTACAGAAAATGATAATAAAATACTTGATGATGCAAAAGAAAAATTTGAGGAACATTGTTCTTGGATATTGGAATGTATTGAAAAAGAATATGACTTCCAATATAGCGATGAATGTATTATTGAGGATATTCAATGTAACGAATACGAGTTTACAAAAGAAGGAACACTAATATAAAAACACAATAATATGGAAATACAAATTGAATTTGGTGGATTTTACTGCTACCATGAAGGATATATTGAGAGTTGGATTGAAGCAGACAATGATTGTGGTGCTGAATGGAATATTGACAATGTAGATTGGCAAAAAACATTTGAAAGCTATGCTGAAAATTGGCTAAATAGATTTAATTCATATTGTAATTTAGATTTAGAGCTTGTTGGAATTGATAGTCCAAAATACTATAATTACCGAACAGACAGAATAATTGCAAAGATAGATGATAAGGATATTGAAAGTCTTATAGTGTTTGTAGATTATGTTGAATTTTATGAATATGCGAACCCACGATTGACTTCTCGTGATGGCTTCATTTCATTTTACAATGGACTTGATGATTTGATTGAGCGTTCTCAAAATGATGATGATGATAAGGCAATTTTACTCGGAATGGTTTGCGATTACCTTATTGAAGTAAATGAAGTAAATGAGGATATTTACGATTTGGAATATGATATATTTGAAATAAATGATAAATTAGTAAAAAATGAATAATGAGTTATTGAGAGAAACATTGAACGTTTTATTTGAATTGGAAGTTTATTTTGATTTTGATGAAACTAAAAAAGGTAGAGAAATAGGAAACTTAATAAATAAATTACAAAAGGAATTATGAATAATGAAACATTGAAGTTACTTGAGGATTGCAGAGATACGTTTAAAATGCTTTTAGATGTTGAATTTCTTAAGAATATAGATTTAGTACTGGAAATGATAAATGAAATTGATAACGCGATTAAAAACGAAGTAAAATGAGAAAGTTTAAAGTAAACATACCCAGCCTGGCAAATACCAATGCAGTATTAAACGCTAAAGACAAAGTCGAATTATTGGAAATAATTTGTAAGAAATATAATGTGGATATTCAACGCCACCGAATATTTGTAAAGGAAATATAAATTTAATAATATGAATAAAGCAGAATATAAAAAAGCATGTGTAGTATGTTTCCACGATAACCATAAAGACAATTTCTTATGTGAGAATTGTGGATTTGATTTTGATTTGGAAATTGGAACAGATGAGTTTGGATTGCCAACAATTCTATAAATTCAATAGGTGTAAATTTAATAGGGGTATGAATTTAATACCCCTATGAATTTAATACCCCTATGAATTTAATACCCCTATGAATTTAATAGGCTTGTCAATTCAATAAGGTATGTACACAAGTTTGGCTGTACAGAATACCCTATTTTTTGGGTACATGTATCCTAATCTGCAAAGCTACTTTTTTTTATGTTTCTTTTGTGTTAAGTTTTTAACATTAGTAGTTTACAATTTCTTAACGTTAAGTTTACAATTTCTTAACATTAGCTTAACATTAGATAAAAAAAAGCGTTGCATATTTGTACCAACAAAACAAAGTTTAATCTAAATATAATAACATGAAAAAAAATAGAAAACAATTTAAACATGATTTAGTAGCTTATTCAATAGTAGGTATTGTTGCATGCTATATTTTAGCTTGTGCGGTTTCAATAATTTCAAACCTTTAGAACATGGATAAGATAGTACAAATAATTGACAAAGTTTCTAAAATAGGTACAATTATCTTAGGTATATTTTTACCCTTATATATTTTGTATCACTTAATTTTTTAACATATGAAAACAATAGTAACAGAACATGATTTTTTAAATGCTTTTAACCATTATGGTCGGGAAAATCAATTTTCTTATCATGGTAAAAAGGCTCTATTTAACTATTTAGAAAACTTAGAAGATGAAACAGGTATTGAAATTGAGCTTGATATCATTGCTATATGTTGTGATTTTTGTGAATATGACAGCATCGATGAAATAAGAGAATATTACCCAAACATAAAAAACGAAAGACATTTGGAAAACTTTACAAACGTCATAAATGTAGATAACGGGAAATTGATAATACAAAATTTTTAATATTATGACAGTATCAGTATATAAAAACAAAATGTACTCAATTGAGTACAATAATAATGGTAGTTATACTTTTCGATGCGATGAAACAAAGGAAACGCTAAAAGAAACATATTTCTTTTATACGCTAAACGAAGCACGAAAAGAGTTTAAAAAACTAATTAAACAAAACTTATAAGCATGAAAAATAAAACACAATTTCTGCATCTTTGTGCATGGAAAAAAGAACAGAGAAAGTTAAACGATAAAACAATAAAACATGAAACCAAAGTTTTACACAAAAAATAACGAAGCTACAAAATACGCTTTATGTTGCGGATATACGCAGACGAGAAACAATAAAACGTTAAGTTATATTCATGGCGTATATAAAGTTGCTTCCCTATATGAAATAAAGTATTTTGAAACAATAAAGGAAGCGAGAAAATATCTATATTTTGGATAATTAAATTAAACTTAAATTGAAAATAGCACCTTATTTTGGTGCTTTTTTTATGCACCTATATTTAGGTGTTTTTTTTGTTATGTTATTGTAGCTCAGTTTGTTTGTATGGATATATTGTAGGGGATAAAGTTAAATAAGGGGGTTTATCTCTATTCTAACGCATTATCTCCTCAATTTAATACCTACATACCACCCAAACCATTTGAAGCCATTAGAGGGGCTTAAAATAGCCTTAAATCGCATCACCCCTGCTAATTTATTGCACTTTGTGTGTAATTTGTAGGAATATTCTTAACTCTGACGTAGGAAGGTACGCAGGGTGTGTTATAGCTAAACTCTATTCATACCTCAATTCCCATCTGCCAATGTAAATTCAATACCCTTGTAAATTCAATAGGTATTTCGTATCTTTGTCTTATGGCGACAAGAAAAAAAAGAGTAACTGAAGATTTAAACAATCACGAGCATTCCCTAAAAGCCTTCTCTTGGTGCATTAGAAACGATATAAGAGCATATCCTGTGCCGAGTGGAGGTAGATATCAGATAGTCGTAGAAAGTGGCTTAGAAACGCTTATTTCGCCTCAGACGTATTCTAAAGAAGAATGGTCGGCTAAAATATGGGAAATATATCGCCACTACTACGATAAAAACAATAAGGGTGTATGATACACTTAGTGTAACATAATACACTTAGTGTATGATACACTTAGTGTATTTTATATATTTATGGTACACTTAGTGTAACGTAATACACATAGTGTAACATAATACACTTAGTGTAACATGATACACTTAGTGATACATAGTATAACTATTATAATATATACCGCCACTAAGGCAGTTGGACAAACAATAACTAAATTCAATGTTAATTTAATATGAGTAAGAAAGCACAATTAGAATTATCAGTACCTACTACTCTTGGCGACATTACGCTTGGACAGTATCAGAGGTATATGAAACTTGTTGAGCAGAACAAAGATGACGAGAGCGCAACTGACTTTCTCAATATGAAACTTATTGAGATATTCTGTAACATAGAACTAAAGGATGTAATGCGTATTCCAGTAAGCGAAGTAGAAAAGGTATTGCAAATACTCGCCAAAGCGTTTGAAGAGAAACCTGAGCTTATTCGCCACTTTAAACTACTTGATGTCGATATGGGATTCATACCGAATCTTGAACGTATTTCTCTTGGCGAATATATAGACGCTGAGGATAACATTTCCGATTGGGAAACAATGCACAAAGCGATGGCTGTGCTTTATCGCCCAGTAAACTTTAGAAGCAAGGAAAGATATACTGTTGCGCCATACGAACCAAGTGATGAGGTATCTGAACTAATGAGAGAGATGCCACTTGATGTGGTAATGAGTTCAATGGTTTTTTTTTACGATTTAGGGATGGAGTTGTTGAAAGCTATCCCGAACTTTATACAAAACAGTCTGACGGAAGAACAGACTTATCTGCTCAAGCAAACTTTGGCGCAAAGTGGGGATGGTATCAGTCAATATATGGACTTGCTCAAGGGGATGTCCTTAGATTCGATGCCGTTACGCAAACAGAATTATTCCAATGCCTCAACTACCTAACATTTGAAAAAGAGAAGAACGAATTGGAAGCACAACTAATAAAGAACGCACACAATAAAAACTTATGAGAGAGTATTACGACTTAGTAGATAAACTATACACGTATTTGAATGGTAGCCCATCTGTCAATACAGTTACCTTTGGCGACATATTCCAAGTGGACTTATCTAAGCAAACTATATTTCCTTTGGCGCACGTTAATATTCAGAGTGTGTCGTTCACCGATTATGTGATGCAGTTCAACCTACAAGTGATTTGTATGGATTTAGTAGATGAGAACAAAGATGACAAACTCGCCACAGCGACTATTCCGTACAGAGGATTAGACAACAAGCACGATGTACTGAATACCCAACTGACAGTAATCAATGGATTACAGGCTGCATTACGCAGAGGCGAACTATTCAGAGATAAGTATCAAGTTATATCGGATGTTAGCGCCAACTTATTTGAAGATAGATTCGAGAACCTACTTACTGGCTGGAGTCTTGATTTAACGCTTCAGGTCGCCAATGATGATATGAGCTTGATTAACGCAACAGGGGATGCTTGTAGATAATGGACATTAAACTAAAAAATACAAAAGCATACATTACATCGTTTATGCAGAACGACACACTCGACCTGTATAGAAGATTTATAAAAGAAGAAGCTATAAACAGAGCATTTGGTGGCGCATATAAATTAGACGCAACAGGCGATTTAGCAAACAGTCTAATGGTCAAGATTGATGAGAAAGGAGAATCATTAGACGCACAGCTATTAGCGAACAGCTACATTGAATCGCTTGATGAAGGAACTGGAAAGCACTTCCCAAACATTGATGCCCTTGTAAACTGGATAAAGAGAAAGCCAGTAACAATAGAGTCATCAAAGATAAAGGGTGCTACTAAAGAAAAGCAGATTAGAAGCCTCGCATTTGTTATTGGGCGAAGTATAGATGATAAGGGATTAAACAGAGGTAAGCCGTTAAATTTCCTACAAGGTTTGTACGAAAATCGCTACAAAGCATTACTTGAAGGAATAACTGAGCCAGTAGTTGAAGATGCTAAGGTTATCATAGACGAAATGCTATTAGAGATGGGATATACTAAAAAAGGAAACGAATACACGATAGAAACAAAGTAATATGTCAACAAGAATAAACGTAAGAAGTCCATTTTACATAAAGGTAGAGCCGAGCGCAAATACCATAACGACAGTCCGAATGGAACTGTATGTTTATACAGGCGAAAGATTAGACCCTCCTACATCAAGCGAATTGAGATATACTATATCTAAAGCACCTATTGGCTCTAACAACTATGTTGTTTTTGAGATTAGTGAGCTTGTAAGAGATTATTTGGATATTGAATTTGATGGCGAATATGATAGTCAATGTGTATGGGTAAGACCAGACTTTACAATCACAACGACAGGAGGAACAGAAAATCCTACGCCTGTTAATTATATTGCACTTGATGGATATACATATTTTGAGGATGGTGCGCAATCTGCGGATAGTCCATTGGGCAATATAGGCGCACTAATGTCAAATAGAACCATCTTTAGATTAAACGATTCAAACGTAAGAATACCTGTATATGCACCTAATACTCGTAGTGTAGCTTTTTATTATAAAGGCGCTTTAAAGCGTACTTTAAGAATCTTAACAGGATTTCCAGCAAACACAGATGACAGAATAAATTATGTTACTGTAAGCGGTTCTGACAACACAGACACCTATGAAGAAAGAGTTTTAGCTAATGGAGGTACATTTGAAGATAGCGTTTGCTTACAGAACTTCTTAGACACCATAGATATAGGTTTAGTGGATGAAGTATGGGTTACTTATGATTTAGGAACAGATTTTACAGGCGCAAGTAGTGTTACTTCAACAGAGGACACTAAAACAGATATCATAAAGATAAAAACCGCTGACTGCTCAAGATACACGCCAATAAAAGTAACCTTTGTAAATAAACATGGCGCATTACAAGACCTTTGGTTCAGACTTAAGTCCACAGAAACCACAGATGTTCGTGGAGAAAGCTATAAGCGTTCTACATTTAACGAGGGTACTTTGTCGTACAAAACATATCAACACCAAAAGCAATCATTCCAAGTAAACGGTAGCGATAGGATAACAATGAATACAGGCTACCTTGATGATGAACACAATGCTGTTATGGAGGAGTTGATGTTATCTGAACAGGTTTGGATGACTAAACTAACAGATGAAGAACTCGTTTTACCAATATCGCCAAGAACTAAATCTATTACATATAAGACAAGTTTAAATGATAAGTTGGCAAACTATACCATTGAATTTGATATGGCATTTGACAAGATAAACAATATTCGATAATGAATAAAGTTATTCTATACATAAAGGATACTTATGGTGATTACCAAAAGGTAGATTTGTTTGATGATGAAACAATATCTATAACATCTAAGATACAAGATATACGAGATTTATCTAAAGTGTTTACAGATTATTCTCAGTCATTCACCCTACCTGCTTCTAAAACAAACAATAAGATATTCGCTCACTTTTATAATTATTTTATAGATGGTCAGATTCAATCAGATGGAAGTGAGGCAGGTGTTTTTGATGCAAGAAAAAAGAAAGACGCTATAATAGAAATAAATTACATACCCTTTAGAAGTGGCAAGATATTTCTTAATGGCGTTAAAATGAAGGATAATAAACCATATTCTTATAATATAACATTCTTTGGGAACACAGTAACATTAACCGATTTGTTTGGAGATGATGAATTAAGTCAATTAGACCTAAGTGCATTTGACCACGATTACGGATTAAGCCAAGTTCAAACAGGATTAACCACAGGTCTATTTTCAGAATCTATAATATACCCACTAATAACACACACTCAAAGATTATATTACGATTCAAGAAATCCTGAAGGACACGACTCTAATACTTTGGATGGTAACTTATTTTACCACAACAATGAACACTCAGAAAATGTAGCGTTGAGGTTTACAGAATTAAAACCTGCCTTGAAAATAAAAGACATAATAAACGCCATAGAGTCTAAGTACGGAATAGAGTTTGTTGATTCAGATTTCATATCTACAACTCCAATGTCCAATCTTTATATGTGGCTTAGTAGAAGGAAGGGTGCGATAGGGGCTTCACAAGAAGATGGAGAACGAGTCAAGGTGCTTGAAGATTGGCAACACGATAGCGGAGATACATACGTTACAATAAGTTCTAATGGTCAAGAATTAAGTGTAGTAAATAAAGCGGCTGATTTAGAAATAATCGCAGGTGCAACGGAAGCTTCAGCAGGATATTACTTAACTATTACCCCCGAAAGCTTATACACTTCAACACAATACGATATAGAAATTTATGTAGATGGTGTCCTTAAAACTACTAAAAACAATGTTACAGGAACTCAAAACTTAAACTATATAGAGTTCTTTAGCTTGTACACAAATTTATTGGGTCATCCAAACAAAATAAACAATAAGGTTGTTAAGTTTATAGTTAAGTCTGAACAGGCGTTTTTATTCACCCCATCTGTTACATTTAGAAGTGTTAATGTTGATAATCCAAAAGAGGAGGTTCTGAATTGTAATGGGGTACTATCTGCAACATCAACTATATTGATTTCTCAAGAAATACCTAAAATGAAGGTTATTGATTTTGTGTCTGGAATACTAAAAACCTTTAATCTTACACTTTATTACGTATCAGATGAATCTGATGCTGATTATGGTAAAATAAAAATGATACCACTTGACGATTTCTTTGATGATAATCCACAGACATTTGACATAACAGAATATGTTGATTCATCACAACACGATGTAGATTCAACAATACCCTTCAGCGAAGTGGATTTTGAATACCAAGAACCCACGACATTGTTGATGAAACAGCACGAGGAAATATTTAATCATATTTTTGGCGACGAGGAGTTTAAACCTGAAGGCGTAGATAGAGGTAAGCCATACACCGTTAAGCTACCATTTGAACACTTAAAATACGAGAGATTATTTGATGTGAATGGTGATGTTAAAAAAGATATATTATGGGGTTATTCAGCAGGAGATAATTTTAAACCCGACCCACAAGCAACACCGCAGCCAACAGCTAATTATGAACCAACATTAACCAAACCTGTTATATTTTATGGAATAAGAGAAACAGGATTAACAGATGGTATAAACTTTAACATAGGAACAACAAATGATGAGTTGTCTAATTATTGGCGACCATCAAACACTAATGAAGATGGTTCTAATCAAGATGAGCCACTTGAAAGCGGAATAGTCGCATCTGTTGCCACTAACAAACTAATAGCTGCAAGTCAAAACTTTTTAACTACTGTGGAAGTTGGTGATAGGGTGTTAAACTTAGGTAGTCAAGAAATCACAACGGTAGTTTCAGTTGATAGTGATAACGAACTAACTCTTGTTGATGATATATTTACAATCCAATATCAGTCTTACAGAATATATAGACCACCATCATATACTCTTAATTTTGACAATGAAATTGATGAATGGAATTTAACAGACTACGAGGCAACAACAAACTCATTGTTTAAGGTATTTTACAAAACATATATAGAGGACGCCTTCAACCCAAAGAAGCGTATATTTAAGCTGACAGCATATTTACCAAACAGTATATTACTAAACTATAAGCTGAATGATAGATTTCAGATAGGCGACAAGGTGTTTACTATAAATTCAATAGACACCAATCTAAAGACAGGCGAATCTAAACTTGAATTATTGAACGTATTATGATAAAGAATTTAATAGATATGTTGCAACTCTCTGATTGGTATGGTGTATCTCATAATGTGGATGTCGCCAAAGGATTGTATGAGGGGTGCAGCAACTGGAGTGATGTAGTGGAACAAGTGAAAAGAGTAAAAGAATCTAAAGCATACAGAAATGGCTGAAAAAAAGATAATAATATCGGTTGAGGTAAGTAGCGAAAAAGCGAAACAAACTATTGAATCAACTGCTAAGTCCGTTGATAGACTTGCAAAAGCAGAAAAAGAATTAGCCTTTCAGCAAAGCGAAAAGGGCAAGAAACTTGCTGAGGTAAACGAAAAAACAAGGAAACAGAAAGAATTAAACAAGGAAGTTGCACAATCAAATCTTGGTTTAAAAAAATCAATAGACCCTGTAATTGAAGCTAAAAAGAAATTAGCTCAACTACAAAGTCCAGAAGCGATTGAACTTGAAAAGGTAAATCAGCAGTTAAAGATACAAAAAGACTTAAATGTTGCTGCTGCTAAATCAGACTTAGGTTTAACCGATTCAAAGAGTAAACTCAATAAGGAAATAAGTAAAGAGGAACAGCTAACCGAAAAGCTGAACTATGAATTATCTGATGAGGCAAAAAGAATAGCTGTACTAAATGAAAACCTTAAAATAGCCAAACAGAGAAACGCTGATTATGCGAAATCTCAGATAAATCTCACTCAAAAGAATGATGGCTTAAATAAGACAATAGCTACTGGAACAAAAGGTCTGAAACAAAATAGAGCGCAATCAGGTCTTAACAACGCAATACTAATCGAACTTGGTCGTACCGCTTCGGATGCTCAATACGGTTTTCAGGGTATGGCGAACAACATTGGTAGGATAGTCGAACTTGGTCAGGAGTTTACGAGGACTGGCGGTGGAGGGTTGAAGAATTCTCTTAAAGAACTCGGAAGGTCAATACTTGGTGGAGGAGGTATTCTTATTGGGATTCAGTTACTAATATCATTCTTACCTAAACTTCAACAGAAGTTTAAAGAAGCCTCAACAGGTGCTGGTGTTTTAGGTGATTCATTAAAAAAAGCTGGTGATTCAGCAGGTTCAACTATTAGAGAATTAGATGATTTATTGTCTATAATATCTGATTCAAGCTCTACTACATTTGAATACGATACAGCAGTACAGCAGTTAGAAAAAAACTTCCCCAAACTAATAACGCAACTCAATATTGCAGGTCTTTCGGTTGAGGACTTAAAAGATGAAACTGAGGATGCCACTAAAATAACAGCTCTATACAGAGAGGAAATAGTTAAACTTGCAAAGGCAAAAGCTATTTTATCTGTCATTGATGAATTATATGCCGATAGGATAAGACTTCAGTTAGAAATGGATATGGCACTTCTTGAGGCTGAAAAAACATCGAGTACGGAAAGGATAAAATTCATAAGAAAAGATGGTCAAGCCGTATATAGAACTGAAGAAGAATTAGATGAATTAAGAAGGAAAAGGGTAGAAAAGGTCAGAAAAGATTACGACAAAGACTTAAAGGAAATAGATGAAAAAATACAACAAGCCAGTAAATACATAGATGAACCTTTGGGGAAATTAAATGATTTTGAAACTGAAACTGTTTTAGCATTTAAAAAGATAGGAATACAAAGAGTTACGTCTGATAATGAATTTACAGCAACAGTATTGACTAATTCCGACAAAAGAAAGACAGCTATAAAAGATGAGGCTATGTCTTTTGAGGAGTCTTTAGAATATTATAATCAACTTGCTCAAGGATTGTCTTTAGCTGTTGGCGCAGTATTCGATGCTGAAATACAAAGAGAGGAGAGAAAGACAACTCTCTTAAATAATCAGCTTCAAGAAAGATTAAATAACGAGAAACTTAGCGCCCAACAAAAAGAAGCTATCAATAAACAGATAGAAGCAAACGAAGTTAAGTTAGCTAAAAAGAGAGATGAACTTGCCGAGAAACAGTTTAAGCTAAACAAGGCTGCAAGTATATCAAGCGCACTTGTAAATACATATTTAGCCGCAACGGATGTTTTGGCAAAAACAAAACTTGGTCTTGTTGGTAAAATAGCAGCTATGACACTTGTTATATCTGCTGGTTTGGCGCAAGTAGCAGCAATAGCAAAACAACAGTTTGTTCCAACTGCACTTCCATCAGGTTCTGCTGGTGGTGCAGCAGGTGGTGGCGCAGGAATAGAAGCGCCTGATTTTAATGTAGTAGGTGCATCAGGTCAATCTCAGTTGGCGCAAACAATAGCTGGTGCTGAGGCACAGCCAGTAAGAGCATTTGTAGTTGGAAAAGACATTTCAACACAACAAGAACTCGATAGAAACATAACAAATACCGCATCATTCGGTTAATTTAATACTATGAAGATTATAGAGCTTTTTATAGATGAAGAAGGATTGTTGTCTGGCATAGATGCCATATCAATCGTAGAGAAACCAGCGATAGAAGAAAATTTTATCGCCCTATCCGAAGAAAAACAAGTACAACTCGCAGAAGTAGATAAAGAAAAGAAGATTCTCATGGGTGCAGCACTTATACCCAACAAGAACATTTACAGACGTAATGGCGAGGATGAATACTACATATATTTCTCTGAAGATACCGTAAGAAAGGCTGCTGAGCTGTTTTTGATGCAAGGAAATCAAAATAGAAGCACTTTAGAGCATCAGGCAGAGCTTCACGGCTTGTCTGTGGTAGAATCGTGGATTGTAGAGGATGAAACGCACGACAAGAGCCGTAAATATGGTTTAAATATGCCTCTTGGTACTTGGATGGTATCTATGAAGGTAAACAACGATGAGGTTTGGGAAGATTATGTAAAATCAGGCAAAGTAAAAGGATTCTCAATAGAAGGTTACTTTACGGATAAGGTTGCTATGTCTAAAATCGAGGAACTTGAAGAAGAAAGTGAAGCAAGACAGATACTTTTAGAAATAGCTAACGTAATCTTAGGCAACAAATATGAACTCGCTACATACTCTGATTACCCAAAAGCTGTAAGAAACAATGCTAAACTTGGTATTGAATTGAATAGGAGTGTAAACAATAGATGTGCAACTTCTGTTGGCAAAGTAAGGGCGCAACAACTCGCCAGAGGTGAAAGATTAAGCGTTGCTACAATCAAGCGTATGCACTCTTATCTATCAAGAGCTGAAGTGTATTACGATAAGCGCAATATGAAAGCCTGTGGAACTATATCGTATCTTCTATGGGGTGGTAAAGCTGGTAAAAGATGGGCAGCGAGTAAACTGCGTGAGTTAGGCGAATTAAAGTAACATTATGAAGAAAGCATTTGAAACACCAAGCAGAACATCTCCACGCAATTCAAGAAGGGGATGCCTGTGCAAAGACGGTAAAAAATACTCAAGAAAGTGCTGTGATGGTACTTTAAGGGCGCAGGGCATAGGAAAAATCTAACAAGAATATTTTTATTTATTATTATTATATACTTTAAAGTTAAACTATTATTATGGAAGGTAAAGCAACTGACATTCTGAAAGACATTATGCAAAAGCTTTCTATGATTAACGCTGAGGAAGTACAAGAAGAAGTAGATAACGTAGAAGTTGTCGCTGAAGAAGTATCTGCTGAGGTTGAGGTCAAGGAAGAAGTTGAATTGTCTGAAGAAGTAGAAGAAGTAGCCGAAGAAGAAGCTACTGAACTTGCTGAAGATTCTACTGAGGAAACCACAGACGAAGTTTCCGAAGAACTTGCTGAGGAGGAAGTAGAAGAAGAAGCAGAATTAGACGAGGACAAGTATGTTTCTCGTGATGAGTTCGATTCTAAAATCGCTGAATTAAAAGACTTGATTGAGTCTGCGAAGGGCGATATGGGAAAAGAAAAAGAAATGTATGAAGCTGAAAAAGCTGAATTGAGTGCGCAAATTGAAAAGCTATCTGCTGAACCAGCAGCCGAGCCAATCAGCCATGCACCAAACCAAAAACAAGAACAAAAGGAGATGATTCGCTATGCGCAAAATCGCCCAAGTTCAACAATTAACCGTGTATTTTCTAAATTAAACTAAATAAAATGAGTAATCACAATGTAAACTTGACTGGCTCTGTTGCCAGTATCACTTCAACTTACGCTGGTGAGTTTGCTGGGAAATATATCTCTGCTGCTCTCTTAAGCGGTAAAACTTTGGCTGAAGGTGCAATCACTATTAAGCCTAATGTTAAATTCAAAGAAGTTGTAAAGAAAGTTGCCTCTACTGGTATTGTTGCCGATGGAAGCTGCGACTTTAGCGAAACTTCTAACGCTTTGACCTTGACTGAGCGCATCCTTCAACCTGAGGAGTTCCAAGTAAACCTTGAGCTTTGTAAGAAGGATTTCCGTAGCGATTGGGAAGCTGTTCAAATGGGCTACTCTGCCTTTGATGAATTACCTTCTTCTTTCTCTGACTTCTTGTTAGGTCATGTTGCTGCTAAAGTAGCTGAGAAAACCGAGCAAAACATCTGGGGTGGTGTAAACGCCAACGCTGGAGAATTTGATGGTTTGACTGTACTTATGGCTGCTGACGCTGATGTAAATGACGCTGCTAACGGTTCTGAAACTTCTTATAGTTCAAGCAACATCGTAACTTTGCTTGGAAATGTAGTTGATGCAATTCCTGCTGCTGTTTACGGAAAAGAAGATTTGACCATCTATGTACCTACTATTGCTCTCCAGTCTTATGTTCGTGCTTTAGGCGGATTTGCTTCTGGTGGACAAGGTGCTGCTGGTTATGATGCAAAAGGACAACAATGGTACAATATGGGTAATGCACTTTCTTTTGAAGGTATCAAAATCCAACATGCGCCTGGTATGCCTTCTGACCACATCGTAGCTGGTGAGGCTTCTAACATCTACTTTGGTACTGGACTATTGTCTGACCATAACGAAGTTAAGGTACTTGATATGGCTGACCTTGATGGTAGCCAAAACGTAAGAGTAATTATGAGATTTACTGCTGGTGTACAATATGGTATCGGTAGCGACCTTGTATTGCAAACTCTTGCTTAATAAATAAATTGTCTAATAAATAAAAGGGTGGGTGAGCCGAGAGCCTACCTACCCTTTTTTAATAATATAAAAATATGGCTTGTGCAATTACAAAAGGAAGAACTCTCCCTTGCAAGAATTCAGTAGGAGGCTTAAAGAATGTTTTCATTCTTGATTATAGTTCGGCTGTTGCTGACCTAACGCCTTCATCTGGTACGGTAACACTACCTACCTCTGGTGCGGAATTCTTTAAGTTTGAGATTAAGGGTAATTCTTCCCTTGAAACTACTGTTACCTCATCAAGAGAGAACGGAACTACTTTCTATGAAAGTACCTTGAACTTGACATTCGCTTACTTGGATGTTGAAACTCAGGAAGAATTAAAATTACTTAACGCTGGTCGTGCGCACTATGTTGTTGAAACCTACAACGGAGATTACTTGTTGATTGGTAAAGAACACGGTGCTGAGGTAACTGGTGGTACTATCGTAACTGGTGCTGCTATGGGCGACTTGAGTGGATTTACTTTAACAGTAACTGCTCAGGAAACTGCGCCTCCATTCTTTGCTACTGCGCCTGACGAGAGTGCTAACGACCCCATTGACCCAGATGGTGCATAAATTCAATAGGGGTGTGAATTTAATAGGGGGAGGCTAACGCTTCCCTCTTTTTTTATACGACAAAAACAAAAAGCGTTGTATTTGTTACTTTAGTATGCATATATTAACTACATCGGCAGGATTGCAAGAACTAAATGTTGTGTTAAGAAGTAGTGTTGCTTTCGCAAGAATATCTCTTTATGACAAGTCTGAGAGAAAAGAATTAGTTGCAAATCCTGACGTAACTGATATTTCAGAGTCAAATGGAATAACAACGATTGAGCTTTCGTTTGAACAGGATTTAGTTGAGGGCAGATTCTATTCCTTAACAATAGAGAATTTTGCACAATCTGATGTTTATTACAAAGGACTTGTTTTCTGTACGAATGAAAGCGATTACAACAAGTTTAACGTACATAAAGACGACTATGTAGTTGAGGATAGCTACGACAACGAATACGTTATATTATGAGCAACAAAGCAATAAAATACGCCAAGAATCGCCCACTTCCACAAGTGAAAGATGGAAAGATACATATAGTGAATCTTGGCTCATATTCAAGACCTGATATGAAAGAGTATCGTAATCAGGAATGGATTGGTTATGGCGATGACAACAATTACTTTGAGTATCTAATAGACAGATACAATGGTTCGCCAACTAACAATGCTGCGATAAACGGTATTGCAGAGATGATTTACGGAAAGGGCTTAGATGCTACTGATAGCGAAAGTAAAGCGTCTGAGTATGCTGAAATGAAAGAGCTACTCCGTAAGGATTGTATGAAGAAGATATGCTACGACTACAAGATGATGGGTCAAGCTGCACTTCAGATTATATACACTAAAGATAGAAAGAAGATTGCTCGTGTTGAGCATATGCCTGTTGAAACGCTTAGAGCAGAGAAATGTAATGAGAAGGGCGAAATAGAAGGCTACTATTACAGCGCTGACTGGGCGAATGTAAACAATAGAACAAAGCTAAAGAGAATACCTGCATTTGGTTTCTCTAATGCGCCACTTGAGATTCTATACATCAAGCCATATCGTGCAGGGTACAAGTATTATTCGCCAGTAGATTATCAGGGTGGATTGCAGTATGCAGAGCTTGAAGAAGAAATCGCAAACTACCACATCAATAACATACAGAATGGTCTTGCACCAAGTATGCTTATTAACTTCAATAATGGTGTACCACCAGAAGAACAGCGTGAAGCGATTGAAAGAAGCATTGTAGATAAGTTTAGTGGTTCTTCTAATGCTGGGCGCTTTATCTTGGCGTTTAACGACAGCAAAGAACTCTCTGCTACAATAGACCCTGTACAGTTGTCTGATGCTCACCAGCAGTATCAATTCTTGTCTGACGAATCTATGCGCAAGGTAATGGTATCACACCGTATCGTATCGCCTATGCTTGTCGGTATTAAAGACACAAGCGGTCTTGGTAACAACGCAGAGGAGTTGCAGACAGCTTCTGTACTTATGGACAACACAGTTATTCGCCCAATGCAAGTAACCATCTTAGATGAGCTTGAAAGGGTACTCGCCTACAATGGTATTGAGTTGGATATATACTTTAAGACATTACAACCACTTGAGTTCACAGACCTAACTAACGCTATTAGCGAAAGCGAAATAGAAAAGGAAACAGGTGTCAAGAAAGACCAAGTGGATGAAGAACCACAAATAGAAGAAAGCGAGGAATAATATGGCAACAGCATTATTTATAAAGAGAGCAGACCTTATTAAGAATACCGCCATGAACGGTAATGTTGATACGGATAAGTTCATTCAGTTCATCAAAATTGCACAGGAAATCCACGTTAGAAACTATCTTGGAACTGACCTGTATGATAAGATTAGTGCTGACATTATCGCTGGTACATTATCTGGCGACTATTTAGACCTTGTAAACGACTTTATTCAGCCTATGCTTATTCACTTTGCTATGGCTGAGTATTTACCATTTGCAGCATATACAATCGCCAATGGTGGAGTGTACAAGCATAACGCAGAGAACAGTTCAATCGCCAACAAAGAGGAGGTTGATTTGTTAATTAACAAGGAGAGAGATTATGCGGAATACTACACTCAGCGTTTTATTGACTACATGAGTTTTAACGCTCAGGATAAGTTTCCAGAATATTACACTAACAACAACGATGACATTTATCCTGACAAAGATACATTATTTCACGGATGGGTACTGTAAGTAAATACAAACCGAAAAAAGAAAACATAATTAAGTTAAAGAAATATTTAGATGCCAAACGAAATATATCACAGAAGCAATTGGGGAAACGCTAACGCAGAGGGGTTTGGCGATGTGTACTTTGATGCAGCAGCAACAAACAAGCTGTACAATCATTCTGACTATTACGAGAACTCTGATGGCACAGATAAGATATTAAAAGACTTATCCAACAAAGCGAGTATTGTCTTAACACCTACTGCATATTCAGATGGTAGCTTAAATACTGTTATACCGCCTTATCAGGTGTTGCCTACTGAATTGGTTACTAATGGCACGTTTGATACAGATAGTGATTGGTTAAAATTTAATGGAGCAACAATTTCTAACGGAGTTGCAGAATTAGACGATGTTAGCGGTTCAGTTATTCAACAAGGTATAACTACTGAGGTTGGTAAAAGATATAATATAAACGCTAATATCACAGGATTAGGTAACGATTATTATTTGTGCGTTGGTACAGGTGTAGGTACAGGTTCAACAAATCGTAACGTGTTACATTCTCAAAGTTTATCTGCGACATTTGTTGCAACGTCCACATTGTCTTATATTGGAGTAAGGAATAATTTAAACAACAACACTTATACAATAGACAACGTAAGCGTAAAAGAAATACAAGAAGCCGACTTTGACTTTAGTAGAGGTTCAAGTGCTACAAGAGTAAACGAGCAAGGGCTTGTAGAGGACGTACAGATATTAAGTGGAGAGCTTGTACAAAACGGAGACTTTGAGCAGATAGGTAGTGAACTTGTTACTAACGGAAACTTTGATACTGATAGTGATTGGATTAAGGGTACAGGGTGGAGTATAAGTGATGGTAAAGCAATATATACAGGTACAACTAATTCTGATTTAGCTCAAAGTGGTATTTTAACGAGTGGTAAGTTATATAAATTACAGTATGAAGTTATTAATAGTACTTTAGTCAATGGTGTAGTTAAATTGTCAGGCACGACAGCTTCTGCGCAAAATGTTTTATCTCAAACTGTTGGTACACACACTCTATACTTTACTGCTAATGGCACAGCACCTACAAGTTTTAATATAAGAATAGTATTAAACACAAGTGGACAGTTTGAAATAGACAACGTATCAGTAAAAGAGGTCGGACAGAATTGGAGTGGTATTAATGGTGCTACTTTGTCTTTTGATTCTAATAGAGCTGTAGTTACTATTGCAGCTCAAAGTGGTAGTGGTTTAGCAAGTGATTCTACTGTACCTGTTCAGTCAGGGAAAAAATATAAATTAGAAGCAGATGTAGAAATAGGAACATACACAGGCACTTCTGTAATTTTAAATTTATTAGGCACAAGCTCTTCAGCAATTACTATTGCATCAAGCGGAGTTACAAGAGTAAGCCACATTTTTGATGCCTCATCAACAACAAATACAAGTGCAAGAGTTTTAAGAGGTTCAGCAGATACAGGTACACTATTTATTGATAACGTATCAGTAGTCGAAATAACAGACGATACAGACTTACCAAGAATAGACTATACAGATGGAGAGGGTAGTTTGTTGTTAGAGCCACAGAGGACTAATCTTGTAACGTATAGTGAGGATTTAACACAATGGGTTGCATCTTCTGGTATTCAATTAACAAGCGGTCAATTAGGTGTTGGAAACTCTAATGATGCTTGGAAAATACAAAGAAGTTTAGCATACGACAATATAAGAAGTGTTATATCGTTTACATCAACTTCAACAGTTAGTGTGTATGCCAAAAAAGGCAGTTATAATTTTTTAAGAATTGCAATTAGTGCTATTCCTGAACAATGTTATTTTGATTTAGAAAATGGTATAATAGGCACTACTTCTAATTTAATTTCTTCTGATATAAAATATATAAACAATGGTTGGTACAGATGCTCAATGACCTTCAACAACGCAAGTGGTACAGGTGTATATATTCAACCTGTTGAAACTGATGGTGGAATAGGTAATTCTGGAACAGGTCATATATTTGTTCAGTATCCGCAAACAGAAGCAGGAAGCTACCCAACCTCCTACATCCCAACAAACGGAAGCACAGTAACTCGTAATGCAGACGTATGCAATAATAGTGGCTCTGCACAAGACTTTAATTCAGAAGAAGGAGTATTGTATGCTGAAATAAGTGCTTTGGCTAATTATAATACGCAAAGATGGTTAAGTTTGAGTGATGGTACTCATTCAAATGCAGTAAAAATTGGACTTTTAAATAGTGCAACAGATTTTAGATTTGCAGTAGAGGTCAGGAGTGCAAATTCAACACAAGCGTTTATGACATATAACTTTGGTGCAATTACACCGACTATGACTAAAGTAGCAATTAAATTTAAACAAAATGATTTTGCTTTGTGGGTAAACGGAACTGAAAGAGCAACAGACACAAACGGAAATACACCAACAGGTCTTAATGAGTTAGCTTTTGACAGGGGAGATGGCGGACAAGATTTTGAAGGTAACGTTAAATGCGTTGCAGTATTTACAGAAGCTCTTACAGACGAACAATTAGAAAAATTAACAAGTTAGTATGTACGATAAAGCAAGTTTAGCGTTAATACCAAGTGGAACTAAAGACGGTACATTATATTCCGTTTTACCTGCTGATGGCGATGGCGATTTTGACCACACAAGAGCAACTTCTGCCACAAGAGTAAACAAAGACGGACTGATTGAAAGTGTTGCAAGTGGTGTACCAAGATTGGACTACCCTTTGATTGACGGAGTGGTACAGGATTGTCCTGCTTTACTTTTAGAGCCGAGTAGGACTAATCTTGTAACGTATTCAGAAGATTTTAGTGAGTGGACTTTGTCAAATTCAAGTGTTTTGTCAAGTCAAGTTGTTTCTCCTGATGGCACACAAAATGCTGATAAAGTTATAGCATCTGCAACAAATACAACCCATTTTGTAGCAATTATACCATCAGTTTCGGCTACAACTACATACACATTTACTTTGTATGCAAAATCAGACGAATATGAAAGATTATATATTCGACAAGGTACAGGCAATTCTCCTTCTGCAGCAGTATATGATTTAAATGGAGTAGGTGCAGTTTTAGAAACTTATGGAAGCCCATTAGATACATCTATTGAGTTGGTAGGTAATGAATGGTATAAAATTACACTTACAAATATAACAAGCTCTACATCTCCAAATTTTGCACCTAATATTACAGGAATACCTAATAGTGGTTATTCTGCTGATGCTGATGGTGTTACTTTTTTAGGTGATGGAACAAGTGGGGTTTTTATTTGGGGTGCGCAATTAGAAGAAGGAAGCTACGCAACTTCCTACATACCCACATCAGGTTCTACTGTAACTCGTAATGCCGATGTATGTGAGAACGCAGGTAACGCTGACTTGTTTAACGACAACGAGGGTGTGTTGTTTGCTGAATTTTCAATGCTTAATGATTCAGACACTTCAAACAGGTATATTTCGCTTTCTGATGGTTCGCCTGATAATTCTATTATGTTTCAGATTACAGGTGGAGGAGATTTGAATCTATATAACAATGGAACTTCAAATGAAAATAGAATAGACACATATCTTGCAGACTTAACTCAAGATATTAAAGTGGCTGTTCAATATGGACAAAACACAAGTGATTACAAAGTTTATATAAACGGAGTATCTCAATCATTGAATAGCTCATTTGTAGCGGAAACTATAAGTGGATTAGATAATTTATCAATAGATTATCCAACTTTTGACTTTAAGTTTAACGGAAAAGTAAAACAACTAATGGTATTTAACGAAGCACTTACAGACGCAGAGTTAATAGAATTAACAACAATATAAATTATAAATACAATGAAGTACATTTTTAAGAAGTATGAATTTGATAGCGAAGCACAGGCAGAAACAAGAATTGCAGCTTTGCCAAACTCAACAGATGAAGAGGGAAACAGCCACCCTTCACACAGCCATACGGTTGTTAAATTGGGTTATTTGCCTATTGTAGAGCCTACATTTGACGATGAGGGTAACGTGGTAACAGAAGGCGAGTACAGCACCAAGTATTCTGTTGATGTACTATGGAAAGCAGGTGAAATTACAGAAGCCAATGAAGATGGGGAATCTACTATAAACTATCCTTATGGATGGTCAAGCAAGGAGATTTCTGTTGAGGGCAACGGAGTTCATACATTCGCAGGTTGGTCTTTTAACTAATTAGATATGGACACTTCAAGCTTTAAAGTATATGCGATTAACTTGTCAGCGATGACTATATCGGCAATCGACCAAATAGAAACTGCATTGAAATTACTTTTGCTTGTGGTGTCAATAGGCTATACAGTAGCAAAGTGGCACGAGTTGAGAAAGAAGAAAGAGTAGGGTTACCAAACTCGGAAGTAAAAACGTGCCAAACATGGAAGTTATGAAATATTTTAATTACTTTGAGTTTGATTCGCCAGACATACAGGGTTCTGGTCAGCTAATGAGCAAAGAGCTTCTTGAGATACTCGATGAGGTAAGAGAGGACTATGGCAAGCCTATACACATTACAAGTGGGTACAGAACGGAAGCTCATAACGCTAAGGTTGGCGGAAAACCAGCGTCAAGCCACCTAAAGGGCTTAGCTGTTGATGTGGCGTGTACTACATCAAGAGATAGATTTGAACTTGTTAGGTTGTTCTTAGAATACGGCATTACAAGGATTGGTATTGCCGATACGTTTATACATATTGATATAGACGATGAAGATAAGTCGCCTAACGTAATTTGGACATACTAATGAAAAAGCTCTTACAACTCATTACAGGCGGTTTAGTGAAGGATATTGGTGAAGTAATAGATAAGGTTACTACAACCGATGAAGAACGCTTAGAAGCCAAGAGAAAGATTCAAGAACTATTAGAAAAAGCAGACAATGATGCTCAAACGCAGGTTACAGAACGCTGGAAGTTTGATATGCAAAGCGACAACTTTTTGTCAAAGAATATACGACCGCTTGTTATGGTTTTTCTTACAACGATGTTTACCTTACTGGCATTTACCGATGGAAACATTGGACAGTTCTCAATACAAGAAGAATATATCCGAATATTTCAAACACTCCTCGTTACTGTTTACGGTGCGTACTTTGTTGGAAGAACTTGGGAAAAAGGGAAAAGTAATGGCAAAAAAGATAGTTAACGCATACACTCCTTCTTCAAGGACTAAACGACCAAACGTACATTCTAAAAATGCCTCTGTTGGACAGAAGGGTTGGAAGAAGAAGTATCGTGGACAAGGGCGTTAATAACTTTATGAATTCAATACCCCTTTGTGAATTCAATAGGGTATATTTGTAATAAGATAGTTTCTGATGTCCTGAGAAGATTCTGTATCTTTTATTTGATTTTTTATTTTTGTTTTCATGTTGAAAAGGTGGTAATCCCGTAAGATTGCCACTTTTTTTTGTATATTAGTAGCATGGATATAAATCAAAAAGGTTGTTTTGCTGAGTATAAGTTCGCCACAAGAGCTATGGAGAACGGATTTAACGTATCTATGCCACTACTTGATTCTTCGCCATACGATTGTATATTAGAGAAGGATAATAAGCTGTATAAGGTTCAAGTCAAGTATATGTCGTCAGATAGATACTCAAGTGAAAAGCAAAAGACACCCCAGATAGAAATAAAATCTGGTAAAAGATACTATCAAGCCGATGAGGTAGATTTCTTTGCGGTATGGCACGATTTGTACAAAGGATTCTTTATACTTAGTAATGATGGGCAGAAAGCATTTCGCTTGTCCATTCACAATAAATACGCAGATAACTTCAATAATTTTGATATAATTTCATAAAATATTTGCATTTGTCAGTTGGGATTACTACATTTGCACTATGGATATTTATGAAAAATTGGTGGATATTCAAGGGAGATTGAAAGCACCAAAGAATCAAAGAAACAATTTCGGTAACTATAATTACCGCAGTTGTGAGGACATCTTAGAGGCGGTTAAACCTCTATTAACAGAACATAAACTTGTTCTGACAATCAATGACTTTATCGAGAATTTAGGAGCGATACAGCATTCTATGGGAATGTTTATTGTGAACGCCACAGCTACATTGTCTGATGGCGAGAAAACAATATCTGTATCAGCACAAGCTGGTATTGATGTGAACAAGAAAGGTATGGACATCGCTCAGTCATTTGGTAGTAGTTCATCATACGCACGTAAATACGCTTTAAACGGCTTATTTTTGATTGATGATACCAAAGACTCAGATGCAACGAATACGCACGGT
>Ga0208162_1000363_pt1 | contig 26656 bp, 8 predicted proteins | sample CB_VirMetaG_4_FD_184539 | JGI IMG/M metagenome (GOLD analysis project Ga0208162, IMG submission 184539) | Freshwater to marine saline gradient viral communities from Chesapeake Bay - CB_1508_1M Viral MetaG (SPAdes) (version 4) | ecosystem: Environmental > Aquatic > Marine > Coastal | place: USA... | reverse complement strand
ATCGTTCTTTGGAAATTATAAAAGTGGCTTCATCAGTAACTCTGATGCCAAATTTAGTCATCAGATCTCCAGATCCTTGAAATCCATCTACATTTGCAACGTAGGCTTCAATTGGATATGCGTCATTGAATCTTGCGAGAATATTTTCTCGCATAATAGAATCAGTTCCATAATATTTTCTGGGAAGATAGTAAACTTCTTGGCCATACATCCTCAGATGTTCATTGACCAAATCTTGCACCAGCCTTTGTTCACTGGCAACTTCTTGTCGGAAAAAGGGATTTAGTGGTGTCATTAGCCGATCATGTCAAGGGGTGGAAGTTCATAATCAAATGTCATCCTCTGTTGTAATTCTGCAAGTTCTCTCAAAGCATCCTCATACAACTGTCTTCCGTTTAATGTAATTCCACCTGGTAATTGAACTCCTTGGAACTTCATTAAGTTTTGACCCCACTGACGTTTAATCAATGATGTCAGATACCTCTTAAGAAAACTATCATTATAAACTTCCGCATTACTACTTGGATCTAAGATCCTATAACAATCAATCACAAGATAGTCATTGGCTGTCTGAGACTGCCAATCCATATCAATGTAAAGTCTATTTCCTCTCTTGTTATATCTTACTTTTTTGTCTGGACTAATTAAGAATTGAATAGTTTCTAGATATTCTTTTACCATAGAATATGTCAACAGTTCAACGGAACTGAAGTTATAAACATCATTCAAGAAAATTTGATATGAAATACTAAACATATTCTGAGAAATAGTATTATCATCAAATCTGAAAATACCATTTACTCCAATAACATGATCTGGAATTTCTATATAATTTCTTGCTTCGGTATATTCGGTTTTTGTTGTAATAAAGTGTGTTGATCCAACACCAACCGACGTAAAACTTATGGCAGTTCCGGCCTTTGCATCAGCAAGAGAGGCAGCCACCTGTATTTCATTGCGACCACTTGCAATAGCATACAATTCAACACTATCAGTGCCAATTCCCAAAAACGAAGTCGTACCAACACCGGCCAAAACTGTGTCTGATCGAATACCAATCGATGTTGCGCCAACACCAAGGCTGTAGAAGATTTGGGTTCCTGTTGCGAGTCCATGATTGGGTAGAACAATAGATCCTGGTGTTGTTACAACTCCAACAGTATTTGCCGTTCCAACTCTTACAATACCAGAAGCTCCACCATTGAAAGATTGAGAGTGAATTCCAATAGAACCTACTTGTTTTGTTCTTGCAGCATCAATTTCCCATTGAGAAATTTGGTGTTTAAGGAACATCCTCTCAACACCATCCATGTGACGTTCTTGGAAGTATTGAATTGCATCATCGACAAGATCTTCAATCTGATCTTCATCAACGTTAACTTCCAGAACTGGTTCACCCAGCTGTCTAAGACAGTAATCGATCAGTTCTTGTCTAGTGCTAGGTTTCGCCATTTATATAAAACTAGCTTCCAGCTATTTAGTAGTCGTCTTTCTGATTGAGTTTTTGTCTCATTGATATAATTTGGGCCTGCAATATCAAATTCTCTTTTTGCACGGCCTCAAGTTTTTTCAATGTTAGTTCTAAAAGAACATTTGCATCAATTTCAGTATGTTCCACAGTCAATAGTATCAGTATAGACTGGGACTCCTCCCAGTGATGTAAGTATATATGTCGATGTTGATATACCTGCCGTGGGTGCAGATGAGAATCCCACTACACCACTGGTTCCAGCATATGCAACACCATTTTGATCTGTATTACTGGTTATAAAGAGTGATGCAATCGTAGAGACACCAGTTACAACCAGAGTTCTAAGTGTAGTGTCTCCACCAGAAGCAGTGGTGAATCCAACATCCGTAAATCTGGCAGCTGCAGATGTACCAAGACCAACAGTAACATTATCAAGAAAACCACCCTGAACACTAAACGATGCAAATGTAGCTACACCCGTTACGTTCAGATCTACAATGTCACCTCTAGTCGCAAATAATGTATTCCATCTATTACCACTAGAACCAAGATTTAATGTATCGGAAGATGGTCCAAAACTTTGATTTACTACCCATTCACCTCTTGAACTACTCCAAGACAAGGTATAGTCACTATCACCCTTTAGAGTGATTCCACCACCATCGGCCGCAGCATCTGAAGGACTTCCAGTTTCAGGTACGGCTAACTCAATATTTTTATCTTCAATCTGAGTGATTGTAGAACTCAGATATGTAAGATTACCATTGACAGTCAAGTTGCCAGCGACTGTCAGGCCTCCACCTACAAGTATGTCATCAGGTAAACCAATCGTTATTGTATTTCCGATGGATACCGTTTCAATCTCATAATCAGTTCCTTTGATGTAAAAATACTCTGAACTTAAACCAATACTATTGGTTCCACTATCAGCAATGACATTTAATTGTTGATCAAATGTACCAAACTTTAAATTTCCATCAGCTGCAACTTCAAGTCTTTGACCCGTTGAACCAACAGTTGTTGGGAATGAATAGTTTGATGAACCAACAGTAAGATTTGTAATGATTCCACTTTGGGATATAAAAGAGGAAGCCGTTACATCTCCAAGATTTACTGCGGAATTTGTTGCAGTAAATGTACCTGCAATAGTTACTGCAGATGCAATATCGAGTAATCCACCAAATACTTGCGACGTTGGATAGAATCTCAATAAGTTATCTGTTACCAGATTACCATTAGCGTCTGTTAAAACGACAGATGTAGTCGTAAGACCAGTGAAATTAAAACTAGTGGCAGTTACAGTTCCACCAGCAGATACGGAAAACTGATTGTTATCACCTACGTTAAGACTTCCAATACCACTAGTGGCAAAATAACCATTCTGAGGTACTTTTAGTGTAGTGGTTGTGGTTACACCTATTACATTCCAAAAATCAATAGTTCCTGCAGCACCAACCAGAGCCGCAGAATTTGCAGTAAGAATACTTGGTTGATGATCTAAAAGTTTATATGTGTACTCCCCTCCAATGGGAACAGCGGTCCCCGAATTATTACCAACAAAAAGTCTACCAGCTAAATTGGAATAAGTACCTGTCGTACTTTCTTCAATTGTAACGGCTACTTCACCAAGGGCAAGAGAAGATGGAGCCGCAATTCCATTAACAGATCTTTTAATTCTAATAATGGCCATCAGAAGGTGCCTCCGTCAATATCGGTATTTGCACCCAATTCCGACTGTCCTACCCAGAGACCAGTAGAACCTTGATATACAAGAAAATAACCGTCTTGTGGAGAGACGATACTAGTATCGGTTAAAGCTCTTAAAGTACCACCAGCCTCAGCTCGAGACGTGGAGGTTACCTTTATAGCATTAGTTCCCCCGACTCTGACTTTAGTGGCCATTCATTTACTCCCTAGTTGCACTTTCTCTCACTAGGGCCTGACCTTCAAGAACTTTTGTTTTAGATCCGTTGGAATCTGTGAGGATGATGTCGTAAATGTAGCGGCCGGCCTTTATTCTTCTTGTTATAGTATCGGTCAAAGAAATTTTTATTTGACCATTCGCCCTATCCGTAAATTCTACGGTGAAGTCATATCTATTTTTACTGCCAGCATGTTTCCTCATCTGGGCAGAGGCAGTATAACCACTCAATGTTAATGCATCGCCATTTGCTGCGGTTAAGTCAAAGGTTTGCAGAAAGTCAGTGCCTTGATCAATAATCAAATTGACAACATAAACTGACATTTTGTATAAAGCGCCTTATCTATAAGGTATTTATGTTCTCTATAGTTTATTAATTAACTCTTTCAATAGACTTTTTATTTCACCTACTTCATTTTCTAAATTTTCAATTCGTTCTTTTTCTTTCAACTTCTGTTGTCGTAAAGAGATGTAGTTTTGATATGCGGTGGTGTCATTGTTAATAATGGCACCACTCTCCATATCTCTAACTAATTCAGAATGTCCTTCAACTTTTTTATACATCATGCAAACGCAATGGCTCTAAGTTCCTTAATCTTTGGAGGATAGGCCTGATTTGTTCCAGTCATAATGATTTTAATTTCAAATCCATTGAATTCTGGGAGATTATTTGCACTAAACTGATAATCTCTGAAATCATCAACAAAGTTGGCTGGAGGAACAAACTTATCGGGACGACCATTATTGTTCTTTGGATCAATTACTCTATCACCAAATCCATCTCCAGTGGTATCAGTGAGATTGTTGTATCCTGGGAATAACTCAAATGGTTGTTCTGCATCAATTGCATCTGATCTGAACAATCTGTACATAACACGGATGTCAGCTGATTGATGTCTATATGCAGCGAGTTTAACCTGTAAGAATGTGGCAGGATTTTCAAGATTGACTCTCTTACTCAGATAAATTGCTGAGTTTGGATCACCATATCTAGAATTGACTCTTTCATCGTCCGCAAAATTGGTGATTGGTTGGTCCAATCTATTTGTGGTTGTAATAACTGAAATTCTATCAACATCAATTACAGGTGAAACATTAATATCATCTGTTGTGAGAACCAATTCCATTGTAAATGACTTACTACCAGGCAAAGTGGTTAGTTTGTCCTGTTCGTTTACTTTGGATGAGATGATTCTTGGTGTATCTAAATTGGTCTGGCCGCCGATCGTAATAGACTCAAATCCTTGATCTTGGAATGAGGTTTCGTTACCATCAACACTTGTTCCAGAAACGGTTCTGACTCTAGCAGAGATATTTGTTGATTTTGGTGCGAGGAACTGAATGTTTGGAGTGATGGTTTCAAACTGAATGTTTTGTGTCGCCTGAACTTTAGATCCACCAAGTCTTTGAGTGTCAGAAATTTTCAGTGGTGGGAAAGTATTTGTGCCGTCTCTTACAGTTCCAACTCCAGATGAAGTGGTATCAACCTTCAGATAGTAAGTATCAAGCTCAATAGGTACACTATTTGCAAGGTCTGCAAAACTATGAGTTTTATTGATTCTTCTGAGTGATACTCCAGAAGCCTCATACTTATTAACCAAATCACCAACTCTATGAGTTTGTGCAATAGTATTGTCGATTGCTCTGGTGATACCCGTAAGTTTTTGTGGTGTAGAACCAGCATTTACACCAGTGTATGAAAGAATTTCATCATTGATCTTGACATATCCAGGATTGGTTGTAGAAACTCCAACATTCTCAAAACTTGCAAAAACACCAACAGATGCAACATCAATATCAGTTGTTACGGTATTTGAATACTGTGTAGATACTGTAGTTGTTGTAGTGACTCCAACTGCACCAGAAATTGTTACTTTGTTGTTTCTGGCGTGCATTGCGTGGTTTCTGTGATTCACCTTAACATGAAGGCCATCTCTCCATGCAGATGTATTTGAAATTGCTGATGGTTGAGATCCAGCAAGTGCAGATGCAACACCAACAGCATTGATTGTCATCAGTTCACTTGATGTTGTGAACGTTCCCTGAACTTTATCAAGAATCAGTGAGTTGGTTGCAGATACAATTCCAACATTAAATCTTGTATTTCTACCAGTTTCACCAAGATCACACCCAAGAACATCACCAATGGCATATCCAGAACCACCAGAAGTTACAGTTACAACTCCAATAGAACCAGAAACGACTTGAATATTTGCAATCGCACCAGTTCCATCACCCGTGATTGATGTTAAAGCAACACCCGTGTATGTGAAATTAGCCGCAGATGGAGTTAATCCAGTACCAACACTGTTGGTTGTAATTCCACCAGCTTCAGTTGCAGAAGTGTTAATCTTAATTGCACCAAGAGACTTAACTAAGTTACCTTCTGCAGTTCTATTTCCAACTTGAGAGAACCTAGATCCAACACTAAAATCTCTAGTTACAACAGTAGAACCAAGACCAACAACAATCTCTTGAGTCAAGAACTCCAGAGGATTTCTTCTCAGTTTAGGATGATTCTGTTGGCCAACACCTAACTCTGGATTATACAGTTTAAGAGTTCCTGGGGTCTGAACGAACTGAGCCTTATAAAGAGTAAACTTAAGGTCTTCAAACTGTGCAGGCGTCCATGTAGAACCGTTCTGGGACTTGAACAGGGATCCCATGTATGGTTGTTGAGAAACGATTGTTCTCTCACTTTCTGGTAATGAGGCAGTTGTAATATCCTCCTGTTCCATTACTGCGATGAAGACCTTGTAGTTGTTGGAGGCCGACAGGAGAACGACAGAATATTCATTCTTACCAGCAAGATATACTGGAGATGGGAATGTGAATCTAGTAGGTACAGTTCCATCTCTAGAAAGATTAACTTGAGATGGTTCGTAAACAACCTCACCAAATGGAACAATCGTATTTGTTGGCAGACCAGTTTGCATGGTTCTGATCTGACATGTTACTGGAATTGCATCATCCTTACTTTCAAAGAATACATCGATACCAGTTACAAATACACCATTGTCTTCAACAATTTCAAATGACTGTGCAAGAGGATCATACCACTGGTTTTGTGAAACTGTTCTTTCTGTAAATTCCTGAGTCTCAATGACTCTATCTACAGTTTGAGATCTTACTGTGCTGTCAGTAAAAGTCTCTCTCTGAATATCAGCATTTCTCAGACTCAGTGTGTCTTCTTGGAAAGTATCAAGATTACCTTCTGCACGATAAACCGTTTCTGCGGTTGAAGGATTATCAATGGGACTCAGAGAATTAACTGGAGAACTTGTGATTCTGAAGGTTCTTGTACCAGTTTCAAACTGAGGTGCAGTTATAGACTCACTAATATTGGGAATAAAGAATGATCCAATAAGGGTTCCTTTTTCATCAGTGATGAGTCTCATGTCATTCACTGTGGCCTCAGCGCCACTGGTTTGACCAGTGAGTCTCATTCCTTTAGCCGCATAACCACTAAAGTTTCCGAGAACTTGTAATTGAAGTGATCCAGTGTCGATGTTGAGAATTGAACTGGTTGCCGAGTAAACAGAACTAATTCCAACGGTATCTGAATATGGATTTACTGCATACACAATCGTTGGACTATCATATGAACCAAATTTATGATTGGCCTGAGCAACTCTAAAGGTAATTTCTGGTAAGGACCCACTATTGTCCGCTGCACTAGGCATTTTACCTACAACAGTTTCACCTACTTGGAACACACCCTGAGTCATTGTGATCTCAAGGAGTTTAGGTGTTACATATTGGGTAACATTTTCACCATCAAAAAATGTATAGAACTGAGTTCTTGGTTTGATTCTGTTTGAAACAAACTCAACATTTCTAGATCTAATGAATGGAACAATCTCTCGACTTACAAGTCGTGTACCGATACTTTGTGTATCTACTCTTTCGTTGATACCAAACTGAATACCACTTCTAGTCAAACCAACAGTAGTGTTGGTTGTTTCTACGGATGTAATATCCGTAGTATCTCTCATAGTAAAGTTGCGGGTTCTTGAAACTAGGCCAGCATTCTGGGTGGGCAGTTGTTGGCCACCAGATGTAAATCCTCTACTCCAACCAGTACTTCCTCTGATTACTTCTGTATTTGTTTCTCTAAGAAGTTCTCTGGATGAAAAATCAACAGAACTCCACTCCTCTTCCCATGAACCCCAATCAACTGGTGATAATCCAGTGTTGGGATCGATTGAAAGAGTTCCCATGAGGGTTTCATAAGATCCCTCAAACTCAAGATTATTGACCGCAAGGTTCTTTTCATCTACCCAAACGTCTGATGTTGGATTGAGTCCAACAATACCAACCCAGTTAATGACCGCAAATGGGTTTACGTTCTCGGTTGTAGTTGCAAAATTTTGTTTGATAAAGGCCTTATCAGTATAGTTAAGAGAAACAACATCACCAGTTTTTCTCAGTGAATTTGATTGAAGATCTGCAACCTGTGTGAGGTCCGCATTTGGATTTGCTGTAGTACCAATGCCAATTAACTGAGAAGATCCGAGAAGAAGATCAAGACCAGTTGTATAGTGCGATGGTCTCAGATATCCATTGGCCTTATCAATAGATGCTCTAAAAATTGGATTTGAAATGTCATGAGCTCCATGACTTCTGAAGTTATCTACAAAGAAACCAGACTTGAATCTATCAAGACCTGTAGTAGCATCTTTGATATTTAAATTGGCAGTATCCGTCTCAAGAAGAGAAAGTTGAGTATAGAACTCAATATTCTTCACTCTTTGTTCCAAACGAGCGATGTCAAACATCGTATATCTCTTATGTTTGGAGAGAATAAGTTTACTATCAGACGATGCTCTTCTTACATATGGTTTGTGGAAAATTGTTCCAACAACGAAACCGTTTTGGGGGGTTTCTGGTGCGATTGGATTTTCTGAAGGAGAACCTTTTTTAACTTCAAAGAATCCATCTTTATTCAAAAGAAGTTTATCGGTTCTTCCAAGATAATATGAATATCCAAGTGTAAGAGTTTCTTCAGTTACAAGGATATTAGGTACACCTGTTCCAGATTGTGAAAAATCACGGAAATCATACTCAAAGGGTGAATCTGTGTCACTTGATGGATTATAATTCTTTACTCTTGGTCTAATGTCAATGAAATCTGAAGCTGGATTGGCCAGAACAACTGGTAAATCTCTTTCATAATTATCTGGGGAGTAACTGTTAACCGTAATCAAGTCTCCACCAGCACCAGTATCCACAATATAGTGGTCGTAAATAATAGCGAGTTGTCTTGATGGTTCTGCAGATTCTGCATTTCTTACAATTCTAGAGTAATCAAGAAACTCTTTTCTTTGACCATTGTCGAATGAGAAGTTATCTAGAATATTTCTATCACCAATAACAATTACGGATACGGTTCCACTAATTCCAGAATTTTGGAAAACTACTGGCTCACCAACCGTAAATCGTAATTCATTCTTATAAACAATATCAACTGTTGAAGTTGTTGAACTTACAACTCTGGCAACAGCACCACTATTAGACCCAATTAAAATTTCACCCTGAATGGTATCCGTAAGTGCTGCACTTCTATTTACCAGTGTGAGTGATGGAAGAATTGGTGATGAAGTTGTGGACGACTCAAATACAGCATGAACTCTAATGGCATCGGGAACGTTCAAACAAATTTGGTCATCTTCAACTCTTGTTCCATAAACTGCATTATAAGTTAAACCGTTATTAAAGGAAGTCCCAGTTGATCCAGAATATTCATACTTAGATCTGTTAATAACAGTCTTACTGCATCTTGTGAGATTCTTTGTCTTCGATTTGACATTAATTTTCTTAAGTGTGGCCACAAGAACCGCATTAGTATCGGTTGCAGTACCAAGACCTCTAAGAGTTACACTCTTGAATGTTGAGTTAAATGATACCTTTGCACTTGTGAGTGGTTCTACAGTACCATCGGAATACGCAAGATTGTATCTTTCTTCATCAAAAGGTTGGAAGAAAAGATCTGGATCTTCAATAGTAACACTTCCTCTGTTACTGGAAATGTTCAATGTATATTGTTTTCTAATTTGAATATTCGCACTAGAAAGATCAACTGATGAGATATATGGTTGTGGTAATCTACTTACCAATCTAGAATCTCTAGCATTTAAAATTTGTGGTCTAACCAGAGTAAAATCACTGGTCTGAATTTCGGTAGTTGTTAGGCCTCCATCACATACACCAGTTACACTAGATCCAAGAGAAACAAGAGTTAGGGTAGATCCATCAGCACCAATTGCACTCACTCTGTTAAAAGTTGGAACAGAGAATCCAGTTCTGTTGTAAGTTACAATATCACCAGTTTTGATTCCTACAGCAAATCTATTTCCAGGTGCAGTTACAATTCCTGCGGTGCCAATAGTGAAGTTTGTTCCAGAAGGAGCAAGGTTGAATCTGGAAGTTAATTCAAGGTCTGCAGTAAATGTATTGATACCTACTTGTTGTTGTACAGACTTAATATCTCCGAGACTATACTCTCTTACAGATGTGATAACATAATTTTGATTGATGCCATTGATAATAAGTGGCTCATCCACCATAAATGTTCCAGAAGTATCAGTCAGTGTTAATGACTTACTAGAACTGACATTATTTTTAAGGAAGGCCGTTGCACCACTTCTAGCACCCTGAACACGAACTGGTGTTGTCAGAGTTACATCAGAACTTACTGTAATTGTGGTAAATGTTTGAAGATCATATAAGTATACTTCATACTTACTTGCATCATTGGCATAAGCTGCGGCTTCAAGTTTGTAGTCATAAACTTTAGCAACACCAACTTCAATCCCAGGAGCTGTGCCGTCCGTGGTTATTCTCTCACTTCTGAGACTAATTGTAGCGGTAGTCCCAAAACCAACAAAAGGTGAACCATAAACATTATTAATCTTTACACTAGATACAGTATCAAAAGGAATTGCTGCACTAGAAATAGTTTTTGTAGTTCTTGGTTTTTCTACATCGATAAGTGTAGAAGAAATTTTTTCAATATCGTATCCTTTAACATACGCCTTTCCAGGGGAGATGTTATATACCATCAAATCATCTGATGGTGATTGACCCTGTGACGTTCTCTGATTGGATAGATATACACCACCATTTCCAGTTCTGTCGTTTAATGACTCTTTAACAGTAACCTGGAATGGTTTTACATAATAATCTCCACTTTCATCATATGTTCTCCTGGCCAGTTCATCCCTAATTAAATTATAATCCGTTTTCTTTACAAACTTTTCAAGTTTGCCATTATCTAATCTCATCAACTCAACGAAGTTTTCGTCGTTGAATTCTGTAATATCTTTCTTAATCAGTGTGGTTCTAATTTGAAGTCTATCTGCTCCAGGAGCAGCAAAATTAGAATAACCACCAGCATTATCAAACAGACTGTCATCTGCATATGCAGTTACAAGATTCTCCTCAATAAAAAGTCCAACCCTTACACTTGGAGTTGCACTATACTGGTCAAGAATTACGGTACTTGGTTGTACTTTTACAAAAAATCCTCTGATAAAATAAACACCCTCTTCAATAGAGGCTGCACAAGCTGTAGAAGTTGCATTTGAGGGTATGCATGATGCAAAAGGATTATTTGCAATAATCCTTGAATTCCCATATTCAATATCCGTAGAACAAATTAAATTCTCTCCGTCCTGAAATACACTTGTTGCAAAATCATTTCCAGATTTAATGTATTTAATATAGAGAGTATTTGCACCTCTGTCGGATTGAGTTTTTGTAATAAAGTTTACAACTCTAGCTTCTACTCCAGAGGTTTCCCCTCTAATAGTTTTACCAACTAACTGGTCAACATATTGCGAAACACTTACTCCAAAAAAGGTATCTGTTAATTCAACTGCATAATACTGTGGATCATATGCGATCTGGCCTGGAATTACTTGAGATCCTTCTTTGAAAAAATGTTGACCAAATCTTTCGATTTGATTTTGAAGAATGCTTTGTAATTGTGTTAATTCTCTGGCCTGAATTGGACTTGCAGGCTTGAACAGTACCCTATTAAAATTTTTGTCCTCATTAAAATCGTCGAAATAAGGACTTACGTTGAGGTTTGTCTCTTGTGGCATGTTCTTAGAACTCTAAAACGATTTTAATGTCTTCTTTCTGGTTGGCACTACGTTGAATAGCGGCCCTGTTATCTATGTATAAGATATCTCCAGAATATTTTTTGACTTCTGGTTCAGCCACACCTTCAACAAAGTTTTGACCAAGTTGAACTAATGCACTACCAACAGTTGTTGCAGTTCCAGGATTAGCACTAGTACCAAAACTAGTATCAATACCCAATACTGCACCTCCAGTTTGGCCAGCAACTGCGTAACTACCACCCGCACCAATTTGAGATGTAAAATCTACCATCCTAAATCCATAGGAAGTTGATGCAAGTCCAACTGGATTGTAAATTTTAAGAACAGCAGTTGCACTATCCCAACTTGCAACATAACCAACAGCAGTAGATCCAACACCAATTGTTTGATAAACGGGAGTATCTACAGTATAGGTGGTATTTGTAACGTCACCACCAGTGAGTGATCTCAGTTTCAATCCAACCAAAGCACTAGCTCTGGACTGATTTAAAATACTTCCAGATGGAGTTGTTGGATTTTTAACAACACCGACTCTAGCAAAATCATTTCCTACAATAAAATCTGGATTTGTGGCATCATTTTCAAATCTTGAATATAAAAGAACCCTGTATGCACCAAGTTCTCTATAAACATCAAAACCATGACCCCCAGGAGGAGGAATAATCACCTCAAAGTCAGCAACTGATGTTGTTCCAACACCAACTGCAGAAAGTCCAGAAATAGGACCACCAGTTTCTGCACCTGGAGCGCCAGGGAAGAAATTAATAGTTCCTCTAGTATAACCTACACCACCATCGGTAATAACAATATCATTTACTGTACCCTGTGCATCGACAGTGATTGATGCTTTTCCTCCAGTACCGTCCCCAAGAATAGGTATATTATTAAAGGTGGTGGAAATTGGTTGATATCCGCCGCCAGCATTAACAATCAATGCAGTTTCAATCTTTCCATCTACAGATGCATTTTTAACATCAGTAGTATCACCCGTTCCCCAATCCGATGGAACTGGAATGTAATCAATAGAATCGAATTTAATAATATCACTTGGAGAAATCGTATAAAGATATTTCCACAGATATCCATCACCAGAAGTACCCGCGGCCTTTGGCTCTAAGTCAGTAAAAGTTGGTTCATCAAGAGACTGTTTTCCAAGAGGATTTGTTGGATTTTGTCCGTTGTTGATACAAATATAAACTTTAAACTGACTGTTTACAACGTAGTATTTTGCATCATAAAGATTGGTCGATGCAGTTTGTGGTGAAAGATTATCTCTGGTGTAGTTACTCTTGTACATTTCATAGACTGTGCCCCCAGTCCATGAATATTTTCTCACCATTCTTTTCACATCACCCGTTCCCAATTTCTTGAGAGCGATCATAGTATCATAATCATCATTATACTCCTTGATACCATCCTTAGGTGCAGGAGTATTAGTATTCCAATCAGTTGTGCCATATCCCAGGCCCACATCACCAGAATTGGGTAGACCCAGGAATGTATAATATGAGTTTGCAGTATTTGCAACACCAGCCACGAAATTCGCAGCGTTTAGTATCCTAAACTGATCAGAGATAATCGCGGGCATTTTACTACGAGTTTTTTATAGATTTATTTATGTTGTCTGATCAAGGTCACTGTAATTTTCAGAAATTGACTTGATTCTAACAACAGAGGCGCCAGTTGAAATACCGACAGAACCATTACTTGTTTGGGATATAAAGGATTTTGGATTAATCCTATCTCGTTGGAAACTGTAAAGTCTACCCCAACTATATTTACCAATTCTTGGCGCAAACGTTGTTGTACCAATACCAGTTATTCCTTGAACGTTACAATAAACGGTAACAATACCAGAGTTGGACTGATCCCTTTGAGCCACAAGATACACATTATCTAAGAAAGTAGATCCAATTCCAATTGGTTTATTGCCAATTGTAATAGATGTGGTTGGAGCACCTGTTACAGAATTTGTAACAATAAAGTAATCATTCGATGCAATACCAGACTTTGCAATGTTTCCAAATGCAGCCTGATTTAGGAATGAATCCGCATCCAATTCAAAAATCAACATTGGACTTGTGGTATTAATTCCCGTTGCAGAAGAAGCAACACTAACAACATCACCATAATCACCCTCAACACTCACACTTGTAATTCTTTCTCTTGTGACTGGTTCAAGAGAAACCAATACCTCAACTGGAGAATTTGGATTATATCCAAATCCTTGTTCATTAATGGTAATTGCAGTGATAGTACCTGCAGCTGAAACGGTCGCAGTTCCTGCAGCAGAAACTGCAGCAAACTCAGAACTGTAAATGTTCGATGAAAGTCCAACAGCAACAAACTTGTTATCACCAAATGCAAGGCCATTGAAATCTGTTCCAACTCCAACAGATTTCTTATACCAGTTATTAGTGTCAACAGAGTTCAGTACCATTCCACTTTGTCCAATGGCAACCCAAACACTATTTGCATAACCAACTCTGTTCAAATCAAATGTTGCACCAGCAGAGACTACAGTCCAATTTCTACCGTTATCAGAAGATCTAATTACTGTACCAGCAGAACCAACAGCAATCCACTGACCATTGCCATAATGTACATGATTAAGATTTGTTGTAATAGTGCTAGTTGTAACACCACTCCAAGATTCACCATTGTTTGATCTGAGAATAATTCCATTTTCACCAACGGCCACGAATACATTACCATTCGCACCAACACCGTTAAGATTAACGGAAGAAACCTTTTGAGTTACTTCAAATGCAGTACCAAATCCAGCTTGACCAGCCTTGGTGAAAGCAATGGTTCCAGCAGCACCAACTGCAACTCCAACCGACTGTCCAAATGTAACATCATTAAATGTTTGTGTTGGTGGAATGTCATCGAAGAAGATGATTGGGAATACATTTCTTCGTTGAAGAAGTTTAGATGGTTGATAATTTCTACCATCCGTAGAATATCCAATAGTTCCAGAAGCGCCAACAATAACGGTGTGAGTATTCATTCCAACAACGGCATTCAGATTACCAAATGAAGTTGCGTTTCCACTATCGTACCAGGTTCTTCCATCCGTGGATGTATTGATTCCTGTTGTACTTCCAACCGCAACAAAAATACCATAAATGTTTCTTGCAACACCCTGATATTCAATGTCAGTGGATGATGATCTATTTGTCCATACTTTACCAATCTCTTTAATTTGTGGGATTGTTGAAGCGAATGAAACTGTAGGAACTGTTTCATAACCTGCGCCAGGATCGGTGATGACTGGGTTTACAACTGTTCCACCAGCAGAAACACTAACCGTTGCATCTCCACGGTCAACAACATTAGCCTTAACAAGTTCAATGCCAGTTCCTGGAACTTCATTTGGTGTAGATCTATTGTCAAGAACACTGAAGAATGGATATGCATTGTCAACATAGATTTGTTGAGAATTTATGCCTACATTTTGAATAATATAGGATACTGGGAAAATCTTTGCATTTAAGTTTACCCTGGCCTTAGTAAGTGGTTGATTATTAAGGACCAAATCACTTGTTTGTTTTGTCCAAGATACCATTCTTTCGAAGGTTTTATCATCATTAATTCCTACCCCGTTATAGAGATTAGTTTCTGCTTTCTTAACACCAGAAATTTCAGTTACTCTTCTTTCTCGTTGTTGCAAGAAGTTGCCTTGTCTTTGCAGTTGTAAAAGATCGCCGACTTTGACTGTTGGGAATGGATTTCCATCATCAACGTCATCATTGGATCCTCTAAAGAACAGAATTTGTAATTTACTACCAGCCTTAGGTGCTTCGGTAAATGTTATCTGGGTGCCACCATTGAAAACATACGACTGACCTGGTTGTTGTAATACATCATTTAAGAATATAAGAAGATTATTACCAGGTTCTACAGATGTATCATCACTATTGATGTTAATGATATTTTTCGCGGTTGTTGTTCTTGTCAAAGTAAATGTGGTTTGGCCACCATCAAATTGATCAGAGAAATCATCTAATGGTAAAAGTTCACCAAATGAGAATCCAGAAAATTCATCAGTTGTAATCGAATTTACAGTTATTGTATGTGGAATAAATGGAACACTTGTGTTTGTTGGAATTCCAGCAACTGTAAGAACTTCTCCATTTTTATATCCAATTCCAGGATCAACAATCTGGAAATCAACAACACTTCCACCAGTACCGACAACTATTGAAGCTCTAAATCCACTTCCAGTTCCCCCACTGTAACTTACGTTAGAATAACCAGTTGCAAGACCAACCACAATAACTGGTGGATTTGTACTTGCATAACCACTACCACCACTCACAGTGGTAATTCCTGTAATGGTGCCTGCAGTTCCAACGGTGGCTTGAAGAACTGCGGTTGATCCAATTCCGAGAGGGTTTAAAACCTGAATTGGAACGGGGCCAGAACGGTAACCAGAACCACCACCAGTCACTACAACACTTTCAATTGCACCAGCACCATTGATAATTGCAGTTGCTGCCGCGGCTACAATTGGTTGATATCCAGAACCAATTCCGATGGAATAACCATCTACAATACCACCTCTGGGAAGACTTTCTCGATCATCTCCAGTAAAGAATATTGAAGCACCAATACCAGGATCAGTTCTTTCGGCCATGTTGAAATCAACGGTTGGCCTTTGTGGAATATTGTTAATTAGAATAATTCCGTTGTTAACAACTTCTGGACCATTAACTGTCGTAACAATACCACTTACATCCGCATCATCTTGAAGAAGAGTAAATGTTTTTCCAACACCAGTGAAGTTTTGAGAAATATCATCAAAAATAAAGTTAGTTGTTGGATCTTTTCTATTAAATACTCTTCCTTGGAAAGTGGAATTAGTTGATACTCCAGGATTTGCTGTGGCAACACCAGATGGACCATATGGAGGAGTTACAAAATAAATTACATCCTTTACAATGTGGAAACTGCCACCACGCATTGTAACAGCAGCACCAACAGTATGTGCTGCAGCCACAGAACCAAAGATGCCACGTTCAACAGAAAGAACATTGGTTGAACCAAATCCAACATTTTTAATTCTTAAGATTTCATTGTCAATATTCAAGAGATCATTTCCAGTTATTGATGTAACACCGACTACTTTAATCGTTGTAGATGCAATTCCTACGGCCTCATCAAGGGCAACAGATACTTTCTTTTTGAAAAGTGGAGCTTGAATGATCTCATCAATTTCAATAATAACTCTATCATCAGCTCTCAGAACATCAAATGAGTGATTAGAACCAGAACCAACACCATTGAATGTTAATGCATCTCCAGTTTCAGCGGCAGTCTTAAGACCAGCAACAGAAAACTGGTTGTTGTTCAACTTAATTGCAAACAACTCAGAAGGCATTTTATCTGTAGACACACCACCAAGAACCACATTACTAGTAACAATGTCAATTCTGTTACTTCCATAAACTCCGTTTCCTGGATCATATTTAATTCTTTCACCTGTTTGGAAGTTGTGATTGTTAATTCTAAAAACGGAAGAACCTACAGAAATAACACCAGTATCCGATGGATTAAAACTCTTGGTAAACAGAGGATTTCCAGAATTTGTTAATCTAAAACTACTGAGTCCAACCACTAAAGCAGAGGTTGTAGTGCCAATTCCAGTAAATTGTGGTGAAATATCATCGATCAAATCGACCTTATTAGAAATAATGTTAATGAAGGCCGCAATTTTTCTATTTTTCAGTGTAATAAATTTAGAAATACCGTTGAAAAGAACTTCTTCTCCACCAATATCAAAGTCATCTCTAGTATAGAGAGATTTTACATTATCAATATTAATAGACAGGCTAGTATCAGATGCAACTTCTTTTACTTTTAAATCTTCACTTCTGGCAAATCCAACTTCGGGTTGTGAGTTAATAATCAAGTCGGAGAAATTCTTATACCCAGTAGGATGAACAATGCTGTCAACTGCCGATTTCCAGTTCTCATATGGGACTTCACTCTTAAGTGAATATGAGAAGTTTTGATAGTAATCACTATCTTCAATTTTCTGGAAATCGTTGTTTAGTTTTCCAGTTTCTTTTTGCCAACCTTTTGATCTTTCGGAGAAAAAGTCTGTGATGAAGAAATCTTCAAATTGAGATACGTTTCTTACAGTTCCCTCAGCACCAGATAATTTTCCTTTAATTACATCACCATTTTTCAATGTAGTTGTTAATGATCTAAGTCTTAGTGTATTAGTTACAGGATTATATCCTTCATTATCAAGAACAAATCCACGGCCATTTGCACCATAAGTTACTGGTTCACCAAAGAAGAAAGGTTCTGGTGTCAGTAGAGCACTAAAAGTTGGAAGATCTTTTTGTTTAATTACTCTACCAGCAGATCGATCTGGATCAAAAGTTCCACCCGTTGTACCAAGTCCGGCGATGGAATAGGTAATTTGTGAAGAAGATGGAGTTCTACTTCTTACTGTAAAGAATGCATAATCATAATTTTCGGAATTATATCCACCCTTGGTTGCAAAAGTAGTCTGTGCAGTTCCAACTCCCTCAACGAAAATTCTATCACCAACAGCAAATGGGAAATCAGAACCATCAGATTTCCAACCGTCAATTGGTTGTACCAATGTTAAGAAGTTTGTAACACCGTTTGAACTGGTAGAAACAATACCAATACCATTAGTATTACGAACCGCAATAATTCTTGGTGGATTTGGAACTTCATTAAATCCTCTTCCGACAACATCAACCGTCACGCTACCAACTGAAGTACCATTCAGTTCAGATGTCAGTTGTACATCTGGCCTATCTGGAACGATAAGATCTGGAGCAGAAACATAGTTTCTACCAGCAGTAACAACACCAACTTTGTCAAGAATAAAATTATTACTTACGGTTACAACAATGGGTAGGTCTACACTTGGTTGAATTGTTTTATCTGATGGATATTCATATCCAATCTTCAACATTTCAGATTCACCAATTTTACCAACACTAGAATCATATAATCGCAATAAACCATTTACACCAGTGTCTGTGACAATTGTGGATACTCCAGGATTTCTCAGATAACCTAAACCACCAAAGTTAACGTCAATTTCATTAATACCACCACGAGCATTGACAGAACCTGTTGTGTATTTAAATGTAGAAATACCAGAAGATGACGTATATGTACTAGTTTCTGGTTGTTTTTTAGTTTGATATGTAAATCTATCTACGGTTGTTGTTGAAATCGAATGAGTACCAGAATAGACACTGTTCTCAATGATAATTTTTGATCCAGATATTACAGTTTTATCTGGTGTTGTATCTCTCTTAGAAACATCAACAGTGTTCAAGTTAATCGGGGTTAATTTATAGAACAGAGGACTTGGAACATTGTTTGTTAGTTTCAAATTAACAACGGCCCCAGAAACTCCAGGAGTTCCACTTCTAACAATTTCCGTAGAAATACCAGCACCATCGTATCTTGTTACAAAATTTTCATCTTCAAAGAATTCCAATTTCAGATCTTGTAGGGATCCATCAGAAACGGCAAATCCGACAGTTTGACCTCTTGTTGCAACAATGTGTGGATTGATTCTTGATAATTTGTGAACACCAGAACCAAAACTAGTGATTCCAATGTATGTGCCACCAAATCTTACCGAATCTTCATAGTTTGTAGATAATCTAAACTGATTGTCATTAATTTTTTGAACAAAGTATTCCCCACGATCAACTAATGGAGTAACCGATGTTGAGCCAGACTCATAAAGAACTTTATCACCAGCATCCCAACCATGAGATGTAATTGTAACCAAAGAGTTTGTTACACCAACACCAACAAAAGTTGAAGCTGCAGAAACATAATACCCATCAACGAGAGTTTTTCTTGATAATGTATCATATTCGATAGTTTTTGATACTGTAGTGTTTGGAGATAAATCGAGTTTTATTTTATCGCCTGTCTTTAGTGTATGCGGTTGAACTGTTCTTACAGATACATCATATCTTTCAACATGCCCCAAATAACCTTTATTTGTTTCAGTAAATGTGTGTTCTGTTCCTTCTCCAATTACACTAAAATAAAGAGATGTAGTAGTAGTTCCAATACCAGCGATCGTAGTTGTGATACCAATAAGATTATTGGACTTTTTAACCGCATACACAAATTGACCTTCAACTAATTGGAATGGATTTGAAAGATCAAGATTGTTTGAAACTGTTAGTGCTGCACCAGTTGGACCAGCTCCATACGTTAATTTTTGTCCAGTCTTAAATCCATGATTGACAATACTAATTGCGTTATCCGCAGTTGATCCCGATGGAGGTAAATCATGATCATTTAATACTGTTCCATCTGTGGCCTTAACTCTAACTACAATTGTTGTTCCAATACCAACAATATTTTGAATAGTCTCGGCAGTTCCAAATCCAATTGTGGACTGAGGATTAAATACTAGTTTTCTATTTGTTCTAGTTACTAAATTTGTTTGAACTCCAACAGGATAACTGAATTTTCTTTGATCTAAATGAACTGTCGCACCAGCAAAATGAGTTTTTGCAAATCCAGTTTCTCTACGAACTCTGTAAAGATTAAATGATTCATTTACATCAAGAACTGTAAGTCTTTCGGTTCCAATTCCAATAGTATCGTCAATTTCAATTTGGCCCGATGGTCCTGCAATCTCCAATTTAATAGTGGTTGTGATACCAGTGGAAGATTGTGGTGGAACAGTTTCATCCAAACGTCCAGTAATTGAAGATACAGAAATTACATGTGGACCTTCAATGAATTTTAATTCCCCAGTTGAGATACCAGAAACTACTACAATATCTTGATCATTGAGACCATGTGAAGTACTTGCAATACCAGTTACAACTCTATCCTTGTACTGGAAAGAAACATTTGGTACTATTTTTGTAGTATATGTAAGAGTTGATAATCCCTTTCCAACAAGAGTCTTAATTTTAGCAGTAGCTCCACTACCACCAGAATTTAAATTGTTAAATCGTACTCTATCCCCAACTTTATAATTTTCTCCAGGAAGAATAACAGTAACAGTGTGAATACCACTAAGTTTTGTTGATCTTACAATTAACTGAGTATCATCTAACTGATTTTTTGTAAGATAATCATAGTTTGAATTCGATACTCCAAATTTATAATAATAAGTATTTCTTACAAGATCTCCACTATTAAGAATATCCAAGGACTGAAGAGATCCTGGATCTGAGTTGAACTCATCTTTTTTATACTTAAATCCATTAATAATATATGGGAACGCCGGTTCTCTTGTATTTACAAATGGAGAGGTAGAACTATTAGTGGCCTGAATGGTGCAGAAATACGCATAAACACCATTTGGAAACTCTGGGGTTCTGCAGAACCTACCATTAAATTCATCTAAGTCACCGTCTGCAGTATAAACATAATCATCCACAAAGAATCCTAATGGATATACTCCAGTTGGAGGTCTATTTCCTTTAGATACCAAAGTGTAACTAGGAACCATTCTCCTTACAGCCCCACCAGTAGGAGTTCCGTATCCATATGGACCATAGATTGGCGATCCATCATACGCCCATCCAAGAATAGGAGAATGTGTTACTGACGACTTTTCACTAAAATCACTTTCAATATTGTCATCAAGAACTTGTCTTAGTTTTCTTGATGCATACGCATGAGAATATCTCAGACCATAGAGTTCATTTTGACTTGGTAATAAAATACCATCGTCATTTTCATTAATATTTTTTCTATTTTTTGAAAAGAAATCAACTTCCCATTTCTTGATATTGGCAATTATCTTTGCACCTCTACCAGATGGGATTACAACAACAGTTGTTTTTTCTTGAGTATAATCTTTTCCAGAATCAACAATAGAAACCGAAGTAATTACACCATTAGTTACTGTTGGAACAATTTTTGCAAATTTACCATCACCCCTAATCTCAATAGTTGGTGGTGTGGCATAACCACCACCTCCATCTTTAATAAAGGCCCTTACAATTTTTCCATCGGAAATAACAACATCTATAAGACCCCTAGAACCATTAGAAACAGTTATGTCTGGTCTTCTATGTACATTAAGAGTATCTGTTGATCCATATCCAGTTCCAACAGAAGTTATTGGACATTGTGTAATATTTCCCTGACAAACTGGTCTTAATCTTGGATATGAATATGCGGTATTGGCAACTCCACTAATACTTTCAATATTGACATGAATGTCTGGATATTTAAATGTATGTGTTGAAGTACCAGAGTTACCAAATTTTACATAATCTCGTCTGTCGTAATTTTGTTTGGTCGTCGTAGTGCCAATACCAGCAGAAGATAACCTGAATCTATCTTCATCGAGTCGTAAAACATAATAATTCTGTGTTGTAGATAATCCAGAAATTGGCCCATTAGATCTATATTCAACTAGATCTCCATCATTAAAACCATGATCTCTAAAGAAGATAAAATTATTTGAGGTGCTAATTCCAGAGTTAATATCATCGACTGTTGTATAATCTACAGGAGGATAGATTGAATTTGATACAACAGATTTTCTGTTAGAGTATCCAGAACCTTTACTTGTTATGACGACACTATCAACGACTTTTCTAACCTTTGTTGATGTTAGTGTATTAGTACCAGTAGTTCTACTAGTCAAGTTAATTGGATTAATACCAGCAACAGCATCATCATATGATGACATAAACTGAACGGCAAAATCATCAACAACATGCAAATAGTACAGTGAGTTATCAATTAGGCCACCGACTGCTGCAAAACCCTGGGCTTTTTTATAGTAAACAGACTCACCATTATCAAACAAATGTCTGTTTTGGAATGTTACTCTATCAGTTGCTGTATTTACATCTAAATCTGGGTTAAAGAATCTAGTAGTGTAAGTTTCCTTTAATCTAGGTACAGCTGTTGCTCCAGTGCCATTACCACCAGTTATTGTTATTTGTGGAATATTTTTAATATCATAACCACCAGAAATTACTTCAATAGACTCGAATTTCCCATTTTCAACAATAGCATATGCAGTAGCACCTGTTCCTACAGAATCGGAAATATTAATATTTGGTGGATATAAAACATCATATTCAGATCCACCGTTCCTCACCTCAAGATTTTTTACGACACCATACCAAATCGAATCACCAGATCTATTTGATACAATTTCAACTCCATTACGAAACATTCCAATAGTTTCGTTTTGAAGTGGTTTTCTGTATTCATTTAAGGATGGTGTATCAGAAAATTTTCTCAAAAAGTTCTGATGTGAAAGTTGTTTTCCGGCCAGATTTGAAGGAATAATTTGATGGGTAGTTCCTGCACTAGAAATGTTCAGGAATCTTTTTACAGAAGCGTCACTAATACTTTGAGATAATTTTATTGTATTTTCATCAATTCTAGTTACTGCATAATTTGCATTAGTGGTCAAACCAACAATAGAACTTTGACCAGCTCCAACAGGACTATATCTTACAAGATCTCCAGTAAATAATCCATGACTATTAATAGTAATTGAGTTATTAGATACACTTCCAGCACTAAATGTTTTTTTGTTATTAGTTGCGTAAATTTTATAAGCTGGTAAACTACCAGAAGTCACATAAACATTTTCATTTAACTTATCACTGTATGTGTTCTGAACATTTGCAACAAATTTATCAACCTTGATAGTTGGTTCATTTGAAGATGCAAAAATAGTGTTTAATCGTACTTTGTAGGATCTATTTACAGACAAACTACCAGTGGTAATAGTAATTTGAAAAGAATTAGAAGAAACAACAGATGACACCGTTCCTTCCACATTCTGTGCAATGGCAGAACTTGTATCGACAAGTGTAACTGGATCACCAAGTTTTAATAGATGTGGATCTGTAGTATTAATTGTATTTGTTACAATATCAATATTTGAGGTATTTGTTCCAATGTCTTTTGCAACATTGGAAGTTGTTTTGACATTATGAATCCAACTATTGAGCCTATAGTTACTGGCTAAAGAGTAGTTACCAAGATTTTTGGCCCTTAAGATATCCCCTGGATATAAGAAAGCAGCATTATCAAGAGGAGATGTTTTTGCTACGGCCGTCATTCTGAAAATGACTGGTTTTTTAATATCTCCTTCTTCGTAGGAATATATCGTGTTCGAAGATCTAACAAACTGCCCGGCCTGATATGCAGAAGAAATTCCCGTTACACCAAAAAATTGAGTTGATGATTTGCTAGTATAAGTGGCTATTCCTACAGTAATTCCAGCTCCAACATAAAATAATCCCGACTCTGGGAATCCTAGAGTTGAATCTACCGTCAATACGGTTGAACCCGAAGAAACATTATTAGTTAATGCAGTTCCTCCAGTAATGTTAAAGACACCTTTTTGAGTTACCTTACCAAGACTGATGATATAGTAGTTTCTTCCATTTTTTTGATTTCTTATTACGTTGAAAATTGAAGCGGAAGCAAAATCGTTATTTGTTTGTCTTAGAGTTTGTCCAATAATTTTTGATGGGTCGCCACTGATTAGTTCGGCTACAATATCATTACCAACTACATAGTCTGCATCCGATGGAGCAATAAGATATTCGATTGGCTTAATTACTTCTACTTGTTTTGCAAAAAGTGCTCTAAACAGGATAGATATAGCATCATCAGTACCCTTAGCAGAATATAAATCTCTAGACTGACGTAAAAAATTAGCTTTATCTACCTCATTGGTTAATTGTCTATCTTCAAATCCAGGTAAAAACTGTTCTTTGGTCTTTTTCCAAAATTCTTGTAAAAATAAGTTACTCAAGTTGATTACTTGAGTATCATTTTTATGTGATTCTGCAGAACTTTGTGAAAATACAAGTTGATCTGGATCTGAACTATGATGTAAAGTTTCTACACCACTAAATCCGCGAACACATCCAGTAAAAGACGTTTTTGTCTTTCCAGTGTATGTGATAATTTCATTATTGATCTTTAAAAGACCATATTTTTCTGGCCAACCATCAGTAGACACAACATTGATGGTTGAATCATAAAAAGTAACTGCAGAAGTGCAAGTGGTAAATCCAATAAGATTTTCGTTACCACTAAAAGTCTCTACTTTTTGATATTCGTTTAAATTTTGGACAACATCAATATTTCCACCACGATATTCTTGTCCTGTATAATATGTTTTGAGAAAATCGACGAAAAGAGGATTTTCCTCTTGAACAAAAGAAGGTAATTGGCTGTGAACTACCTGGTTGATCTGAATCTTTTGCAAACTAGTGTCGATCATTATTCTCTATAGTATTTGCCGTTTGAAAAACTAGATGTTGTAACAAAACTGGTTCCAGAAAGGTCTGCACCAGAAGCGACTACATCAGATACAGGGGTAATGGTGGATTTATCTATTGCCAACTGCACATAAAGATCTTTCAACCCCAAAATATCATTAGATTCTGGAATCGCTTCCACTTCAACAATATTATCTGATTTAATAGTGGATACAATCCGTACTGTATCTATAAGAATTTCACCAACGTCATATTTAACAGTGCCGGCGTTTTTCTTTATAATAATAGGAACCTGATCATCACCTATTGTAAAGAAGAATAGTCTTCCCATTGTTGGAGAAACATATTCGTCCGCCATGTAGACAGTTCCAAGAACTCCATCTACATTAAAACCTGTTGATTTGATATTAAATCCTTCTCTTCTGTTATGAAACGCATTTCCATAACACAATTCATATTGAGCGGGATTTGAGGTGTTGGCCTCAAGATCTCTACGCATTTTAACTCTAGTAATGTTTGATGTAACAGCGGTGCTGGTATCATCAATAATTTTTTGTGCTTTACTATACTTAAACCTTCCCCCAAACTTATTCAAATCAGAAGAATTTGCATATGTTGTTAGGTTTGAAATTACTTGAGTTTTTACAACGTCAGAATTTTGAATAGAATTACTGTTGTAGTAAACAGAACTATTAAGTTCCACATATAAAAACTTAAGATCAATAAATTCTGGTTTAATTCCAGCAACAGAATATCCCTTTAACTTATCTAAGAGTAATCTTTTATCAAAATCAGAAACAAACTGGCCGTTTACTGGTTTTATGGATATAAAAACTTTTCCAAATTGAGGTGGATCCGCAGATTCTCCTCCATAAGCAACTACACTTTCTGCATTTTGGTATATTGTTGGAATAATAGTTTCATAATCAGAAGCTGTAACGGCACGATGTTGTGCAGCGTAAAACCGTGGTGCGAGATTTTTGATTGTAGATATAGATTCGACTTCTGAACCATTTCTTGATGGAATATCGGTGATAATTTGTGAAACTCCACTTGTTACATTTGCACCATCATTATCAACGATAGTTCCAGCAAAAGCAAAATTACGAACACCATTCCCACCCTGACCATTGGTGGTGATATAGGAAACATTTACAATATTTCCATTGGAAAGTTTTTTACCCAGTTGTCCGTCACCAAAAAGCAATTCATACTTTTCATCTTGAACTTCTTGAATTAAGAAAGTTTCTGATGTTGTTTTAACACCAACGATATTATCAACTAAATTCCAAGTTCTAGTATTAGTAGATCCAACAGAGTCTCTAACTCTAACTACAATTGAAGAAGTATCGACATAAGAATTTGGAATGACAAATCTTTGATTGGCTTGAGACGTGTCTACTCTAAACTCTTTGGTTAAATATGTTCCTTCTTTGATATCAAGGGTAAAACTGCAAAGCCCACTGTTTACAGGATTGGTGATATCTTGTGGAATGCAGAATGTATAGTTAGTATTTTGATAATCTCCGATGGCCACAAGACCCGCCTTGAGGGTCAAAGATGATTTTGTTTGTCCCGCACCCAAATCGACGGTAAAACTGATTCTGGCAGTTGAAGATCGACGTGATCTGGGTACATAACCAATATTTCTTGCTAATGCAACGATATTTTCTCTTAATGTAGCGCTGTCGAGAAAGGCCTCATTAGCGACCATGTTTGCATTATAAGAATTAACGTATGTGTTGTACGCTAATGTGTCAATTAGGATCGACATATTCGATCCTTCAAAGTCAAAATCAGTAAAATTTGAGTTTGACCTCAAATAATCACGGATCGAAGCCTTGATTTCTTCAAAATCTAGAGTTGTATATTGAGTGAACGC
>Ga0208162_1000362_pt1 | contig 26673 bp, 8 predicted proteins | sample CB_VirMetaG_4_FD_184539 | JGI IMG/M metagenome (GOLD analysis project Ga0208162, IMG submission 184539) | Freshwater to marine saline gradient viral communities from Chesapeake Bay - CB_1508_1M Viral MetaG (SPAdes) (version 4) | ecosystem: Environmental > Aquatic > Marine > Coastal | place: USA... | reverse complement strand
TTCTACCAATTGGCAGAATTCCATCTTGGTCCAGTATTCTTCTGCTGGAGATAATTCAATTGGATCAACGCTTAGAAGATCACCAACGATATAACCATCTCCACCATTACTGATTGAAATATCAGATACAATACCAACACCAGTAACTTCAAACTGGAATCCTGAACCGCCGCCACCACCAAGATCGGCATCGGAAGCAGTGAGAATATCGCCAACTAGATAGTTGTCATCTGCAAGATCAATACTTACTTCAGAAACGTTTCCAACACCAACGATAATAAATTCAAACCCAGAAACGTTACCAATCTGAGCTGGTGGTGCCGAGAGAACATCATTTACAGAATATCCACTACCCAAATCTGTAATTAAAACGTCAGTTACGTTTACAGAAGCACCACCATCGGTGATCGTAATGTCTGCCAACATTCCACTACCAGTTCCTCCTGTCAGAGTTACATTAGTAAATGTTGCTTGCTGACCCGCTCCAAGTGGATTTCCGCCAGAACCACCATTTTGAATAGTACCACTGAAATCAATAACAGTAATATCTGCTAGTGCATTTGAACCACTGCCACCAGTTAAAGGAACTGCCAGATAACTACCACCAACATATCCTCCACCACCATTTAAAATTTCTCCTGCTAGTGGATCAACAATAACTTCTGCTCTTGCTCCCGTACCAGTTCCTCCCGATAGAAGAACGTTAGCAAATGTTCCAGAAGCATAAAGACCTCCTCCATTTGTAATGGTAATACCATTAGTTCCATTTGGAATAGAGGAGATTAAAGTGCTAAAATCTTGTAAAGCGGTTAACCTTGTCTCGGAAAAATTAGCAACTGTTGCTCCTTTTGCGGAGATGTATAAACTTTCATCACCTTTGAAAATACCAACATCAATTGCATTGGTGAAGTATAATGCTGGTTGTGCAGCACTACCATCGCTCATACTAAATGCACCAGACCCAACAGAGGTCTGAACTGTGAAAAGGTCTTGAGCGATCAGATTTATTTTTTGCCTTTGAATTTCAAAGGTATCTGTTCTAGCAACGGATCTAAGAATTGCCATTTTTAATTAACTCGTGCAGTAGTGCCTTGATTTCAGAGATTTCTTCCTTCAAGTTATTTATGTCATCTATAGCAGTGGTAAGGTTTTGCGATTTTCTTCTCGCTTCAATAGCGGAACTATCATTGTTAATGATAGCCCCTGTTCTCATATCTCTTACCAGTCCATCATGACCTTGTACTTTTGCAAAATCCATTAGAATGATGCAACTGCACGAATGTCTTGAATCTTAGGTACGAAAGCAGGATCAACTCCTTTCATAACAATCTTAACAGCGAAGGAAGAAAACTCTGGTAAATCAGAAACGCTGTACTTCAAGTCTTGGTAAGAAGATTGTTTTTCAACAACTCCTGAAATAGTATTCTCACTAGATGCAATTTCTAATGTATCTGGTTGTCCAGATTCATTGAAATATACCCAATCAATATCATTGAAATTCTCTTGACTTGAGGCTTTCTTGAACTTATAGAGAACCTGTACGTTTTGAATTTCTTTGACATTAGCAGTCAAATGTACATCAATCGCAGTTGCTGGACTGTTGATAGTAATTTCTTTTGTGACATACTTAGAAACAGAAGAACTATTCTTAGAAGTATTTTCTGAAACAAAATCAATTCCGTTTGTATAATCAATCGATCCAATCTCTAAGAAATTCTTCTCATCATCTGGTTGAGTTGGATACTTGACAAAATCACCTACTCTGAAAATATCTGAGAGTTGTGCAGTTGTATCAGCATTTCTATTGAATAGAACATTATCAATGATTCTTCCAGTGTAATCATCATTGATTGGTCTGATATCAGTTCTCAGTGTCAACTCCTGTGTCAGACTATTCCAGATTACAGATTTACCTGAAATTGTATTGTCGTAAGTTTCTAAGAGAACCGATGGATTTCTTGCTACAATTGTTGCTGAGTCTGCGATATCAAAGAACACTTGAACTGGGTTGGAATCAACACTAACGTTAGTTAGCGAAGAATTTTCTCCCAACGAAACTAGTTCTCCTCTTTCAAATGTCTGAGATGTCTTGACTCTTACATAAGCAACGTTTCCATCCATGCGAGCAATGACACCGCTGGTTTTGGATGTTTGACCTACGATTGTTTGGTTTGCAACAATTTCAGTTCCCGCATTTCCAGTTAGTTCTAATTGATACAATGGATAGAACTTGATTACTTGATCTCTTCTTCCAAATCTCTTTTCAGATCCAGATGCATTTTCAATTCTGTTGCTTACTGTTTTAATAGTAGCACTTGACAAGTCAATAACAGGAGACAAGTAAGAAACTGATGATTCCAAAGTCATCTTATATGTAAGAGACCTTGTTAAATCATTTAGAGTCTCGTTAATATCGGATGCAATTACTTTCTGATTAGTAAAGTAATGTGGTTCATTTAAGAAAGTTTTTTCGTAGTCAGATTGAGAATATGAATTGTAATTTGTAGTGGAAGAGTCAACAGGAATAACGTTGGTGGTTTTTACAAAAGAATCTAATTTTGTACCAGTGAACGTTAGGTAATGAATTTGTGGATATAGAACTTCATACTTTCTATTGTAAGAAGCATAAACTTTGCTTCCACCACCAATAGAATTACCCGATGCCTGGGATGGAGACTTAATTGTATAAGTATCAATACCAGAATTGGAAATTTCAAATAGTGTGCTATTTAAAATTGATGATGTAACACCACCAGTTTCGACTGCCGTTCTATAGAAGACATAAGATTTTCCAGTGTCTTCGAAACCATTATCTCTATGAGATACTCTGAGGACAGAATTATTATTCTTAAACAAGAGAGAACTTGCATTTGAACTAGAACTTGCGTTTGTCTCAAATGGATTTACATCAAGTAGTTCATAACCAAGACTTTCATTCTTGAGTAACAACTCTGCTGGTTTAGAAATATTGAATTCTGCACGATATAGAGTAAACTTAAGATCTTCGAAGATATCTTCTGTCCAACTTTCTGTGTTCTGAGATCTGTAAACAGAACCTAGAGATGGTTGTGTAGTAATTACTGTACTGGTAGAAACATCTACTTCACCGAGTCTGGATACCCACATAGCATAGTCAGTCGAATCTGTCTCTACAACCAGAGCATATTCAGTATCATTTTGTAGATATACTGGATAATCAAATCCAAAGTGAGTTGGTGTTGTGGACGCTGTAACTTCGCCCTCATCGACCGCTACACCCATCCTAACCGCTGGGGTATCAATCTGTATGAAAGTCTGTAGTTCGCATCCTCCAGCGCCATTTCCGACGCCTTTGACAACCACTGAGGGAGCTTCTGTATATCCGAAACCAGAAAGGGAAACTTCAGTGTTATAAATTTTGCCATTCGAAACCTCAATCGTAGCTGTGGCAGTTGCACCACCAGGAAGTTGAGGACTCTCAATAGTCAGAATCGCACTATCATAATTTTGACCAGGATTAACTACTCTGATGTCTGATAGTTTTCCACTATCTTTAGCAATAGTTACAGAAAGATTTGTATTGTTTAGAGCATTGGTTCTTGTTAGATTTGGAATGATCAAATCTTCATTTTGAATGAATGATTTTCCATTGTGATTGCTCAGTACAAATTTATATACTTGCTCATTTGTGAGGAAATATTCTCCTGATGAAGATGCGACAAGTTCTACACCATTCTTATCAAAAATTTGCAAGATAGGTCCAGAAGCAGCAGATGAAGCACCTGTAACTTTCTCTCCTTTCAAGACAGTTACATTTCCACTTGCATAACATCTTAGGAATGTATTTGGTGAAAGAACTTTTTCTGTTCCTGGAACAATGTTCTTTGCAGGTTTTTCTGCATCAACATTAGTAATGTAAGTCTTGATTGGTATATTTGTACTCTTCTTGTTGAAGAAGAGATCCAATCCAGTTACAAATACTCCACCATCAAAGTTTTCAATTTTAAATGTCTGTGCTAAAGGATTTGGTCTTACAGGATTGTCTGTATTGCTTTCAATTAGTTGTACACCTTCATTGGACTTGAAGTATGATGGTCTTGTTGAAATAATACTCGATGGATTCTCAGGAAGAAGACCAGTTGCATAGTATTTTACTTCTGCATAGGTATCAACATTATCTTTAGGTTCATTGGAAGAACTTGAGGTAAATCTGAATGTTAGAATTCCAGATGTCAGAGAAATCTCTTCTCCACCATCATCATATGCAACTGTATTGACATCTCCAGTCCAAGTTGTATTTTCGATTGGAGGATATCCAGCAGGAACAAGAATGATTCCACTGGCATTTCCATACTCGTCTGTTGTAATAGTTCCATTAAAAGCAGATAGAGAGTTACCAGCAGTTCCAGTAAATCTTAAGTCTGGGTTTACCCAACGTGATACATCTCTTCCTTCCAAGAATGCATAGATTCTTGTGTTGGGTTTCATTCTTCTAATTACATACTTGACAGGTACGCTTCTAGCAAAGAATGACAATGATGTAGAGACTAGATTTTCTCCAATACTCTTTGTTTGAATTCCTTTACCAATTTCATTATTCTTTGGACTAATATTAGAAGAACTGCCTACAGAAGCACTTGCTACAGAAGTCTTTGCTTGCTGAGAATTATTTTCTCCTAGCGAATTGATAGAAGTGAACGTTGAAGAAGTTCCTACCCAGTTGACTACAAATGAGTTATACAAACTAGAGAAACTTTCTTTCACATTTTCTTTTGCTAAGAAAATTTTAAATAGATCTGTATTAGTATCTACTACTAATGGAGATTCTGATTGATCATACCAATGATCAATTGAAGGAGAAATTTCTCCATCTCCAACGTATTGAAGAACAACAAATGGATTTGGATTTAACGTTTTGGAAGCAAAGTTATTTTGAATAAAAGATTGATGTGTATATGGTAAAGTGATGATGTCACCACTTCTTTGATAACCAGATACTGCTCTTTGATCCTGCCTTACATTTACTTCTTTTAGTGCGATAGAATCTTCTTTTGCTTGAGGTCTTAGAACAGATTGTTGACTGTCAATACCACACTTATAATCTAGCGATTGTAAATCGCCAATTCTATGTGCTTCGAAGTTATCAACAAAGAATCCACTCTTAAATCTATCGAGACCAATGGTATCTTTTACCTGCATGTTGAGAGCTTGCTGCTCTAGGATGCTCAGAGTGGTGTAATACTCAAGGCGCTCAATGCGCTTCTCAAGCTTACCAATGTCTCTCATTGTATACCTGCGATTATCAACAGGAGTAATTCTTACGTCCTTACTAGTCTTTGTGAATGCAGGAATGTATGCATAGAATAGAGGAACTGCATCATCAATTGGATCTGGTTTTGTTGGATTGAGAGAAGAATTGCCTTCCTTGACAATAAAGTTTCCTCTCTTATCTAAGAACACCCCATCAATTCTGTCTAGGTACTGAACTTGACTGAACGAGAACGTATACTCCAAGTTAATATCAGAAGCTGGTGTGCTAGCAATAACAGATCCAGAACCAGAGAAAGATCCTTCAGTAACTTCTAAAGATGCTTTATTCAAATATCCAGGAACAATTGCACTAGTGTCTACCTTGGGTCTAAAGTCAATAACATTCTTAAGTTCTACATTGCCTAGAACTGAAGAATTGAAAGATGGAATTTCATCTTCTGAAACACCAGCCTCATGTAAGTAACTATCAATAGTACAGAAGTCTCCTTGCGATTGCTCAAAATAATCAAACGCAAGTAGCAACTGACCAACTGCTGGTTCAAATCCAGGTTTCAAAACAATTCTAGAAACATCGTAGATTGTATCTCTTTGACCATCATCAAAAGTATATCTATTTGTTACGTCTGTTCCTGAAATGAGATTTCCAGCAGTATCAACTTGAGGTGGTTGTGAGGAAGTACCTTCATAAATGTATCTTAGTTTGTATACATCAGAGTATGAGAAAGTTTCAACTGAATTTGCGTCATAGTCAGTTCCTCTGAATGGAATGACACGATCGCCAGCAGAAGCAACTACAATCCTTCTATTCTTGACGGATGTTTTTAGTCTTGGTTTTGCATTTGATACTTCCAAAGTTGCTGTTAGTTTTAACTTGGGGAAAGTACCATTGGTTGGGATTGTACCAAAGTAAGTTGGTGGAAGTTCTAGACTAATACTACCAGAAGTGAGACCACTAGCATTATCAGTAGATGAACTAATAATTACATTATCAGAGGGGACATAAACAATGTCTCCCTCTGCAATATTGGCAGCATCTCCTGGATCGAGAACTGTAATGATATAATTCTCTTCAGAGAATCTGGCAAATCTTTGTGTACCAAATGGTAATTGTGCAGCAAATGAAATAACACCACCGCCAGTGGACGCTGTTGTTACAAAATCTCTTCTGAAGTAGTATTTAATTTTTGTATCATCTCCTCCTGCAGAAATCTTAGCAACCTGCTTTGTTCCTGTTGGGAATAATAATGTACCCGAATTCGTATTAGCTACTTTTGGTCTCAAACGAACAATACTTGTATTTGAAACTGTGCCAGGAAGAGCAACATCTAAGTAAATTCTTGTCTTAGATGATCCTGATGGAACAGTAGCATATTGAACAATTGCACGTACAAGATTATTTTCATCATCAGAGAATTGAATTAAATCTCCTTGTTGTAAAATAACAGATGCATCTGCACTAAAACTGGTGGATTCTACAAAATTCGAACCCTTAGATCCAAAGAAAGTAAAGCTTGTGACAGAAGATAGTTCTGAATATTGTTGATTATCAACTACAACATCTGCTGAGAAGATGTTTGCATTTCCAGATCCATATTGACATCCAATAGATTTTACATTCTGTGGAGTGTATGTAGTAACCGAATTTCTTACTAGAACAGGAACAACCGCTGCAGCATTTGTGCTGTCTCCATTTACTGTTACTGCTGGTGGTTGTGAGTATTCTACATTTACAAAATTTCTATTTACAATTCTTACTGAGTAGATTTCTCCAGTTGTAGTTTTCTCAATTAAAATTTTAGAGCTATCATATTCTAGACCATTAACTAGAAGTGTAGAATTGTCAGCATATCCTTGTCCCCTTGCTTGAACAACAAAATGGGAAATAGTATTATCCTTTGCAATCTTAACTGTGTTGCCATCTTCATCTCTAATTGTTTCTCCAGACTGGAATTTTCCAGAAAGAGTTTTAACAAAAAGAATTCTCGATGTAGAATAGTTTCCTGCAGAGGTTCCCTCTACAACTCCATAAGCAGCACTAGATACTCCAAATACATATTTACCTTCATCAAAAGCGTCGGTTCCAGTTGGAGCTGTTTCTAAAATAAGCTTTGTGAAGAATGAGGGATCGAAGTATGAGAATCCAAAAATGGTATTATATGCAGAAAGACCATTTCCTAGACGACCTCTGGACAGAATAACATCTGAGTCAGAATTAAATCCAGATCCTCTCTTCTCTAGATAAAAATTACTTGGTTTTGCTTTTCCAATTACAGGAGTGATTGTATCGCTATAATCAACAATTTCTCCCCACTCATCTTGACCAGTAATAGCAGATGCTTCTGTTAAGAATAACTTTCTCTTGTAATTAGCGTCTCCAAGATCGTATTCTAAAAGAACTCTTTCTACATCTGATTTTGGACCTACGACAGTTGCTTCAACAAACTGAACACCTTCTGCAGGATTGATGATTGGTTTGTTTGTTTTAGCAAACGCCAACATTGTAACTGATCCAATTGAAGTTGCTACACCCTCAGCATCTCTTCCTTTAACAAAATAGAGAGTTCTAAATGTTGTTTTTAATGTAGCATCATTTAGAGCACCAATTACTTTATCTGGATCCGTATTTGTTACTCTAATAGAAATGGTTTTAATTCCATCATCAACACTGAATACATGCCCTCTTCTATCAGTAGTTTGTCTATGGTCAAGAGTGCTTTCAGTATCACTTAATCCAATAGATCCATCATTGAAAGTGGAATATAAAAATACATCTGGGTATGCAGTTAGATCTGATCCTTCTTTGTTTAGGGGAACACTACCAAAAACATTTGTTACTCTATAAGTAGGAAGTCCTTTTGTTTTGAGAGTAACATTATCAGAAGAGGTGCTTTCTCTAGCTTTGTTTATTTCAAGATACTTAGTTTCTTTGTTGACAATTTCATATCCTTTAATATATGCTTTACCAGGACCAATGCTGGCAATCATTTTTTGGGATGCTTCTGATAATGTCAATCCATTGTATAGATTTGAAGTATCGGCACTATAAATTCCTTTGTTTCCATCTTTCTGTGCCCATTCTCTAATATCAACGGAGAAGTTATCTACAACATAGTCACCACTTTCGTCAAATGTTCTTCTAGCAAGAGTTTGCTCAAGAACACTGAAATCTGTAGACGAAATTTTTCTTTTAACAACTCCACTTGAAACTGTCAGCAACTGAATAAAGTTCTTATCAGTAATTGCATTCAGTGCAAACTCTTTTAGTTCTAGGCTAATTTTTAATCTATGTGCTCCTGGAGCAGTATAGTTGGAAGATCCAATAGCATTGTCATATAAACTAGCATCTTCTTCTGGAGTTACAATAGTCTCCTTGATTGTAAAACCAACTTTTGCCGATGGTTTGTTATAGTATTCTTCAATGACTAGTAGTTCTTCATCATTTCTTACAAAATAACCATTGACAAAGTAAATTCCTTCCTCTACTTTTACAGCAGAACCAAATCCCATAGCAGGACTTTCAAGAGAAGATACTTCTCCCGTGTCTGGATTTGTTACTTCAATGCTGGTTGGAAGAACACTTCCATCTGTTCCTACTACAAGAAGTGGAGTGTTAACACCATCTACAACTTCTAATGTTTCGCCCTGACGGAAAGTTGGTTCTGTGTTGGAATTACCACTATTAATATAACTTACAAATACAGTATCTGCATTATTTTCAGTTGCTAGTCTAGTTGCCAATACTTTAGCAATAACACCAGATGTCAAACCAATTAATTGTTGACCAATTAACTGACTAATATCATATTTTCTGTAAACAATATCATTGCCTTCGGAAATAGCAACTTCCGAAACTGAAGACAATTTAACATAGTCTAGTTTTGTGTTGAGACCAACCTCTCCAGGAACAACTAATTCTCCCTGTTTAAATGCGTACTTTCCAAAAGATTCAATCTGATTCTGAAGAATGGATTGAACTTGTGTTAATTCTCTACCTTGGATTGAGTACCCAGGACGGAAAAGAATTTTATAAAAATTCTTATTCGCGTCAAAGTCCTCATAGTAAGGATTTACATTAAGGTTAGTCTTCTGTGGCATTGTACTCCGCCAAACACTAGCATCTTGTCCCTAGTATTTAGTAGAGATAAAAAAAATCCCCCGATCTCTCGGGGGACTTAATAATATTAATTCTAAATCAGAATTCGATGACTAGTTTGATATCTTCAATCTGGTCAGGAGCACGAGTAATTAGACGACGATTCTCGATGTAAATTACTTCTCCAGAGTTATTTTCAACTTCTGGTGTTGCAAGACCAGCAGCAAATGTTGAACCTAGAAGTGCGCCAGCATATCCAGTATCAACGTTTCCTGATGCAGCAGAAGATTCTCCAGTAACGGCGTTAGAACCATTGCTTTCAAATGCTCTTACCACACCTTGATCGGTGTGTGCATCATTAGTTTGGATGTACTTAAGAACACCATCGGTTGTTGAACCGCTATCTAGAGTCCATGAAACAACTGTGCCATAAGCAGTACCACCAGATACTGTTTGTACAATTTTTTCATCAACGTTATAATCAGCAGAAGCACCAGTAATCTTAAGTGCTTTTAAACCAGATAGTGTATCAGCGACTGCATAGGTCGTAGTTCCCCAAGCATAAGGATCTGCAATAATGCCAATACGACGGAAGTCGTTATCTACAGGGAAGTCTCCTTGTCCCTCTGCATATGTAAGACGGATGTTGGTCATCACACGCTTACCATTTAGTTCTGTCTCATGATCAGAACCATGACCACCTGAAGGAGGCATTACAATTTCCAGTGCGCCAACTGCATTAGCAGGAGTTGAGACTCCTGTAGTCAATGATTGATTGCTATAAAGGTTTCCGTTGGTAAGAAGAACATTTGCATATGTGTAATCTTGACCACGGCTAACTACAGATGCTGATGTAATAGTTCCAGAACCATTGGTTACTAGTTCTACCACACCACCAGTGCCATCACCCTTAACAGCAGCATAAAGTGTCTGTGAAGCAGGAAGAAGACTACCACCATCCTCGACTAGAACAACGTCCAGAGAACCAGCAACTGCTTGACCTTCTACTGTTTGACGTGATGTGTTTGATGGAAGAACGATTGGCATGAAGTCTGAAGAAAGGAACTTCAGAACATCATCAGTTGGGATGGTGTACATATACTTCCAGATGTAACCAGCACCAGACTGCTCAGTAAAGATGCCTGTTGCAGCATCCCATCCAGCACCACCTACTTGTGGTTCAACTGTTGCGTTTTGTCCAGTAGCATTACCAGGACCTTCGCCATTATAGAGACACTTGAAAACCTCATATGCTGAGTTCATTACATAGAACTTCGCATCCGAAATGTTCGTTGCTCCAGTTGCAGTTTGCTTACCAATTTGACCACCGCTACCAGGAGTAGCAGAGTAGTCTGGTTTCCACATATCATACTTGGGGTTAGCAGATAGATCCCAGTTATAACGACGAATGACTGTTCTAGCATATGCGCTTGTGATACGCTTTGCAGCAATCAATTCGTCATAAAGAGAAATCTTTTCTCTCTGGTTATCTAGTGGAAGAGGGGGAATATCCTCAGTAGCGTAACGATATACACCCGACTTAGCAGTAGCACCTGTGTCAGAACCACCAGAACCACCAGTTCTGCACTTAAGGTCACTACCTAGTGGAGGAGCAGAGTTGGTTCCATTGCTGCCAAAAACGTCGGTAAGAAGAAGGGCACTATCATAAACAGCAGCAATTGTGGCACGGAAAGGAGTTGAAGCATAAGTTCCAGTATAAACTTCGTTACCAACCGTAAAAGCAGTAGCGTTTTGTCCGTAAACCTCTAGATATGCTCTCCATGGTTGTGGACGACCAACGAAGAAATACATTCTAGAGCGTTCATCACTCGTATCACTTGGACCCTCTTCAAGGGATTCTAGGAATTGCTTCGCGTTAAAAATACGAAACTTATCAGAAATAATAGCAGCCATGGGTTTCTTGTTCCGACGTTGTTGTTTGTGCCTGAGTTATTTATATTTATAGCAATATTTATGATATTGCAAATGGGACTAACTCGTGTCCGATTGCGATGGTATTTGGACCTCTTGTTAAAGTGCATCCTGTAAATGAGGTTTGTGTTTTTCCAGTATATTGGATAACAGCACCTGCACTAGTAAACAAATGTCCTTCTGTTGGGAAATAAGTAGTATCCTGTGCGTTAATGGTCGCTCCAATAGTTCCTGTTGAAGAACTAATGGTGACGGGATTCTGACTTGAAGGATTGACTAGATTGAAGAGATCTCCAGTTTTTGTGTAACTGGAATGTTTTCTATCGCTAAAGTCTCCAATTGTTAGAGTTGCAAAATAGACATCCATTTGCTCAATTGTGTATTCGGATACATCTGCATATCCACCATCATATCCAAGATCAAACGTTCCAATTGTTGGACCTAGTTTAGCAACACTTAATGCACTAGAAATAAATTTACTATACAATCCTTCAACTTTATTTCTAAATTTGATGGTAGTACCATCTCTCTTATCAACAACAAACTCGATAAGTGTTACGGATCCAGTTCTGGTAGGAATTGGATTTGGAATAATAAAATCTTCAACAAAGTAATCTACACCACCACTATTAGGTGGCATTAGAGTTACTTCGAGAACTCTTTGTGGATCTAAAGCAGTTGGAGAAACAATTTGATTATATCTTAAAGTTTCTGATGTATTTGAAACAAATCCCCCTTGTACTGTTGCAATCTGAGATTCAGACTCAACAGCAACAACACCACCGAACGCAACAGATACTGGATCAGGAATCTGTCTCAGATAAGCTCCAGCAGCCCAAAACTGAGGAATTGTGCCATTTTGACCTCTTTCGATATACAAGAAACGATCACTAAACTTAAGTGAATACTTAATAACTTCGTTTCCAATCAACAAATAACCAGTATTTTTGAATTTGCTTGTATCTGCAATATAAAGGATGGTATCCAATGGATCCAAATCCACTTGTAGATAAGCAGCAACCTCATAGAAGTTGATGTTAGACAACGCATCATTAGGAATTAGGTTCTGCAGAGTTGTTGTAATTTGTCTATTAGCAGAAACTAGAGTATTTGATACAATACCTTCAATAGTACATGTTACATAAGTTGGTTCGGAGAATACATCGATTAATTCAACATCTTCCGCAAAAGTGTTATATGTTGTTACACGCTTTACATCAATATCATTAATTGTATTTTGCCTTTCTAATTGTAGCTCAATTTGAATTTCTCTATCACTAGCATATTGTGCCGAAATAATAGAAGATTCGATAACAACTTCAGACAATCCAGCATCACTAATCAAATCAATAGTTGCGGAAACAACCATGTTGAATCCATTGACATATGGATTAACACCAATATTAACTAGTGATACACCGATATCTCTTTCTGTTAAGATATCATATCTTCGTGAAACAACAATTTTTGGTTCCTGTGTATATCCAGATCCAGCATCGACTAAATCAACACTGATAACCTGACCCTTATGCACTAAAACATTCGCACGAGCTCCACCTCCATTTCCATCTCGTGGAATAAAATTCAATACAGGTGGGGTAAAATACTGATATGCAGTCGGTTGAGTGATTGGGTCATAACTGCGCTGGTTCCATTCAAGTCTTTCAATTTTTCCAGTTGGAATTTTATTACCATTTGCGTCTTTTAGAAATTCACCCGTGTTTTGATCAACCTGATATTCTAAAATAGCAACAACGGAGAGACCTTCACCTCTAGTAACACCAGTATAAGTTTCAACTTCTACGGCACCATAGATATCATCTGTTAACTGTTCTCCAGATCTTCCATCTTTACTTGTTACATCAATTGGTAAAAGTTTAATGGATCTAAATTTATCCTCACCTTCTACACGAATTTTATCTCCATTTGCCAGTGATACAAATGGGTTTCTATACGCTTTTCCGTAAGAAGTTCCAGACCAAAGAGCAGTTTCGTCGGAAAGAATTTTTCTTCCCACATCATCCGTTCTATAAGTTAAAGTTGCACTGGAAATATCAGATTGTGGAATCGTATATGAGATGTTATAGAATCCTTTAACTGCAAAAATAAGATCTAAAGTATTATCGATTTCTGCATTCTGACCTTTGATAGTAAATTTAATATTTGATCCATTTCTTACAGGCGATCTTAGTTCTCCAATAATATTGTATGTTCCGTCTGCTTTTAATTGTAGGATATCAATTGGCAAACCAATCTTTTCTCCCATCCAGCTATAAGAAGTTAGATTATTGATAGATGATGATGATGATGTGGTTAGATCCAAAGTTCCACGAGCAAAATACTTATCTGGAGCAAAATCGTAAATATTAAGAATCTGTCCGACATCTCTACCATAAAGATAACGAATATCGATATTCATTTCTTTCTGGATAGGAACATTAAAGTAAATATTAGGTCCAGATATTGTATAAGAATAGTCTTTACGCTGTAAAATACCATCTAAGAAAACATAAACATTATCTTCTGCTTCAATATTTTGAACTGTGTTGTCTTGAACATCTAGAATTAAGAATGGACCATTTCTGACACCATCTACTAATTCATAATCAATAGTCAATCTCTTGTAGTTTCCTACACCAATACCGAATACTTTTTCTACAGCAGTTGGTTCTCCAATTGTTTTTGCACCAAGATCTTGATCCCAAATAGGAGCAACATCAAATTTCAAAACATTAGGAATTGTAGTTCTATCAATAAAGTATGAATCAAATAATGGGTATGATTCTGTAAACTTAGGTCTTTGTAAGACAGCATTCAATGTCAGGAATAGATTCTCGTCCTTTTCTGTATTAACTGGATTTCCATCTTCCCAGTAAAGTTCGAATTGTTTTGTTTCACCATCAATATAATCAGGAAGGGTTTGTTCTACCAGATTGGAATTTAGTAGATCATCCATATTATTGTATAGTGAATCTACAGAAGAAACTACATCTGAACATTCTTGTCCAATCAATAAAGGATCGCCAATAATATTGTAATTAGAATAAGTTGGAGTTTGTGACCAATATCCAGACTTGTTTTCGTTATTTTGTACAACTTCGATTAGTCCCTTTCCTTCGGTTAAAATTGTATTAACAATATCATTAAAGGTGTTTAAAGTAGATTCTACTTCAGCACAAACTGGGAAGATATTATCCACCAAAACATTTGGATCACTGATAGGACTAATGTTTGTGTAAGTTCCGTTTGGCAATGAATTTCTCATTGCAGCAACCATTAAGTTCTTGGCATATTCATAAGTTGCTAAAGTCTCTGTAAGTTCATTATCAATGAAACCTAATTGATTGCCAATATAATAAAGTTGTGCAAATTCAACTACTTTTGCATTTCCGCCAAAACGGAGGTGATATACATAAGCATCAATTAAATAACCAAGATCTCTCTGACACTTTGTTTGAATTGCATATGTTCCACCAGCAGCAAATTGATCTGCTGCAAAAGAAATACTAGTGACAGTATATGAATAACTTCCTTCATTTTTTATTCTGACACTAGTGATTCTTCCTTCAGAGTCAGTAGTTGTTTCTGCATCTGGAATAAATTGTCCAGCACCAGAAACCGATAGAGTTGGAACAGGGTTCTTAATATATCCATAACCACCATCTACAATATCAAAGGTGGTGAATCTCTTGATTAAACAAGTTGCATCTAATGTTGTATCTGGATTTCCCCCAATTCCTCTAATATAAACTACCTCTCCTCCAGGTACGAATCCACTTCCTCCTTCCGTAATCCATACCGAAGAAATTCTCTTGCCCAAAACAATCTCAGCAGTTGCTGAAGTGCCAGATGCTGGTGGAGCAATGCTAATATATTTGTTTGAGAAGGATTCTTGCTCTACTTGCTGTCCATTAATAGTGACAAATCTAGTTCCAATTGTATAACCACTAATGGTAATACTTGTAACAACATCTCCTGTGAGAACAGCAGTTGCTTCTAATCCATACATATCTCCACCCAAAGTCACCTCTGGTGCAGAAGTATATCCAGATCCACCATCTGTAATATTAATAGATTTAATGTATCCATTAATTTCCAAATCAGCAGAAAGTTCTGTAGCAAATCCTACTTGATTGGAAGGACTTACAATTGTGTTTTCTGAAGGGAAAACATATAGAGTTGGTGATTCTTCATAACCATCACCAGCATCTAAAATATCAACACCACCAGGATCCATAGTTCTCAATGTGTTGACATTGATTACTGCACTTTGTCTAGTTGCGTTTGGATCTTCCCAATTTAGTCCTGGGTAGTTTGCTTTCGCCCACCCGATAGATTCTTCTTGAATATATGCTTTGTTTACATTAATCAAATTAGATGCATCGTAATATGTTCCACTATTGATTCCACTTAAGTAGAAAGTTGCCTGGTCAGATCCAGAGAATGAAGGGGGAGTTGTTACGATATCTCCTGGTTCTACAATAAATGTATCTCCTGGTTGTACGGCTGCTGTGCTGGTTGGGATAGTGGTATTACCAGATGTGCTTCCTGATATGAACGTGGTTCCAGCTGGCGCTCCGCCACCACCACCAGAGTTTGCTAATGCAAAATTAGAAAGAGTTACTTGAGTAGAACTGTCGATTGATACAATTCTAGTTCCTTCTGGATATGCTCTACCAGAACTTACATACATTCCAACAGCAATATTTTCAGTATCACTTACATTCATTGTAAATGATCCTTGAATATAAGTTACACCAGTATCAATGTAATCCCAGTTCCTAATTGCTAGTTTTGCAAGTCTTGCAGCATATGCAAAAATGCCGAGGGATTCTGCTCTGTAATTTCTAATGTATAGGTAGTCAGTTCCAGATTCAAATAGAGAAATGTAATTGGTAGTTTTTACGTTACCACCAAATCTAATATCATGCTGAATTGCATCTAAAATAGAACGAATATTATCTTGATAATCGTCTTTCTTTGTGCTCCAATCTAGATTTGGATAATTTGCAATACCATATCCAATTGCTTCTTCAATAATAAATTCAACGTTTCTTTCAATTTGATTGGCAGCATCAATCCATCTTCCATTTCTCTGGAAGATGTTTCTAATTTTTCTAAGGTACTTATTATTATATTGATCATCCTTAAATGCAAAATACTTTCCATATAAGGTCACACCACCATATGTTGATGTTTCACCTCCTTCGCCAGTTAATTTAGATCCAGGACCCAATGGTGGAGCAGAGAATATAATTTTATCTTGATTAATTGTATATGCTGCTCCAGGTTCTTGAAGGACACCATCTAAAGTAAGAATTAGATTTTTGTCCTTAGATGGGAAGAATGCAAAATCTTTATCATCTCTAAGTTGGAATGTTGTAGATCCTTGTAATTTTCCATCAGTATCATAGTATCCGTCAAATGGATTCTTAAACCACCATGGTCTGCCATCAGCAATAGTAGCATCATAGAATCCAGGAGTCATATTATAAATTCTGAATTCAAATGCCCTAACTTCATTAAAGTTAAACTCACTAGTAGCAGCTGTTCCTACACCTTTTCTAATTCTTTGATTTTCTACTCTTTGAATAGACTGAGTAATAACCTTAGTAGTGTTTTCAACTGTAATTCTGTTTTTGTCTGGATCCCATAATTGAATAACACTGAAATGAGAAGTCTTTGGTGCTTCAGTGGGCATTTCTGCTGCAGCATCAACTTCAATATCAACTTGACCAAACAATTTAAATCCAGCTGGGTGTGTAGTTGATTTAATCAACTCTCTCCATTGATCAATTGGAGTCTTAGACTTTACAACATACGAATAATCTTGATAGAAGAAACTATCTGTAATCTTTTGATTGGATACACCAAGTTTTCCTCTATCCGAAGTATAATAACCTAGGTTATCATAAAAACTTCTAATGTCGGAATTAAAACCTGTTACAAAGATAGAAGAGACAATACCATTTACTGGATTTAAAGCAGATTGAATTTGAACATTCTCTCTGAGAATACCTTGAACTTTTTCTAATTTTAAAATATTAGACCCAAATCTCCATTCGGAAACAACACCTCTTGAGACTTCGATATTGTTTATTTTTTGTATTACTACTTCGCCCTTTTTAAAATTGCCATTGTAATCTTTTAGAGCAATAGCATAATTTGATTTAAACTCTGATAATACAGTTCTATCAGAATGGAAAGAAGCTCCGTTGTTGCTAATAGTTACACTCTTAGGAACTCCAATAGTTTCACTCAAAGCGTAAGCTTCAACTTCCCCTTCTACAATTTTAATAGTTGGTGCATAGGTATATCCTTTACCACGAGAAACTACATTAATTGCAAAAAGTTCTCCTTCTCTAACAATAGCATCAAAAGTAGCATCAGAACCATCGGCATCAATAATAACAATTTTTGGATTTACATAATTTGATCCTTTATTGTCAATTCTTACTCCATTAATTGTTTTCGTTGCTTCATCAAATAAAACATTAGCAGATGCTCTGAAATTTTCATTTGGATCAACACCAACAATAACGGGGACTTTTTTGTAATTTAATCCAAGATTTACAATCCTAGCAGTATTAATTTCTCCAACTGCAAATTGTCCAGTGGTGGTATATGTAATATCACCAGATCCATCCCATAGAGGTTCTTTTGTAAGATCATATACAAATCTGGTTGGAGTTACATATGATACTTTTTTTGAACCTTGTAGAGGATCTGTAACGATTTTAAAGTATGATCCATCAGACTCTACAACATTCTTCTTATCAAAATAATAGAAATTAGCAAAATCTGTTCCTCTCTTTGTTTGATAATCATTGTCAGATAGTCTTGATCCAAATCCAAATTTTAAGTCAGTGAAAGAACCCAAATTGCCAGGAAGTACCGCAGATTCTTTCTTTTCTACTGTAATAAGATTATAATTCCTACTAGGACTTACATCAAAATATGTTCCAGTCAAGGATGAGTGTGATGTATCAAAAACGTACTTATAGTATTCCTGAAGATCAATATTTGGATTTGGAGTAAAGGTTACGTTGTCTTCAGAGAATTCGAATTTATACGTTACTTCTTCAGCAGACTTAACAGAAACCAATCTTGCTGGTGTGCTGCTATCAAAGAAACTAGAACTCAACTTTAAACTATTTGCATTTGTATTAAGAGTTGAGTAATCATAGACAACTACAACTTTTTGAGTATCTGGATCATACGATTGAATATATCCAGAACGCAATCCAGAGAATATTTGATAGTTTTGATCAAAGTTATATTGTGGTTTATAAAGAACAACTTCCTGTCCGTTATAGTGATCACTATCCTGTGTTCCTTCTTTTGCTCTCTCAACAAATAAGGTATTACCAGAAATAGAAGCAATTTTTAAAATTTCATTTCCAACTTGAATCAAATCATTGAAAGCGAATGAACTTGCATTTTCCACAACTAAAGAAGTTGAACCAGCAGCAAAACCCACATGGTCAACATATATTGCCAGTCTTTGTGTGCTTGTAGACGCACCGCTTCTTACTAGACTTTCGTCATCTACACCCAAGTAATCTGCTTTCTTATATCCTGTTCCCCCAGTCTCTAAAGTTACAGAAGAAATAACTCCAGAATCAGAAACTACAATAAGAGCAGTAGCACCAGTACCAGAACCACCTGTTAGTGGAACGTTCGAATAAGTTCCTGGTGTGTAATCTGCACCACCATTTAAAATTTGATATCTTCCAATACCAGTGAAATCAATAGTAGTGCTTGCTTTTGGTGGTAATAGAACTGCTTCTTGATATAGTCTCTTGCGTAGATAATAAGTTTTTGTTTTGATAGTGTCGTCTGGATTTATGCTAATATCAACGCTATCGCCAATTCCAAGACCATGTTCATCCAAAGTTTCAATCAACACAACACTTTGGTTTACATCAAATGGTTCTAAGTTATCACTGAGAGACGTTAGACGTACAATTTTTGTTCCTGAAGTATTGAACAAATTACTTGATTGTATAAAGTAATTATCATCAACAATCCATGTTCCTTCTGTAACTTTAATCTGAACAATGTTCTGAGAGACAGTTCCTTCCAATACTTCTGCTTTTGCGATTGGAAGGTTAATACCATCCGTCAAAGATAAAATAGCACCTTTTGTATATGAACTTCTTTGATCAAGTAAAACAGAGAAAGTTTTAATATCTGCAGAAAAAGTTCCTGTATTATCAAAAGTTCCTACAACATCTTTAAGAACAATCAAACTATCATTTCTAACAGTTCCAACAATAGTACCAGAAGCACTGGATGATGGTTGCCTTAGAATATCATCTGCAAAAAGATATGCACTCTGAATTGTTTGAAGTTTTACTACTTTGCTCTCTTTTGATTCTAAGTAATTTACATCTCTTCCTTTCACCGAAGAAATAATAGCTTCTACTTCAGATCCTTCTGTTCCAACATTGCTAAAATAGAAATTTGAATTGACTGAAAAGTTATTGGAAGATGAAACAATCTCAATCTCGTCAACATTTCCAGAATTTACTTCTGAGATAAAAGCAGAAACTCCACCACCATTACCTTGCATTCCAGGAACAAAATATTTTTTGGAGTTCTTTGGAATATCATTTTGATTGATATCTGAGTTATAATTACTATCTACTGGAAGTGAATAGAAATTTTCTCCAATAATATATGGATACTTTGGAACTTGATTACTATCAATTGTCAAAAAGTAAGCATATGTTCCTTTCGGAAAGTCTGGAGTAACACAGTATCTTCCATTATTTTGATCAAGAGTTCCAGATTTGTGTGTATAAGTATAATCATTTACAAATGATCCAAGTGGATACTTACTTGTAGATGGACCATTAGAACGACTTCCATTTAAAGAATAACTAGAAGTCATTCTGATAATTGAAGACTGAGGATCTAATGGATCGCTATATGCAAATGGTCCATAGATTGGATTGCCATCATAAGCGAATCCCAAAATTGGCGAATGAACTTTGGTTGCTGGTTCTGAACCAGAATTGTTGATATTATCTCCAACTGCAATTCTTAGTGCTTTTGGGTTGGCAACATATCCATATCCATATTCCAATACTTTATTGAAGTTTTGGAATACATAACCATTTTCAGTATCTAGATCACTTTCTAGTTTTTTGAATCTGTTAAAGTTCCATTCTTTTAATAGAGGTGTTGCTGTTGCATCTTGACCAACAGCAACAATATCAACAACTACAGTATTTTGATTGTAGAAATTTCCCTCATCGAGTTTTACAAATCCAGTAATTTCCCCATCAGTATTAATTGTTGCTTCGTAATTAGCAAATCTGCCTTTTCCTGCAGTATCTCTAATTCTAACAATTGGTGGTGACGAATAATATTCTCCAGGATTATCAATAATCAAACTAGTTACTTTACCACCAGTAACGATTGCTCTTACTTCAGCTCTTCTACCTGACGTAATTGTAATCTCGGGAGTAACAGGGAAAATATCGTTAGTATCTACTACAATACGTTCTACTACTTGTCCAGAAAGAATTGCTCGAGCTTTGTTTGGGACTTGATCAATAAGAACAAAAGGTGCATTAGCATATCCCCTTCCTTGAGTATTAATTCTAATTTCTTCTAGTTTACCAAAACGAATGCTTTCTTCATCTTTGTAACTATAAATGGGTACACCATTTACTAGAATACCAGTATCTCTTTTTGGAGTTTTGTATACTTCGGTAGTTCTTGTTGCGTTCTTTCTGATGATTCTTAGAATTTTTTGATCAAACAGAGTTTGATTTACTGTCGATCCATCTAAAATTTTATGTGATGGAAAACTAGAACTTGTGATATAATAATATTGATCGTCTTCAAAAATAGACGATACATCTGTAGATACTTGATCTAACGAAGACTGCAATGCAGGTAGTGTTGGAATATTTACAGAAGTGCCTTGATCAAATAACCATCTAGATTGATTTGTTTCAACGTTAATGATCTTAGGATCAGCAGTTATAAATCCTGATTGTGTGATTTCAATTCTATCGCCAGGACTTGCATATGGTTGTGCATTTTCTGGTGATAAATTGTATACGATGCCAAATGTAATAAGTTCTACATCGGATCCAGAAATTTTTACTGGTTTGTATACCGACGTACCTTCTGGATGTAAAACAGCACCAGATGGATTTCTATCTTTGATGATGAATTGAGTTACATTTTTATCATCAAACGTAATATTCTCCTGTCCAATCAGAACAGAACCTGTTTTGGTCCATCCAATGGTTGAAGATACATTAATTCTATCTCCAGTAGAAGCAGTTCCAGAAAGTGGTTTTTCTAATTTTGTTTTTGTAGAGATTGCAAATTCGCCATTGACTGTCTCTGTAGCGAGAGCAATATTCCAAATTTCTTCATTATCAATAGTTCCAGATGAAAAAACATTATCAACAGTAGCATCTGCATATGCATATTCATCTGTTGGCAACTGGACAATCTTTTTTCCAATTAAATCTCTTGGATCACCAGATACAACTTTTACTTTTAAAGCATAAATGTTTACCCAATCTGAATTTGACGATTTATATGTAAAATCTCTTGGTTTGTATACTTCTGGTTTATTTTCAGTATCCTTTGCGACAATTGTGTTGAAAATAAACTTAATAGAACTAGAAGTTCCTTTTGCTTTATAAAACTTCTGAATGTTCTTGATAAGAGTTCTTTTGTCAACATCTCCCTTTAGATACTTCTCTGGGAAAGATCCTAAGTATTGTTCTTCGAAATTTTTGACAAATGCATACAGGAAAAGATTACTTACATTGTATACAGCTTGTCCAGCATTGTGTGGTGATGCATCTGTGCTGACAAAATTGCTGCTGTTATAAAGATCACCTAAAGTTGTATTGCCACTAACACCTCTAGAGCACTCTCTTAACTCTGTGTCAGTTCTGGTTGCATAAAAAATAATCTCATTATCAATTCTTACATAACCATTCTTATTTGGAAACGATCTTGCATCTTGCAATACAATCGTTGTATCACTATCAGTGATTGTTGTGCTCAATACATCATTTTGCTTTAAAATGCCTTTCTCATAATAGTCAATATCCAAATATTTCTGGATATTACTAAGGATGTCCAAAGTGCCACCTTGAACTTCCTGTGCTTCATAATACTTCTGTACAAACTTACTAAACAGTTCGTATTCAGAAGAAATGAATTCGGGAAGCTGTGTCTCGATCAGAGTGGAAATTCTCTTAGTCTTTACAGCAGGCATTTACTTACTCTTTGTATGCAGTGAATGAGGAATTAGCAACGTCAACATCAAGATAGACCTCGCGGAGTGCCTTGATATCATTTGAAAGTGGTTTTACTCTAACGGAGATGCGATTGTCAAAGAAACTACCTTTGATGATAGTTAAATTATACATTCTAAGTTCGCCTTTTACATAATCAATATCGCCAACTTCGCTGTCAAGAACAACCTTTTCACTTGTTACGCTATCTAGTCTATATAGGACAATTTTGCCATCCCTATCTTCAAGGTAGACATCAAAATTGGGATACTCGGTTACTCTAAATCCAGTCGTAGAAAGCACTGGATCGTCACAATCAACATCAAAAGCATTCTGGTAACAAATCTCATAGTAGAAGGTTGAATTAAGTTGAGGATAAAAATCCTTCCTCATCATTACCGATGTCAAGTTAGAATTGATGCTTCTATCTGCATCATCAATCACACCGACAAGTTTACTATATCTAAACTTACCATTAAATTTTTCTGTGTTAGAATTATCAAGATAATTTTGAACAGCACCAATTACTTTATCTCTAATCTCAGTTTGTGTCTGATCTGTCTTGTTTCTGTCATAAAAGATTTTACTTGTCATCTCAACATATAAAACAGATGGGTCAACAATGACTGGTTCTACAGAAGCAACGACATATTTTTCTAATTCTTCAACAATTTGAGATTTTGTAAAAGATGTCAAGAAAGCGGCGTCGGTTGGTTTTAATACAATGAATACCTTTCCATACGCTGGTGGGTCCTGCTCTTCGCCTCCAAAGATGATAATGTCACTGGTGGCAGGATATACCCTACGAACGATTGCATCATAGTCCTGGGCGGTCACAGCGCGGTCCTGTGTGCCATATGCTTTGGGTGCGTTCTTCTTAATGTTTCTTGTCGATTCAATATCTTCACCACCAGAAGAAGGGGTGACAGAGTTGATTGTAACAGCAACAGCATTTGGTGATACACCAAATGGATTTTCTAGAACACCAGAAAATACAAAACTCTTAACACCATTGGAAACAGGTCCACTTGTAGTTAGATAAGAAACCTCAATAATTGCACCGTTAGGAAGTTTCTGTCCAAGAACACCATCTCCAAAAATTAATTCATATCTCTGATCTTCAATCTCTTCTAAGAAGAAGACTTTTGAAGTGCTATCAATACCAATGATATTTTCTGCCAATAGGTATGGTTCGTTGAAGGTTCCACCTGTTGGATATACCTTAACTAAAATCGTATTAGTATCAATGTTTGTATTATCAAGTACGAACTTTTGACTTAATAATGATGAGTTGACTGTAAAAGTGTTTACTAATCTTGTTCCCTCTCTTAGTGGAACATCGGTAAAAGTTGCCTTGTTATTGGAAACTTGTGCTTTTACATCATTTTGTGTTATGTATTGATAAATTGTGTTGTCATAATTTGCAATAAATCCAGTACCCTTTTTAAGGAGCAATTCTGTATCGGTCGTTGGATTTGCATAAGTGACAGTAAAGGTGACATATGCTGTTGGCGAAGTGATACTCTTCGGTCTGTATCCTAATTGCTTCGCTAACGCTACTATATTGTCCCTCAAGGTCGCTGAATCAATGAATAGTTCATTGACCACCATGTTGGTGTTAAACGCCGTGTAGTAGGTGTTATAGGCGAGTGTGTCGATTAGGGTTGATAATACCGACCCCTCGAAATCATAATCAGTAAAGTCAGATTGTGCTCTAAGATATTCTTTTAGAGCAGCTTTGATGTCTTCAAAGTCTAAGTTAGCAACTTGAGTATAAGGCATTATCGTGTACGCTCTAAGAAGAATTCTACAGTTACTGGTGCGTCGTCTCTACCAACAATTGTGTATGAAAGTTCAACTTGATAACCATTATTCATGTATTCAGGAACACAACGAACACTATCAACTCTAATTCTTGGTTCGTACCTTCTCAAAACTCTAATAACTTCCGATCTCACAAGACCAGAAGATGCATAATCAAGTGGTTCAAATAAGGTCTTTGTAAGATCAGAACCAAGATCAGGTTGAAATGGTCTCTCTCCCTTCTTAGTAAGAAGCAAATTTGAAATAGATTGTACAATAGCTGCATTATCTTTCACTGCGATTAAATCATCAGTGACAGGATGCTTCTTAAAAGTAACACTCAAATCTTTGAATGTCTGAAATTCAGGCATTGAGACACAGCAGTAGGCTGTTTCTATTTATTCACTCGTGCCAACGCTCAACAAAATCGTCAAATCCTCCCGCGCCTCCACAAGGGCGTTCTAGGCGGTCTTCTGGAAGAGGGTATAGTTCTTCCTTCATCTTTGATCTACGACGCTTTGCAGCGGCATCTAGAAGGCGATCACTGTCTGTTTCGGTGATCAATGTCATACCTTCTTCAATAAACTCTTCACTTTTATCTACTGGAAATAGTCCCATTGAAAAAACCTCTCTAAAGTCTGTTTCCAGAACTTTTAGAGAGGTTGCTATCTCTTCTGATATTTATCGTCCCTGACCGCGATAACGCTTTTTAGCGCAATTGCGACTGGTAGCAGAATATTTCGTGTTCTTGCTGCATCCTTGTCGCGTGGTTTTGGGTTTTGACTCAATGATCTTCTTACCGCTAAGACCAACTTTTGCTCGTGCCATAGTTTAAAAATGATTGACTCTAATATTATAGCATATTATTCTGCTGGTGTGGGAGGTGGTGTCGCTCCTCCATCAGATCCTGCAATCCATGTAGCAATACTTGAATTGCTTACAAATACGTTTCTACTGCCTTGCATTACCATTGAACCATGCTGCGTTTTACTTAAAAACTTTGCAAGTGGTGTTCCATTACAAAACACTTTAGCATATCCTTCAATAATAACATCAGGTGGAATGTGTGGAATAGGTGGAAATGTACCAGGAATAGGGTGAATTACCATGGTATTACCAACATGATGTACTGGTTGCCCATTCACAATCACATTGGAAGCAAATCCTACAGGTGCTGGTAATGGAATAGGAGGTTGGTGTCCATGTGAACTAAGAGGAGCACCTGCTAAACCAATTTGAATCGTCATGGTGGCGCAAACCCTGGGTATTCAATACCTGCTCTATTTAGAAGGAACTCATTACGAAACTCTGCATAACGTGCATCAAATCGTACTGGCCAATAAAAATACCAAATATTACTCAATAGATTGTTTGCTAGAGTATCGGATAGTCCTAAACGATAATCGCCCAATGTTACGTCTTGTCCATTGAGTCCTGCTTCCAATACTACGTCGTCAGGTGGATCCTGAATTGTTACAGTAACACACGACACTTTAATAGTGTATACTACTGTATCAAATAACGTTGGAGTAATTTCTAACAATTGACCCATTCTAGCACTAGGTCCATCACTATTGTACCGAGTATACTCATTCCAAAACTCGGTTCCATACCTATTTGCCAATAGGGGGTCGGTGATCGCGCTTGTGAGATATGGGATATCACTACCACTATCCCTAGTCCATCCATTGGGCATGTATCCATTACTCTCTGTAGGGAACTCTAGTACACCAGTGTTCGGCACTTCGGCGTTGCGTTTCTTCCATGCACCATCAGAACGTAATCTCCATAAGTCTCTATAACCATCTGGATAGTTCTCGGCGTAAAACTCATTCTCAAAAGAATTCTGATTCAACCCCGTACCATTCATGTACCTCAATTCCTGGTCGAAGAATGCGTACTCGGAGCATCGCCCCTGAATGCCGCTAATGCCCACAGAACCTTGTAAAAGCAATGGAGGTATCAAATCATTCTGAATCTCTACCAAGGGGTCTAGAGAGTCTGTGTCAAGCACTGTAGAGATGCCTCCAGCAGAACCCCATCCCCATCCTGCGCGAGCACGGGATTTCTCCCAGTCATTCGGGGTGTAATCCCATCCATTCGTCGCCTGGGGGTTCTCTGGGAGTCCATCATCCTCTTCCCTAGGCCACCAGTCAATGCGGACAATACTGGTAGTGGTTGTGATAATCTTCTCCTGGGGAACACCAGCAATCATCCAAATCTGGGTAGGGTCAATGTTCTCCCAACAATACCACGGAGGTGTCTCGGCAATTAATCCAATCTGATTCTTAATTCCATCACGTTCAATCCAAATAC
>Ga0208162_1000360_pt1 | contig 26741 bp, 15 predicted proteins | sample CB_VirMetaG_4_FD_184539 | JGI IMG/M metagenome (GOLD analysis project Ga0208162, IMG submission 184539) | Freshwater to marine saline gradient viral communities from Chesapeake Bay - CB_1508_1M Viral MetaG (SPAdes) (version 4) | ecosystem: Environmental > Aquatic > Marine > Coastal | place: USA... | reverse complement strand
GGTTCTAACTTAACCAATCTTCCTGCAAGTGGTGTTGTTCCTACAGAGAACACAACAAATCAGGCACAGTTTATTCCATTCTTTGTTGGAACAGCACAGACTTCTATTGCCGGTATTTCTAGTGCAACATTGGTCTTTAATCCATCAACCAATCGTTTGGGTGTTGGAACAGATTCTCCACAGGCAACTCTGCACGTCGTTGGTGGTGTTAATGTTACTGGTGTCGTAACAGCAACTGACTTTAACTCCACATCAGACGCAAAACTGAAGACTAATGTTCAGGTCATTTCAGATCCTCTTGAGAAGGTTCTGCAAATCAATGGTGTCTCCTTTAATTGGATTAAGGACAATAAGCCTTCTATGGGTGTGATTGCCGATAATATCCAAGAAGTATTACCAGAATTGGTGAGTGATACCGATCCTAAGACCGTTAATTATAATGGTCTCATCGGTCTTCTGATTGAGGTTGTCAAGGAGCAGCAAACTCAAATCAATTCTCTCAACGAAAGATTATCCAAACTGGAATGATTGTCTAAATACTTGTAATAAGACTACCTAGTGTATACGAGGACGGTAGATGGCTATTAAGGTACAAGGCACAACTATAATTGATGATAGTAGGAATATTGTTAATGGTATTGGTGCTTCCTTTACTGGTATTGTAACGGCATCATCTTTCAGTGGAGATGGTTCTGGATTAACTAATGTAACTGCTACAACTGCAGGAACTGCGACAACCGCAACATTCCTTGGTCAGGATGCAGACGGAAACATTTTTGGTGGTACTAGTGCTGGTGGTGGATATGATCCTGCTACGGGAACGTCAGTATATAACATTTTCTTAGGAGAAAATGCTGGTTGTTCCATAGCAAATGGTGATTATAATATTTTCCTCGGAAAAGATTCTGGATGCTCTGTAAACACAGGTATTCATAATATTATATTTGGATTTAGATCTGGTTGTAGTCTTGAAACTGGTGGTTGTAATGTATTCTTAGGTCACTGTGCCGCACCTGCTGCTACTGGATCTTCTAACTTTGTGTTGGGTCATGAGGCAGGAAAATGCATGACCTCCGGCAGTGGAAATATATTACTTACGCATGGTGCCAGTGCTGATAATGGTGCCGCATGGACCGGATCTAATACGATTGCGATTGGTATAAATGCAGGAAGAAGATTACAGGGATCGTCCAGTAATAATGTTTTCTTAGGAAAATATGCAGGACTTTGTGTAACCACTGGTGGTTCCAATATCTTTATTGGTGATGGGGCTGGTTGTGGATCAAATGCAAAGACTGGATCCAATAATGTTGTATTAGGTAAAAGTGCTGGTACTAATCTTTCCAGTGCTAATCACAACTTCTTTGGTGGATATAAAGCAGGATGTGCGACCACCACTGGTGCTTGTAATATTTTCTTAGGTCAGCAGGCTGGATTATTATCTGATGGAACTGGAAATGTTTTCCTTGGTTCTTATGCTGGTAAATGTGCTACTAGTGGAGATCAAAACTTCTTTGTTGGATATCAAGCAGGATGTGCTAGCACTGGTAAGCAAAATATATTACTTGGACGTAATGCTGGACGGGTTACTACGGGATGCTGCAATTTCTTCGTAGGATTATATGCAGGTAGTTGTGGTACTACTACAAACAATGCTATTTTCATAGGTTCTTATGCTGGTAAATGCACTAGCGGAGATTTTAATGTCTTTTTGGGAACTCAAGCAGGATTCTGCAACACCACTGGAAGTAATAATACCTTCTTAGGTCTTTGTGCTGGTAGGGGTGGCGTTGGTGGTGTTACTGGTAATGATAATACTGCTATTGGACAAAATGTAGGTCAGTGTCTGACTTCTGGTTCTGGTAATAACTTCTTTGGTTGTGCTGCAGGATACAACAACACCACTGGATGTGATAATAACTTCTTTGGTAAACAAGCAGGAGGATGCAACACCACTGGTTGTTATAATACCTTCTTAGGTTTCTGTGCTGGTTATGGAGGCACTGGTGGTCTTACTGGTAGTCATAATACTGCTATTGGACAAGATGCAGGTAAGTGTCTCACCACTGGTGGTGCGAACGTATTCTTGGGATACCTTGCGGGATTTGGTAATCAGACTGGTTGCTGTAATATTGCCTTAGGATATGAGGCTGGTAAGTGTGCCACTGACCAGAGAGATAATATTGCAATGGGAGCGAGAGCCGGTAAGTGTGCGACTGGTTCTTATAATATTTCTATGGGATTCTATGGTGGATATAAAGCCACCGAAGACCATAATGTTTTTATTGGACATTATGCAGGATGTAATGCTCAGGCAGGTTGCTGTAACGTTGTTATTGGTAAGACTGCCGGTGCTTGTATCAATGGTGGTGACCAAAATAACTTCTTAGGCACCAACGCAGGATCCTGTAACACCACTGGATGTTATAATAACTTCTTAGGTCTTTGTGCTGGTTATGGTGGTACTGGTGGTGTTACTGGTAATGATGATACTGCTATTGGACAAAATGCTGGTAAGTCTCTGACTTCTGGAGGTTGCAATGTCTTTTTAGGTTATGAGGCAGGAACATCTAACACCACCGGATCTAATAATGTCTTTCTTGGTAGGCAGGCAGGATTCTGCAATATTGATGCAGATAATAACACTTATGTGGGCAGACAGGCAGGATATTGCAACACCACTGGAACTTGTAATACTGCGATAGGTTTTTTTGCAGGAGCTCATCGTAATAGTAACGGAGGTATCTTTATTGGTCGTTATGCTGGACAAGGTTGTTCTGGAGCAACTGGTGCTAATAATATCTTCCTTGGTGGTGAGGCAGGAAGATGTAACACCACTGGTATTAATAATATTGCTCTTGGTCTTTCTGGAGCTAAATCTATTACTACGGGTAGTGAGAACGTAATCTTAGGTAGTAGTGCAGGATTCTGCAACACCACTGGATGTTATAATACCTTCTTAGGTTTATGTGCTGGTTATGGTGGCACTGGTGGTCTTACTGGTAATTATAATACTGCTATTGGACAAGATGCAGGTAAGTGTCTGACTTCTGGTGCTTATAATATCTTCTTGGGAAGATGTGCCGCTGGTAATGCTACAATAACTGGAAATTACAACATTGCATTTGGATTTGGATCTGCTAAGGGTATAACTTCTGGTGCTAGTAATATCTTCCTTGGTAATCAGACTGCTTGTAGTGGAACAGTAACTGGCAGTAATAATATTGTATTGGGATGTAAGAGTGGAGATGCACTGACTAGTGGTACTTATAATGTGTTATTTGGTGCATTTGCAGGAAAATCTCTTCAAACTGGTGAACATAACTTCTTTGGTGGATATCAAGCAGGATGCGATACTACCGGATGTCGTAATGTCTTCATAGGTCGTCATGCAGGAAGGACTTTTACTTCTGGAAATAATAATGTTTATATTGGTAACTGTGCCGGTGGACAAACGGGTACAAAGACTGGCAGTAGTAATATTGCAATAGGTGTTGCTGCTGGTGCACAAGGTTCCTCTAATTTTTCTCAAAATGTTTTCTTAGGACATTATTCTGCTGCATCTGGAAATTCAACTGGTCATGCAAATGTTTTCTTAGGTGCTTATACTGGTAATAGTCTTACCTCTGGTTGCTGTAATATTTTCATTGGTAAATGTGCAGGTAATACAAATACCTCTGGAGACTTCAATATTGCGATTGGTGTAGACGTAGAACTTCCATCTGCGACTGGTGATAATCAACTTGCAATCGGTCAGGCAACCAACCGTTGGATTGCCGGTGATAGTTCCTTCAATGTAACTATTGCCGATAAGTTACAAGTCAATGCTTCGGGTATTGTAACGGCATCTTCTGGTATTATCACTTATTATGGCGATGGTTCTAATCTGACTGGAGTTAGTTCACCTGCAAGTAATGGTGAATTCTATACCGGAATCACAAGTTCGGTACAAATTACTCCACTGTCTTATGAAACAACGGTTCATACTCTTCCATCAACAGCAGGTAAACAATATGTAATTGAGTCTATTAATGTTGCCAACGTTGACACTTCTGTTGGTGTCGGAACAACAGTGAATATCATTGCATCTATTGAAGATGCCACTGCTGGAGAACAAACTTATATCGCATATAATGTTCCTATCGTAACTGGTGGTTTGATTGAACTTCTCAAGAATCCAATCGTTGCCGGTCCATCAGATGTAATCAAGATGTGGACTACAAATGACAATTATACAGGTGTCTCTAATGCAGTAGAAGTTTATATGAACTATACTGAGTTTACAAGCACAGATTATATCAGTAAGTTTGCCTCTACAGTATCTGTAGCAACCACTGATGCAACGACACTATATACATCAACAGGAAATCCAACTTTGATTGAGAAAATTGGATTTGCTAATCGTACTGATACTGGTGACTATCCAATCTCTATCAAAATTACTAATGGTGTAACAACAACATATCTTGCGAAGAATCTAATCATCCCAAGATATTCTACGGTTGATATTTTAGATAGATCAAAGAGAATAGAAACTGGTGCCACCATTGATGTTGAAGTGGGATCAACATCAACAATAGATATCATTATTGCTGGTAAAAAAATAACTTGAGGGTAGAGTAAAATGGGAATAAAGAATAATGTATTCGGACTAGAGCAAGTTTATCGACTTCAGGTAGAAGGTGATTGGGTTGATAAAAATGAAGTATTCATGCCAAGTGATTCCACTTCATACTCTGTTTCTCCATGGAACTATGGATATTGGATAGGTGGTGCTCATTCAAGTGTTGCTGAACGTTTAGATTTTTCTAATGATACTGCTCCTTTTCAAACTAGGATGTATTTGCTTCAGGCAAATCTGAGTCCTTCAAACTCAAATTATCAGAACCAATCTGTTGCTAGTCCAAGTACAGCTTACTTATGGTTAGGATCTAGCTCCATTTATCAGGTTCAAGCATTTGAGTTTGCAAACGATACTGCAAATCTTCTACCAGGACTTACTCCCGCAACATTTAGTAATGACGGCACTACAGTTTATAATGCAAATTATGGATATATGTCAGGCACTCCAGGTGGTGCTACTATAGTACGAATTGATTTTTCTAATGAGTCAATAACTTCTGTTAACACTGCACATTCTCCGGGCGGAATGGGGGCTACTGGTAATGCATCATATGCATGGTGGGGTGGTGGTAGTAGTATAAGTTCTGTTTCCAGAATGGATTATGCTAGTGATACAACAGCACTTGCTCCAAAAGGTCCTTTAGCCGTCGGTAGAGGTTCTTTTGGTGGAGCTACTGGGAATGCAGATTATGGTTGGTTTGAGGGTGGAGGTCCAGGATTCACAAGTGGTACGACCAACGTAGACCGTATTGATTATTCTAATGATACTGTCACTGCATCGGTTAGGGGTCAACTAATTCAGAACGCTGCTTCCAGAAGCGGTGATGCATGTGGAAATTCTACCGCTTCGTATCTGAAAAATTATTTTAATAATAATGCCGTACAAAAAATTCAATATTCTAATGATACTGTAACAGCTACTGCCGTACAAAGTTATGACAATGACTACTGGTCTACCTCATTAAGCATAGTTCAGTATGGATTGCCTCAGGTTTCGGTAAGAGTTAGGGGATTTGCTCCAACAACATATGGAAGTGCTACTGGTTACTTTGGTGGTGGTTATGTTTCATACTCATCAGTAGACCGTATAGATTACTCTAATGATACCGCAACTGCAGTAGCAAAAGGACCATTAAGTTTTGCTAGATATAGTTTAGGAGCAACAGGTAACTCTTTCTTTGGTTACTTTGGTGGTGGTGCTGAACCAGGAACTCCACAATCAATAGTAGACCGTATAGATTATTCTAATGATACTGCAACTGCATCACCAAAGGGACCATTAAGTCTTGCTAGAAGAAATGTAACAGCAACAGGTAACAGTTCTTATGGTTACTTTGGTGGAGGTAATAATCCTCCAGTATCAACAGTAGATCGTATTGATTATTCTAATGACACTGCAACTGCTTCAGTAAGAGGTTCATTGAGTCTTGCTAGACGAGGTGCAACGGCAACAGGTAATGCTTCTTATGGTTACTTTGGTGGTGGGGATAGTCCTGGTGCAGTATCAACAGTAGATCGTATTGATTACTCTAATGATACTGGAACAGCAGCACCAAAAGGACCATTGAGTTCTGCTAGATATAATTTAGCAGCAACAGGTAATGCTTCATTTGGTTACTTTGGTGGTGGTATTCCTGGTGCAGTATCATCAGTAGACCGTATAGATTACTCCAATGATACAGCAACAGCATCACCAAAAGGTCCATTGAGTCTTGATATATATAGTTTAGGAGCAACAGGTAATCAATCTTTTGGTTACTTTGGTGGTGGTGATCCTGGTACAAAATCAACAGTAGACCGTATTGATTATTCTAATGATACCGCAACAGCATCAGTTAAAGGTCCATTAAGTCAAGGTAGATATGGTTTAGCAGCATCAAGTTCTCATGCGAATGGACTTCCAAATGTAGGAAGACCCGTTGCACGTAGATTTAATTTTGCTACTGGTGTCCCAGAACCTGTTAATTCTGCTTACATAGCAGGGGCACCAGGAAATAGTATACATCGTTATGATTATACAAATGATACTACCAATTTGATTAGTGCAACCACCATAGGGTTCCCTGCACTTAGTGCTGGAAGAAATCAATATGCTTCGAGTAGCACTCATGGATATTGGAATGGCGGAAATAGTCCACAAAATAGTTATGTTGTTAGATTGGATTATGCAGCAGAAGATATAAATCTGGTTACTAGAGCTAGCACTCCATCGGTTATATACAATGCTGGTTCTTCATACAATCTCTCCTATGCATGGTGGGGTGGTGGTTCTGCACCAATTCGTTCATCGAATGTGACTAGATTAGATTATGCTAATGATACAACCACACCAGCTCCAAAGGGTCCGTTGTCTGCATCCAAATATCGTCATGCTGCAACTGGAAATCAAAACTATGGATACCATGGAGGTGGGGAAGCTTCTGGTAGTCCTAGTACATTATCATCAGTAGATCGTATTGATTATAGTAATGATACTGCTACGGCAACACCTAAAGGACCATTGAGTGCTGCTAGAAGATATTTTGGGGCAGCATCCAATGCTGACTATGGATATTTTGCCGGAGGAGATCCTTCTCCATACAAATCAACAGTGGATCGTATTGATTTTGCAAATGATACTGTAGTAGCATTAGTTAAAAGTCCTTTAAGGAGACCTTCCCCAGCATCTTATCAGGTGTCTGCTTTTGGTAGTTCTGATGCAGCACATGTTTTTGGTGGTCAAGGCAATAGTTCGGTGGTAGAACGTCTTGATTATGCCAATGAAACTCTTACTAATAAAAATACGGGTGTTTCGTTTGATAATGAAAGAGCAGTTTCTGCAAGACAAAATGGTGTTCCTGTTCCTATTCAAACTTTAAGATCTTTTGAAAATATTTCTGTACAGGCATATCCAAGGAATTTTGTTGCGTATTTTGGTGGTGGTGATAGTCCAGGTAGTATCGATATTCATAAGTTTAATATTTTTAATGATAATATCACACCTAACGTATCAACATTAAGTACTCCCCGTGGTGCTGGTGGAGCAACCGGCAACACTAATTTTGGATATTGGTTAGGTGGGTCAACTTCAGTAACTTCTATAGATCGACTTGATTATAGTAGTGATACGGCAACTGCATTGGCTAGAGGTAATCTTCTTAATGCTCCTGGTAATGGTGCAGCAACCGGTAATGCTGACTTTGCATATTTTAATCCTGACCTTACTACTAGAACAGAACGTATTAGTTTTGCTAGTGATACAACATCGTCAGCACCAAAAGGAACACTACTTAAGACAAGAGTAAACTCCAGTGGTCAGTTCACAGGAAATCAATCGTTCGGTTATTATGCTGGCGGATATAATCCAAGTGATAGTTATATGAGTTCTACAGATCGTATTGATTATTCTAATGATACTGCCACTGCATTGGCTAGAGGCACTTTGACAAATCCAAAATATTTCTCGGCTGCGAGTGCTAATGCTAGTTTTGGATACTGGACTGGTGGATCTGGACCTGCATATCCTGGTGCTGGTAGTTCTATAGACAGACTTGATTTTTCAAGTGATACTACAAATATGTTGAACAAAGGTGCCATTGGAGTTGGTCCATCACCATCTGATGTTAACGGTAGAAATAGGGATGGTGGCACTGGAAATGGATCTTATGGATTTTTTGCTGCTGGTAATAGTAATAAAGGAGTAGCAGTATTGGACTATGCTAATGATACTGCTGCCACCAGAAGCACAACATCACAAATGCCACATAAAGAATTTTCGGCAGGTGTTTCTGCGGCAGAGAAAGGATTATTCCCAGATACTTTTGGTACTTTAAGTCCTATAACAGCTACAAATTTTGGATACTTTATTGCGGGACCTTCTACTGGTATTCTCAGAATAGATTATTCTAATGATACTGCAACTGGAAGATCAGGATCTCCGAGTTCAAACATTGGTAACAATGGTCCGGTTGGAGCATCAAGTCAAACTTATGGATATATTGCAGGTGGTAGACCAGCATCTAATGGTCCATACCATGCAATCTTTAGACTTGATTATCAAAATGATGTTTATGGTCTTGCATTAAGAAGTCAACTTTATGCTGGTATGTATGGTTCTCCTGGTCCAGGTGCATCAGTTTATAATACAAATTATGGATATTGGGCAGGTTCTTGGAACCTTTCTGGTCCATTAGCACCACAAATGAACAGTAGTGCTGTCAACCGTCTTGATTTTGCAAATGATACCGCTGATGCTATCATAAGAGGAAGTCTTGCAGTGGGACAAGAATCTTTCTCTGGATCTGGAAATGCCTCTTCTGGATGGTTTATTGGTGGATCTAATGGTAGAAGTATTATTCAGAGAATGGATTATTCTAGTGATACTACTTGGACAATTAAATCTCCACTGCCTGAAAATAGAAGTGAGCACGGATCTACTGGTAATGCCAGCTATGCATGGATTGGTGGTGGTAGTCCATCAAATAGTAGTGTTACAAAACTTGATTATGGTAATGATACTAGTTCACCTGCACCGAAAGGTCCATTGAGTAGATCTATCGATAGAGTGTCTGCTACGGGCAATATTTCATATGGATATTTTGTTGATGGTGGAGATACTCGTGTGGATCGTATTGATTATTCTAACGATACTGCCACGGCATCACCTAAAGGACCATTGGGAGGAATCCCCCATCCTAGCTACAGTAATCGAGGGTTCTCTGCAGCAGCAAATGCACTTCCACAATAATATGCTATAATAAACAAAACTGTTATTTGATATGGGTATCATGATCGCACTCCCCTGTCATGGGGGAATTGTGAATGAGAAGACAACAATGAGTTTGTTCAATCTGGGCAAACTCTTAGTAAGAAATAATATCCCACACGGTCTTCTCACACAGGCAAACTCTTCTTTGATTACTCATGGAAGGTCTAAGTGTGCAAACTTTTTTATCAACAATACAGATCACGAATATCTGTTTTTTCTTGATAGTGATATTGGATTTAATCCAGAAGATGTGTTAAAATTATTGAGTCACAACGAACCTATTGTTTCTGGCACATATCCTATGAAGACAATACCCATTCGGTATTGTGTTGATGTTCTTCAACCAGAAGAACGCAAGGGTGATCTACTCAAGGTTGGTGGTAATGGAATGGGATTTGTAATGATTCATCGTAATGTCTTTACTGATATTGCAAAGAAGTTTCCACACCTTAAATATACCCCATCAACAAAGGATAGTAATTATCCACCAACAGAAGCAGAGATGAATAACTCATATCATTACTTTGCAGAAGAAAAGATCGGTGATAGTTTTGCATCAGAAGATAAAAGTTTTTTTTATCGTGCTAGAATGTCTGGGTATACTCATTGGCTAGATACATCAATCAAACTACAACACGTTGGTTCACATATTTTTGCTGAGTAATTATGAAATCTGGAGCAACTGAAAGTTCATTTTATTATCTTTCACAACACTATGAGTTTCCTGAAGATGTAGAAGTCTCACATCTACCAGAGGAACTTAAAAAGTCTAGTAAACCATACAAAGTCTTATGGGCACATCACGCATATGATCAACCTGCCTTTGTGAACTTTAATCACGAAGAGGTCACTCATATTGTGACACCATCTCATTGGGCAAAGGAGCAACTAATCAAGTTTCATAAGGTTCCAAAGAATAAAATCACCGTCATTTCAAATGGTGTGAGTGACATCTTCACCTATTCTGAAAATAAAACAAAGACTTTTATTCATACTTCTATTCCTTATAAAGGTTTAGAACTGATGCCTGCTATTATTAAGAGAATCCAACAGAAACATCCTGATGCAAAGTTCAAAATCTTTTCATCAATGTCACTGTATGGTCCTCTGAATGATCCTTATCTTGAATTGTATGAGGATCTGAAGAAACTTCCTAATGTAGAATATTCTCAGGCAGTAGATCAGGAAGAATTAGTAGCACATTATCAAGATGCTGCATTCTTTATTCATCCTAATATCTGGGAAGAGACCTTCTGTGTTTCAATGGCAGAAGCAATGAAGTCTGGTTGCTATCCAATCATTACAAATATTGGAGCACTATCTGAAGTTGCCGGTGAGAACTTTGCCTCTGTTGTTCCTTTGGATGGAACCCGAACACTTAAAGGATATGAGGTTACAGAAAAGTTTCTAAATACTTTCGCAGAGGTTTGTTGTACTGCTCTAGATTATTTTGAAGGAGACAGAACATATTATAATCAAATCTCAAAATCACTTTCCAATCACATCTCACAGAAGTGTGACTGGAAAAAAATTGCACAACAGTGGAAAAAACTGATTACACGAATTACTAGTGGAGAACCAATGACTAACGAAAACACTGCACTGTCTTATACTCCCGTCACTTCTGAGCAGGCAGTGATGGATGATAACTATCTTCAGCAGGCATTTGCCAATGTTCTGAAATGGGAAGAGAGTGATAAGGAACTTGCACAAGGTAGAACTAACTTCCAGTTGGAGAAGTTTGCTCTGCTTGAAACTCACACACTTCCAGTTGCCTTTGAGAACACTCTGAAGTCTCGTCGTCAGATGGCAGAGGGTTATATGTACAAACTCATTGAGATGAAGAGAAAGGTTCGTGAGTTTGAATTCAAGTGGGCAGGCAAGGACCGCAGTCAACCAATTATGTGGGAAACTGGAGGTCCTAGTGGGGGACAAGAACTGTGTTGGTATGATCTGGATGAACTGTCACTGACTCATTATCTGAAGTCATCTGAACTTGAGATTCGTGACCGTCTGCATCAGATGGAGCACTTGGATAAGATCCTTGAGAAACTGTTGGAACAAAACGGTGGCAAGCCAGTCACCAGAGAGCAGTTCCTGGAAAGTGATGCTCTGTATTGGGAGCGTCGTTTTGCTGATCAGGCAATGGACGAAATGGTTGCTTCACAGACTGGTATTTCTATTGGTAACCTTCACAGTATGCGTCGTGCTTCTGCACCATCTATTGTTGATAAGAGAAACGAACTGCCAGAAGGTTATCTGCCTTTGAACAGAGTTCTGGAGAGTCCTCAAGGTAAGATGGACTTCCTTAATGATCTTCAGAAGAAAGTTCTCACTGGTATTCAGGAAGTTACTGGAGAAAATCTTGGTATGATTACAGGTTCTCCACAAGAGGAGCAAAAGAAACTGCAGGGTTGATCAATGAATCAAAAGATTATTGTTGCCGATGACTTTTATGATCTAGCACATATCTATCATAAAGGTTTCATCGAAAGTGAACCAGTTTTTACTGACGAAGCACCCAAGAAGATTTCGTATCTTCTGGGTCGTCAGATAAAGGTAGAGAACTTATTCAATGAAGTTTCTCTCAAGAATACTCCAAATCCAATCACTGCTAATGTTGGTTGCGATTGGATTGGAGTTATATATTTAACAATGCCTGGTGATTGTGTATCTCAAAGAGGTATGAGTTTCTATAGTCACATAAAGACTGGATTTGATTCATTCCCTGATGAGTATGCTCGTCAGTTGCACGGCATCCAGACGCAAGAAGATATTATGGGAACATTCGATGTTGATAATAAAGAAGAATGGAAAGAATATTCTAATGTATATGTAAAGTATAATCGTATTGTATTATTCAGTGCAGATTTGTGGCATTCATATGGGGATGGTTTTGGTGACCAACTAAATAACTCAATGATATACCAGAAGATGTTAATACAAAATGCCTAGGGGAATATTTAGATTAAAGCAAGTCTATGAGGAGCAGTTAAGTGATAACTGGTCTGTTAAATCTGATGTGTGGTTAACACCAAGTCCATTTTTTCAGTCTTGGGATTATGGTTACTTTGGTGGTGGTAATCCTATAACATCAAGAGTAGACCGCATTGATTACTCCAATGATGCAGCAACAGCATCACCAAAAGGTCCTTTGAGTGCTGCTAGAAGATACTTGGCAGCAACAGGTAGTAGTTCTTATGGTTACTTTGGTGGAGGTTTCCCTAATGTATCAACAGTAGACCGCATTGATTACTCCAATGATGCAGCAACAGCATCACCAAAAGGTCCTTTGAGTGCTGCTAGAAATCAATTAGCAGCAACAGGTAATAATTCTTATGGTTACTTTGGTGGTGGTCTTCCTGGAGTATCAACAGTAGACCGTATCGACTACTCTAATGATACAGCAACAGCATCACCTAAAGGTCCATTGAGTTCTGCTAGATATCATTTGGCAGCAACAGGTAATAGTTCCTTTGGTTACTTTAATGGCAAGTTTCCTGGAGGATCTACAACAGTAGATCGTATAGATTACTCTAATGATACCGCAACAGCATCAGTTAGAGGACCATTAAGTGTTGTTAAAGACAGATTAGCAGCAACAGGAAATCAATCTTATGGTTACTTTGGTGGTGGTGGTCCCGGTCCATTCTCAACAGTAGACCGTATAGATTACTCCAACGATACTGCAACAGCATCACCTAAAGGACCATTAAGTCTTGCTAGAGGACAATTGGCAGCAACAGGTAATAGTTCCTTTGGTTACTTTGGTGGTGGTTTTACTCCTGGTCCTTCTACACTATCAACAGTAGACCGTATAGATTACTCTAATGATACTGCAACAGCATCAGTAAGAGGAACATTAAGTTCTGCTAGATTTGGTCCAGCAGCATCAAGTGCCAAAGCCAATGCAATTACTGATTTAACAGTAGTCCCAGCATCAACACCTAAGAAAATAGGATATGATACTGGGTATTTTGGTGGTGGCAATCCAGGTGGAACATCAACAGTAGACCGTATAGATTACTCTAATGATACCGCAACAGCATCACCTAAAGGACCATTGAGTGTTGCTAGATATGCTCACGCAGCAACAGGTAACAGTTCTTATGGTTACTTTGGTGGTGGTGGTTTTCCTGTTGCAGTATCAACAGTAGACCGTATAGATTACTCCAATGACACCGCAACAGCATCACTAAAAGGTCCATTAAGTGATACTAGATATACTTTAGCAGCAACAGGTAATGCTTCTTATGGTTACTTTGGTGGTGGTGATCCTGGTCCCAAATCAACAGTAGACCGTATTGATTACTCTAATGATACTGCCACTGCATCACCAAAAGGACCATTAAGTCTTGCTAGAGGATACTTAGCAGCAACAGGTAACAGTTCTTATGGTTACTTTGGTGGTGGTAATATTTCTTCAGTATCAACAGTAGACCGTATAGATTACTCCAATGATACTGCTACTGCATCACCTAAAGGTCCATTGAGTTCTTCTAGGTATGGTTTATCAGCAACAGGTAATAGTTCCTTTGGTTATTTTGGTGGTGGTCCTCGTTTTTATTCAACAGTAGACCGCATTGATTACTCTAATGACACCGCAACAGCATCACCTAAAGGACCATTAAGTGATGATAGAAGAGCAGTGTCAGCAACAGGTAATAGTTCCTTTGGTTACTTTGGTGGTGGTACTCCTGGTACATTATCAACAGTAGACCGTATTGATTACTCTAATGATACCGCAACAGCATCAGTAAGAGGACCATTAAGTGTTGCTAGATTCTACTTAGCAGCATCCTCAGCAAGAGCCAATGCATTACCAACAGAAATCACTGCATCAACTCAAGCATTTAATTTTGCAACTGGTGCTGTAGAAACTTTCCAGACTGGTTACTTTGGTGGTGGTTTTCCTGGACCATTTTCAACAGTAGATCGTGTAGATTACTCTAATGACACAGCAACAGCATCACCTAAGGGACCATTAAGTGCTGCTAGATATTATCCTGCAGCAACAGGTAACAATTCTTATGGTTGGTTTGGTGGTGGTGCTCCTTCACAATCAAGAGTAGACCGTATAGATTATTCTAATGACACCGCAACTGCATCACCTAAGGGACCATTAAGTGCTGCTAGATATCAATTGGGGGCAACAGGTAATAGTTCTTATGGATGGTTTGGTGGTGGTTCTCCAGCTTCTACAGTATCCATAGTAGATCGTATTGACTACTCCAACGACACTGCAACAGCATCTCCTAAAGGACCATTAAGTGCTGCTAGAAGAGGAGTGACGGCAACAGGTAATAGTTCTTATGGTTACTTTGGTGGTGGTTTTGATCCATTATTATCAACAGTAGACCGTATAGATTACTCTAACGATACCGCAACAGCACCAGCAAAAGGACCATTAAGTGTTGCTAGAGGTGTATTAGCAGCAACAGGTAATAGTTCTTATGGTTGGTTTGGCGGTGGGGGAGCACCTTCTGGAGTATCAACAGTAGACCGTATAGATTATTCTAATGATACCGCAACAGCATCACCTAAAGGACCATTGAGTGTCGGTAGAGGATATTCCCCAGGAGCAACAGGTAACAGTTCTTTTGGTTACTTTGGTGGTGGTGGTCCTGGTCCATTCTCAACAGTAGACCGTATAGATTACTCTAATGATACAGCAACAGCATCAGTAAGAGGACCATTAAGTGTTGCTAGATTTGGTTTAGCAGCAACCTCAGCAAGAGCAAATGGACTTCCAGCAGTTGATTCCACACTACCACCAGCAAACTCACCAGTCCAAAACTTCCCAGTAACACTCTTTGGTTACTTTGGTGGTGGTTATCCTACAAAATCAACAGTAGACCGTATTGATTATTCTAATGACACCTCCACGGCATCACCTAAGGGACCACTAAGTCTTGCAAGAGGACTTGTAGCAGCAACAGGTAATGGATCTTATGGATACTTTGGTGGTGGTTATATTCCCAATAGATCAACAGTAGACCGTATAGATTACTCAAACGACACAGCAACAGCATCACCAAAAGGACCATTGAGTCTTGCTAGAAGATACTTAGCAGCAACAGGTAATAGTTCCTTTGGTTACTTTGGTGGTGGTGCTCCTGGTCCATTATCAACAGTAGACCGTATAGATTACTCTAATGATACAGCAACAGCATCAGTAAGAGGACCATTAAGTGTTGCTAGATTTGGTTTAGCAGCAACAGGTAACAGTTCTTTTGGTTACTTTGGTGGTGGTAATAGTAGTTCTGTAGTAGACCGTATAGATTACTCCAATGACACAGCAACGGCATCACCTAAAGGTCCATTAAGTGTCAATAGATACACTGTGAGTGCAACAGGTAATAGTTCTTATGGTTGGTTTGGTGGAGGAACACCGGGATCTAGTATTACACCAGCAGCAGTTTCTTCAATAGACCGTATAGATTACTCCAACGATACCGCAACGGCACCAGCAAGAGGATTATTTAGTGGTGGTAGAAAAGTAACGGCAGCAACAGGTAACAGTTCTTTTGGTTACTTTGGTGGTGGTGGTCCTGGTCCATTCTCAACAGTAGACCGTATAGATTACTCTAATGATGCAGCAACAGCATCACCTAAAGGATCATTAAGTGCTGCTAGATATGGTGTAGCAGCAACCTCAGCAGCAGCAAACGGATTACCACAATAATATGCTATAATAAACAAAACAGTGATCATATGAAACAGAATATTATTGTTGTTGATGATTTTTATAATAATCCAGAAGAGGTCAGGAACTTTGCACTGAATGCAGAGTTTCCTGATCCTGGTGAGGACTATACATATCCAGGAAGAAACTCAGAAGGTTCATATTATTCTGATGAGATTCATAAGAAGTTTGAGGATCTTGCCAAAGAACCACTCATCCCTGCCGACAAGAATGGATACTTTCGTATTTCATTAGAAAAGGATTCTTATAAACAAGATGTTCACGTAGATCCATCTTGGGAATGGGGTGCCGTGATTTATATGTCTGATCCAAAAGATTGTGTAGATGAGGGTGGTACATCATTCTGGAGACACAATAGTTTAAAGATAGAAAATATTCCTAAGACAGACTTTGAGGCACAGCATCACGGATGGCCCACGTATAAAGAATGTTGGTGGACCACTGTATATGGTGATGGTCTGGATAGAGATAAGTGGACACGATACTTTTTATGCCCGATGAAGTATAATAGATTAGTATTGTTTAGAACTCATCTGTGGCATTCTCATAATTATAATTTTGGTGATACACTGGAGAATGGTCGTATGGTTCAGTTGTTCTTTTTTAATCCTATTAAGGAGTGGTGAATGAAAACATATCATTTTATGGCAGGTCTTCCACGATCCGGAAGCACCTTATTGAAAAGTTTGATTGACCAGAATCCAAACATTCATACAGAACCTGTGAGTTCTGTAATGGAACTGATGTATCATACTGAGCAATATTTTAAAACTTCTGAACAATATCAAGGATATCCAAAACCACAGAATGCTCATAAGATCATCAGTAGTTTTATAGAGAACCAATATTATGAGAGAGAAGAGGAGATAATTATTGATCACTGCCGTGCATGGCCAAATAATATTGAACGATTGAAGACTTATATTACTCCCAATCCTAAGATTATTTGTCCTGTTCGTGATGTTGTAGAGGTATTGACTTCTTTCATCACAATGATTCATCGTAATTCTGATGAACTTAATTTTGTTGATAAGGCACTGATGGATGGTGGGTTTACTGTAGATGATGATAATCGTTGTCAGTATCTAATGGGTAATGATGGCATTGTGGAGCAGGCACTATGGGCACAATCTCAGGCATTCATTCGTCATGATCAGAAGCATTTGTTGATGGTTGAGTATGATGATCTAGTCAATACTCCCGAAGAAACGATGAGAAGAATCTATGATTTCTTAGAGGTTGATTATTATCATCACGACTTTAATAATGTGCAGAACAATCACAGGGAAAGTGAGGACCAGTGGAACCTGAAAGATATGCATTATGTTCGTAACAAAGTCAAGAAGACATCAAAGAAACCTGAAGAGGTATTGTCCCCTTACATTCTAAATAAGTATAAGAAACTGGAATACTGGAAGTATCCCGATAGTCCTTATTTAATACAAGATGGCAGTAACTAATAAAAGAGGAATATTTTCATTACTTGATGTCAGAGAAAGGCAGGCAACGAATAATTGGCCTATTAAAAATGATGTCTGGTTAACTCCGAGTCCTTTTCTTACTGCGCATCCTTTTGGTTACTTTGTTAGTGGGGCCAATGGACCAACATATTTGAGTAGTATTGAACGTATAGATTTTGATAATGATACTAATACAACACTCCGAAGTAATTTAACTACACCGGCACTAACTGAACCAGGTGCTGTTGGTGATGCTTCATCCGGATATATTGCTAGTGGTGTAAATCCTTCGTCTTCTCCTGGAGACACAACCATTGTAGAACGTATTTCATATTCTAATGATACTGCAACAGCATCAATCAGGGGTCCGATAACTCAAAGAAGATATTCTGCTGGAGCTGCGGGTAATCGTAACTTTGGATATATTGCAGGTGGAGCAAAATTACCAGGACCAACTGCCATAAGCACGGTAGATAGAATTGATTACTCGAATGATACCGCACAGGCACCATCTAAAGGTCCATTGGGTGTTACAACAAGAATATTGGCAGGAGTAGGAAATAATAGTTATGGTTATTTTGGTGGTGGTTATCCATCAATATCTGCGATACAACGTGTAGATTATTCTAATGATACTGTACAATCAACTCAAGTATCATCATTTTCGCCAGCAAAATATCATGGTCTTGGTGCAGCAGGTAATACTAATTATGGATGGTTTGCTGGTGGAACTTCTTCCGGTTCAACGGTAGTACGTCTAGATTACTCTAATGATACTGATACACCAACTCCCAAGGGAAATTTGAATGCAACTGGAAATGACAGAAGATATATTCAAGGAACGGGTACTCAAAATTATGGATACTTTGGTGGTGGATATGATAGTTCATTATCATCAATAGATAGAATTGATTATGCTAATGATACTGCTGCGGCAACTCCAAAAGGTAATTTTGCCGTTGTAAAATCTCAGTATGGAGCAGTTAGTCCACTGGAAAATGCTATTGCTGGTTTAGCATCAGCATCAAGCGTTCAAAGACCTAATGTAACACCACAAGGATATGATACTGGTTACTTTGGTGGTGGTAATCTATCTGCAACGGTATTTCGTATTGATTACAATAATGACACTGCCACGGCATCAACTAAAGGTCCATTGAGTGTTGGTAGAAGATATTTTGCGGCAACAGGTAATTCTAACTTTGGTTACTTTGGTAGTGGTGAAGTTCCTGGTGGAGTTTTTTATTCAACATCAGTGGATCGTATTGATTATGGTAATGACACCGCAACGGCATCACCTAGGGGACCATTGAATCAAGGTAGACATAAACCTGCTGCAACAGGCAATCAAAACTTTGGTTACTTTGCCGGTGGTATTTCCACCCCAACAGCATTAACAGTATCCCGTATAGATTATGGTAATGATACTGCTACGGCATCACCTAAAGGTCCAATGTCTGTTCCTAAATATAGCTTTGCTGGAACAGGCAATCAAAACTTTGGTTACTTTGGTGGTGGTGGAACTTTAGCAGTATCCCGTACAGATTACTCTAATGATACGGCAACGGGAGTAACAAAGGGACCATTAAGTGCAGCTAGAAGTTACTTAGCAGCAACAGGTAATGCTTCCTTTGGTTACTTTGGTGGTGGTGATCCTGGTCCAAAATCAACAGTAGACCGTATAGATTATTCTAATGACACCGCAACGGCAGCACCTAAAGGACCATTAAGTCTTGCTAGAGCATACTTAGCAGCAACAGGTAATGCTTCCTTTGGTTACTTTGGTGGTGGTTCTCCTGGTCCAGTATCAACAGTAGATCGTATAGATTACTCTAATGACACTGCAACAGCATCACCTAAAGGACCATTAGGTGGTACTAGATATAGTTTACAAGCAACAAGTTCCAGAGCAAATGCAATGCCACTCAAAGGACCTGGTGTTCTGTCCCAACCATTTAACCTTGCAACTGGTGCTGTAGAAACCTTCCAAACTGGTTATTTTGGTGGTGGCTCTCCTGGTCCAAAATCAACAGTAGACCGTATAGATTACTCTAATGATACAGCAACAGCATCAGTTAGAGGACCATTAAGTGCTGGTAGATATTTCTTAGCAGCAACAGGCAATGCTTCCTTTGGTTACTTTGGTGGTGGTTTTCCTACAGTATCAACAGTAGACCGTATTAATTATACTAATGATACTGTAACAGCCTCAGTAAGAGGATCATTAAGTGTTGGTAAGTATGGTGTAGCAGCAACAGGTAATAGTTCTTATGGTTACTTTGGTGGTGGTGGTACATCAACAGTAGATCGCATAGATTATTCTAATGATATAGCAACGGCATCACCAAAGGGACCATTAAGTTCTGCTAGATATTACTTAGCAGCAACGGGTAATGCTTCTTATGGTTACTTTGGTGGTGGTTCTCCTGGTCCATTATCAACAGTAGATCGTATAGATTACTCTAACGACACCGCAACAGCATCAGTAAAAGGACCATTAAGTCTTGCTAGACAAAGAGCGACAGCAACAGGTAATAGTTCTTATGGTTACTTTGGTGGTGGTTCTCCTGGTCCATTCTCAACAGTAGACCGTATAGATTACTCTAATGACACTGCTACAGCATCGCCAAAAGGTCCATTAAGTATTTCTAGATATACTTTAGCAGCAACAGGTAATGCTTCTTATGGTTACTTTGGTGGTGGTGATCCTGGTGCAAAATCAACAGTAGACCGTATAGATTATTCTAATGATACAGCAACGGCATCAGTAAAAGGACCATTAAGTGTTGCCAGACATAGTTTAGCAGCATCAAGCGCAAGAGCCAACGGATTTGCCGCAACTGATACCACACTCCCACCAGCAAACTCACCAGTCCAAAAATTCCCAGTAACATTCTTTGGTTATTTTGGTGGTGGTTATGTTTCATACTCAACAGTAGACCGTATAGATTATACTAATGATACTGCAACAGCATCACCTAAAGGTCCATTAAGTTTTGCTAGATATAGTTTAGGAGCAACAAGTAATCAATCTTTTGGTTACTTTGGTGGTGGTGCTGAACCAGGAACTCCACAATCAATAGTAGACCGTATAGATTATTCTAATGATACTGCAACTGCATCACCAAAGGGACCATTAAGTCTTGCTAGAACAAATGTAACAGCAACAGGTAATGCTTCATTTGGTTACTTTGGTGGAGGTCAACCTGGTCCATTATCAACAGTAGACCGTATAGATTACTCTAATGATACTGCAACAGCATCACCTAAGGGACCATTAAGTCTGGGTAGAAGATTACTTGCAGCAACGGGTAATGCTTCCTTTGGTTATTTTGGTGGTGGTGATCCTGGTCCATTATCAACAGTAGACCGTATTGATTACTCTAATGATACTGCAACAGCATCACCTAAAGGACCATTAAGTTCTGCTAGATATTCTTTAGCAGCAACAGGTAACAGTTCTTTTGGTTACTTTGGTGGTGGTATTCCTGGTGCAGTATCAACAGTAGACCGTATTGATTACTCTAACGACACCGCAACAGCATCACCAAAAGGTCCATTGAGTTCTGCTAGAAGAGACTTCGCAGCAACAGGTAATGCTTCCTTTGGTTACTTTGGTGGTGGTGATCCTGGTCCAAAATCAACAGTAGACCGTATTGATTACTCTAATGATACTGCAACAGCATCACCTAAGGGACCATTAAGTGGTGCTAGATGGGGTATGAGTGCAACCTCAGCAGCAGCAAACGGATTACCACAATAATATGCTATAATAAACAAAACACTGATAATATGATTGATAATCCACTGAGTCACATTTTAATTCGACCTAATGTAATTTCTCCTGAAGGTATTCGGGAGATGGTCGATCATATTAAAAGATCACCTTGTGAAGATCTTTCTGTGTTTGATGCAGAGGCTACAAATAGAACTGGTGAAACATCGTGGCAGGTTGATAAGAAGACAAGAGATACTCAGATTGTTCCCATGGGAAATTTATATCCTAAGATTGAGGGACTTCTTCGTTATGCCGTAAAAGAAATCATCAATCCTTTTTATGGTATTGAAGTTAACAGTAGTGAAATACCTCAAGTTTTATCTTATGGTGTTGGTGGACATTATAAACCTCACATTGATGGAGAAAGCATTTGGGTCACACCAAAGGGAGAACATATCTGGAAGAAATCAACAGATAGAGATCTATCAATGGTGTTTTATTTGAATGATGATTTTGAGGGTGGTGATTTTATTTTTCCAGAACATCACATCCGTGTAAGACCCGAACCAGGTATGATGGTTTGTTTTCCTTCCAATCATCATTATATGCACGGAGTAGAACCAGTGACAAGAGGAAAAAGATATAGTATTGTATGCTGGGCTACGGTAAAAGGACAACCAAGTATGGATGATGTGAATCGTCAGTTGTCTCAACAATATGGAGTTCCTGTAGTTTAAATTATGGCAAACATTTTGGGGTTGAACTTTGGACACGATGGATCTGTGTGTCTTGTTAAAGATGGTAAGTTGGAATTTGCCATTAGCACAGAAAGAATTACTAAGGTAAAAAAACAATCTGGATTTACGGATGAGATTATTAATTATGTTTTAGATTCTTGTGGTGTGACACTTGATGATATTGATTGTGTTGCCACAAATGATTTTAAGCAGGAAGTCTTTGGTAATCATTATCTGGTAGATAATATATTCATTCAAGGTAAAGAGTTTAAATGTTATATTATTCCTCATCACCTATCTCATTGTGCTTCTGCATACTACACAAGTCCTTATGATGAAGCATACTGTTTTAGTATGGACTGTAGTATGGGAAAACCTGAAGCAAACTCTCTGATTGCTTATGGAAGAGGAAAGAATCTTAAAGCAATGTACTGTCCGGGAGAAATGGTCGGAGTATTGTATGGTGAAGTGACCGAGAAGTTGGGACTTGGACCTGCACTTCATAAGGCAGGAACGACAATGGGACTATCGTCTTATGGAACACCCTTTGATTTTGATTACCAATCCTATACTGATGACATTAAACATAAGATGGATGTGGCAGCATCTGTTCAGAACTTGTTCGAAAATAGGGTGTTGAATGTATTAGATGACATTGATCAAGAGTCTGATAATCTTTGTCTTTCTGGTGGGTCATTTTTAAATTGCAATGCCAACTCAGAGATCGTAAGAAAATCTAAATTTAAACACTTTCATCACTTTCCTGCTTGTGGTGATGATGGAACATCGGTCGGTTCTGCACTTTATGTTGCACATCATATTCTTGGTGAGGCAAGATACAACTATGATGTGAAAGACCTCTGTTACACTGGAAGAGATTATCAAGGTCAGACACCAGACTATGATTACATAGCAAAGCAACTTGCCGATGGTAAGATCATTGGATTCTTTCAGGGTAGATCTGAGTTTGGTCCAAGAGCACTGGGCAATCGTTCCATCCTTGCCGACCCAAGAAACTTTCACAATCGTGAACTAATCAATCACGTTGTAAAGAATAGGGAATGGTTCCGTCCCTTTGCTCCTGTTACATTAGAAGAGTGTTATCAAGACTGGTTTGATTTTCCTATCCCTAGTCCTTATATGCTTTATACTGCACAGGTTAAGCAACCAGAAAAGATACCAGCAGTTACTCACGTTGATGGTTCTGCTAGATTTCAGACAGTCACAGAAGAATCCAACAAACATTACTATGAGATTATTAAGGCATTTGGTAAACTGACTGGTGTTCCTGTTCTACTCAATACAAGCTTGAATGGAAACGGACAACCCATTTTAGAGACAGAGGAAGACGCACGAGAGTTTTACAAGAACTCTAAACTTGATATGATGATCGTTAATGGTATAAATATTTGAAAACTATTTCAAGAAAATGACAAAATATTTAAAACATTATTGGAAGAAGAATGGTAACTGGTTGACCACTGCCAACGAAGTAGAGAAGCATCACCCAGAAGCAGACTATCCTGGTCTTGGTGTTAAGATTTGGATGCGCGATTCTGATGGTGTTGATGTTTGCCTTTCTGAAGTTCCTGACAGTACTGCAATTTCTACGATTACTGTAGGTTCTAAGAATGCTGTCATTGAACTGACTGAAGAACAGTTTAATTCTGTTAAGACACCTTTTGATGAAGCAGGAGTTCTCCGTCATGAAGCTGGTGAGTTGGAGATAAATGGAGATGCTGATGGTGCTGCAGCTAAGATAACTCAAGCAGAGGCAAAGGAGACTGAAGCACAGAATGCACTGAACGCACTTTGATTTTCAATCATTTGGTATGAAGACATTTTATTTTATGGCAGGGCTCCCACGTTCGGGGAGCACATTGCTTTCGTCTATTCTAAATCAAAACCCAAGATTTTATTCTGGTCCATCAAGTCCCGTACTTGGTGCGATGTATGCGGTGGAGGAAAACTTTACCAATAATGAACTCTATACTGGATATCCGAAACCAAATCAAGTAAGAGAAATCATCGGAAGTATTCCTCATCATTTTTATAGTGATGTTCAGCAACCAGTAGTCTTTGATAAAAACCGTGCCTGGACTGCACGAGTTCCTTATATTGAGGGATACATCGGTCAGCAGGCAAAGATTCTTGTCCCTGTGCGTAGAGTGGATGAGATTCTTACGTCTATTCTTACAATGGTTCATCGCAATCCTTTCCAAGAAGGACAACCAAGAATTAACTTTGTTGATGAGCAGTTGGTAAAAACTAATACTCCCATCAATGATTATAATCGTTGTATGTATCTTCTGAATGGTGGTGGTATTGTGTATGAATCACTCAATGCTATAATGGAAGGATTCACACAGAACGTGCGTGACAAAATGCACTTTGTGGACTATAATGATTTGGTGAGTAACCCAGAAAAAATTATGGAAGACATCTATGATTTTCTGGGTGAGGAATATTATGAACACGATTTTGATTCTTTATCAAATATTCACAGGGAGGATGATTTATTCACTTATGGATTAAGTGATATGCACGAAGTCCGTTCTGAATTGAAAAAGACTGCACCACCACCAGCATCAGTTCTTCCCCCAGAAATTATTGATCTTTATGAGCAAAATAAAAGTAGTCTTGAGTTTTGGGGAACTTCTGATACCATTAAATTGGAAGCACCACCCACAAAGGATAAAAAGTTATCCATAAATAAAAAAGTTAAGGAGAAAAACTAACAATGGCAATTCAGCACTCTAGAACCATTGAGAATCTTGAGGTTCTGAACGACGGTAATAATGTCGTAACGGAAGTAGAAGTTCGTTTTGTTTCTTATGATGATTCCGATCAGGAAAGAACCACTATTGATTCATCCTTCAGATTTGAGTTAGAAACAGAAGACGTAACTCCAGATTCTGATGGTTTCGTAGCATTCGGTAGTCTCACCGCAGAAACCGTAGAAGGTTGGTTGGGTGAAGAACTGACCACTCAAGAGGCAAGTGCTCAGGCAGGTCATACTGCTTGGATCAATTCTGTTCTCAATCCACCTGCCCCTCGCACTGTAAATAAAGCAACTCCTTGGTAATCTTTTATGGCAAAAACTAAGTATTCTATATTTCATGTACAAGGTGGGTTTGGAAAACACATTGCCGCAACAGCAGTAGCCAAGTGCATTAAGAACAATCATCCGAGCAGAAAACTCATTCTCTGTGCGGTGTACCCAGAGATTTTCCAGAATCTCCCATTTATTGATAGAGTATATCAAATGGGTAATACCAGTTACTTCTATCAAACTTATGTGGAAAATCAGGATTCTCTGCTTTTTGCAAATGAACCTTACTTTACCACGGATCACATCCATAAAAAACTTCCTCTGGTTGAGACCTGGAGCAAGATGTATAATCTTGAGTATCGTGGAGAAATGCCAGAGGTTAAGTTTAATCCTTTGCAAAGGAAGATTGCGAAGGAGTTTTGGACTGGTCGTGCAAATGGTAAACCCATCATGGTTCTACAAACCAATGGTGGTTTGTATCAAGAACAAAGACCTTATCTCTGGGCACGGGATATGCCTGTGTCATTAGCACAGAAGATCGTGGATCACTATTCTGATGACTATCACATCTTTCAGATTAAGAAACCTGCTTCAGAGGCACTGGATGGTGTAGAGGTTATCCAAGATCCTATGAGTAATATGGAACTAGTGAGCACTCTGCTCAATAGTGAGAAAAGAATCCTCATTGACAGCTGCCTACAACATGCTGCAGCAGCACTTAAACTTCCTTCTGTGGTATTATGGAATGGAACGAGTCCAAAGGTCTTTGGATGGGATATGCACACTAATATTCAGGCAGAGAAACCTGCCAACTTTAAACTTCCAAACAGTTATTTGTTTGACTTTGATTTCACTGGTGTGGAAGCAGAGTATCCTTATGTGGATGAAGACGAAGAAATCTTTGACTTTGATAAAATTGTAGAAGCAGTCGGATGAATGTTATTGGACTTTATGGTGCGATTGGTTGGAATGTTTTAATCTCCGACAATCCACGTTTGAGAAATCAGATGAATGAGAGTTGGACACACGGTTCTAGTGTGACACTCTTTTCTGATGGAAATCATATTGTAAGTATCAGTGAGGAAAGACTCAGTGGTATCAAATATGATGGGAACTTTCCACGTAAATCCATAGAGTATTGTTTATCTGCAGGTAATCTTTCCAAGGAAGATGTAGATGTTGTCATTGTCCCATCAATGGGCAATACCAACTTTTATAAAAACTATATTAGTGGAACACTGCAATCTAAAGTCAAAAGATATTTTCCAAAGGCACGAGTTGAGATAGTCTCTCACCATATGTGTCATGCATATTCATCCGTATTTTCTTCGGATTATAATGAAGGAACATTCATTACGATGGATAATGCGGGATCCATTCTTTTTAATGCCATTGGTAATGTATTCTCTACGGAAAATCATTCCATCGGATATTTTAATAAGGAGAAAGGAATCTTTAGATATCATCCTGGAATCCCCGAACTGAATAACTTTGGCAACTATTATTGGATCTGGGCACACAACATCTATTCGCAGATGGTTCAGAAGCAGATTGATATTATGGATCCAAAGTATCGGGAGACCTTCTGTGGTAAGGTGATGGGTCTCTCTGCCTATGGAAATGTAAAAGAGTTTCAGCAGGATTATCGTCAGACCTTTGAAGGTATTCCATCTCTTACATTTAATTCTTTTCCTGGGC
>Ga0208162_1000359_pt1 | contig 26756 bp, 38 predicted proteins | sample CB_VirMetaG_4_FD_184539 | JGI IMG/M metagenome (GOLD analysis project Ga0208162, IMG submission 184539) | Freshwater to marine saline gradient viral communities from Chesapeake Bay - CB_1508_1M Viral MetaG (SPAdes) (version 4) | ecosystem: Environmental > Aquatic > Marine > Coastal | place: USA... | reverse complement strand
ACACTTGAACCTGATTCTTCATAAAGAGGAAACTTAATTGAAGCTAAATTAACAACTTCATTTCCATGAAGTTCCAAAACTATTGTACCATTTCTACCAATTTCTAGATAATCATTACCTGCGTTCATAGTTACATAATATCTACTAATATATAAACCAGTTGGAGTTACAGCGTTCAATGCTGTATCTGCAAGTGTTACTGTGAAAGATGCTTCATTAATTATTTTGAAAGCATATTCACTAGTTGTATTTCTTATAACATAAGATGCCATAGTTATTGATTATCGTAATAAGTTTTACTAATTTCACCACGAACAATAGTTTCACCTACTTTTCTCGCTTTAATATAAGTTTGTGTTGTTACTCCTCTAGGTGAGGTATAACTTCTTACTCCACCAGTAATAGTGCCTGGTGAATCTGGATATGTGTCTGCCCTAACAGCCGCATTATCATATTCCCATATATTGTTTGAGCCTGGTACTATAACATATGCCATAACTTTACTCCGTATATCCTCTTGGATAATTATCTTTTATCGCCTTTAAAGTTGTATAAAAATCACAAGTTTTATCCAATGTACCAGAATCAATAGCGTGCCATAACATATCTAGTTGTTCTTCTGGTTGAGGATATTTACCTTGTCTATGAAACCTATATTCAATGTTAGATGTTTCAGCTATTAATTCTGCATCTGTGGGTTGTGTTTCACTCTGACCTTCTTTCCACACAAAACCTGTTTCTGGACTGTATGACCATTTTGCATTTGGTCTTAAAGAGAACATTGCCTCTACTTTTAGCATTTCTAGTTTTTTTTCTTCATTTGTCATAATCTATTCCTTATCCTACTTTAGACAATGCGAATTTAGCAAGTTTCATGAATTGGTCTTTTGTACCATTCATCATCTTTTCCATTTTCTTTTTATTGTCTGTATTTACTTTATCATAAATTTGTGAAAGTGCAGATGCAGTAAACATATCAACTTTTAAAGAACCATCTTTAAACTTAATATTCTTTGCACTTTTTCTTTTAACAATATCTTGAACAATCTTCAAGTTACTTTCATTTAACATTAAGTCACTTGAGTATGTTAACATTTTTTCTTTGATATCGTCAATGAAACTTGTTTTTACTTCTTCGATAACGACTGCAAATTTACCTTTAGATTTATTGACACCTTTAACAAGTTTACCACCAGACTTCTTTGCAAAAGCTTGTGCTTCTTTTTCGTTATCAAATAAATGAAACTCTTTTGATTTCTTTGCTTCATTGAAATATTCTACACTTTCATAATACTCATTCTTTGCAACCCAATTTTTACCACTTGGATCGTATGCGTCATATTGACAAGAACTTTCAGCAGTTGGCTTACCAAACATATCACCACATTGTTTACAACACATATTACTCATGTCTTGTTCTTTAAGTCCTCGTTTTTTCATTTCTTTACCAAGTCTTTTAATCATAAACTGTGTAGAAGGCATCTTTGGGTCTTTCTTTTCCATGTCACGAAATTTTTTCATTAGTGACTTTAGATTATCATCAGATTGTTTAGCCATCTTTGCATCTTCTTCTATTTCTTCTGCTCTGATTTCTGCATCATAAAAATTCATTATGTCTTTTGCAAAAAGATTTAGTGCCTTACCTTTACCATCTACTTTGATAGTCTTACCAGGCCCCATAGAAACATCTAATCTTTTCTGTTTCTTTAAATCATCAAATACTTTTTTTCTTTGTTTAGGGTCATTTATAGTAACAGTCATTTTATTAAACTCATCTAATTCAACTGATTCTTTAAGTTTTGATTGTCGTTCAGTCATTCTTTTTAAGAACGCTTTTGCTTCTTTTGTTCTACCATCATATGGATTTTTCTTTTTCTTTACAACGACTGTTGAACTATCATCACCTGTTCCTGCAACTGCAACTCCTGTTGCATTTACTGGTGCATCTTCTTTTTTGATTCCTAGTTTTTCGTCATCATAATATTTTTGCATGATGTCTTTGAATGTTGTCATTTTATATCCCCTATTCCTAATTCTTCTAAATCTTCTGAACTGACATATATTTTTTGTCTAGTGTTACTGTGTATAACTGGAAATACATCTATTCCCATAATTGTGTCAGATGATGCAGTATCTTCGTAAGCTTCTACTTCATCACCAATTAATGCACTAATCTCGTTATCATCTTCACTTGTTATTACAACATCATTAACAAGTTTATATAAACCTTTTGGTAATTTACCATTGTCTAGAGTAACTTCTTCTACGATAGAATTATCTAATTCTATATTTTTTTCTTTTAAGTATTTTAAAAATTCTTTTTCAAATACTCTTGGGTCATCCATGTGTTCTTTGAAAGTATCTTTCAATAAAAACAACGCAGCTGCATATGTTCCTACTTTTGTTCTCAAGCCTGGAACTTTTGCAAATATTCTTTTTATGTTAAATACAAGTTTATGTAGAACAGTATATGCATCTTGTTCTACTTGTTTATAAAGTATCTTATTTGTTCTGTAACCTTCTTTATCAATGATACCCATCTTATATGCAGGTGTCTTTTCAAAAGGTGTAACTAACAACTTTATAAACCTGTAAGTTACAAATAAGTCTATCGCTCTTCCCATTATAGTTTCTCTAATACCTCTGTTATTTTTTTATCTTCTTCTATATCATCTAATTCATGTTTCTGTAACATATTTAGAAATACCATAAATGACTTTAAAATATGCCAGTATTGTTTTTCTACTTTAAACAGTAACAATGTACTTGAAGCTTCTATACCAAACAAATTATTAATGACAATCATGTGATTTAAAATCAATCTTTCTTTTAATTCACCAGTTTCATGATATTTACGAATAAGTCTTTTAATGTACTTAAATCGTTTCATGTCATCATGAAACTCTATTTCACCTTCGCATTGTGGATTATCATAATTTTTTATTGCATAAAGAATGACATTATCATTCGTTATTTTTTCAAACATAATATAAAAAACTAATTAAACTATTTGTGCCATTAAGAAATGTGTGTTTCCTGATGTTACTTCATGTTTAAGTTGTAATTTTAAACCACCTTCTACTTTGTGTGAAATACCGTCATCATTGATATCACCGTTTTCGTCTTTTCCAAAACGACCACCGAACTGTGTTAAAGGTAAATCATAACTATCACTCTTACCAGTTAACTCAACATCTTCAAAAGAAATGCTTAATCTACCAAGTTTTTCTTTTAGTTTGTTAAGTGCATTTTCTGGAACTAAATGTTCCATTTTACCTAACTGTGCAAGATAAGAATTAATCTTTACAATTGTATCTGGATTACTTAAATCATTATTGAAACTAGCATCATCAACTGCATTTTGAGTATCTAATGATCTTTCAGTAATATAGTCTTTAAACTTTTTCATTTTTATTATCCTGTTTTTCTTGTTGAAGTTTTGACCTTTTCATACTTTCTGTTGTAGGAAAAGGCCATGCTTCAATATTTTTTTCATCATCTTCTGATGATTTTTCTACTGGTCTTTCGTCTATCAATTCAGGCCACATTATGCGACTGTAGCTCCATTGTTAGAAAGAACAACCCAATTAGAATTAGTAAATAGTAATGTAACTGTATCATTTACATCTTCAAAAGTAATTGTAGAACCATTTGCGAGTGAAGTTGGTGTAATTACTGAATCACCACCATCTGTAATCATAGTGATAATTTTAATTTGACCATTACTTCCATCTGGTAAACCACCTGAATGAGCACCACTAGTAGTGTCAATATGTGTAATTGATGTTGTTACATTTACATCACCAGTTGTTGCTGTGATTGATTGTGGTGTACCATCTAAACCAATCCATGTAGGTATGTTATGAAATACATCATTAACACTAATTTTTTTGTTTACAGGATTACCTGAAGGATCATCAATAACATGAAGTAAATCTTCACCTGCTAATCCTGTTCCTAAATCTGATAGTGCAGTTATTTTTTTATCTGCCATTTTTTCTTCTCCTTATAATGTTAACCTTCAACTCAATGCTTCAGTTACAGCATTATTGTCTTGCGAAGGAATGCTACTAGCGGGATTCGCCTCACCTAATTGTTGCAAAAACAAATCACATTGTTGTATTGCACCGTTAAGTGCAACTAACTGCGATTGTAATTGAACTTTCGCTTTATCTATGTTCTGTAACTGACCTTGAACTTTATCAAGGTCAGATTTCAGAGTTTCTTTTTGTTTATTAATATCTTCAACTTTCAAACTTTTTGAATTATTTGGCATAATCATTTTCCTTTATATATTATGAATCAGCTCCAATTGTTGTATCATCAGTATCATCATCACCACTAATAGATGACATTGCAACTAAAACTTCAGTTTTGTTACGAGTTTGTCCAGCACTATCTGTGTATGTTCTAGTTTGAACCCACCCAGCGTGTGCAACACCCTTTGCTTTGTTAGCTGCTACTCCAACCTCTGTTGTATCTATACCAGCAGTTGCAGTTTTTTCTGCTGCTGTTAAGTATAGAGGTTTATCACCAGCAGTATCAGTTGTTCCCCATAAAGCCATAGTATTTCTCCTTGTTGTTATACTTTATTTATGTTTACTTTCATCTTTAGGATTAACTTCAATGTTAGACATTGGTTTTCCTGTCATAGTTTTTCCATTCTTTTTCACTTCTTTTTCATCTTTATCTTCTTCATCATTTTCTTCTTTTTTTGCAGCTTCTATCCACATATTGCGAATTGTATCTTTTAGTGATACACTTTCTTTTGCAATCGCTTTAGATACTGTTTTTCTTCTTTTGTGTAGATATTCATCAGAATCATCAACATCTCCATCATTGTCAATGTCTTTGTCTTTTCTATCTTTGAATTTTTTCTTTAATGCTTTAGGTTGTACTTTGTCCATACCATCACCATCATCAGAAACATCATTAGTGTTATCTTCTGCAACTTCATAACCTTTTTTCTTGTAAGAAGCTAAATCTTTTTTGTCAATTACAATTACATTATTGTTCTTAACAACCATAACTTCTTTTTTAGGGTCTTTCAATTGTCTTGGTTGTTCATCAATTTGTTCTACCATCTTGTAATATTTTTTAGCAATTGCATCTCTTTCTTTTTGATCTTTAGGATCAATAGAACCTGCTTTATCATGTCTTTTGTTAATATCTTCAATTTTCTTTACTTCTTTTGGAGTTCCAAAAGACTTTGCAAGTTTTAATGCAAGTTCACCATGTTGATTATTTTTCTCTAAATCAGCAACTTCTTTTTTAGAAATCTTTGCTTCTGACATATGATAACCTTTATTATCACAATGGTCACAACCTTCACCTTTACATTGTGGACACTCTACTTTGCCTTCTAAAAATTCTTCGACATCATAGTGTTTACCACCAATAGTAAAAGTTTTTTCACCATTTTTCTTTGCCATTTTAGCAGCATAGATAAAGTTGTTTTCTTTAGAAACAGTCTTTACAATAGCTTCTTCAAGACTGCCTTCTTTAGTATTAAGATATTTCATCTTGTTCTCCTAGTCTAATTTTCCGCCAGCCGAAACATAAGCAGCTATTGCCATTTTCTTTTTTTCTTCTGGTGTTTTGTTATCGAATTGTGGTGCATCAGATTTTTGAAAGTCAGATATCCATGCACCAAGTCCATCTGATACTTTTAATTTTTCTTGCACATCACCTTTACCATAAGCATAAAGTGTCTTTAAGTAATCATGTGCTTTTGTTAGTTTGTTTTGAAACCATTCTTCCATATCACCAGTTTCTTTAACTCTGGATTCTATACCTTGTAAAAAATGTTGCATTGCACTAACTTGTCTTACTGCCATGGAAACTTCTTCTTCTCCACCAGTATCTGTTGCATCAATAGCTTCTTGTTTTTTCTTTACTTCTAGTAAAGTTTCTGCCATTGTTTTTGTGTATCTAGTCATTTTCTTTTTCCCAAATTTTAAGTTTTAAATCAGTAGTTCCTTTTAACAATCTATGAAACTGATATGCTTTAACTTGATATAAGTTTTCTTTAACGAGCTCGATAGGGTCTTCATCTTCTTTTTGCAGACTCCAACCATCTCCTTCAAGAACAATAATATCTCTGTCTTTTTTATCTCTATGCCAGACAAGATCATATTCACTACAAGTTTGTTTAAATGTTCTAATGAAATAATCGTTCTCTGGTTTTTTATCATCTTTGTATATCTCTACCAAAAAAAGTTTCCTCCGCCTGATAAACCTAGTTGTTTTGCATATCTTGGTAATCTACACGCCCAATATGATGCTTTAGTTTTGTCTGTTCTAGTATCACACTTATGTCTAGCTGCAAAACTTTTTCTTGCTTCAGGGTCGTTTAATTTAACTTTAAGTCCTGTTGTATCACCCCAAGTAACTTTTTTAACATTACCTGTTGATGGGTCTTTCACATAAACATAATATTTTTTAGGACCACCCCTTTTAGGTTTATTTAATTCAACATCATCTTCTTCAAACATTGGTGTATCTAATGCAACTTTTTTACCTTCATATTCTGCATATTCACCGATATCACCTTCTAATAGTTCAATGTCAAATTTGTTATCGACTTTTAATTTATTTTCTTTGTATAGTTTTTTCTTTTCTAAAAAGTATTCAAAATACTTTTGAGAACCAACTCTGTAAATATTTGATTCAATTAAATCAGATTCTTGTTCACAATCTTCACAACATGATGAACGAAACTCTGTAAATGATTTTATTGATTGACCAGGCGTATCTTTTTTATATTTGTTTGCAAGTTTATCAGTTCCCCAATCACCTGCACCGCCATCTTCATATTTGTCTGATTTCTTTTTTGTTCCATCACTTCTTTTAATTAAACCTTTTGCTTTTAAATGTGCAATGTCCGTAAATCCTGCTTTACCAGACTTGTATCTTTTCATTGCATCAGCAGTATTAACTTCTTCACTCTTACCTTTGTGTTGTTGCCATAAATCTTTATCAGCAGTTGAACGAGTTTTACCACCAGTCATAAAAGAATTAACTCTTGCATGACCCCATTGTTGAGGAGTAGTACCTGGTCTGTGACCTGTTCTCCAAGCCGCAACACCACGATTGTAAACTTTCTTTAATATTGAAAAAGATATTCCAGACTTTTCTGCTTTCTTTTTTAGTGAAGAATCAGCAGATTCTTTATATAAATCAGGATACTTCTTTTTCATTGCTTTTGTGTATTTTGATAATTTAGTTTTTGCACCTGCATCACCTGGCGCTGGTTTGTATGCACTTGGGTCATCATCAGACTTCTTTGCACCTTTTTCAAAATGACGAGCTCTATCGTCTTTTGTACTCTTACTTACACCTTTATAATACTTTGCAGGTTGTGAACCTTCTCTATCTTTGACATCTTTATCTTGTGCAGTTTTTCTTTCTTTTACTGGAACACAATTTGGAACTTTCTTTCCATTCTTATCTTTCATTCCAACTTGTTTGTAACCTGGCCAACAATCTTCTTTTAGTTGTATTTCAAATAACCATTTCTTATGTGATGTTCCATCTTCTTCTGCAAATACAAGATAGTTTGTTCCTCTACGAATTATCTCACCAGAAACTCCAGTATAAACATCTTCAACTATATCACCAATGTTATAGATTTTATTTTCTAAATACATATCTCTTATAACATCTTCTTCAGTTAATGTAGGTGAGATTGTGTTAAATGATTCTATGACTTTCATATACTTACGAATGTCTTTAAACATTTTTTGTGCATGACCAAATGTTTTTGGTAATCCAGATTTAAATGTTTCAAAATCATTTGATAAAGCTGCACCTCTCATTTTAGATGCAGACATACCTTTTACACCATCTGCATCAGGATCTCTATCACCAGCAGAAGTTACAGTAATAGTTTTGAAATCATAAAATCCATGTCTACCTTGCAAACCATTGTACTTTGTTAATATCTTATTGAATTCTCTAATTCTATCTGAACCTACAACCATTTCTATATCAGTAAATCCTTTATTGTATAATGATACTGCAATGTCAAATACATTCTTTTCTGTTCCTGCAATAATTTTCTTTGCGTGTTTTGGAAACATACTTCTCATATATGCAATCTTTAAAGATTGTGGTAATGGGTCTTTCTTTGTATTCTGTGAATGAGATGGATAAATGAAATAAGAATTACTACCTGCAACTTTAGAAACTTTATCAATAAGTTTTTCATGACCTATTGTTGGTGGATTAAATCTACCAAAAGTAAACACAGCAGTTTTCTTTTTTTCTTCTCTTAAATCTTTAAATGTTTTTAGAACAACTTCTTCTTTTTTCATTTTTTGTAAATGTTTTTCGTAGTTTTTAACTAATTCTCTTTCTATATCACGAACCTCGTTATCAATATATTTTGCTTGATTTTTCTTATTTGGAATCTTCATTGCAAAATCAACCATCTTCTGTAACTTTTTTTGTAATGATGCACCTTGAGTTTTTACAAACGCATCATAGTCTTTTGTTTTAGGATGATTCTGTTGAAATCTTTGTATGGCTCGGTCTTTTGTTACCTTCATTTTTTATCGCTCAAATTTTGTTTGTAAGTTTTTAATCTTTGTATTTCTTTTTGTCTTACTGTTCTTAATAACTTCTTTGCAACTTTTTGTATAAATGCACCTTTAGTTGCAAGAATTCTGTTATCAAATGTAACTCTTTTTGATGCAGGCATTTGTGCATAATTCTTTGCAGACACACCACCAAACTTTTTAATTGCTAACATCTTCGCTTGTTTTCTTGCTCTTCTTATTAACTTTTCAGGTGTTGCCATTTTACCTCGAAGTCTTTTTAGTTTAGCTTGAAATGCAGATGATCTCGCCATTCTTCCCATACGAATACCTACTTTTCGTCTTTGTGCAAAACTCATTGCTTTTTTCTCTGGTAGTGATTGCATCAATTCTTTAAAAGTTTTCATTTACTTATCCCAATTTTTTATTGCCGTAAAGTTATTAAAACTAAATTCCATTCTGTCAACAAGTTTAACTGCATTTCCTTTTACTCTATCAATTGCAACATAACCTTCTGGATTTGTTACTTTGTATCCATTTGCAGTTTTGATAAATGTATCTGTTAACTGTCTAACATTATTTAGTTTCTTCACTACAGCCATTTTTGCATTGACAATGTGATTCTGAAAATCTACAATGTTTGATAAATTAACTGTATGTTTTTTTAATTCTCTTAATACTTCTGTCTTTTTGACTTTTACTTTTTCTTTACTTTTATCAGTCTTTAATTTATTCATCTGTTTATCAAATGCATTTTCAACCCACTTCAAATAACCTTGTGCGTGTTTCTTTGCATCTGATACTGGTTTACCTTCTCTTACTTTTGAATTGTTATATGTTTTTAAACCTGCACTTGCATACACACCAGTAAATGTATTTTGTAAATTTAAAAAACTCTTTAACAATGACGAATTAATTTTTCTAAAAGTTTTACCTGCATTTGATAAATGTTTTGTTACAATTGCAGTTTCTTTTTCAGTCATTGTTGCTTTACCTGAAACATCTTTATAAGTTGCATCATCAGTCCATACTGAAGATACTTTATTTAAATTAGATACATCTGCACCAAATGAAGCTTTCATATCTTGTAGTGCATCACCTGTGTAAGTTGTATGCCATACAACACCAACTTTTGCATTTTTAATTTGTTTGCCTAAATCAGAATCTACTGGAACTGCATAAACAATTGTATTAGGTTGAAATGTATAATACTTTGTTCCATCTATATTCTCTGTATTAATATCATCTGATGTAAACATTAAGTCACCTTGCAAAACACCTTTAATATTAAGTTTAGAAAATTCTGCAAGTGCAACTTTAAATTTATCATTAAGTTGACCAGATAAATCTGCATCAATCTCTGCAACTGATTTATAAAGTTTAGGATTGATATTAAATACAGATTTCTTTGCAACAAAAAATTTATTATCTTCAGGATCAATACCAGCAAATATTGCTGGAGCACCATCCCATTTTACAGTCATGTTAATTGATGAACGACTAGAACCTGCTAACATATCTCTTAATGATTGAACAAAATTAATTGCAGCTCTACCACCATCAACACCATAGTTTAGAATTTCATCTTCGATATGTTCGAGATGTAAATTCTTACCACCTTTATCTTCTGTTAGATAATCAGAAAAACTTATCACCATTTTGGAGTTCCAATCGTCACATTTGGAGTATATTCCAATCCTATAGAATCTAGAAAAATATTAACACCTTTTTGTGCAAGTGTTTTAATATTTCCTATTACTCTTTTAATTACATTTTCATAAAACTTCTTTATCAGTTTTTTTGCAGAATCTACAAATGTAGAAAGTTTCTTTTTCAAACCACTAAAAATTCCTTCAGATAAGTAATATTGTTTTTCTAATTTATCCATTTCTTCTTTTAAAAATGGCATTTCGTATTCCATTGCAGATGCAATACCTAGTTTAATATATTTGCTTCTACCAGAACCTTTATAACTGACAGATATCTTATTTACTAGTGATGTATTCTCCTCTGCATATTTCATAATATCATATTCTGTTTTAATACCATCACTAGAAAATACTAATATTTTATTTGCAACATTTTGATCTGAACCAAAATAATTTGAACCAGAAGAATATTCTCCTGTGAATTTATACAATCCAGAACCTGCTTCATATACTATCCATTTTTTTAAATCTTCATTATCAGTAAAAAATTTTGTAAGTTCATTTTGCCAAGTTAGAGATTTAACGGAAGTATCAATAACTTCTGTAATTTGTTTTTTTAATGCTTCATCAGATAACAAATCTTTAGATACATTTTTTAAATATTTACCACTAACAGTAACATCTCCAACTTTATACTTGGAATCATTTGCATATTCATCATAATACACTTTAAGTTGCGCTTGACTAATTGGTGCAATACCACCAATTAAATTTTTCTCAAGATTTTTACTAAATCTTGTAGCACCAATCAAACCAAGTTCTGCTTTCAAATGTGCATCAACTTTCTTTTTATTTTTTTCTTTTTTAAGTATTTTATCTCTACGAGAACTTGAAGATACATACCAATCTTCAAAACTCTTTTTACCTTTTGCAACTTCAACATTTAAATCATTACGAGCAGTTTTTTTCATTTCTTGTTCTAGAATAGAAATTGCTTTTGCAAAATCTTTGTTATTTGATAAAGCACTACCAGTTGCATTTTCATAATGACCAACTGCGGCTTTTACAACACCAGCAGCTTCAGCAGATTTAGCACTCATTAATTGAGCACCAGCACCACTTTCACCTGATTTTTTTAAGGAAATGTAATTTTTTGAATTACCAAAGAAATCTGCTTTAGGAGTAACATCTCTTGCACCCTCATAATAGTTTTTACTAGCAGTTGCTCTACCAGAATGAACCAACATTGGGCCTCTATTTCCCATCTGGTCAGCAACTTTTTTGCCGATTTCTAATAGTTCTGGAGTTAGTTTTTGGAAGTCTTTTGGATCAATACCACCGTCAGAAAGTGCCTTATCGTGGTCGTTTGTTCTATTTAAGTTGTATTGATAACAAATTGCTATTTCTGTGTTGGTTGCACCAGATGTATCTGCTTCTGCCAACACATATTGTTTGAAAGTTTTCATCTTTTACACCTTTTCCATTTATACAAATAATCACAAACTATTTATAATAACAGTATCTTTGAAAGATGTCAAACTTTAATATCAGAGAATTTTTCGTAACTTCTAGACTTGTCAAATAGAGGTTTATCGTCATCTTGACCGTTATCTATGATATCTTCTTGTGCTTCTTGTTCGCAATCATAGAGTTTCATTTTACCTCTATCAACACCAATAACGAATCTTTTGTTCATATTAGGGTCATTATAACGATTCTTTAACTGTTTTACCATTATTTGATTAAGTTTTTCGAGCTCTTCAGTAGAAATAAGTGCAAACATGAAATCAGCCGTAGCAGGAAGAGCAAAAGATTCTGATGTATCTTCCATTCCAATGTCGCTGTTTGAATACCCGCCTCTAGTTGTTTGTGTCGCAGAAACAATCGGTAGATTATTCTCAACTGCCAACCCTCGAAGTTCCTCTGCAATCGCTTTAATATAGAAGTAACTACCCACATTTGCATTTCCTTTAAATCTTGATGATGCACAGATATTTAAATAATCAACGAATATAATATCTGGTTTAAATGATTTCTTTAGTGCAAGTTCTTTAATCAATGCACGAAAATGACCAGCATGAGCAGATGCAGTTGGATATTCTTTAATAATCAATCTACCTTTAGTTTTAGATTGTATCTTTGTCAATCTATCTTCAAACATCTTTTTAGGTAATTGATGTAATTCATCCATTGTGACATTCATTAAGTTTGCATCAATTCTTTCTGCAATCTTTTCTTCAGCCATCTCTAATGTTATATATAAAACATTTTTACCTTGCATTAGAAGTGATGATGCAAAGTGACACATGAATAATGATTTACCAACACCTGTACCTGCAAGTGCAACATTTAATGTTTTTTGTGGTAAACCACCTTTAGTTATTTTGTTAAAATAATCTAAATCAAATTCTATCTTTTCTTCTTTCTTATGATAGAATTCAAATCTACCTTCACCATCATCAACATAATCATGACCAATGTGTTGGTCAAACCCAACTGATAGTGCATCAGATAAAACATCTGGTATTGCATCTATTTGTTTTTGTTTATCTTTACCATCAATGATTTTGATAGATTCTAAAACTGCATTGTAAACAGCTTTCTCTTTACAAAACTTTTCTGTTGTTTCAACTAACCAATTTAAATCAACTTCTGCATCAGATAATGTTTCAACAACTTCTAAAACTTTTTTAAACTCATCATCATTTAAATCTTTTCTTTTATCAAGTTCAATTGATAATGCTTGTTTAGTTGGTCTGTTATTAAACTTTTCTACAAACTTTGAGATTTCTTCAAATACAATTCTCTCTTGTCTATCAGAAAAATATTCTGATTTTAAAAATGGTAAAACTTTTCTTGTGTAGTTTTCATTATAAACTAAATTACTTAATGTCGTTCTCTCTATTGTCGGTGTTGACATATTCCATACTTCCTTCTTCAATTTGTTTGTCCATGATATCAACTAGGATATCCCCTATTAAATTAAAAAAATCTTCTTTCATATCTTCTTTTGATAAACCATTTGAATCTAATATATCCCATTCAAACTTTAATGGCATATTACCATTTTCATCTTCATCTGCAAATGATACTTTTCCATAACGATAAACAACACCTTGGTATTTACCTGCATCTTTTGTCAAGCCTATTCCTGTCCAAGTTTGTTTTTCATTTACAACATATGTGTACTTACTACTAATATCAGACATAATGTAAATAACTTCCTATAATATATTTTGGTTCTTTGACTGGTTTGATTCCTGTGTGAACATGTGTCCATAATGGTGGAAACATTAATAGTTTTCCAGTTACAGGTTGAACAGACATTCTATAATTTGGAAAGTATGTATGTCCATGTTCATTGTCAGATAGATAAACAAAGAAAACTAAAAATCTTCTTGCACTTTCATAATCACCTACATCAACATGATAATCAAACATATCTTTATTGTTAGGTAAATATCTTTTCATACGAAACATTTCAAATGCAAACTTCTCTGGAAATACTTTATATGAAAGCAAATCACAATCTTTTGAATATGTTTCTATATATGAAAAAAATACTTTCTGAAGCTTGTCACAATACTTTTTCCAATTATCATGATGTTGTAATGTGATTTGTTTAAATGACATTTGATCTTCAAAAACAACATTTTCTTGTTGTTTTGGATTGTTTTCAAAATGTTCTATTAACTCTTTACATAAAGATGTTTCGATAACATTATCATAAACTCTTATATATGAATCACTCAACTTCTACAGCCTCTAATGTGTTACCATACTTGAATTCTTTTTTACAAGCATCTTCTAATTGATTCATAATATCTTCTGTAAAATACTTTTCAGGTTCTTTGTTGATTTGTTTACCAAATGCTTTAGTACCATCAGGTAATTCATATCTTGTTGATACTTTCTTTATGATGTTATACTTTTCTGCCAAGTCAAGTAAACCATAGTATCTATCTAAACCTTTATCATATGATAATCTAACATCTACCATTTTGTTTTCTATTGTCAATCTAGATTTATGATTCTTACAATGAACAATATTGCCTACAACTTCTGTACCATCTTTCTCTTTTCTTTTTGAAAGGTAAACAATAGATGAAGCCGCATACTTTAATCCTGAACCACCACCCATCTCTTTTGTGGGAAACATTGAACCTACGACATCATAGGTATGATTTGTGATTACCATTGGTAGTTTAGCTCTACCTAATTTTAGAGTGATAACTCTAAATGCGGCTTTCAAAACTTGTGCTCTTGTCATATCTCTAGTTTCTTTACCTTCACTAGTATCTTCAACTTCTTTTGTAGTAGATAACATACCAAGTGAATCAAGACATAACATCATTTTCTTTCTATCTGATTCAGGTGTTTCAAGATACTTATTTAAAACTCGAAGCACTTCTGTTCTAAATTCTTGAACAGTTGTCACAGGAAGAATAATCATTCTCTTTGGATCAATACCTCTGTCAATAACCATTTGTTTTGTTATTGCACTTTCTGATTCAAAATATAAAACACCTGCATCAGGGTTTGAATCAAGAAAGTTTTTTACCATACCCATCAAGAAAAAAGTTTTACCTGTTGCAGATTCACCTGCAAGTGCAGTTATTTTATTTGAAGGTAATCCACCATGAATACTTCCAGACAATAAACCATTTAATACATAAGAACCTGTATCAATAAAACTATCTACATCACCACCTTCAACACCATCATCAACTATTGAAGCATATTCATTACCTGAAGCCTTCAACATATCTTTTAAAAAATTACTCATAAGTCACCTTCTTTTCTATTATTAGAATTGAACTCACTAAAACCACCTGGGTATCTATCTTCTAATTTGTTAATATTCATTTCTATGATATCTTCTAAATCTGTATCAAGTGCAATACAAGCTTGACAAACATACCAAAGTATATCACCTAATTCTCTTTTCAAATGAAACTTTGTTTCTTCTTCAATTGGTTTACCTTGAAATACTATCTTCTTAATAATCTCTGCGAACTCACCTGATTCTGATGACAAACCCATTGCGGCTGTAATAATTCTTTCTGGTGGTAATCTATGTTCACGAATTAAGTCAACAGTATCTTTGAAATATCTTGTGTCTTTACTTTGTTGACTGGTTGTAAAATCTACAAAATCTTGATACTTTTTTAAGTATGCGTTTTTCATCATTATATATCCTCCTATTTAACTGCTAGAATACCAACGAACATAAAGTTTCGCCAGAATGGTTGAATGTTTTTGAAACCTGCACTAGATAACATTTGTTCTATCTCTTTGTATGTATTTGGTTTCATCATGTGTCTTAATGTGATTTCTTTGTTTAGAATATCATCTGTAGTAAATGATTTTCTTTTGTAATCATAATAATTGAATGTTAACATATCTTGAAATCTTGCATCTTCACAAATAGTTTTCTCTGCAAAAATAAATGCACCACCAGGATTTAACCCATCATAGATATCTTGAATAAGTTTCTGTCTATCTTGTTTAGGCATAAACTGTAATGTAAATATTGATGTTACTAGATTACAATTATCAAACTTATAATTACGAACATCATCTTTTATAAAGTCAACTTCTGCCCAATCATACTTATCATTGATTTGTTTTAATCTATCATCTACATTTTTAAAGAAACCTTCTGCAACTTCAATACCGATATAAGTTGCTTCTTTAGCCCAGTCTTGATTCTTTTCAATAATTGCTTCTGTTAGTTTACCAGTAGAACAACCAATATCAACTATGTTAGTTGAATCTTCTACAAAATATGTAGAGAAACTAATAATATCATTTAGTAGATTACTATAACCACGAATAGAGTTTTCAATATGTTCATCAAAACCTTCTTCTCTATGTGCGAATGTAAAATCAGCCATTCTTATACTCCTTAATAACTTTTTCATAAACAGAATCTGCAATTGATTTTAGAAGTAATGGTGGTACCATTCTTCCAATGCGTTCTGCTTTTTGATTCCACTTACCTGTTAAAATAAAATCATCTGGTAATGATTGTATTCTTTTCAATTCACCGATTGTTAACTTCCTAGGTTCGTTCCAGTGGAAAGCACCAGCAGTTGTAATCTGTGAACCCATTGCAGTTAATGTAGGACCTGGTTGTTTTAAAGAAACTCTCTTAAGATTAAAGTGATGTCCTTTAGGATGATAGTCACCACCCGTCAAAACTTTGTCTGGATTGTTTGGCATTTTACTACCAGTTTGTTTCCAGTATGCAGTATTTGAAAATCTATCTGTTAACATCTTCACTTCTTCAGAATCATACTCTAAATCTTTTAAAGCTTCTTCTAACGAAACAACATCTCTACTTTCTTCAGGAAATACATTTGCAATATTCATAAATGTTAATCCAACTTTTGTTGTAATATCATTTCGTAAACCAATAAAGAATACTCTTGTTCTTGTCTGTGATACACCAAAGTAACGACTGTCTAAAACTTTTGCACAAACATCATAACCAATATTCTCAAATGTATTCTGTATCTTATTGAAATATGTTTTTGCTTCACCAACAGTAAGACCTGCAACATTTTCTGCAATAATAACTTTTGGTTTTATTTCATCAGCCACTCGTAGAAATTCAAAAAATAAATCTTCGATATTTTCTACCATCTTACCGTCAGAATAATTTTTAGTTTGACCCCAACCATCACTATGTTTACCATCTTTACTATGAGATAATTTACCTGCAACACTAAATGCAGAACATGGAGGTGAACCATCTAGAATATCTAATTCACCAACATCAAGTTTTGCAATGTCAAGAAAATCTTTACCTGATAATTTTTTAATATCACCAGGTAAGATTGGAGTGTTAGGGTAATTTTCTCTATAAGTGTTTTGAGCTTCTTCAACAAATTCATTCATGCAAAGTATATTACCACCTGCAAGACGATAACCAGTAGAACTGCCACCACCACCAGCGAATGTTGATATAACAGTAAATTTATTCTGTGAAGATGCGTTCATAACATCTTTAAGTGTGTAAGGATTATATTTCATATAGAACCATTATATAGTATTAATTGTGTTTTGTCAAATTTTTATTCAAAAAAGTTTTCTAATGTGTTAGTATTATTTAGCAAGTAGTGATCTCTACAAATATCCATAACTCTTTGTCTGGATTTAAAATTAATGCGGTTGTTGTCAATAAGTGTTTCAAATAATTTATCTACTTTAGATTCTAATTGTAGATTCAAATGTTTGTTAACTTTACCAATCATGTTAAATTCTTTTTCAAATGCTTTTCTAACATGATGTTTTTGATAAGGTTTGTTTAACTCATCCCAATCCATAGTATAAAAATAATCTTTAACTTTAGAATCAAGATAAGGTGCAACTAACTTTTTATTGTGCATATCTGATACTTTTTTGAGAAAAGAATAACTAGCACAATTCTCTGGTAAAAAATAATTATCTCTAAACTTATCAAATAATTCTTTAGTGTGTTTGAAATGTATGTTTGCTTTTTTAGATAAACCATAGTACCCATCTGCAGCCCAACCAGTAGCAATTTTTGCTTCTTTTATCTTTGGAAAGACATGAAGAAAAGGATATGTTGCTTCAAAGTTTGTTTTCTTTTTTGCACCAAGAGAAACTAATTTATGAAAGTCAGCAACTAAATTAGATGTATTAATAACAACACCAGTAAATTCCCAATTCATAATTTCACTAATTTCTTTGGCTTTATTGAAATCGTAATTATCTTGTATATCAAGTCTGAATGAATATGCGTGAATTTTAATTCCTAGTCTGTGCAATGCAAACCCAACACTAATAGAATCTACACCACCAGAAAGCAAAAGTGCAGCCTTACTTGACTGCACTTCTGTTTTAAGAACATCACATAATATAGAATCAATCATTATTCTTTTATAATGTTGCCATCTATATCTACAAGACCTCTTTCTCTAGGTTTACCTTCTTGTTTCTCGTCTGGTGTACCTATTTGAGCAAGAAACCCTGTAAACTCAATCATGTTGTGATATTTAGGTTGAAGATACTTTCTTATTTTCTGATTAGCTTTATTTAACTCTTCTATGAAAGACTTTCTATTGTTATAGATAATCTTTTCATCTAAATCAGTATGTTCTACATAAGCAGTTATCTTAATTCTTTGTTTATAGTTGTCAAAAAGACCAGCAAAATTTATAATTTGCTTTGTTATCTCTGAACCATTGTGAAAAACATAACCAACATCACCCCATGCTAATTTGTCTGCACTCTTTACATAACCAGAAGTTGGTAATGCAAGTTTATCAGCAGCTTTGTTTGCTTCTGATTTTGAAAGTGCTGTAACAAAAGGTGTTTTTGAATTTGATTTTCTGAACTTCTTTAAAAGTTTCTCTACACTTTTTTCATCTAATTGACCATCAGACATATCAAATAATGCTTTTTTAATTGCATCATCACTTCTGTAGTCAATAGAATTTGAATCTTTTAATTCAACTAAACCTTTAATGTAAGTTCCTTCTGTATTTGGTGTTCCTTTGGCAATGTGGTCTTTACCAGCATTAAATCTTCTTCTCCAAACGGCTTTCCAGTAAGGCGAAGTAAATTTAACTACATCCCAAAAATATGTAGTTACTCCCATATTTTCAAAATTAGTTTTTCTACCATATCCAGATACTAATTTTTTAGTACCATCTTCTGCCAATTCTACAACCATAACATCTTTATCATAGAGAACACCGTTAACGGTGAAAGATGTATTTAAATTTCTTTGTTCATCTTCAAGACTTTTTTCTCTTGGTTGTAGGGAAGCACCATTTTCATCCGTAGTTGATAAGTCCTCAAGTTTACCAGATTCTCTTGTGATAAACTTAATTCCTTTAGGATATTTTGGTGGATTTACTTTTAGACTTCTGTCTATATCGAATAATATTTGCATAGGTTATACTCCTTTATTTGCAATTGTTTTTAAAAAAAGATAATGTGTTCTTATACTAAACATATTATCCACTTATCTATATATACATTATACCACTGGCAAGACCAAAAGTCAAGGGTTTTACCAAAAAAATGTATAAAAAGATTTGTTTAAAATCAGGGACTTACGAATTAACCAAAAAGAGTTTCTTGATTCTTTTCAGGATCATCTTCTCCATGGGCTTCATAAGGATAGTGTTTGATTAGGGTATTTAACTTATCTTCTGCATCAGTAAGTTTTTTCAATTCACAATCTACTGCACTCACTAAATCAGGATGTTCTCCTACACCAACTGGATTATTCCTGTACACCTCAATGTTTGCTTTTGCAGATGCAATTTCATATTTGTATTTTGCTCGTAAAGCTTTTATAATCATTCTTCTGTCCTTTTATTTCCAATATTATATTTTGTTTCTAAAATCCATTCTCCCTTTTCTTTAAATGAAATTACTTTGATTTGGGAAAGTGGTGCTTTGTTATCTATGTTACCAACTACTTCGACTAAACCCCAATCTTTTAATAGTTGAGCAATAGAATTTCTTCTTGCAATGTCATTACTTGAAATGTTTGTGGTTTTACCATCTAGTGCAAACAATTCTTTAAAATGTACTAGATAATAACTTCCCTGTTTGTGTAGGATGTGACAACTTTGATATAACTTTTTTTCTTTTCGAGATGCAACACCTATTCTTGAAAGTGTTTCTCTAACTTTTAAAAAGTCATCTGGTTCTTTTAACTTGATTTCGAGCATCTGCTCTGGATTCCATATTACATCATTCATTTTTTCCCACCTTTATTTAATTTTGTTTTTATAGTGGCTATTTGTTCTTTGGTTAGTATCTTCAGAGCAGTTTTAGCTTTTTCATTACTGTAACCATAATACTCTTTCACATACTCTATGTCTTCAATTTTACCACTTCTGACATAAGGTTCAAATCGCTTTCGCTTTCTAATACTATTTAGTAAAAAGTCAAACTGTAACTTTTTGTCTAAATGATGCCTCATGTTAATCTCATTGACTAACATAATTGTGTCATTGTGTGGTGCTAGACATTTATTAACAATGTAAGATGGATATTTCTTCTTCCAAGTTTCATCATCACTATCTAATAACTTTTCTTTTGTATAATTAATTGCGTTTAGATAATCTTTTAATTCATACATTACTTAAACTTCACTTGTGACATGGTTTCTAACATAAATGCCAACATATTAATTTCTTGGTCAGCCACAAATGCAGACTTGTATTGATAATCTGCAACTAACAAAACTAAATGTGGTACAGTTGATGGTTCAATCTTTTCATATAATGTATCATATATCTTTTTAAATATAGACGCATCATTATCAAGATTGTTTACAACCCATTTACGAATAGATTTAAAATCTTTTTCTTTTAAGAATGTTACTAAATCTTTCATATTAGTTTCTGAAATACTAACTAATATACCTGAATCAATTTTACCTGATGCAGAATATCTTTGTAACTCATTAAGTATTCTTCTCCAATCAGGAAAATGTTTTTGAATCAATTCAACAACTGGTCTTGGTTCAAAATCAATTTCTTCTTCAGTTAAAATAGTTTCTATTCTTTTAAAAAAAGTTTGTGCAAGTTTTGGTTTCTCAGCTGTGGGTATTACAAAATCAACACCAGAACATCTTGATTGTAAAGGTTCTAGAATTTTGTTTTTGTAATTACAAGTAAATATGAAACCACAATTCTTATGAAATTCTTCAATAAAACTTCTTAATGCAGGTTGAACAGATTCAGGATTGAGATAGTCTGCTTCGTCAAGAATAACATACTTTCTTTCACCACCAATAGACATTGTAGAAGCAAAGTTTTTTATCTTTGTTCTTAAAACATCTATCTGTCTACCTTCATCAGAACCATTGATTAGAATATAAGTACAACCTAATTCTTCTAATACTGCCTTTGCAACAGTAGTCTTTCCTACACCAGGCTTACCTGATAATAGTAAATTAGGTATGTGTTTATTATCTACAAATTTTTGAAATGTATTTTTTATTTCTTTTGGTAAAATACAATCACCAATCTTATTGGGTCGATACTTCTCGACCCAAAGCATCACATCATTCATTATATAACTCCTAACGATTATTAGTTAGATTCTAGTGCAATAAAATACTCTATATCTTTTTTCTTATGTTTAAAATTAGAGATACCTTTATCACTAACTTTAACATCATAATCGCCAGATAATAATTTTAAGTTTTCTACTTTAAAATTGTATGCAAAATCTGATTCTGCATTTTCACCAACTTTAATTGAAAAATCATTTGATGATGTATTCTTTCTATCTGTTATCAACAGATTAATATCAGAACCTTGAGTTCCCTGTAAAACTAAATCAGGAACATTCAATACTGCAGCTGCTTTTTGTATTTGTGCAAATATACTTTCTGTCAAAACAAATTCAACAGCAACACTAGGCATTGTTATTTCTGTTTTTGGTGCAGTAACAATTGAAGGGTCTGAAAAATAATAGTTTAAAGAACTGTTACCATTTTGTTCTTTAAGTTTTACACTATCATTAGAAAAAGATAAATCAGGTTCTTTAAATAATGATAATGCAGATAAGAATTCATTCAAGTCATATATTGCAAACTCTTGTGAAAAATTATCTGATACATTGGATAATGCAACAATGTTTTTCATTGCAGACATTGTAGCAATTTTACTACCACCTTTAACTAAAAGATTTGGATTAATTTGAGAAAAGTTTTTTAAAACTTCTCTTGTATCTTCACTTAATTTCATTACGATTTTCCTCATTTAATTGTTTAGTGACTTCTTCAACTCTAGTGTATAGAACACCAACTGCTGTGTGTAAATGTCCTGTATCAGTAGGTTGAATTCTTTCTTTCAAGATTCTTATTTCATCCATCAAGAAAACTAGTCTATCAACATTGCTTATCATTTTTTACCTTTCAGTATTTCATCATGATTATAAATTGCCATGATTGTGTAATGTATTATTTTCATCAAATCATTACGATTGTATCCACTTTTCTTTCCGTATCTTTGTGCATACTTCATAATGTTGCCAATACAAAAACCCTCACCATGACCATTGTCCATTATAAATTCAGTTGCTTGAAATTTATTTCTGGAGTAATGTTCAGAGTATGTCTTTGCAACATACTCTGAAACATCTTTAAGGATTTTGTCCTCATTATACTTACAGTTTTTAATAGGCATACTGTGTATCGAGAACCTTTTCGATTCCTGCAGCTATGATTGCTTTAGAAGGTGTTCCAAGTCTATAATTGACTTCACCATCTACTTTATTTTCATAAATGCAGAAACCTCTTTTGCGAAGTGTATGAATTAACTTCGTAGGTGAGGTTAAGTCAAATCTGCTTCTTAAAGTTTTCCAAGAAACATTTTTGCCCTTCATGAGTAGATTTACTACTTTTTGAGTTTTACTTAACTTTTTATACATAATATATCTCCATAACGATTTAAAAACAAATTATAACACAAAATAAACTTATTTGTCAAGTATTACTTTATGTCTATCAAACGAGGCTTCTTTTCCTCTGGAATGATTCTTTCAAGGTCAATAACCAAAAGTCCATGTTCTAATGATGCACCATTTACAACAACATCTTCAGCAAGGTTAAACTTTCTTTCAAAATGTCTTTTTGAAATACCTCTGTGTAGATAATCTTGATCGTCATCTTTAGAAACATCTTTTGTTCTTATAACAAGAACATTTTCTTTGGTTTCAATTTCGATATCATCTTTTTGAAAACCAGCAAGTGCAATTTCAATTTTGTACTTGTCGTCTTTCTCATGAATGATATTGTATGGTGGGTAGCTTTGATTAGAATATGTATTCTCCCATAATCTGTCGAACATTCTATCAAAACCAATTGAGTATGTGTTGACCCTAGCAGGGTCGAGGTGTGCTAATGAATTTACCATTGTATTATCTCCTATTTAGCAAGATTAAAATGTAATACCCATAAGGCATATTACGATAACTATTTATACAAAAAGTATAAACAAAATAAAAGTTTTTTTTGTTCACGGATTAAAAACTTTTAAAACATATCCGTTCATATGAGGCTACCTAGTAGGACCACCTCTGAACCCTAAGCTACTTCAGCATACTCAAGTGCTTTGTCTAAAGCGTTGAGTTTAACTTTACGATTTCTACCATACCATGCAGATACAAGTCTTGAATCGTTTTCTCTACCTTGCAAATGGTCAGTCATGTAAGTAACAGCGTTAAATGCTTGCCACCATGAACCTTCACCAAACTTCGCACCAGGCTGAGTTTGTAAGTTATCATGTGCAAGTGAAGCGTTTCTAGAATTTTCACCAAAAACATCATTGAAGTATGCAGTAACATTTTCAGCAGTATATCTCTTTTTACCAAGAAATTGTGCCATTGATTTGTACTGTTCCATCTTTTCTCTTGCAATACCCATTTGTTGTTTAACTTCTTCTGCATCAAATGGTTTTCTATGATTTACTGTTAACATTTTATCTGTACTTTGATTTAAAGATAATGTTAAAGTATTATTACATACAACTCGAACAGGTGTCATTCTGATATCAATACACTTACCAAACTTGTGTGGGTTTGTAAATAAGAAATAATTATCAGTAATATCACCATTGAATAATTCAAATGAATCTTTTGTTTTAGCAAGAGCCCAAACAATTTCACCATTTTTCAATGAACCTGCTGTGTGCATTTCCATATCACCTGCATTTACATATTCAGTAAAAAAATCAAATGCTTCTGAATTTTGAACTGGATTCCAATTAGAACCAACAATATCTAAAACAGTATTATCTGATTGTCTTACAAGTGCTCTTTTACCATGCACTTCTGCACCAGATGATGTTGTAATAGTTTCTTTCTCAACTTTCCAATCAAGACCTGCTTTTCTCATAAATTGTTCAGTTGTCAAATCAGCAGGAACTTTCTCTCCAAGACCGTGCCATGGAACTTCACCTGCATAAGCCATTGTTTCTACATTGTGTGACATTTTCTCTCCTTTAGTTAATTAAGTTTATGAGTACATTATACTTGTTTTGATAACATTTGTCAATACTTATAACGAAAAAAGAATTGTTTAAAATCAAGGACTTACTGAACCAGTTCTGTGAAATGTTTCCAGTCTTTAACAAAATGTATATCTTTTCGATATTTGCCTTCATCTTTGTATCTTAAGTTGTAATCATGTTCCATGATAACAGATTTAAGTCCATGTGTCAAACCTGATTCTGCGTGTCTAGGTTTATCATCTAACCAGTAATAGTTTGTTCCTTTGTATTCTGATAGAGCTTCAAGTTTACTTCCTCTGAATGGTGTCCATACTACTTTTGTAATTGCATCACCAAAATACTTTTTAAGATTATGTACTCGTAATGCTTTAGAATAATAGTCACCACCAAATGCAGTTATCACATGAAACTCATAACCATATTCTTCATGTAATCTTTTTATACCAGCAACTGCATCTCTAATTGATGGAACAAATCTTACCCATGCAGAATGATTAAATTCTTGACACAACGCATCATGTTCATCTAAAGTTAAATCATATCGTTTTAATAACACTTGACCATAAACTTCATAAGATTCTATTGGTTTAGTTTTGTAACCTCTTTTGTCCATCCATTTAGAAAAATGATTATACCAATCTAAAAGAACACCATCACAATCAGTTAGTATTACTTTTTCATTCATGACATTTCTTCTTTTCTTTTTATAGCTTGTTTTAGTTTTTTGTTTGCTTTTCTTTGTGCAAGTTCTAACTTTAATTTAGAAGCCAACATTGTAAAGTTTTTACCTTGCATATGATCGTACTCGTGTTGGAATACTCTTGATGTTAGTCCTGTAAATTTACCAGTTTGTTCTTTACCTTCCATATCAAGATATGTAAACTCTATAAACTTTGGTCTTTTCAATGCCAAAAACAAAAATGGATATGTTAAACAACCCTCTGTAAACATTTCTGTTTCTTCTGATTCAAATGTAATTTTAGGATTAATATACAATTCAAATTCATCAGTTCGTAAATTTGTATACATAACAAATGCACGAATAGGTAAACCACATTGATTCGCACTCAAACCTATACCACGATAATTCTGCATAGTCTTTACTAAATTATCTTTTAACTCTTGTGGTGTTAGATTATGTTTTTCTTTTAATTCTTCAATAGTAATCTCTGGTAGTTTAACACTCAAAGATGGACTTGAAGAATCTAATAATTTATATACCATTATAACTCCTTTCTAAACGATATGACTAAAATTTCTTTCTTTCTTAAATTGAACAACACTTCTAAACTTATCATACAAAATATCTTGTTTGTGGGATATAACAAATATATTCTCATCTTGAAAAGTATTCAATATTTTTAAAAACTCATCTGTACCATTTGCATCTAATGAGCTGTCAAATATCTCATCAAGTATTAATAGATTTGTACTTACACTATTTTTCATCTTTGCAACAGCTCTCCAAGTGAATAATAATGCTAAATCTATTCTCATCTTTTCACCCTCTGAAAAGTTTGCATATGAAAATACATCTCTAAATCTTGACTTAATTGTTTCATTAAAATTTTCATCAATGTTAAAGTTAACAAAAAAATCCATACTTGTTAAGTAAGTGTTTATTAACTTATTCATAATAGGTAAATATTGTTTTACAATCTTTGTTTTAATACCAGAATCTTGTAATAAATTCTTTGCAACATCAATATAAAATTTATCTACATTATATTTTTGTTTTAATTCTTCTAGTGTTTTTAATTCACCTTCAAGAGAACCTAACTTCTTTACATCTTCATCAGAAATATCTTTGTTACTATATTTTGTATTATCTGATTCTAATTTACTATTAAACTTTTTCAATTCATTTAATGATGTTGTAAGTTTTGCAGTTTCTACTTTGATACCATCTAACTTTGTTTTACATTCATTCCATGCAGATAGTTTACCTTTTTCAGTTTTTTCCATATCTGAAAGTTCTTCTAAAGCTTTATCTAATTCTTTTATCTTTGTATTGAAATCATTTATCTTTTTCTGTTTAAATTCATCAGTAATTACTTGTTCGCATGTTGGACAATCATCATGATCTTTCCACCAATCAATCTGATTATCAAAATGTGATTTCTTGTTTTCTAATTTACCACTTGTTGAATTTATCTTTGTAACTTTCTTTGTACTTTCTTCATATGCAACAGAATCAATATTTTTATTTTCTTTATCATATTCTTCTTTGAAAGTATTTAATTCTTTTGTTTTACTATCAATAGTTTTATTGTTTTCTGATATCTGGTCATTGTTACTCTTAATAATTGATTCTTTGTTTTCACTTAAATCTTTTATATACTTCTTATGTAAGTCTATTTCTTTTTGAGTGATAATCATTTTATTTTCTAATGCAGTTGTATTCTCTAATAGTTCTTTTGCTTTTGTTTTGAGAATAACATTCATTAAAGAAAATATTTTTATATCTAAAATATCTTCAACGACTTCTCGTCTTACTTTTGATGACAATTGCATAAAAGGAACAAATGTTGATGTTCCTAAAATAACAACTTGACTAA